>Ga0208086_1000110_pt1 | contig 21159 bp, 21 predicted proteins | sample LakMenEpi06Jul10_FD_150675 | JGI IMG/M metagenome (GOLD analysis project Ga0208086, IMG submission 150675) | Freshwater microbial communities from Lake Mendota, WI - 06JUL2010 deep hole epilimnion (SPAdes) | ecosystem: Environmental > Aquatic > Freshwater > Lake > Epilimnion/Euphotic zone ...
GCCCAATCGTTTACCCATTGTTTAAGTGCTGCGTTTTGTGTTTTGCCGCTCATGAGTTAGTAGCCCGGCGTTTTCATGTCGATTTCGGAGCCAAGGCTGAGCTGTGTTGCTTGCTTGTTGGCATTGAGTTGAAAGATGACGCGTTGGCCTTGGCGAAGCATGCGAAAGATGGAGCCGTCGAGGGCGTTTGGTGCAAGTTCGTAATCGTTCATGTCGGAGTCGCACATGATGACGCCATCACCACTTGATGGGTCGTAGGCCTTGACTACACCTTGCATTGCTGCCTCCACTCGGCCTGCCGGTTGGCGGGCTTTTTGACTATCTGAAATTGTGTCAGAAAGGAGGGGCTGGAGACATATTGACAGGGGCGTTTTGGGGGTATATCTGGAAGGGTGATGACACCCATCACACTGCCCGATCTTGGCTGGGGGCGCCGATTCTGTACGATTTGTCAATGCCCGTACTCGAGCAATTTGGGGCTGACGCCTTACGTGAAACGGTGATCACCTTTCGTGACACCATGCGCGCCCACCAAGAGGGCATCAACCGACTGAACGTGTACCCAGTGCCCGATGGCGACACGGGCACCAACATGACCCGCACGTTGGATGCGGTGGTGGCCGAGCTTGAAGGGGCCGACGCGGGGTTGGAGACAACATGCGAGGCAATTAGCCACGGGTCGTTGATGGGGGCGCGTGGAAATAGTGGTGTGATCCTGAGCCAGATTTTGCGGGGGTTGGCTGCAACGATGCGCACGAACACGCCGCCGACAGCAACCAAGTTGGCAGATGCGTTGAAGGCGGCAAGTGTTGCTGCATACGAAGCGGTGTTGAAGCCGATTGAAGGAACGATTTTGACGGTGGTGCGTGAGACGGCCGATGCGGCGCAACGTGCGGCGCACGATGGTGCAACGTTGGCAGCCATGTTGCATGTTGCGCGTGCAGCGGGGCGCACAGCGCTTGCCAACACGCCAGAGCAATTGCCGGTGTTGAAAGATGCGGGCGTTGTTGATGCGGGTGGTGCGGGGTTCTTGTTGTTGATGGACTCGGCGTTGCATGTGGTGGATGGCGAGCCGTTGCCCGAGCCGGAAGATGTTGCGGGGCCAACGTCGGAGCAGTTGGAGCGCGTGATGCAGCGTGCGGCGAACGATGGCGTGGTGGACGTGAGCGAGTTGCGTTACGAAGTGATGTTCTTGTTGAACATTGAAGACGCGAAGTCGAAAGCGTTTATGGAGGCGTGGGGCAAGATTGGCGACTCGATCGTGGTGGTGGGTGGCGACGGGCTATACAACTGCCACGTGCACACCAACGACATTGGTGCGGCAATTGAGGCGCCGTTGGAATTGGGTGGAAAGCCATTCAAGATTCGCGTAACGGATTTGTTTGAAGAAGTTGCCGAAGAGCACGCGCAACGCGAAGCCGAGTTGGGTGTTTCCAACACCACGCCGGTGCGAAGGCCGGCAGTGAAGCAATTGCCGCCGGTGAACTGTGCTGTTGTGGCGGTGTGCAGTGGCGACGGGTTGGCCGAGTTGTTTGGGCAGATGAATGTGCAAGGTGTGGTGACGGGTGGGCAGACAATGAACCCATCGACAGCCGAGTTGTTGGATGCGGTTGAACACATGAATGCGCAGCAAGTGGTGATCTTGCCGAACAACAAGAACATCATTCCTGTTGCTAACCAGATCAATGCGTTGACGAAGAAAGATGTGCGCGTGGTGCCAACGTGCTCTATGGCCGAGGCTTTGGCGGCGTTGGTGTTTTACGACCCAGAGGCAGATGCTGCAGTGAACGCAGAGGCAATGACGGGTGCGGCCGAGGCGGTTGCGACGGGTGAAATCACGCAGGCAGTGCGCGACACGAACACCGATGTGGGGCCAGTGAAAAATGGCGACTGGATTGGGTTGGTGCGCGGAGACGGCGTGGTTGCGGTGGGCGGCACGATGGTGGCTGCAACAACGCAATTGCTGGACACGCTGATAACGCCGGGGCGCGAACTGTTGACGATGATTACGGGCGACTTGGCAACATCACGACAGATTGAAGAAGTGATTGCGTACTTGTCGGAGAATCACCCCGATGTAGAAGTTGAAGTGCATGCAGGCGGGCAACCGCTGTACCCATTTTTGTTTGGCGTTGAATAAACGAGGCGGGGCGTGACCGAGCCAATCACGCTGCGCGAACTTGAGGGGCTGGATGTAGAGATCCTCAAGGGCGTAGGAGAAAAGCGCAAGGCTGCGCTGCACGAATTTGGTATCGACAACGTGCTGGAGCTGTTGACCACGTACCCGAGGCGATGGGTAGACCGCACCGCAGAGGCGCGAGTGAGCGACTTGGTGCCGGGGCAAGAAGCGTTGGTGTTGGTGGAAGTGCGCAGTGTGAGCAAGCGGCCGATGAAGGGTGGGCGCACCATGGTGTCGGTGTCGGTAGGCGACGGCACGGGCAGGTTGACCGCAACATTTTTTAATCAGCCATGGCGGGCCAAGCAGATGTATGAGGGGTTGCACGTGGCCATGTTTGGCAAGGCCGACATGTACAAGGGCGCGTTGCAAATGACGAACCCGATTGTTGATTTGATTGGCGACCGCACGGGGCGCATTGTGCCGATTTACCCGCAAAGCGATAAGGCCAATGTGAGCACGTGGGAGTTGGCGGGATGGATTGAAAACGCACTGGAGCGATGCAAGGTGCGCGGGTTGCTCGACCCGGTGCCGCAACAGGTGTGCGAAACCTATGGGCTTGTAGATCGAACCACTGCGTTGTGGGGCATACACCTGCCCGACACGCTGGCGAGGAAGGACGACGCGCGCAAACGATTGGCGTTTGACGAACTGCTGCGCGTGCAGTTGGTGTTGGTGGCGCGCAAGCGTGCGTTCGAGCGCGACAGCACGGGCATTCTCCATGTGGTTGGTGGCGAATTGCAGAAACGATTTGTAGCGGCGTTGCCGTTTCCCTTGACTGGTGCGCAAGCGAGAGTGATTGGTGAAATAGAAACCGACCTTGCCGGCCCGCACCCCATGCACCGGTTGTTGCAAGGAGACGTGGGTAGTGGAAAGACAGTGGTTGCGGTGGCGGCAATGTTGGCAGCGGTGCAAGGCGGGCACCAGGGTGCGTTGATGGCGCCAACTGAAGTGTTGGCTGAACAACATTTTGTTGGTGTGTCTCAGTTGCTTGACGGGCTGCAGGTGCCAGACCCAAACAACTTGTTTGGCGACAGGCAGTTGCGAGTGGAGTTGCTGACAAGCCGTGTAACGGGCGAGAGGCGAAGGCAACTGTTGAGTGATTTGGCTAGCGGGCAAATAGACGTATTAATAGGTACACACGCACTGATTCAGGACGGGGTGCAGTTTGCCAGCCTGGGCGTGGTGGTGATTGACGAGCAACATCGGTTTGGAGTCGAGCAACGCGCGGCGCTTGGCAAGAAGGGCGCCGATGCTTCAACGCCCGATGTGTTGGTGATGACGGCGACTCCTATTCCGCGAACAGCAGCAATGACGGTGTACGGCGACTTGGACGTAAGTGTGTTGGACGAACTGCCGCCAGGGCGCACACCGATTGTGACGAAGTGGGCGGCGGGGCCGTTGTTGGAACAAATGATGTGGGGCGAAATGCGTGACGCGGTTGCGGCGGGGCAACAAGGTTTCGTGGTGTGCCCGTTGATTGAGGAAAGCGACAAGTTGGAAGTTGCGTCGGCCGAGCAAGTGTTCGAACGCTTGGGCCAAGAAGAGTTGCAAGGTTTGCGCTTGGGGTTGTTGCACGGGCGCATGTCGTCGAGCGACAAAGAGTTGACGATGAATAGGTTTCGCGACCGCGAGTTAGACGTGTTGGTGGCAACCACAGTGATTGAGGTGGGTGTCGACGTGCCGAACGCAACGATGATGGTGGTGCTGGATGCCGACAGGTTTGGCATTGCGCAGTTGCATCAATTGCGCGGGCGAGTAGGGCGCGGAAAGATTGCGTCCAAATGTTGGTTGCAAACAAGCGACCCCGAGACGTCGTCGCCACGGGTGGATGCGCTGGTGGATTCGACCGACGGGTTTTATTTGGCCGAGGTGGACTTGGAGTTGCGCGGTGAAGGAACGATTATGAACACGGCGCAGAAGGGTGCAAGCGACTTGAAGCTGGCATCGTTACGACGCGACCGCGACTTGATTGATATGGCGCGCGAGGCTGCGTTTTCCATAGTGGATAGCGACCCAACCTTGGGTGGGCATGCCGGCCTGCGCGACGAACTGGAGTTGTTGCTTACCCCTGAGGACGAAGAGTTCCTCTTTAAGAGCTAACAGTTCTTTAGGCCGAATTACGGATTTGGTTGACCAGCATTGCGCGGTAGTCGTCGGCCGAGATCTTGTCTTCTTCCACCAAGTCGTAATAGACGAACATCAAGTTGAACATGATGATGGTCATGAAGCGGGCGTCGAAACCGCGCTCTTCTGCCGGCAGTTTGTGGCGGTTTGCTTCGATGGTGTCGCGCATCCAGCGATAGGTAGACGTGGTGATGTCTTTGATGCGTTCGTGCAACTCGGGGTTTTCGAGTGCGGTTGCAAGCACTTGCAAGCGAAAGTCGCGCGCATGTTTTGTTTCTTCCGCAGGGTTTGGCATGAGTCGTGCAAAATCTTCGAGCGAGAGTGAATCGTTAACGGCAAGCCATGCTTCTACTTTGGTTTGAAACGACAAACGGAAATCGTCGTACATGTCGCCCAAAACACGGGCGAGTACACCGTTGCGGTCGACGAAGTAGCGGTAGATGAGCGTGATGGAAGTGTCGGCGCCCTTTGCAACATCTTGCACGCGCATGCCGATGATGCCTTTTTCAAGAATTTCCTTGCGAGCGCTGTCCAAGATTCGCTTCTTGGAATTGGTCCCATTATTAAAATTGTTTACGCTCATATAACAAATATAGAGAGCGGGTAGGCCAAGGGTCGTCTTGAGAAAAAAATAAACTTAACTTTTTATTAACTACTCGCCTAAAGGGGCGAGCACCAGATCCCAGCGGTCGAGGCAATCCGAGCAGCGGTAGGCAACCACGTCGCCTACTTGCCAGAGGTTGTCTTCCGGTGGGTGGGTGAGCAGGTGGCAGGTGCCGCCGCAATCCACGCAGGTAATCGACTCGGACGGTGGCTCGGCTGGGCCGAACGACTCGTGGTCCTCGTCGTTATACACGTGTTCATTCAACCACTGATGAACGAAGGATGTTGGCAATAGCGTGAATGGCATGCGAGTGGTAGCGGGCGAGTTGCGAGGCAGGCGAATAGACGCCCCCGAGGGAACGAAGACACGGCCCACCACCGACAAAGCGCGCGAGGCAACGTTTAATGCGCTGGGCAGTTTGGGTGTAGTGGTTGGCGCGCGAATGGTGGATGCGTTTGCGGGGAGCGGTGCACTTGGCATTGAGGCGTTGTCGCGCGGGGCGGCGCACTGCACGTTTATCGAACGAGATCGTGACGCGCTGGAAGTGTTGCGCAACAACCTTGCAACGTTGGGTTTGGAAGACCGATCCACCGTGGTGCGTGGCGATGTGATGTCGAACATTGGGTTGGTGCGCGACGCAACCGTGGTGTTGGCCGACCCGCCGTACGACTTCAAGAAATGGAATGCGTTGCTGGCCCAGATCGATGCCGACTTGGTGGTGGCCGAAAGCGACCGCGACATGACGCTGGAAAACCCACCTATCGTGGGCTTTGAGGTGACCAGGGTGAAGCGATACGGGCGCGCGTACGTCTCGTTCCTGCAGCGGTTAGCGTAGAAGACGTTATGGCCGTTGCGTTTTACCCCGGCAGTTTCGACCCCTTTCATTTGGGGCACCTCGACGTGGTCGAGCAGGCTGTGGCGCTGTTTGGCGACTTGGTGATTGGCGTGATGCACAACCCCGACAAAGACTCCTCCATGTTTACGGCCGACGAACGAGCCGAGCTCATTCGCCAGTCGGTAACGCACCTGGGCAAGAAGGTGTGCGTCGAGAAATATGCGGGCCTCACCGTGGATGCGGCAGCCAAGATTGAAGCCAGCCTGATTGTGAAGAGCGCGCGCTCCGGTGCCGACTTCGATATCGAGCAGCAAATGGCGCAAATGAATCATGCGGCCAGCGGGGTAGAGACCGTGCTGCTGTTTTCGCGCCCAGAGCACTCCTATATAAGTAGTAGGTACATTCGCCAGTTCACGCTGTCGGGTGGCACCATCAAGACGCCAATGGTGACTGCACCAGTGCAGCAGGCGTTGCTAGCAAAGAAAAACAAGGGAGCAAAGTCATGAGTTACGACGACAGCGGAACGATCGACGAACCAGTACAAGTTGAATTGGGCGACACCGAATCCATTTTGGAAGACGTGATTCACACCATTGCATCGGCACCCAACGTGCCGTTGTCGAGCACGCCGCGTATTGACCGCGACCACGTGGTGGCGTTGTTGCAAGATGCGCAGGCCTGCATGCCAGAAGAAATTCGTCAGGCGCGTTGGATGTTGAAAGAGCGTGCCGAATTTATGGCTAAGACGCAGCGCGAAGCCGACGAGATTGTTGAAGCAGCGCGCGTGCAAGCCGAGCGCATGGTGCAGCGCACCGAAGTGGTGCGTGCTGCCGAGTTGCGAGCACGTCAAATTCTTGAAGCAGGCGAAGCCGATTCGCGTCGTTTGAAGAACGAAACCGAAGACTTCCTGGATCAGCGATTGGGCAGTTTTGAGATCTTGCTCGACAGGCTGACGCGCACGGTTGCGCAAGGCCGCGAGCGTTTGCGCATTGTTGGTGCAGCACCCGAAGTGCCAGTACAGGTAGACACCACGAGTGGTGACGGCGACGGCGCGACGTTTTTTGATCACGCCGAAACCGATTTGTACTAAACCGGTTTCAAGCGGTCGGTGTAGTTATGGCAAGCCCACTTCTCGTTAACGTTGTCGAGCTCACGCGGCGGCAAGGCACGCTGAAAGACATTCAGCTGATTGTTCCCGCAAGCGTGTTTGCGTTTGATGATGCGCGCATTGCCGACACCGACCAGATCGATGTTGATTTGCATTTGGAAAGTGTGAGCGGCGGCATTGTGGTGAACGGAACCGTGGCGGGCAAGTGGGCAACGGCATGCAGGCGCTGTTTGCGCGAGTTGCACCTGGTGGCCACCGCCGAAGTGGACGAGCTGTATCAGCAAGTAGTGGACAACCCAGATGCGTACCCAATGACGGGCGAACAACTGGATCTCACGGGCATGGCACGGGAAACATTGTTGCTGGCTATGGCCGATGCGCCCCTGTGTCGGCCAGATTGCCCAGGGCTGTGCCCGCAATGCGGGGCCGACCTGACCACGGCACCCTGCGGGTGTCAGGCTCAGCGCACGGATGAGCGGTGGGCCATTCTCGACCAACTACGGGGTGAGCTCGACTAAGAGCCGATATCCTAAACAGCCGGCGAATTGTTGATCGTTTCGCCGATCAAGTTTTAACGAGCGAAAGACGAGTGCGCTATGCCAGTACCAAAGAAGAAAAAGTCCAAGATGAAGGGCCGCAGCCACATGGCAGGCGCCTGGAAACTCGGCACCCCAGCGCGCAGTGTTTGCCCACGATGCAGCACCTCCAAGATGCCACACACAGTGTGCGGCAATTGCGGTTGGTACAAGGGTCGCGTCGCTGTCGACGTTGGCTAAATAATTACTGGAGGGCTCAACCATGTTGCCCGTTGCAGTTGATGCGCTTGGTGGCGATAAGGCCCCAGCCGAAATAGTTGCAGGTGCCAAGCAGGCCGCGGCCGAAGGCATTCCCGTATTGCTTGTTGGCCCTGCCGATTTACAAGACATTGGCGAACTGCCGTTGCATGTTGCAACCGAATTTATTGACATGCACGAAGACCCAGCGTCTTCCGTGCGCAACAAAAAAGATTCCACGCTTGTGGTCAGTGCCGAATTGGTGCGCGACGGCAAAGCAAGCGCAATGATTTCGGCCGGCAACACCGGCGCAACCATGGCCAGCGCGTTGTTGCGCATGGGTCGCATTAAAGGTGTGAAGCGCCCAGCAATTGCAACACCCATTCCCGTGCCTGGCAGCACGCCAACAGTGATGTTGGATGCGGGTGCAAACGCCGAAGTAGAGGCTGCATGGATGACGCAGTTTGCGTTGATGGGCACGGTGTATGCGCGTGCACGTTTTGGTATTGAAAAACCGCGCGTTGGTTTGTTGTCGATTGGTGAAGAGCCCGGCAAAGGCGACACGTTGCGCAAAGAGACGTACGAGTTGCTCAGTGTTGCAAGTGGCATCAACTTCATTGGCAACGTGGAAGGCCGCGACATCATGACGCCCGATGTCGACGTGGTGGTTACCGATGGTTTCACGGGCAACGTTGCGCTGAAAACACTTGAAGGCACCATGCGCATGATTGTGAAAGAACTGTTTGCCTCCATTGGCGAGCCGCAATACAAAGAACACACCGAGGCGTTGATGCCGGCTCTTTTGAACTTGTATGCAAAGTTCGACCCAGATTCCACCGGCGGCGCAATTTTGTTGGGCGTAGATGGCGTGTGCATCATTTCGCACGGTTCGTCTAGTGCGCGCGCAATGTTGAATGGCATCAAAGTGGCCAAGGACATGGTGGATTGCAACATGGTCTCGTTGATATCCGAGGCGCTGAGCACCCAATGACGCAACCGCTGCAGGCACTTGCCCGCCGAGTGGGGCACACGTTTGCCGACGAAGCGTTGTTGGCAACGGCCATGCGTCATCGTTCATGGATTTCGGAACACGATGGGTTCGAGTCCAACGAGCGGCTGGAGTTTTTGGGTGACGCAATTGTTGGTTGGGTAGTTGCCGACATTGTGTACACGCAACACAGCAACTTGCCAGAAGGAAAACTGACCGACTTGCGCAAGAGCGTGGTGAATGCCATTGCACTTGCCGAGATGGCCGTTGATTTGGATATTGGTTCGTGCATCATGTTGGGCAAAGGCGAGGCCGCTGCTGGTGGCAATGAAAAGACATCGATTTTGTCGGATGCATTTGAGGCCGTCATTGGTGCCGTGTATTTGGATGCAGGCCCAACCGTTGCGCACAGTGTTGTCAGTGCGTTGATGGCGCCGCGCATTGCAGATGCGGTTGGCGGGCTTGATCGGTTGGATGCAAAGACACGGCTGCAAGAGCTTGCTTCCAGGTTGTTAGACCAACACGTGCACTACCGAGTCGTTGACGAAGGCCCCGACCACGAGAAGATGTTTTATGCAACCGTCATTATTGGCGAGCGCGAACTGGGCAGCGGCGAGGGCCGTTCCAAAAAAGCAGCAGAGCAAATCGCTGCCGAAATTGCGTGCGACACGCTGCAACGCGAATACAGCAAACAACTGCAATAACGCATGCCCGAGTTGCCGGAAGTAGAAACGGTTCGGCGAGGCATTGCTCGCCACGTTGTTGGCAAGCGCATTGGCCGTGTTGAAGTTGGCCGCGAACGAACGGTGCGACGCACCAGCAAAGAAGCGCTGATCGACGGCTTGTCGGGCGTGCGCATCACGCATGTTGGAAGGCGCGGAAAGTATTTGTTGTGTTCGCTCGACTCGGGCGAGCAGATGATGATTCATTTGCGCATGAGTGGGCGAGTGTTGGTGGCAGAGGCAGGTGCAACGCGCCCGCCGCACACGCACGTGGTGATGCATTTGGATGCAGACGACAACGGGCCGGCAAGCGAGATGTGGTTTGTCGACCCCCGAACGTTTGGCGAAGTGGTGGTGTTCGACCCGCAGCAGGCCGCGACACAAATGCCCGAACTTGCCAAGCTTGGTATCGACCCGATTGAGGACGAGCTGACGCCGCAAATACTTCGCGAGCGATTGAAAGGCAAGCGTGGAAGCCTGAAAGCAACGTTGCTCGACCAACATGTTGTTGCGGGCATTGGCAACATTTATGCCGACGAGATTTTGCACCGTGCGCGCCTCGGCCCGCGACGCATTCCCGGCGTATTGACTCTTGCCACATGCACGCGGTTGTGCGAGGCAATCACGCATGTGCTGAATAAGGCCATCGAGGCTGGGGGCAGCACGCTTGAAGACACGCAATATGTAGACATCGAGGGCGATACCGGCTGGTTTCAGTTGGAGCACCGGGTGTATGGGCGGGCAGGCCTGCAATGTCTCACCTGCAAAAAGGCACGGATTTCTCGCACGATTATTGCTGGACGCACCACCTGTTATTGCCCTGTTTGCCAGCGCTAGGCCAGTTTCAAATGCCTTGCGGGGGCGTATTTTCAAGTATTCTCGCCGATTGACGTGTTCCTTAAATCGCTAACCCTCAAGGGCTTCAAGTCCTTTGCAGATACCACGGTGATGGAGCTCGAACCAGGTGTCACCGTTGTGGTGGGGCCAAACGGTTCGGGCAAATCCAACGTGGTGGATGCCATTGCGTGGGTGCTTGGCGCCCAGGCACCAAGTTCGGTGCGCAGCCAAAAGATGGACGACGTTATTTTCGCGGGCACGGCGAAGCGCCCGGCACTTGGCCGTGCGGAAGTAATGCTGACCATCGACAACTCGGCCGGTTTGTTGCCGATCGAATTTACGGAAGTAACCGTCAGCCGCATTTTGTTCCGCAGCGGCGAAAGCGAATATGCAATCAATGGCGTGGAGTGTCGTTTGCTCGACGTGCAAGAACTGTTGTCGGATGCAGGCGTTGGCCGCCAGCAACACGTGATCATCAGCCAGGGCCAAATTGACGCGGTGTTGAATGCGCGCCCAGAAGATCGACGCGGAATTATTGAAGAAGCAGCGGGTGTGTTGAAGCACCGCAAGCGAAAAGAAAAAGCAGAACGCCGCCTTGAGGCAACCGAAGGCAACTTGATGCGCGCGCAAGACTTGCTGCGCGAAGTGCGACGCAACTTGCGGCCGCTAGAACGACAGGCCGATGCCGCGCGTCGTCACGGTGCATTGATTACCGAGATGCGTTCGTTGCAAATGTTCTTGGCTGGTCGCGAAATTCAGGGCTTCACGTCGCGCCTGAAGAACCTTGCAACCGACAAGCTGGCTGGCGAAGAAGCCGAGCGCGGCTTGCGCGCCAAGTTGTCGGCGCTGGACACCACGGTGATGGCGGCAGAAGCACAACTGAGTGCGCGCGGCGACAGCGGTGTAAACGACGAGTTGGTTCGCATCGAGCAATTGCGCGGACGTGCGCGCGGCTTGCTTGCTGTGCTTGCCGAGCGTCATCGCTCGACCGAGCGCGACCGCGGCCAACTGATGGACTCGGGCGTTATCGCAACGCTGGAAGCCGACGCAGCGCAGTTGCGTAATGAACTTGGCACTGTGTCTGAACAGATTGCTGCAGTTGCCGCGGTGGATGCCGAAGGAACACTTTCCGGCGATCACGTTTCCACATTGGAAGAAGCCCGACGCGCAACACAAAAAGTTGGCGAACTTACTGCGCGCGGCCGCGGGCTGAACGAAGACATCGACCGCTTGCGCAATGTTGTTGAAGCCGACGCGCGCAACGAAGGCGAACTTGCGCAACGCTTAAGCGAAGCCGACACCGCGCGTGCATCGGCCGAAGCCGCGCTGGATTCGGCAATGGCACTGTTTGGCACCGCACAATCCGACGCCAACATTTCGGCTGCACGCGCCGAAGCGCTGCAGATGGCAATGGACGCAAACCGTTCCAGCGCAACGGTGTTGCGCGATGTGGAGGGCGCCATTGGCTCGCTTTCCGAACTGATCGAGATAGACGCCGAGCGCCGCGTTGCTGTGCAGGTTGCACTTGGCGACGCGCTTTCGGCAATGGTTGCGCGCAACGTGGACGCAGCCCGCCGGGCCTTGCAAGAGTTGCGACAAAGCGGCCGGGTTGGTGCTGTGCTTGCGCTGAACGCAATTACAACCGTGCCTTCCACGCCAACGATCAATAACGGTTCAAGCCTGCGCACAAGTGTGCGAGCAAAGGCTGGCGAGCACGAAACACAAGTCAATCGTTTGCTCGACGTGTTGTTAAGCAGGGTGGTGTTCGTTCAGTCGTGGGCTGATGCCGTGGATGCTGCACTTGCGCACCCGGAAGCAGTGGTGATTACGGGCGAGGGCGACAAGTTCGCGTCGTCGGGCCTGCGCATTGGCGCAAGCGGCGTAACCGCTGCGGCGCTGGAAGAAGCGCAACTGCGTGCCGAGCGCGCAGCCGATGCGTTGAAGCGCACACAGGCAGATTTGCAAGCAGCACGCACACGCATGTCGCAAACACGCGACGCGCATGCATCGTCGCTCACGTTGCTCGAGCGTCACCGTGCATCGGCTCTGCAGAACAACCAAAAGCTTTCCAGTGCATACGACGCGCTGCGTTTGGTGCAGGCCGAGTTGCAGGGTTTGTTGTCGGTATTGCGCAACGACTTGGAAGTAAAGACTGCAGGCTTGCAAGAGCGCCGACAATTCTTGGAGTCGCGCCTTGCCGATGTTGAAGCCCGACTGAATGCCGACGTGGAGGCTCGCGTTGTTGCAGCCGAACGACGCACCAAGGTTGAGGCAAGCCTCACTGCGCTCAATCGCCTTACCAAAGTTGCTGCAGACAACGCAAGGTTGTTGGACGCGCGCCAGGCCGAGTTGCAAGAAGTGCGCCGCAGGCAAAGCGACGAAGTGCGCGCAATCTCGCAGCGCTTGGACGAAGCACGTAAAGAGCGAACCACGAACGAGCAAGGCCTCGAGGAGCGTCGCGAAAGAAACCGCCGGATCGAAGTGGAAGAGGCCGAAGTAAAGATGCGCCTCGAGGGAACGGTGGAGGCGCTGCGCCGCGACCACTCGTGCGAACCACAAGCAGCAATCGATACGCCGATGCCCGAGTTGCCAGAAAACGTTTCGCCTATTTCGCGCGTGCGCGAGTTGGAGCGCGAGCTTCGCTTGATGGGCCCAATTAACCCGCTTGCGTTGGAAGAGTACGACGAGTTGCAGAAGCGCCACACGTTCTTGGAAGAGCAGTTGGAGGACGTGAAGAACACGCGTCGCGAATTGATCAAGGTGATCAAGCAAGTAGACATGGAAATTCAGACAACGTTTGCTTCCGCATTCAGCGACGTGAGCGACAACTTCGAGAAGTTGTTCGGCATGTTGTTCCCAGGCGGCCAGGGCAAACTGACGCTGACGATGCCAAACGATTTGCTGAACACCGGTATTGAAGTAGAGGCCAAGCCAAGCGGCAAGAACGTGAAGAAGCTGTCGCTGTTGTCGGGTGGCGAGCGTTCGCTCGTTGCTCTTGCATTCCTCTTCGCAGTGTTCCGCAGCCGCCCTTCACCGTTCTATGTAATGGACGAAGTAGAAGCAGCGCTCGACGACGTCAACTTGCACCGATTCCTCAGCCTTGTGAGCGAATTCCGTCAAGACGCGCAGTTGCTGATTGTCAGCCACCAGAAGCGCACCATGGAAGCGGGCGACTGCCTGCTTGGCGTGACAATGCAGCCGGGCGGTTCGTCGCGCGTGATTGTCGAGCGCGCGAGCAAAGCCTCCGCCTAGCGTGGAGCATTCATGAACAACATTTCGCTTCCCATCATCTTTTTGGTGTTGGCCGTTGTTGTCTTGGTCTTTGGCTTCGGCGTTGTTTGGCTGAATCGCCGCAAGCCGGCCGCGCCAGTGGTGCAGCGCGCCACACCGATTACTAAGACCGCTGTTGTTGAAGAAGTAGCGGCAGAAGAAGTAGTCGCTGTCGCAGAGAAGGCAAGTGTTCGTGACAGGTTGTCTAAAGCACGAAGTGCATTTGGTGGCGCCGTTACGTCGGTGCTTACGCGCAGCGAGATTTCGGACACCACGTGGGACGAATTGGAAGAGGCGCTGTTGCGAGCCGACGTTGGCGTGCGCGTGGCGCAAGAACTGATGCAACCACTGCGTGCCCGGGTGAAGAGTAAAGAGATTGTCTCGCCGCAGCAACTGATCGATGCGCTGCGCCAAGACATGAGCGCGCACTTGGTTTCCACCGACCGCGAACTGCGTTTTGATGCAACCATCGAGGGCCCAAACATCTGGTTGATGGTTGGTGTTAACGGCGCGGGCAAGACAACAAGCATCGGGAAGATTTCGGCGCAACAAACTGCACTCGGCCGAACAGTGATGATGGCAGCGGGCGACACCTTCCGTGCGGCAGCAGGCGAGCAGCTTGCAACATGGGCCGAGCGCTCGGGTGCCGAAATCATTCGTGGCGCAGAAGGCGGCGACCCATCGTCTGTCATCTTTGATGCGGTGCAAGCAGCAAACGCGCGCAACATCGACTTGGTGCTGGCCGACACGGCGGGCCGGTTGCAGAGCAACACCAACTTGATGGAAGAGTTGCGCAAGGTTCGTCGCGTTGCCGAAAAGGGCGCGGGCACAGTGACCGAGGTGTTGTTGGTGATTGATGCAACAACCGGACAAAATGGTTTGAGCCAGGCGCGGGTGTTTGCCGAGGCCACACAGGTGACGGGGATTGTGCTCACCAAACTGGACGGCTCGGCAAAGGGCGGCATTGTCTTTGCAATCGAGACCGAGTTGGGTATCCCCATCAAGTTGGTGGGGCTTGGCGAAACCATTACCGACTTGGTGGCGTTTAACCCCATCGAATTTGTCGACGCGCTGTTCTAGAACTCGTTGAGAATATGAATCAACCGTCGCATCATCGCAGCGACGTGCAGGTGCTGCGTGCTGTTGCAGTGCTTGCTGTCATTGCCTATCACGCAGGGTTGCCCATTCGCTCTGGCTTCTTGGGTGTTGACATGTTCCTGGTCATTTCGGGTTACGTGATCTGTGCAACGTTGTTGCGCGAAGGCGAGCGCACGGGAACCATCAGCATTCCGAAGTTTTATGTGCGTCGCGTGCGTCGTTTGTTTCTTCCGCTGCTGGCGATGCTTGCAGTGTCAATGCTGTTGTTTTGGGCGTTCGGGCCGTTTGTTGCACACGGGTCTGTTGCCAGGCAGGCATTTTCTGCGCTTGGGTTCTTTGCCAACTTCCATTACTTCTCTGGTGTTGGTGGGTACTTCGACCCAGAGAAGTCGGCGTCGTACTTCTTGCACACGTGGTCGCTTTCGCTGGAGGAGCAGTTCTACTTGGTGTTTCCGCTTGTTGTCGCGCTCATCATGTTTCTCTCGCGTCGGTTATCGGTGCAGGAGCGAAACCGCAAAGTGCTTGTCGGCGTAGTGGTGCTTGGTGCTTCCAGCCTGGTGTTTTCGTGGTGGCTACTTAAATCTTTCCCGACATCTCAGGCGTTTGCGCAACCAGGCACGTCGTTTTTGGAACGCATCAAGATTGATGCCCAGTCGTTCGCGTTTTTCAGCCCGCTCTCTCGCGCCTGGCAGTTTTTGGTTGGTGCGGCATGCGCCTTAGGTGTGGCGCGGGCTGGGCAGTTGAAGAATCGGTACGTGCGCATGGTGTTCGAGATGACGCTGTTTGCTCTACTCGTTGTGTTGCTGGTGATCGATGGAGGCGCATCCACAAGTTTCTTTGCGCCAAACCGCATAGCGGTAACAGTCCTTACGGGCCTGTTGGTGTATTCAGGCTTTGACGGCTTTGCAATACTTTCGCGCATCGGCGATCGTTCCTACTCGTTGTATCTATGGCATTTTCCGTTGTTGTCGTTTGCGGCTCTCAAGTTTGATTCATCCGTAACGAGCAGAGTTGTTGCGGTGTTGGTTTCGGTTGTGTTGGCCGAGTTGTCCTATCGATTGATAGAGGTGCGGTCTCTTGCGATAGATGTCGATCAATTCTTTAAGCGTGCGCGGGTAGCACTTGTTGTTGCAGTTGCTGCATTTGGTTTGATCACCGCAATTGGTGTTTATGGTTGGCCCGAGAAGTATGCAAACGATGTGATGCAGCGCCAGGTGGTGGCAACGCCAACTGCGCCATGGGAGACGCCGAGTGACCGTTGCGCAAACACGGGCGATGGCTTTTCCTACAGTTGCAATAACGGAGAAGCTTCCGACAGCCAACTGATCTTGATTGGCGACTCTCATGCAATGGCTCTTGCGTTGGGTTTCGGTGCGGCTGCAGATGCACTGCAGCGCTCGTGGTCGGCCGACACGGCAGCAGGCTGTTCATTTGCAAGATTTAACGTTGGCAACCAGCCTGGCTTCTGTGACGCATGGGTTGAAGCAACAATGCAACGTGCGTTGGCGTTGAGGCCTCAACTGGTGGTGTTGTTTCAGTGCTACCGAATTGGCACCGGTTGCCCGCAGCCAAATATGAGTACGGAACAACGCGACGAATATGTTGCAGGGGTTGCATCGGTAGTTGGCGAACTGAACGATGCAGGCATTGCGGTGCTGCAGGTGATGGACACACCGGCGGTGTCGCCCGAGCAGGCAAGCCCAAGTTTGCTGCTGAACAACTCTCGGGTGCCCGTGCAACGTGGTGCAGTGGCAACAAACGCCGCGGTTGTGAGGCAGCTACAGCAAACTGCCGATGCAAGCGGTGGCTTGTATCAAATTGCAGATATCACCAAAGGTTTGTGTAACGCAAAATCGTGTAGGTATGTGTCGAACAGCAACGAGCCGCTGTGGTTCGACACCGATCACCTCTCTCCAATCGGGGTTCGTGACCGAACCCTGCCGTTGCAAATCGAAATTGAACGCGCTTTAGATAGCCTGTAACACGATGTTTGATTCACTTGGCGACCGATTAGGCGGCGTGTTTAAGCGCTTACGCGCCAAGGGGCGGCTGACCGAGGCCGACGTAAACGAGATGCTCGGCGAGATTCGCACGGCATTGCTGGAAGCCGACGTCAACATTGGTGTTGTTCGCAATGTTGTCGAGCGCATTCGCGTGCAGGCAATTGGAACGAAGGTTGCCGAGGCGCTCGACCCGGGCCAACAGATCATCAAGATCGTTAATGCCGAATTGGTGGCGATGCTTGGTGGCGAAACACTGAAGATTGCGTATGCATCGCAGCCACCAACGGTGGTGTTGATGGCGGGCTTGCAAGGTTCCGGTAAAACCACCAGTGCTGCAAAGTTGGCCGCATGGTTTAAGGCACAGGGGCGCAACCCAATGTTGGTAGGCGCCGACTTGCAACGCCCCGCCGCAGTAGAGCAGTTGAAGGTGCTTGGCGCGCAAATCAATGTCCCTGTGTTCTCCGCTCCGGGCGACCCGGTTGCAACCGCGGCCGCAGGTTTGGCAGAAGCAAAACGCATTGGCCGCGACGTGTTGATTGTGGACACCGCGGGCCGCTTGGCTATCGACGCCGAAATGATGCAACAAGTCAGCGACATCTCTGCCGCCGTGAAGCCCGACTACACGTTCCTCGTTGTGGATGCAATGACGGGGCAAGACGCAGTGACGGTTGCGAAAGCATTTGACGAAACGCTGTCGATCAGCGCAGTGATTTTGTCGAAACTTGATGGCGATGCGCGCGGTGGTGCGGCGCTGTCTGTGAAAGAAGTGATTGGTAAACCAATTGCGTTTGCGGCAACTGGCGAAAAGATGGACGCCTTCGAGCAGTTCCACCCAGACCGCATGGCAAGCCGAATCTTGGGCATGGGCGACGTGCTCACGCTGATCGAACAAGCCGAGAAAGTTTTTGAAAAAGAACAGGCCGAGGCAGCAGCGGCGAAAATGTTTGAGGGCGAATTTACGCTCGACGACTTCCTCGATCAGTTACAACAAATCAAGAAGATGGGCTCGCTCACCAACGTGATGGGAATGTTGCCCGGCGTAACAAAAGAAATGAAGAACGCTCAGATCTCGGATGACATGTTGACGGTGACCGAAGCCATCATTCGCTCGATGACCACCGAGGAGCGACGCAAGCCCGAGATCATCAACGGCTCGCGGCGCACACGCATTGCGAAGGGCAGTGGAACCCAGGTTTCCGACGTCAACAAGCTGGTGAAGCAATTCTCCGAGATGCAAAAGATGATGAAGCGCATGGGGGGCATGGCTGGCAAGGGCGGCAAGAAGGGTGGCCCCATGGCAGGAATCCCTGCCGATCTGGCTGCGGCGTTGGGCTCGCGGCCTGGTTCCCGATAGCCTGACCGCCATGTCCGTAAAGCTTCGCCTCACCCGAGTAGGTAAAACAAAGCAACCGCATTACCGCATCGTTGCTGCCGATACGCGCTCTGCGCGCGATGGCCGTTTCCTCGAAATCGTTGGTAACTACCACCCACAGTCCGAGCCATCAGCGCTCACTGTTGATAACGAGAAGGCCATGAAGTGGCTGAAGCAAGGCGCATTGCCAAGCGATCGTGTCAAGAAACTGCTCGAAATCTCGGGCGTCTGGGCAGAGTTCACCGCATCCAAGAAGTCCAAGTAGTTCTTTCCATTACTCGTGACTGATTCTGCAAATCTCGTTCCTGCTCCTGTAGCAACCGCCGTGCTCGATCACGTCGTTCGTTCCATTGTTGACAACCCAGAGGCCGTCAAGGTCGAAGGTTTCCCCGATGGCGACAAAATTCTGCTCGAAGTTCGCGTTGGCGAAGGCGACTTGGGCCGCGTTATCGGCCGTCGCGGTCGCACCGCAATGAGCATTCGCGCAGTTGTGCGCGCAGCCGCAGTTCGTGACGGCGTAGAAATTGATGTCGACTTCGTCGACGACTGATCAACAGCCACCAACTGGTTTGCTGCATGTTGGCCGCATTGGCCGACCCCACGGTGTTCGTGGCGCAATGTATGTCGACTTCTTCTCGAGTCATCCGCAACGCACCTCGCCAAAATCCAAATTGTGGGTTGCTGGCACGTGGTACGAAATTGCAACAGCGAAACCGCAAGGCGAGCGTTGGCTGTTGTCGTTTGCCGGCATGGACGACCGCAACATTGCCGAGCGTTTAACTAATAGCGATGTGTATGGCGAAGCAATTGACGACCCAAGCGTGGTGTGGGTGCACCAACTTGTTGGCAGCATCGTGACCGATGCAAGCGGCACGCAGTTCGGTACATGTGTTGGCGTGATCGACAACCCCGCACACCCAATCATGGAACTTGATAATGGTTTCCTTGTTCCAACACCATTCATCGTGTCCAACGAAAACGGCCGAATTGTGATCGATGCTCCTGAAGGGCTTTTCGATGCGGATTGATGTCTTCACATTGTTCCCCAACTTGGTGGACGCATTTTGCTCCGAGAGTTTGTTGGGCCGTGCGCGCAACGAAAAGATTGTGGATTTGCGCTGCCACGATTTGCGCGAACACACAACAGACGTGCATCACAGCGTGGACGACGCGCCGTTCGGTGGCGGCGCAGGCATGGTGCTGTCGGCCGAGCCCGTGTTTACCTCGGTAGAAAAAGCCAACCCGCCGCGCCCGTTGTTGTTGCTGTCGCCAGGTGGGCGGCCATTCGATCAGCACTTTGCCAACTCGTTGTCTGCACTCGACGGCTTCAGCCTGTTGTGCGGCCGCTACGAGGGCATCGATCATCGCATTCGCGAACATCTCATCGACGAAGAAGTATCGGTAGGCGACGTAGTGCTGGCCGGCGGTGAAGTTGGCGCGTGTCTCATCATCGAAGCCGTCACTCGGTTGCTGCCCGGCGTGATGGGCAACGCGGTGTCGCCAATTACTGAAAGCTTCGGGCAATCGGGGCTTCTCGAGGAACCGCACTTCACGCGCCCAGCCGACTTCCGTGGCTTCGGCGTGCCCGAGGTGCTGCGCGGCGGCAACCACGCGCAGATCGAGCGCTGGAGGCTTGCTCAGGCCCTCCATCGCACCATTGCCAAGCGCCCCGACCTGATGGCCAAAAGGGGTCCGCTAACCCAAACAGAGCAACGCCTGTTGGAAGAGTTCCCGCCTGTCCCGTATCCTTCACACTTCACTATTTAAAGGAAATCCTCATGAAGACCACCGACCTCGTCGACAACCAATACAAGCGCACCGATATTCCAAAGATCGGCCCTGGCGACGAAGTCAAGGTGCACGTGCGCGTTGTTGAAGGCGGCAAAGAGCGCATCCAGATTTTCCAAGGCAACGTAGTTTCCATTGCCGGCTCGGGCATCTCCGAGGCATACACCGTTCGCAAGTTGTCCTACGGCGTGGGTGTCGAGCGCACCTTCCCAATGCACAGCCCATCAGTTGCCAAGCTCGAGTTGGTGAAGCGCGGAGACGTTCGTCGCGCCAAGCTCAACTACTTGCGCGACCGTAAGGGCAAGGCTGCCAAGGTCCGCGAAAAGCGCGACGACCAATAATTGCCAACACTGCAATTTTTGGTACACATTGAACACTGACGATCTCGAAAATTTCGAGGCCGAGCGCGAGTTGCAGCTGGCTCAGGAATATCAAGATGTTGTCAGCATGTTCAAGTATGCAATCGAAACTGATCGCCGGTTTTACCTGGCCAACAATGTTGATGTGAAGGTGTTGTCCGACGGACCACGCCCAATTTTGGAAGTGGTCTTAAGCGACGCGTGGGTGTGGGACATGTACCGAAAGAGCCGGTTCGTGCCGAGGGTGCGCGTGCTCAGTTTCAAAGACCTCAACGTGGAAGAACTTCCGCCACTCGACATCTAGCCGCTTCGGCGCAAGCGCGCGTGGCGCGCGGCCAGTGGGCCGAACAACACGTTGCACGTTGGTATCAACAACACGGGTACTTGATTGTTGCGCGCAACTGGCGAAGCAAGCGCGGCGAACTGGATGTTGTTGCAACGCTTGGCGGCGTGTTGGTGGTGTGCGAAGTGAAGGCGCGAGCAACAAACGCGATGGGCACTCCAGCCGAGGCAGTAACCGTTGCCAAGCAACTGAAGATTCGTAGAGCAACCGCCGACTATCGGCAAGCATTGCGCGACACCAACGACCCTCTCGCGCATCAAGTGCAGTGTGTGCGTTTCGATGTGGCGTGCGTGCTTGGCACGCAACTCGACATGCTGCTCGACGCGTTTTAGTTTTGCGACACCACGCGATTGTCCCAACACCCGTAGTGCCAGTGGCGTCGCAAGTCGGCCGCGTCGCGCGGCACGCACACGTAGTGGCCCATCCCTTCGGGAATGTCGCGGTTGCAACCAGGGCACACATACACCTTCAACGCTTCGTACGGCTGCACTCGGCGCACTTCCACTTCGCCAAACTGGCCGTCCCAAATACCCACGATTGTTAGCCGGCCAAAGCCCATGCAAGCAGGGCAACAATGGCCACCATTGCCGAGGCAACAATGATGTAGTCGCTTGCGCGGCGTACATGCTTGCGATGCGGATTGAATCCCATCCACTCAGTATCGTCTGTGTGATGGAGACACTCGAGGTTTTGCGCCAAGACGGCATTGTGACCGTGACCATGAACCGCCCATCAAAGAAGAACGCAGCCAACGGC
>Ga0208086_1000111_pt1 | contig 21136 bp, 13 predicted proteins | sample LakMenEpi06Jul10_FD_150675 | JGI IMG/M metagenome (GOLD analysis project Ga0208086, IMG submission 150675) | Freshwater microbial communities from Lake Mendota, WI - 06JUL2010 deep hole epilimnion (SPAdes) | ecosystem: Environmental > Aquatic > Freshwater > Lake > Epilimnion/Euphotic zone ...
GCCTCTGGACCCGCGGCTACAAGGAGATGATGGATCAGATGAAGTCGCTCGGCTTCAACACGATCCGCCTGCCGTACAGCGACCAGCTCTTCGACGCCGGGAGCAAGCCCAACAGCATCGACTTCTTCAAGAATCCCGATCTCCAGGGGCTCACCGGGCTGCAACTCATGGACAAGATCGTCGGCTACGCCGGCCGGATCGGCATGAAGATCATCCTCGATCACCACCGCTCCGATGCCGGCAACAGTGCCAACGCATCCGGCCTGTGGTACACGGCTGCCTATCCGGAGAGCACGTGGATCAAGAATCTCACGATGCTCGCTTCGCGCTACGCAGGCGACGCCACGGTGATCGGCATCGACCTCCACAACGAGCCCCACGGCCCTGCCACCTGGGGCGACGGCGGTGCCAACGACTGGCGGTTGGCTGCGGAGCGCGCGGGCAACGCCGTGCTGGCCACCAATCCCAACCTGCTTGTGATCGTGGAGGGGATCGAGACGGCCTCCTCGGGAAGCTACTGGTGGGGAGGCAATCTCTCGAATGCCGGTACGGCACCGGTACGGCTCAACACACCAGGCCGGCTCGTTTATTCGGCCCACGACTATCCGGCGAGCGTCTACCCGCAGCGCTACTTCAGCGACCCGACTTACCCCAACAACCTCCCGGCGGTGTGGGACAAGAACTGGGGCTATCTGTTCCGCACCGGCACGGCTCCGGTGCTCCTCGGTGAGTTCGGCAGCAACCTCGCCACGGCGAGCGATCGGGCCTGGTACGCGAAGATGGTGAGCTATCTCGAGGGTGATCTCGACGGCAACGGCACCAACGACCTGGCCGCAGGCAAGCAGGGGATCAGTTGGACGTACTGGTCGTGGAATCCGAACTCGGGCGACACCGGCGGCATCCTCGAGAGTGACTGGAGAACGGTGAACACCGCCAAGGTCGACCCGCTCAAAGCCGCACAGTTCCAATTTCCCGCCGTGTCGGCCACGGGGGGCACGATCGCCACGACCCCGCTTTCGTTCACCGTCTCGCTTTCGGCAGCCAGCGCGCAGTCGGTCACCGTGTCCTATGCCACGGCCGACGGCACGGCGCTCGTCGGCAGCGACTACACGGCCACTTCCGGCACGCTCACGTTCGCCCCGGGAGAGACCAGGAAGATCGTGACGGTGCTCGTCAACCGTGACGCGACGCCAGAGTCGAACGAGACGCTGTCGCTGCGCTTGAGTACACCGACGAATGCCACGCTTGCCAGGGCCGCAGCCACCGGCACGATTCTGAACGACGACACCGCTCCATCGACGCCGACCCCACCCCCAACCACCACCCCCCAAACCCCACCCCCGACGACCCCCACCCTACCGGCGCCGGCCGGTGGCATCGCCGTGACGTACACGCAGACCACTGCCTGGGGCACCGGATTCAACGGCAGCGTGAAGATCAAGAACACCGGCACGAAGGCCATCAACGGCTGGACGATGGAGTTCGACATGAAGGCGAACATCGTCAACATCTGGAACGCGGTGATCGTCAGCCGCGTCGGTACGCGTTACGTGATTCGCAACGCCTCCTGGAACGGGACGATCGCCGCGGGTGCCGAGATCTCGTTCGGATTCCAGGCCGACGGCATCGCCGGCGAGGTGCCGTCGAACAAGAAGGTCAACGGCCTGGTCGTCGCCTAGGCGGCGGCAGACCGCTCGCTCGAGCCCTGCTCCCCGCGGTGGCGAATCGCCGCGGGGAGTGGAGCGGCGCGGAACTCGCGCTCCCGCTTTCGCCCCGGCAACCTGCGGAAACTGGGTGAGATACCGGAGCGAATGCGGCCCATCGGCCACGCGCCTCCACACACCGCAGGTGAACTGCCGATTCAGGGAGTGTCCCTGTGTCGACCTTCACGGGACGCCACTTCCAGGAGCGTGCCGTGAGCAAAAAGAAGACAATCGCCCAGCGGGCGGTGGGCCTCGCCTCGCCAGTGCTCCCGGCTCCGGTCGCCAAGGTCGCCGGCACGCGGTGGGGCTCGCGGCTGTTCATCCTTTTGGTGCCCTTCCTCCTGGCCACGGGCGTGCTGACGATCAGTTGGAACAACGGCATCCCGTCGGTGAACTTCGACCGAGCCCGGGCCTGGGTCGTCGGCCAGCAGGTGAGCCAGCGGGTCGAAAGCGAAGCGCGGCGGGCGGCGCAGGAGTATCAGGGGCAGCAGCAGGGCACGGCCTCCCAGCAACCGGCCTATGAACAGCAACCGCAGTCGTGGCAGCCGGCGCCGCAGCAGCAGTATCAGCCCCAATACCAACCGCAGCCGCAATATCAGCCCCAGTATCAGGGTTATCAGCAGCCGGCTCCCCAGCAGGCCACGCAGCCCTTCGGCCCGCGGGCCTATCGCTAGGCCCTGACTGGCAACGAGCCACTGGGTGCCGAAGCACCCCGCACACGCCCAACGCCCAAGCGCTGACAAGCGAGGGGTCGCCGGTGCTCCGAGAGCCGGCCTCGCCGATAAGCGAAGCCCGGAGGGCGAAAGCGCAAGCGGCGCGGAGAGAGCGGAGGGCAAGGATGCCCTCCGCGAACGTCCGGCGACGGGGCACCGGCGACCCCGAAGCGCACGCTGGACTCGTCGGATGGTCGACCCTTGGTCGCGTGCCTGTAGGTGGTTCGCTCGAGCAGGCCGCGACAGATGCCCGCTCCGGCGGGTACGATTTTCTCCCCGCGCCCAGTCCGGTGCGGGTGAACCACGCCCCAGGGAAAAGTCATGCGGCACGCACCGATCGACAACGCGCTGTTCGTCTCCCACCGCCGTCAACTCGTTGGCCAGCTTCCGCCACGATCGATCGCGATCGTTCATGCCGCGGACATCCTCCCGCAGACCGGTGACGGCACCTTCCCGATCTATCCGGCCGCCGACCTGTTCCACCTCACCGGTATCGAGCAGGAGGAGAGCGTTCTGGTCCTCGCGCCGCAGGCCACCGACCCGGCCCAGCGCGAGATGCTCTTCCTCCGCCAGCCGAACGAACACCTCGCCATCTGGGAGGGGGAGAAGCTCACGAAGGAACGGGCCGAGCAGATCTCCGGGATGCCGCGGGTGCGCTGGCTCTCGGAGTTGCCCGCCGTGCTTCATGTGCTGATGTGCGAGAGCGAGAGGGTGTATCTCAATTCCAACGAGCACGAGCGCAACGCCACCGAGACCGACCCGCGCGACGTGCGCCATGCCAGGCAACTCATGGCCCGCTACCCCCTCCACCGCTTCGAGCGGCTGGCGCCGATCATGCGGCAGTTGCGGGCGGTGAAAGACACGACCGAGATCGACCTCGTCCGCCGGGCGATCGACATCACCGACGTGGGGCTGCGGCGGATGCTCGGCCGCCTCGAGCCGGGCGTGATGGAGTACGAACTCGAGGCCGAGCTGATCTACGAGTTCACGAAGAACCGGGCGAAGATGGCCTACGAGCCGATCATCGCCTCGGGCAAGAGCGCCTGCGTCCTCCACTACAACACCAACGACCGGCCCTGCCGCGACGGCGACCTGCTCCTCGTCGACGTCGGCGCCTGCTACGCCAACTACAACGCCGACCTCACGCGCACCTATCCGGTCAACGGCCGCTTCACCCCCCGGCAGCGCGCGGTGTACGACGCGGTTCATCGCGTCCTCGAGGGGTCGATCGCCCGGGCCACCCCGGGCACGACCGCGCGCGACTGGCGCCGTGCGGCCCAGCTCCAGATGAATGAAGAGCTCCTCGCCCTCGGCCTGATCACGCCGGAGCAGGTCGCCAAGGACACCCCCGAGGAGCCGGCCTGCAGGAAGTATTTCATGCACGGCCTGGGGCATTCGCTGGGGCTCGGCGTCCACGACCTCGCGCCGCTCAACGGCCCCTTCCAGCCCGGCTGGGTGATCACCGTCGAGCCGGGCATCTACATTCCCGAGGAGGGGATCGGCATCCGTCTGGAAAACGACATCCTCGTGACGCAAAGCGGGCCGGTCGATCTCTCGGCCCACGTCCCGATCCGGGCCGACGACGTCGAGAAGCTCGTGGGGCAAAGCGGCCCGCGCGCCTGAGCGGGAAGAGGCTTCTGGCCTATCGGCCGCCACACAGCTCGCGCAGCTTGGCGGCGGCACTGCGACCGACGGACAGCATCTCGGGACTGCCGGTGAACGACAGGACCGTTTCCTCCCGCGACTTCCACGTCACCAGGGACAGCCTGGCGAGACGGATGATCTGCGACCGCCCCAACCGCGGAAACACCTCCACCGGGAGGCTCTCTCCCCATTCCGCGAGGCTCCGGCGGACCGTGGCGGGCTTGCGTTGCCCCACGAGACAGACGCGCGAGTACTTCCCCAAACCCTCGATCCAGAGGATCTCGTCGCGACGGAGCCGCGCTTTCCGTCCGCCCTGAAGGGTGACCACGATCGTCGCGTCCCCATCCTGACTCCCTTCCACTTCAGGCGTGGCGGGATCGCCGGCCTGGCCCGCATCGGGAACGACTTCGGCCATGCGGATCGCCCGCAGCAACCTTCCCACGGCCACCGCCAGACGCATCCGGTCGACGGGCTTGAGCAGATAATCGACGGCGCCGACCTCGAACGCGGTGACGGCATATTGCGGATGGGCGGTGACGAAGCAGACGTGGGTCCGGTGCTCGAGTTCGGAGAGGAGCTTGAGACCCGATCCACCGGGCAATTCGACATCGAGAAAGAGGATGTCGGGGGCATGCTGCTTGAGCAGTTTGCTTGCCTGCGCGACGCTCCGCGCGGTCGCGACCACCTCGATCTCGCGGTGCGCGGAAAGGAGTTCGCCGAGCCGCTGGCTCGCCGGTGGCTCGTCATCGACGAGGAGTGCCGTTGGCATCGCGGAAACCTCTTCGGACTGCGCATCCCTGCACACCCATCGGTCCGGAGCACCGACCGCCCATTCGGTACCCGCCCCGGCTCTCGGGCCCGAAACCGGGCCCGCATCCGGACAAGTGTTCCACACGCCACGCCGCCTGTCTCGCCCCCCTCGAGGTTTGCCCCGCGGTGCGGGGTGTGGCAGAATTGACGACCTATACCGGCTGCACAGGTCCCCGGGGGAACGCACGACAAGCGCGCCCCCTCCTGCGCGGCCCCGCCGATCGATCCTCGACCGCGAGGGTCCGCGATCCCGCCCCATCCGGGATCGGCGACGCGGATGACGCCCCGGGAGACCTTTTCATGGGTTGTTCGCTGCTCCGCCGCATCGGGCTTCATCGCCCCTCCCGCGTGCTCTTCGCCGCAGGGCTGCTCCAGGTGAGTGTCGGGGCCGGCGTGGGGGCCGGCGCGGAGAAACCGATCCGTTTTGACCGCGACATCCGGCCACTGCTCTCCGAACACTGCCTCGCCTGCCACGGGCCCGGCAAGCAAGAGGCGGGCCTCCGCCTCGACGACGGCCCCAAAGCCCTCGCGTCCCTCGACAGCGGTGCCCGGGCGATCGTCCCGGGAGACACCGCCGCAAGCGCTCTGATCGCCCGGATCGGATCCACCGACCCCGACACGGTGATGCCGCCCCCCCATTTCCACAAGGAATTGACCGCCGCCCAAAAGGATTTGCTCACGCGGTGGATCGCGGAAGGGGCCGCCTACGAGCAGCACTGGTCGTTCCGGAAGATCGTCCGCCCCGAGGTGCCTGCCGCGCCGGGCGACCCCGCCAACCCGATCGACCGCTTCCTCGAGTCGCGCGTGGCGGCCGAGGGTCTCCCGCTCAATGGCGAGGCCGATCGGCCGACGCTGATCCGACGCGTCAGTTTCGCGCTCACGGGCCTGCCACCGACCACCGACGAGGTGGCGGCCTTCGTCGCCGACACCGCCCCCGACGCCTACGACAGGGTCGTCGACAGGTTGCTCGCGAGCCCGCACCACGGCGAGGAGATGGCGCGCCACTGGCTCGACGTCGCCCGCTATGCCGACACCCACGGCCTTCACCTCGACAACGAGCGCCACATGTGGGCCTACCGCGACTGGGTCGTGAAGGCCTTCAACGACAATCTGCCGTTCGATCAGTTCACGATTTTTCAACTCGCCGGCGATCTCCTTCCCAACGCCACCCGCGAGCAGCAGACCGCCACCGGCTTCTCGAGATGCAACGTGACGACGAGCGAAGGTGGCTCGATCAACGAGGAACTCCTCTTCCGCTACGCCGTCGATCGCACTGCGACGACGCTCAATGCCTGGATGGGTCTCACCGGGCAGTGCGCCGTCTGCCACGACCACAAATTCGACCCGATCTCCGCCAAGGACTTCTATTCGCTCTACGCCTTCTTCAACTCGGCCGCCGACCCCGGCTTCGACGGCAACATCGAGCAGACAGCGCCGGTCATCAAGCTCCCCACCCCGGAGCAGGAGGCGGAGATCGCGAGCCTCGATGCGAAGCTCCCCGAACTCGACACGCGTCTCGAGGCGGCCGTCGCGGCGATCGCCTACGTCGATCCGGCCACGATCGATCCCCGGCCAGCCCCGGTGACGGGGGAATCGGTGTGGCTCGACGACGACCTCCCCGCCGGTGCCGCCGCCCAGAGCAGCCCCGGCGGGCCGACCTGGTTCAGCGGCACCCAGCCCGGTGAGGTGGTGTCTGGGGCGCGCTGCCTCGACCGCTCCGCCACCGGCATCGGTCAGGATGTCTTCATGCCGGCCGGCGACATCCAGGCAGGCCCTGCCGGCGCCGAAGTCTTCGCGCACGTGTGGATCGATCCGGCAGCGCCGCCGAAGGCGGTCATGATCCAGCTCAACACCGACGGCTGGGAACACCGGGCCGTATGGGGCGAGGGGGGGGTGATCCCGTGGGGCGCCGTCGGACAGGCGTCGCAGATGGTGCTCGGCCCGCTCCCAGAGGCTGGAAAATGGGTCCGCGTGGCCTTCAGGCCGGAGACGATCGGCGTGCCTGCGGGCACGAAGATCAACGGTTTCGCGCTGACGCAGTTCGACGGCCATGTCCGCTGGGACAAGGTCGGCCTGTCGAGCATCGACGATCCGGCCACCGATCCGGGCCGATCGTTCGCGGCCTGGTGGAAGGCCCGCGCGGGGCAGGAAAAAATCGACGACGTGCCGGAGCCGCTGCGGGGTCTGGTCAGGGAAGGCCCCGAGAAGACGACCAATCCGGAGGATGTCACACGGATCCGCCGCCACTGGCTGCGGAACGTGTGGCGTGAGAAGCCGGAGCCGGTCGTGCTCGCCGAACGGGACATCGCCGAATCGCGGCGCAAGCGCGAAGACCTCGAGAAGGCGCTCGTGCGGACGTTCGTGTTCAACGACCTTCCGCAGATGCGCGACAGCTTCATCATGCTCCGCGGGGCGTATGACAAGCCGGGCGAGAAGGTGACGAGAGCCACCCCCGCTTTCCTCCCGCCGATGGCAACGCCCGAGGGTACGACCCCCAACCGTCTCGATTTGGCGAAGTGGCTCCTCCTCCCCGAGCAACCGCTCGTCGCCCGTGTCGCCGCCAACCGCCTCTGGCAGCAGTTCTTCGGGACGGGCCTGGTGAAGACGAGCGAGGACTTCGGCCTGCAGGGAGAAGCGCCGAGCCATCCGGAGCTCCTCGATTGGCTCGCCGTGGAATACCGCGAGAGCGGCTGGAACACCCGTCACCTCGTCAAGCTCCTGGTGACGAGCCGTGCCTTCCGCCGTCAGGCGGCGATCGCACCGGAACAGTTCGCGGCCGATCCTGAAAATCGGTTGCTCGCCCGCGGGGCCCGCATCCGCCTCGATGCCGAGCAGATCCGCGACAATGCCCTTGCCGTCTCGGGGCTGCTCGTTCCCACGCTCGGTGGGAAGGGAGTGCGTCCCTACCAGCCTGACAACATCTGGGAGCCGGTGGGCTTCGCCGGCTCGAACACCCAGATCTACAAGCGCGACACCGGCCCCGCCCTGTGGCGGCGGAGCCTCTATGCGTTCGTGAAACGGACCGCACCGCCGCCGTTCATGGTGAACTTCGACGCCCCCAACCGGGAGCAGTTCTGCGCTCGCCGCGAGCGGAGCAACACCCCGCTGCAGGCGCTCCAACTGATGAACGACGTGCAGCATGTCGAGGCGGCCCGGGCGCTGGCGACGCGGGCTCTCGCCTCCGGCCCGGCCGACGATGCGGCCCGGATCGATTGGCTGTTCCGGGCGGTGATCGCCCGCGGCGCCGAATCGGCCGAACTGGCTGTGGTGGCCGAGGAACTGGCCGCTCACAGGACCCGGTATTCGGCCGACCCCGAGGCGGCCAAGCGGCTCGTGGCGGTAGGGGAATCGAAGGCCCCGGAAACCATCCCGGCGGAGGAACTCGCCGCCTGGACTCTTCTTTCGAACATGCTCCTCAATCTGGACGAGACCCTCTCGAGGAACTGACGCCATGGCCCATCCGCTCCCTTCCGCCCTCGATCTCAAGCTCCAAGCCTGTCGCCGTGCGTTCCTCCGTTCCACCGGCGTCGGAGCCGGCGCCGCGGCCCTCGCGCTCCTCGACAGCCGTCGTGGTGGCGGTCTCGTGCGTGCGGCCGGCGCCGCCGCGATCGATCCGGCCGCCCTCCGCGCCGCCTCCGCTCGCGTCCACCCCCCCCTCCCGGGCCTTCCCCATCACGCGCCGAAGGCGCGGAGCGTGATCTACATCCATCCCAACGGCGGGCCTTCGCAGATCGATCTTTGGGACTACAAGCCGAAGCTCAAGGAATACTTCGACAAGGATCTCCCGCCGAGCGTCCGTGGTGACCAGCGGCTCTCGACGATGACCAGCGGCCAGCAACGCTTCCCGGTGGCGCCGTCGAAGTTCAAGTTCGAGCAGCGCGGCTCGTGCGGCCGGTGGATCAATACCGATCTCCTCCCCTACACGGCCGAGGTCGTCGATGACCTGGCGCTCGTCAAGAGCGTGTTCACCAACGCCATCAACCACGACCCGGCCTGCACCTATGTGATGACAGGGAGCGAAGTGCCGGGGAAGGGGAGCCTGGGGAGTTGGCTCGCCTACGGCCTGGGGAGCGAGAACGACGATCTGCCGGCGTTCGTCGTGTTCACGCCGCAGCCCGACATCAATCCCTCCCAGGCGCTGTTCACGAGGATGTGGTCGAGCGGTTTCCTCCCCACGCGCTACACCGGCGTCGCCCTCCGCGGCTCCGGCGATCCGGTCCTCTATCTCCCCAATCCCGACGGGGTCACCCGGGCCGACCGGCGCGTGATGCTCGACGCCCTCGGCAAGCTCAACGCCCGGAGCCTCGACCGCTTCCACGATCCCGAGACGCAGACCCGCATCGCCCAATACGAGATGGCGTTCCGGATGCAGGCGAGCGTGCCGGACCTGGTCGACCTCAGCGGCGAATCGGCACAGACGCTCTCCATGTACGGCTCCGACGTCAGCAAGCCGGGCTCGTTCACCCACAGCCTGATCCTCGCCCGCCGGCTCGTCGAGCGCGGGGTCCGGGTCGTGCAGATCCTCCACCGTGGGTGGGACCAACACGGCAACCTCCCCAACGATCTCAAGGCGCAGTGCCTCGACACTGATCAGGCGACGGCGGCCCTCGTCAAGGATCTCAAGGCCCGCGGGATGCTCGACGATACGCTCGTCGTCTGGGGAGGGGAGTTCGGTCGCACCGTCTACTCGCAAGGGACGCTCAACGCCGACACCTACGGCCGCGACCACCATCCGCGCAACTTCTGCATGTGGATGGCCGGCGGCGGCATCAAGGGGGGGACGGTCCTCGGGGAGACCGACGACTTCAGCTACAACGTCGTCGAGAATCCCGTCGACGTGAACTCGTTCAACGCCACGATCCTCCATCTGATGGGGATCGACCACGAGCGGTTCACGTTCAAGTTCCAGGGGCTCGACCAGCGCCTCACCGGCGTCGAGGAGCAGCACGTCCTCCAGTCGCTGCTGGCGTAAAAGACCGACGAACCTCAGCACGCTGTGAGAAGCCCAACGTTCGGCACCGCCAGCGAGGGGTCGCCCGTGTTCCGAGAGCCGGCGTAGCCGACAAGCGGAGCCATGGATGGCGGAGCGCAGGCGGCTCCGAGCGAGCGGAGGCCACGAAGGCCGAAGCGAGCGTCCGGCGACGGGGCACTGGCGACCCCGAAGCCACGCTTGGCACGAATTGGGGCAGCCCCGGGCATCGAGCCGCAGTTTGGTTCACCAGCCCCCTCCGCGCTCCCCCCGGAGCCCCGATCCGGTATGCTCGACGCGTCGATTTCACCCAGAGGAACCCGTTCCATGCGTCTGTTCGCCTGCTCCCTGATCCTTCTGGCCTTCGCCATCACCCTTCCGGAGACTTCCGTGTCCGCCGCTGATACCGACGTTCCCCACCCGACGCTCCCCAAGGGCGCGGGAACCATCGATGCCGACGCCCCGAAGGCGTTCATGAAGACCGCCTCCGGTCTCCAGTACCGTGTCCTCCGCAAGGGGGAGGGGGTCAGCCCCAAGGCGAGTAACACCGTGAAGGTCAACTACCACGGCTGGCTCGACGACGGGAAGGTGTTCGACAGCTCCTACAAGCGCGGCGAGCCGATCGAGTTCGGCCTCACCCAGGTGATCCCCGGCTGGACCGAAGGGATGCAACTGGTGGGGAAGGGGGGCATGATCGAGCTCCTCATCCCCAGTAACCTCGGCTACGGCAAGCGCGGTGCCGGCGGCGTCATCCCCCCCGATGCCACGCTCCACTTCCTCGTCGAGCTCATCGACGTCCGCTGAGCCGGATGCCACGGATTGAAAACACCACGGCCCGCGCGGGGCGATCCCGCGCGGGCCGTTTGCATCAGGGTGACCATCAGGGCGGAGTGTCACTCCGTGCTTAGGGTCTCCCCTTGGGCGGCACTGATGGCGGCGGCCAGCACCGGCATGGACATGTCGTCGGAGAGAAAACGGACGCTTCCATCGCAGTACACCGCCCCGCAGGCGGAAGGATGGAACGAATAGAGTTCGTTGCTGCTGTTGCAGTTCATCGCACAAGGGCCGAGCGATGTCACCCCGTCAGCGGTGAACCCGTCAACCCAGAACTCCGAATCCGGATCGGCCCATCCCGACCCGCTCGCCCGCGACGTGTTGATCGCGGTGCGGCGGCGGTAGAGCACCGGCCGGCCGGCATCCTCGACCCAGGCCACGGTCTTCGAGGTCCCGTCCATGACGAACGCGGAGCGGGATCGGGCCCGTGAGCTGTAGAACGGCGGGCTCATGCCGGTGGTGAACGAGGAAATCGTGCTCATCGGCCGGATGGCCCCGGTGTACTGCGTCGCGTCGGTGGACGGATTCGAAGGGTCGTAGCCGGGCACGGGGGGAATCAGATTGTAAGGAGGGAGTCCGATTTTCCCGTTGATGCCATTGGCGATCGAGTAGTCCGAGGAGGCCGACCTCCACTTGGCGGCCGAGGTGCTCGTCGGCGCGTTGCCGGTGTCGATCTTGTTGGCGGTGATCGACGATGGGCAGATGAAGCCGGGCACGACCTTCTCGATCACGGCGGCGTTGAGCGGATCGGACCACGTCACCTTGATGTTGTAGGCGTTGCCGAGCTGCGCTTCCTCGATGAAGGGGAGGAGGAAGACGCCGGGACCGTGCTGGATGGCACCACTGGCAGGGGCGGGGATTCCCAATTCGACCACCGGATACCCCGGGGCGGCATCGGCCCGAGCCGGGGGATAGAACTGCTTCGCGCTTTCGAAGTTGAGGATCGCCAGACCGATCTGCTTGAGGTTGTTTTGGCACTGACTGCGGCGGGCGGCCTCACGTGCGGCTTGAACCGCGGGGAGGAGGAGGCCGACGAGCGTACCGATGATCGCGATGACGACGAGGAGCTCGACGAGGGTGAACCCCGCGCCACGGGAACGGGACATGGCCATGGTCGGACCTTTCGGGATGGAGTGATCCGGAGAGACCGGAGAGGGGATGAAACCGGAATGAAGGATCGAAACGGAGCGTCGTCGGTCACCGACCGGTCAATTCGAAGGTCGGCAGCGTGTTCGGCTTGGCCTCGACTGTCGTGGTGAGCCCCGAGGTGGAGGCATCGGCGTACCGGGCGGGAAGCTTGGCGGCGGAAGCGTCACGGCGGACCTGATCTCCCCCTTCGTCGTCGCCCCCGCCGAGGACGGCGATCCCCACGCGGTATTCCCCCGCAGGGGCCCCGTCGTTGGCCTCGTAGGTGAAGACGGTGAAACGGCCCTCAGCGTCACTCTTCGCCTGCGGTTGCTCGCGCCACTTGAACTTCGCTGCATCGACCGGCTTGAAGACGATCGTCGCGTTCGCCACCGGCTTGCCGTCGAGCATCACCTGCCCCTGAACGGGATGGGTCGGCTGGCGCATGTTCTGAAACTCCTGCTTGGCACAGCCCGCGAAGGCAGGGCCAATGGCAACGAGGAGCACCAGGAAAAAAACCCTGCAGCGGCGGCTGGCGAAAGAAAACATCGGACGCTCCAGGGGGGCGGGAGCGGGGCAGGACGTGACCGGGGATGTCACGCGAGAGTCTGAACGCTCGCTCACACTAGCCCTGGTACATTTAGACGCCGTGTGCCCACGGAAAACTCACTTCGTGAGCCTTCCGCGAGCGCCGCAATCCGCCCCTGCGGCCGCGATGCCGTCACCCGCTCGCGCGTGCCTCTGCCGGCCGATCTGGCGATACCGCGCTACCGCATCTCCGCCGTCAGCGCCATGACGACCGGCGCGGTCGGGTCGTCTCCCTTGACCAGATCGATCCGCTCGATGATCACGTCCTTGGCGGGATGGATGACGAGCTTGCGCATCTGCCGACCGGCGAGATCGAAGGCAAACTCGCTTTCGGGAACGTCGACGCGGCGGATGTAGTCGGCGAAGTGGCGGCCGTTCAAGAGCGGATGATCCTCGGTCGTGCCATCGGCGTAGACGAGGCGCACGATCATCGAGGTCGATTCATCCCGGGTCGCTGGCCAGCCCCAGCCGGAGATCCCGCCGAGGATGTGGATCGCCGCGGCCGGGCTTCCCACGGGGAGCGACACGGCCTTGGGCATCTGCGGTGCGATCTTCCCCTGCGGCCCGTGGAGCATGACGGCGTTGCGGATCGTGTCCCCTTGGGGGTCGACGAGCACGAACGGGACCGCTCCCACCATCTTCGGCTTCCAATCGGGGAACACGAGGCGCTCGACCTCGCCCTCGGGCTCGAAGAACATCCCCTTCGTCGTCACGACCGTGGCCGCCTTGTCGAGCGGCAGCGGGACGTACTTCCCCTTGGCGGTGAGGAAGGCGAGGAGATCGGCAAATCCCTTCGGCTGGATCTGCTTCTCGAAGCCGACCGGCATGAGTGAATTGGGGGAGGGCTGGAACTCGTCGATCTCGTCACGCTGGATCGGATGCCGCTTCCCCTCGGCGTCGACCAGTTCCACCGCCGTCCGACTCTCGGCGGCGAGGAGCCCCGTCACGACGCGGCCGTCGTCGGTGGTCACGGTCCAGGCGCGGTAGTTGCCCTCGACGGAGCGGTTGGGGTCGAGGATGTGGATGAGGAGTTCCTGCGGCGGATGGACCGCCATTCCGGTCAGCTCCGGGCCCACCTTCCCCCCTTCGCCGGAGTGCATGTGGCACTTGCCGCACTGCTCCTTGAAGAGTGCCTTGCCGCGCGGCGCGTCGCCACCGGCGAGGACGACCGGAAGGACGTCGTCGATCACTTTCTGCCGGTCGGCACTCGGTAGCCCGCCCCCCTTGGCGATCACTTTCCGGGCCCGCTCGCGAACGGTGCGATCGGGATGCTCGGTGAGCTTCCCACGTTCCACGAGCGGCACGTCGGTGACGGCGACGGATCCTGCCTCGAGCCGATCGACGAGCTGCGCCGCCCATTCGCGGTTGGCGAGCACCGCACGGAGGGCGGCATCCCGGACTGCAGGCGTGAGCGAGGCGAGCTTGTCGAGCATCTTGCCGGCGGCCTCGGGCGCCGTCGAGCGGCCGATCGCCCCGACGAGCCCCGCAGAGAGCTGCGGGCTCGAGCGGCCGCCGATCCGGTCGAGGAGATCGCCGACGAGCCCGGCATCGGCGGGGCGGAGGGCGACGAGGCGCTCGGCGGCCTCGATCCGCGCCGGGTCCTCGGCATCGGCCCGGTCGAGATCGGCGAGGAGCGCCTCGCTGATCTTCCCGACATGGGCATCGAGGGCCTTGCTGCCGGTGTGCTGGACGAGGGTCACGAGCTGCCCCTGCGAGGAGGCGGGGAGCCGGTCGACAAGCGCCACGATCGCCTCCTCGGTCGCCTCGTCGAAAGTCGCCGCCTTCCCCTTCGGCCAGCCGCGGGCGAGCCCCTCGAGGGTCGCCGCGGCGGTGGCGGGGTCGGCGGTCGCAAGCGCGATGAGTGTCCGACCGACGGCATCGGCATCCCCTCCCCGTGCCACATGTTCGGCGACGCGGCCCACGAGCGCGAGGAGTTGCGGCGACGGCGGGGCCGGCTCGGCGACGACGAGCGCCTGCAGGACCGCGGCCGGCAGGACCGCCGCGGCTTTCACGGTCGCACCTTCGAGCAAGGCCGGCAGGACGCCGGCCGACTGCACGGCCGCGGCACTCGTGGCCGCATCGGCGAGGATCGGATCGGCGAGCGTTCGCCGATCACGCAGCGCCCGGACGACGAGATCGGCCGCGAGATCGAGCGGCGGGCACTCCGAGAGCGCCTCGAGCACCGCCAAACGGACGTGCGCCGAGGGATCGTCGAGGAGACCGGCCCGGTCGATGGCGGCGACCGTCGCTGCGTCGCGCGGCAGGACCTTGACCGCATTCATGCGGACGCCGGCCGACGGGTGCTTGAGGGCGCCGCGGGCGGCGTCGAGGACGGCGAGGTCGGCCTCGCCGAGCAAGCCCATCTGGAAGAGCGTCCAGAGGGCATGGATCGCGCCGGGGTCGAGGCCGATCGCGTCGACCGTGCGATTCTTCACGAGGCCGACAAGCGCCGTGACGACGTCCTGATCGGGTGCCGTCTGCTGCGACGCCCGATCGACGAGCGCCCGCTGGGCACGCATCCGCCAGAAGAGGTTGTCATCGGCGAGCATCGCCACGAGTTCGCCCGACGTGGCGGAGGCGAGATCGCGCGTCGAGACACCGACCTTATCGACTCCTTCACCATGGACGACCCGGAGGATCCGGCCGTGGCTCTTGTCGCGCAAAGGTGTCTCGTAGGCGTTCCCCTTGCCGTTCTCGAAGCCGGCCGGCGTGGGGTTGTGCTGGACGATGTAGTTGTACCAATCGACCACCCACACCTGGCCGTCGGGCCCCACTTCGGCGGCGATCGGCGAAGTCCATTCGTCGTCGCTGGCGAGGAGATCCCAGGCCATCCGGCTCGAGAACCCGGCCCCGCGCGGGGTGAGCTCGAAGGTGGAGACGATGTGGCCGGTCGGCTCGCAGACGAAGGCGGTGCGGTTCCAGTATTCGCGCGGGTAGGCCCGGGCCGTGTAGAGGCGGTGGCCGGCGGCGGCGGTGAACTTGCCGAAGTGGTCGACCTGCCGAACCGGGGCGTCGCTGCCGTCGAGCCGCTTGGCGATCTCCATCAGCGGGCTGCCGGCGATGCCGCCGAGGGTCGTAGCGCTCCAGCCGCGGACGCGCTCGTAAACCCGGTTGGCGAGCGGCATGTGCTCGCTGGGATTGCCGTTGGCAGTCGAGCCGAAGACGAGGCCCTCTTCGGAGAAACCGAAGCCCCAGGAATTGTTGTTCGTGCTGCGGAGGAACTCGAGCTTCGAGCCGTCAGGAAGGAAGCGGAAGAAGCCGGCGCCGAAGCGGACCTGCTCCCCCCCCACGTCGCCGTTGAAGCCCGAGTAACCGACCATCCCGTACACCCAGCCGTCGAAACCCCAGGCGAGGTTGCTCGGGCCGGAGTGGGTGTCGCCGGTGCCCCAGCCGGAGGAAAGGACCTCCCGCTTCTCGCAGACGCCGTCCCCATCGGCATCGGACAGGAAGAGGATCGAGGGGGCCTGGGCCACGATCCAGCCGTTTCCATGGTGGAGCAGGCTCGTGGGGATGGAAAGCCCCTCGGCGACGACGTGTCGCGCGTCGTAGACGCCGTCGCCATCGGTGTCATCCAAGCGCACGATCCGGTCATGCCCCTCGCCGTCGCCGGGGAGGACGATCTCGTTGGGATAATCGACACTCTCGGCCAGGAACAGCCGGCCTTCCGAATCGAAGGCCATCGCCAGCGGCTTGGCCTCGATGACCGGTTCGGCGGCCACGAGATCGACACGGAAACCGACCGGCACCAGCGCGTGCTTCCGCGATTCCTCTGGCGAGAGGGGGGCTTGCATCTGCGAGATCGGCTCGAGTTGCACCCCCCACTGCTTGCCGCCGGGGTCGTAGGCCGGCACCTTCGCCGGGACGAACTCGAACGCCGCGAGCCCCTCGGGGAGGACGTTCATCTCCGGGTGATCGACGTACGGGCCGGCCTCGGCCGGGTCGCGACCGGCCGCCCAGCGGATGCCGCGCTCGACGAGGTTGTGGAAGCCGGGATGGCCCCAGGTGCGCTGGTCGTGCCCCCAGGCGGTGTAGAAGACGCGCCCCTTCCCCTCGCTGCGGACCCACGTCCACGGCTCGTGGTGATCCCCCTCGACCCGCTCCTCGAGGACGGTCCGGCCTCTGGGATTGTGGCGGGTGTGGACGTAGGTCTCGTCCCAGCTTTGGAAGCCCTGGAAATCCTTCATGATCGGATGGTCGGGGGCGAGGTTCGTCGTCCGAAACTCGCCGCCGTCGTGGCGCTGAAACTGAGCGCCGACGATCTCGACCCACACCGGCGAATTGCGAAAACAAAAGCTCGCGCAGTGAAGCGGCACGAGGCCCTTGCCACCGCGGACGAAGTCGACGATCGCCGCTTCGCGCTCGGCCGGAAGCTCGTCGATGTTGGCGTAGACGGCAAGCACGTCGTACCGGCCGAGGACCGCCCGATCGAGGTCCTCGAGGCGTTCGGTATAGACAAGCTCGATCCCGCGCTCGGCGAGCACCGGCTGGAGCTGGGAGAAGCGGTCGGCGGGGCGGTGGTGCCCCTGGTCGCCGAGGAACAGGACCTTCAAGGGCCCCTCGGCGGCCTGGGCCCCCGTGGGAGCGACGAAAAGCCCGAGGGCGACAAGGCCGAGCATCAAAAACCGGCGCGCACGTACTGACATCGGACGCATGCAAACACCTCCTCGGCAGCCTGCGGAACCCCTCGTCAAAGCGACTGATTATAGCGGCATTTCGAGCCGGGAACTCCGGCGGATAGGCTCGGGATAACGCCGTCACCCCGAGGGATGCCACGATGGACGCCACCGCCTTCCGCCTCCTCGCCGACGTCGTCCTCGCCCTCCACGCGGCCTTCGTGGCCTTCGTCGTCCTGGGACTGGTGGCGATCCTGGTCGGAGGGGCGCTCGAGTGGCGATGGGTCCGCGATCCCTCCTTCCGAGCGCTTCATATGGCAGCGATCGGCTTGGTGGTCGTGGAGGCATGGGCAGGCGTGACCTGCCCGCTGACCTCGCTCGAGGACTCGCTTCGCGCGGCTGCCGGCGAGGCCACCTACTCAGGCGCGTTCGTCGCCCACTGGCTCGGCCGCCTCCTCTATTGGCAGGCTCCCCCGTGGGCTTTCGTGACGGCCTACACGATCTTTGGCACCGCCGTGGCCGCGAGTTGGTGGCTCGTACGCCCGCGGCCGTTTCGGTCCGTTCCCTGATCCGGCATCCGCCGCCGGGCGAGGTGCCAACGAAACGGCCCGCCCGGCGCGAACGCCGGACGGGCCGTGAGGGTTTTTACTCAGGGCTTGTGATTCAGGAGCTCATCGACCACTCGGGGAGCTTCTTGATCACGCCCCCTTCGAGGGCCGACTCGTGGGCCAACAGCCCCGTGCAGGTCCAGTTCGCGCTCTGCCGGGCATTGGGATAGGGATCGCGCCCCTCGACGAGCGCCGAGGCGAACTCGTGGACGAGGTGTGGATGGCTGCCGCCATGGCCGCCCCCTTGCGTGAAGGAAAGATGCTGGTGCTCGTCGGCGTCGTACACCCCCCCGGTGGTGAACCGCCGGATCGGCTCCGGAAGGAGCCGTGCGTAGTCGGGCACCGGCACGCGCTTCGGGATCTCCGGCTCCGGCACCTTGGCGGTGTGGAGGACCGGCTCCTCCCCTTCACAGAGCTGCCACTCGAAGCTCTTCTTCGAGCCGTAGACGTCGAAGCTCTCGCGGTACTGCCTGGCGGTGTCGAACAGCGAGCGGATGACGCGGGCCACGACGTCGCTGTCGCGGAGCTTGACATGCGCGCTTTCGATGGCGAACGGCGAGCCGTATATTCCGATCAGCTCCTCGCGAATCCGCCCCGACCCGAAGCAGCTCACCTCCGTGGCATCCTTGCGCTCGAGCGCCAAGCAGGGCCCGACGCAGTGCGTGGCGTAGTGCATCGGTGGCAGGCCGGGCCAGTAGTTGGGCCAGCCGTCCATGTCCTGCTGATGGCTCGCCTGAACGAACTGGATCTTGCCGAGCTCGCCCCGGTCGTGCATCTCCTTGATGAACAGAAACTCACGGGCGTAGACGACGGTCTCCGCCATCATGTACTTGAGCCCCGTCTTGGCGGAGAGCTCGACGATCTTCCGGCAGTCGTCGACGCTCGTCGCCATCGGCACGGTGCACATCACGTGCTTCCCCGCCTCGAGGGCGGCGAGTGTCATCGGGGCGTGGTCGGGGATCGGCGAATTGATGTGGACGGCGTCGACGTCCTTGTCTTTGAGGAGGTCGGCGTAGCTCGTGTAGCGGCGTTCGACCGCATACTGGTTGCCGACCTGGTCGAGCTTGTCCTTGGATCGCTGGCAGATCGCCACGAGCTCGACGTGGGGATGGCGCTGGTGGATGGGGATGAACTCCGCCCCGAACCCGAGCCCCACCACCGCGATCCGGACCTTGCGGCCGTCCCCCTTGCTCCCGCTCGCTGCCATGCCTCGTCTCCCGTTGGGTTTCGTGCACGGGGAACGGCGAACCGGCCGGCCCCCCCGTGACCGTCGCTGATTGTCCCCGCCGCCGCTGGGGAATCAATCCACCACTCCCGGCGGGGACGCGGACCGGGGGGTGGGCGTCAGCCGGGCAGGAGCCCGGGCCGGCCGTTCTCCACGACGAACCGGGCCGCCGTCGTCACCTTGCCGCCGGGGCGATCGACGACGTCGACGACCCGGTAGGTCGTCTCGCACCGCTCCGGGCCGAGGTCGCACGTGACGTAGCCACGCTGACCGCTGTAGAACTTCACCGCGGGGTTCTCCCCGGTGATCACGGCTCGATTGGCCGGCTCCGCCTTGCCGTTGCCCCCCGATGAAATCGACGTGCCGACGAACTCCACCGCCGCCACCTGCGGCGGTCCCTCGCCGTCCTCGACGAGCAGATCGTTGGCCCAGTGGCTGTGAATGTCACCGGTGAGGACCAGTCCGTTGGCTTCGGGACGCTCCGCGAAGGCCCGGATCACGCGACGGCGCTGGACCTCGTAGCCCGCCCACTGGTCCATCGAGCAGGTGAACTCGTCCCCCGGTGCCCGATCGACGCGGGCCATCATGACCTGCTGCGCGAGCACGTTGAAGCGCGCCTTCGAGGCCCGGAAGCCGTCGAGCAGCCAGCGTTCCTGCCCGCTCCCCGTGAGCGTCGCCGCCGGATCCATGACGGCCTCGCACGGGGCCTTCACGCCGTCGCCGCACGGCTGGTCGGAGCGATGCTGGCGGGTGTCGAGCACGAAGAACTCGGCGAGCGAGCCGTACGACACCCGTCGGTAGAGCTGCATCAACGGGCCTTGCGGCAGGCTCGTGCGGCGCAGCGGCATGTGCTCGTAGTAGGCCTGGTAGGCGGCGGCCCGGCGGGCGAGGAAGTCCACTCGCGCCAGCTCCGACTTCGCCGGGATGTCGTCGGCGTAGTTGTTCTCGAACTCGTGGTCGTCCCAGGTGACGATCCAGGGGCAATGGGCGTGGGCGGCCTGGAGGAGCCGGTCGGACTTGTAGAGGGCGTGACGATCGCGGTAGGAGCCGAGCGAATCGAGCTTTCCGCCGATGTGGCTTCTCACCGCATCGGCCTTCGAGGCCCCCTCGTAGATGTAGTCGCCGAGGTGGATGATCACCGCCGGATCGTCCGCCACCATCCCCGCGTAGGCCGTGTAGAAGCCCTGTTCGAAGTGCTGGCAGGAGGCGAACGCGAAGCGCAGCGCCGCGGGCATCTCCCCCGCTGCAGGCACCGTCCGCGCCCGCCCCACGGGGCTCGTGGCGTCACCGGCATGAAACCGGTACCAGTAGACCCGCAAGGCGTCGAGCCCCTCCGGCTCGACATGCACCGAATGGGCCCAGTCGGGGGTCGCGACGGTCGTCCCCCGGCGAACGACGCGCGTGAACGCCTCGTCCTCCGACACCTCCCAACGCACCTCGACCGGCTCCGTCGGCATCCCCCCACCGTGCAACGGGTCGGGCGCGAGCCGCGTCCAGATCACGAACCCGTCGGCCGTGGGATCCCCCGACGCGACGCCGAGGGAGAACGGATCGGCGCTGAACGTGGGCCGGCTCAAGACTGTCTCGTCGGCCCGCGCGGCCCAGGCTGCCGCCGCCGCCAGCGACACCGTGCCCTGAAGGAATCCGCGACGGCGAAACGCGTGGGCATAGGGACTCGCCGGATGCATGGCGTGCGCTTTCTGGGGGTGAAGATCGGGCGGGGGAGACTCGAATGTCACCGGCTTTTGCATCCGAGGCCGGCCTGCCAGCTCCGTACGCTCGGCGCCGATCAGTTTCTTCCCGGGATGCCGGGCAACTGTTCCGGGAGGATCGTCCGGGGAGGGATGGCGATCGGGGGTACGACGTTCTCCCCCTCGACGACAGTGATGAACAACGGGCTGTGGGCGGCGTCGTACCAGCCGAGAAGCTTGTCGAACCTGTTCTCCTCGTCCGACTCGTCCTCCTTCGAGACCATCCAATTGAGGACGATTTGATATCTCCCCGGGCACGCACCATCCCCGGGCTGCACCGTGCCGATCGAGAACGACCCGTCAGGCCCGGTGGTCGCGGTCGGATTCGCGGGAATCGCCGGTGGCATCGGCGCGTCGATCGGGATCAGCCCCACGAGCACCCCCTCCACCGGCTTGCCGTCGTACAACACCTTCCCCTTCACCGGATGGGGGGAGAGATTCCACTCCGGCCCGTCGGTGCTGCCACAGCCGACGAGGGCCAGGGCGACGACGGCCGCCGCGAGCCGGCACGAGTGCTTCGACGGATGCATCGTTTCACTCCTGGGCCGGCAGG
>Ga0208086_1000112_pt1 | contig 21005 bp, 23 predicted proteins | sample LakMenEpi06Jul10_FD_150675 | JGI IMG/M metagenome (GOLD analysis project Ga0208086, IMG submission 150675) | Freshwater microbial communities from Lake Mendota, WI - 06JUL2010 deep hole epilimnion (SPAdes) | ecosystem: Environmental > Aquatic > Freshwater > Lake > Epilimnion/Euphotic zone ...
ACAACCCCTCTTGCATCGCGGCATCATAAGCGGCCTTGACCCTGCTATCGAAGGTTGGGTCGACATTGACCATTCCCCGCAGGTGAATATTGTGCGCCAATTCGTGAATGAGAATATTCTCTGTCGAATACGGGTCCCCGGGATAGCACAGCAGATTCTCTTCGCCACACGAACAAAAGGGATCGGTCTGGCTTCCACCCATTCCCCTGGCACGAGCGTCGTAGTAATCGTTCGGGGCGATCCCTGGGAATCCGGCTACTGGCCTTACAGCTAGCCACTCCCATTCGGGCTGCTGGGTGGTGAATTCGTTCCATGCCAGTATGCAAAGCCGCGAACCACTCTGGATCATCGCCTTGCGCACATCCGGACGCTCTGCGAGCATCAAGTCGACGAGATAGGCAGCTTCCTTCAATGCATAAGGATTAACTCGGTCCGATGCGACGATCGGAAATCCATGCGCCTCGAGCCTCTGGGTATAGAAACCAGGAACTCCCCCGGCTCGGAACGCCTGTACGGGAACTTGACTGGTCACTTCGTCTTCAAAACCGCCATCGCGATCTGCGAGAGCAAATCGATGTCCAAGCGTTGTCTTGATCGAGGATTGCTGCCCAGGCTCTAACGTCCGATTGAAAACGCGCTGCGTATCGGATTGGATCCAGAAAACATCCAATGCTCGATCCGTACCATTCAAAATCTGGAGCTTAGGCTCCAAAACTTCCTGTGCCGTGGCTCGGCCTTGAATCGAAAAAACAATTGGCGAACTTTCGCACAACAGGCATACAAGCAACACGACAAGGTACTGTCCGATGCGCATCGATCTACCCTTTCTTCCGCGTTGCTCGATAGCGCTCGATGAGGGCATTGGTCGAGCTATCATGATGCAATTCTAAAGCCTCAGGAGACTCAAGCTCTGGGACGATTCTCTGCGCGAGGACTTTGCCCAACTCGACCCCCCATTGATCGAACGAATCGAGATTCCAAATCACCCCCTGAGTAAAGACAATATGCTCGTACAACGCGACCAACTTCCCGAGCGAGCCGGGGGTTAGCCGTTCGAGCAGCAAAACATTGCTTGGTCGGTTCCCATCGAATTCCCGATGCGGAGCCAACCACTCGGGAGTTCCTTCTTGGCGAACTTCATCGAGCGTCTTGCCAAAAGCCAACGCCTCGGCTTGGGCAAACACATTGGCCATGAGCAAATCGTGATGTCGGCCAACCGGATTGAGCGAGTGACAAAACGCGATAAAGTCGCACGGGATCAAACGTGTGCCTTGGTGGATCAACTGATAAAAAGAGTGCTGGCCATTCGTACCCGGCTCGCCCCAGTAAACCGCCCCGGTGTCATAATTGACATGGTTTCCTGCGAGGGTCACGCGCTTCCCATTGCTCTCCATCGTCAGTTGCTGGAGGTAAGCTGGGAATCGTTTCATGTACTGATCGTAAGGCAGTACAGCGATCGATGATGCTTGGAAAAAATTGTTGTACCAGATCCCCAAAAGCGCCATGAGGACAGGGATGTTGCTGTGCCAAGGTGCTGTCCGGAAATGCTCGTCCATCTGTCGAAAGCCCTGGAGCATCGCATGAAAATTCTCAGGGCCAATTGCGATCATGGTCGAAAGCCCAATGGCCGAGTCCATCGAATACCGGCCACCGACCCAATCCCAAAAGCCGAACATGTTGGCCGTATCGATTCCAAACTCGGAAACCTTTGCAGCGTTGGTCGAAACGGCGACAAAGTGCTTTGCAACCGCCTCTTGGCCCGCCCCGAGCCCTTGGAGCAACCAGTCCTTGGCCGTCTGGGCATTGGTCATGGTCTCTTGGGTCGTGAAGGTCTTCGATGCGACAATGAAAAGGGTCTCGGCTGGATCCAAGCCCTCGACGGCCTCGGAGAAATCCGTTCCGTCGACGTTCGATACGAATAGGAAGTTCAACGACCGATCGCTGTAGTTTCTCAGAGCCTCGTACGCCATCACCGGCCCTAGGTCCGACCCCCCGATTCCTATGTTGACGATGTTGACGATCGATTTTCCTGTGTGCCCCTTCCACTGCCGACTCCTGAGTCGATCGCAAAAGCTGGACATTTGATCGAGGACTTCGTGGACATCAGGAACTACATTTCTCCCACCGAGTTCGATGCTTGCATTTCGAGGAGCTCTTAAAGCCGTATGGAGCACGGCGCGATTTTCGGTGATGTTGATCGCATCACCTCGAAACATCGCTTCGATCGATGGCCTAAGTTCCGACTCATCGGCAAGTGCAAAAAGGTGCTTGAGCGTCTCTTGATCGATGCGGTTTTTCGAGTAGTCGAGGTAAATCCCCTCGGCTTCGATACCAAAGACCTTTCCTCGCTGAGGGTCTTTGCTGAACAAATCCCGCAGATGCACTCCTTGGATCTTGGAGAAATGGACCTGAAGCGATTTCCAACTGGTTCGTTCCGTCAAAGGTGCGGTAGTCTTCATACGATCGAATTCCTGAGAGGACCAAAAAGGGAATCTAAAAAAGCCGCTAGGCAAGCATTAGATCCTAATGGAAGCCGAAACCTCTGTGAATATCCTGCTCGATCCACCCCATTTTCAGGATGGGCTGGCACATCGGGCCCTTGGATGGGTTCCGGCCTAGCCCATAGATAGGTTCGGCCACGAGGAGCTCAGACGGCAAGAAAACCGATCTGTGTGGTGCGTGCGCGGTATTAGAAACGGCGTGTTTGACGCGGTTGTGGCTCCGCCTGAACGGTTTCTTGGATTCCCGCAACTGGGACTTCGATCGCGCTCGAGGCGGGCAGTAGATCTCGGATCTTTTGGCTCAAGACCGCTGCATCGTACCAATTGAAACTCATCGATGGATCGGCAGCGTAACGACCCAGCAGACGGAGCAGTTCCGTACGACGCTTCGGATCGAACACAAAGACAAAGTGTTCCTCGCCACGCACCAGAGCGATGACATTGACTTGTTCGCTTCGGACCGTTTTGTCCATAGGTCGGATTCCAATGCCAGCAGATGGGCCGCAAGAAAGTAAGCGGCTTGTGCGGTATGGATCGGACGCAGGATCGTTAAAAAATGAACGGACCTACCTGACCTGTTTTGATCGTCAAGGTCGTCATAGAGTCCCAGAAACTTGGTGAATGCTAGCTGACTTTTAGAGTCCAAAAACCGACCGCAACCAAGAGAAACCGTACTTATCCCAGAGCGGATTTGCTTGCGGTGGGTGAGTCGAATCGGTTCGGACAGCTCGAACGATTTCGCGGCGTTCTTCGAGCCAGTTCCTTGAGTCGTTTTTCGAGTCGACGGTCAGTGCGTTGCCAGCCGTCTGCCCGAGGGCGCGGTCGATGAGCGGATTGAGGATCGTTTCAAAGTGGTCCTCGGAACCTTGCTCCATGCATCGGAGCAACGAACCTGGGTCTGGGGTTTGGTATTCGCGGTCTTCACGATCGACTGGGCGGGTCAATTGGATCCGTTCCCAAGGGTTTTTGCGGCGTCGGGGATCGAGGAGCCGGTAGGTTGCAAGTGCGATTTCTTGGCGTGAACGCTCGATCAATTCCGGGGAGTTAAACGGTGCCCGCTCTTGGACGAGCCGAGCCATTTTTTTGGATGCCTCGAGGATTGCCTGCTCGTTGCTCTCGGAAGTCTTCAGTCCGAGGAACTTGAAGTAGACGCGGTTGGCTTTGCTTGAGGAGGGTTGTTTCGCAGCAAGCGGACGCTGGGCGTCAGGGTTCGGCTCGTTGTGAAATGGGTTTGACATGATCGGGCAGGGGTTATTCGGCGAATGGGTTGGTTGGTAAGGTGGTAGGATTGGTCTATCGGAACGATCTTATTCGCAAGTCCACATGGGTCTAGAGCATTGTTAAGGACGATAAGTCACAGCCAACCCCCCTGTTGGTTCGGGGGTTGCCTTCTTGGTGGTTCCGCCCCCCGTCAGATCGGGACAGGGTGGTTTAAGTTCCCCCAAGAGTGCAGAGGGACTGAGGAAAGATTTTTTCGAAAAACCCTTCGCCGACCAAATGCGAAGAAACGCTATCAAAACGCTGAAATTTGTTCTTTTTTTGGAATTTCTCAAAGTAGACATTTAGTCGCATCGCGTTGTATCGAGTCGCTGGGGCTCTGGGGCTCTGGCTGTCCTAGAGGGCCGAGCACAGGCACGGGTCTTTCTTTGGGGTGCATCGGTTTTGTGCTACACTGTGTTCCGGTGTTCCTATGGATGTTTAGACTCACCGGGCAGCTTGTGCTGCGCCGCTATCATTTGCCGATTTTTTCTTACCACTGAAATTTTTCGAACCTCTCGACAACTTGGAGATTTGAGCATGATCCGTTCGCAGTCGACGTCTAGGCGTCATTTTTTGTTTGGGGCCGCAGGGGCTTCGGTCCTCGCGAGTTGCCCGTTCCGGGCCATGGGGTATCAGTCACCCAACGACCGGCCGGTTTTTGCGACGATTGGATTGCGCAATCAGGGTTGGGCCATCACGAGCAAGTCGTTCAAGTTCGCGAATTTCGCGGCATTGGCCGACGTCGACTCCAAGGTCCTTGAGGATAATGTCGGCAAGGTTCAAAAGGCCCAGGGTCACAAGCCGGATGCTTACAAGGATTACCGCAAGATCCTTGACCGCAAGGACATCGATGCGGTGATGATCGCCACCCCGGATCACTGGCACACCAAGATCGCCGTCGAGGCGATGCTCGCGGGCAAAGACGTCTATTGCGAGAAGCCTTTGACGCTGACGATCGACGAGGGCAAGCTCATCGAGAGGATTGTCAAGCAGACGGGTCGAGTGTTCCAGGTCGGCACGATGCAGCGAACGGAGTTTAACAATCAGTTCTTAATGGCCGTCGCTTTGGTACAGCATGGCCGAATCGGCAAAGTCAAAAAGGTCACTTGCGGGATCGATGCGATGGAAGCATCGCCGATGATTCCCGAGACGGCCGTACCCGAGGGTCTCGACTACGACTTCTGGTTAGGCCCAGCTCCTTCGGTCGCTTATCGCGCCTTGCCGGAGCTTCGACAAGGCTACGGTGGCGGGGTTCCCTTGTACAGCAACGGACATTATTCGTTCCGCAATTGGCATGAGTATTCCGGTGGCAAGTTGACCGACTGGGGGGCACACCACGTCGATATCGCTTGTTGGGCCATCGGTGCGAACCAAACGGGTCCGAGCAAGGTCACGCCGGTGAACTTCAAATTGCCTGTGGAGTACAAGGATGGGCATCCGACGGTCTCGGACCGTTACAACGCCGCGACGAACTTTGAGATCCATGCGGCGATGCCTAACGATGTCTTGATGGTCATCACGAGCGAAGGCGACAATGGGATTTTGTTCGAAGGGACCGAGGGCCGTTTCTTTGTCAATCGTGGCAAGATCACCGGCAAGCCGGTCGAGGAGCTCAAGGACAAGCCATTGCCCGAGGGAGCCATCGAAGCGATCTATGGCGGCAAGGTCAGCGAGAATCACACCGAGAATTTCACCGCTGCGATGAAGAGTCGCAAGCAGCCGATCTCGGATGTTTGGACGCATAACCGGATGCTTGAGATCTGCCATTTGTCCAATATCGCCATGCGATTCGGGCGCGCTTTGACTTGGGACCCCGAGAAGCGTCAGATCGTCGGGGATGACCAGGCCAACGCGATGCTCAGTCGTCCGAGTCGCAAAGGTTACGAGACCCAGGTCTAGCCTTGAGTTTCGGGCAATGGGGTTTCTGGCGATGGGGTTTCTGGCGATCGATCACGATTTGCGGTGCGGCAGGATTGTCTGCTGAAGCTCCATCGCCATGGGAAGTAGCTCCCGGATCGACGTAGGCCCGATGTAGGAATCGGCTTGCAAGTCACCCAAGTAGACTTGCAGGTCGGGGGCAAGTTCGAAGAGGAATTGGCGACAGGTACCGCACGGGCTCACGCGGGTCGGGGAAACGATGTAGATCGACTTCCAATCCCGTGAGCCTTGGGCGATGGCTTGAGAGCCTGCGGTGCGTTCGGCGCACAGGGTGACCGAATACGAAGCGTTCTCGACGTTGCATCCCTCGAATGTGCGGCCTTGGGCATCGACCAGGACACAACCGACCGAGAAGTTGCTATAGGGGCAATAGGCTCGGTTGGCCACTTGGCGAGCTTGGTCCAAATAAGCCAGGGCCTGGGCATGTTCGATCGAATTCATGGAGCGAGCCCTCGGCGATTGCGGTTGATGGAAACGAGTTTTCTTATGGGATCAGGACGCTAGCCAAGCATGCGGTCATGTAGCAAGCCAGCAGTCCGCCGATCATTGCGCGAACACCCAACCTGACCAGATCGGCTCGGCGATCTGGAGCTAGAGGTCCGAGGCCACCGATTTGAATACCGATCGAGCCAACATTCGCAAAACCGCAAAGGGCGTAGGTAAGAATAGTTTTGGTTCGTTCGGAAAGCGCAGGAGTTCCATTGGCTGATTGAGGCTTTGCACTTAGATCCAGGTAGGCGATGAATTCGTTCGTGACGATTCGTTTGCCGAGGATTTCGCCAGCGATTGGAAGGTCCTTGTTTTCGATTCCCATGAGCCAAGCGAAGGGTCGAGAGATCCAGCCCATCATTTGGGTGAAGTTCAGTCGGTAGCCGGTACCCGTGGTTTTGAGAGTGATCCATTGAATGATTGCTTCCACGCTCGCATCGAGCATGTAGATCAGTCCCAGAAAGGCGATCAGCATGGCAGCGACGTTCAGGGCTAGGGTCATTCCATCGCTGGCACCACGGGCCGCCGCATCGATCACGTTGGTGGCTTCCATGGGCGGGGTGATCTCGACCTTACCAAGCGTCAGGGGTCGTTCGACTTCAGGTTGCATGATTTTGGCGATCACCAGCGCCGCGGGTGCCGACATTAAGCTGGCCGTTAGCAAGTGGACTGGGCTGATACCCAGTCCGACGTAGGCGGCCATGACACCGCCAGCGATGGTAGCAAAGCCGCCGACCATGACGGCCATGAGTTCCGAGCGGGTCATGGTGTTTAGGTAAGGGCGGACCAGCAAGGGAGCTTCGGTCTGCCCGACAAAGATGTTGCCCGCTGCCGAGAGGGTTTCAGCGCCGCTTGTGCCTAGCGTTTTCTGCATGACCAAGGAGATTGCACCGACAAGTTTTTGCATGGCACCGACGTAGTACAAGACCGACATGAGGGAGGAGAAAAAGATGATTGTCGGTAGGACTTTGAAGGCCACGAAGTGAACTTTGAAGGCTGGGCTTGTTTGGGTTGGATCGTCTTTCGATGGAGTCACCACCGGAGCTTCACCGAAGACGAATCCGGCACCTTTGTCGACGCAATCGAGCAGATTGGTAAACAGGTTGCCGATGGCTTGGAAGATCGATTGTCCGATTTCGGATCGCAGGACCAGAACCGCGAGGATGAATTGCATCAGCAAGCCACCGACGACGACTCTCACAGGAAAGCGGCGTCGGTCGGAGCTGAGCGACCAAGCGATGCCAACCATTACGCATAGTCCTAAGACGGGGATCAGTCGCTCCATGGGTGGCACCTGTTGAGAGTATCGGTCATTCAAAAAAATTCGTGGGTTGTCGCTCGGAAACACTCGGCGGACATGCTCGTGCTCGTGCTCGTGCTCGTGCTCGTGCTCGTGCTCGAAAATCGCTGCATCGAGTGCGAGTAGCTGTTGGAGAGATCAGGACGTTTTGGCTTGGCGATTGTACAGGTAGGGGTTCAAGCTCGGGTCGTTGTACATCTTCATCTGACGGTAGGTCTTATGCCGCTTAGACCCTGCATAGATGTCGGCTAGGAGTTCGGCAAGGGAGTTCGATAGGTCGGCAAATTGCAGACCGCACACGGCCAGGCGGTGCGAGACTTTATCGATGTGGGCTTGATCGATATCGGAGCGGTCGAGTTGTTCTTTAAGGTGGTAGATACGCAGCGACATGATCGAGAGCCGATCGATCGCAGAGCCCGGCGTTTCGGTGTTTAGTTTCGCATCAGCAGCCGCATGGATTTGCTTTCTTTGCAGGTCGGCAGTGATCCAATCGTCGACCTTTTCGATCCAGTCGTTGCGAGCTTGGTTGTACTTATCGATGTTCCGTTTGACTTGGGCAATTTGAGAATCGGAGACATCGACCGACCGTGCGATGTCTTCCTCATGCCAGAGCAAGTAGTTGAATTGGTGCTGTTGGCAGATGATTGCAAGGACTTGCTCGGGCGACGGGTCGCTGGAGTTTGCGAGAGCTTCCTGAGGATCGCCATAGGGATGATCGACTGGCTGGGTGTGCCAGCGAGCCACGGTCGAGGTATGGAGTAAGTTGACAGAAGGGACATCGATCATAGGTGAGCATGGCTCCGAGGCAGGTGGCAAAAATAAGTGGAGGCAGCAATGACGTCGAGTTGGAACGCAGAGCTTGGGCTATGGCTTTTCTTCGATCGAGCAAGTACACACGAGCAGATTGCAGCCCGGACAACCTTGTCCGTACTTTTTGTGGATGGCTTGTGCAAGATCGATTTGGGCCACGTTGGCGATGGTCGTAAGCCAGGCCAGCACATCGGCGAACTCTTCTTCGAGGTTCTCTCGATCGTTTCCAGATTGGAGGGCTGAGGCCAATTCACCGATTTCCTCCATGAGCCACATGAAGGTACCAGGGATCCCACGCTGGAGATCCTTCTCGTAGTACATGTTGCGGATCAGGGCTTGGAAATCCCGCAGGTTGACCGAGCGGTCTGGCCTTGGGGAGGAAGGATCGCTGTTGCTCATCGAGGTAGGTGGTTTTGCGGGTTTTGAAATTCTTGCGGAGAAATGCGATTGCAACGATTGGCTCGAAAAATAGCGGGCTGAAACACAAGCCGATCGAGCCGACTGGAGTATACCCGCCGGGCCGGTCGCTGGGGCTCTTTAGCCCCAGGAGTTCGAGCAAAATCGTTGGGTTTACGGCTCGAAAGCCAAGGGGGGCGATGCTTGCAGAATCTTGCCATGGAATCCATAAGCCGGCGGACTTGGCAAGCCGCTAACATTCCTCGCCGACACGCTCTCCAAAGGGGCCGAGGGTCTGAAAAGCTTCCAACGGGGGAGAAATCAAAGGCCGACGCCGCGAGAACTAGAACCAATTAAGAATCGAGAAAATCGGAAAGTTCGATTATGATTACCGGTAAGAAAATACTTCTTGGAAACACCAAGCGAAAGAAGCCTGTGACATCGAAAAACGAAGAAATCCAAAATCGCACCTCGAAGGGGCCGACGAGCAAGCATGAACCGGCGAAGGTCGACCATGCGAGGATTGAGAAGGCCGTCCGGGAGATCCTTATCGCCGTCGGAGAAGACCCCGATCGCGAGGGATTGCTCGAGACCCCAGCGAGGGTGGCTCGAATGTACGCCGAAATTTTCTCTGGGTTGCATAAAGACCCGAGGATTCACCTCAAGCGGGTATTTACAGAGAATTACGACGAAATCGTGCTCGTTCGGGACATCGAATTCCACAGCATGTGCGAGCACCACCTCTTGCCATTTACAGGCAAGGCCCACGTCGGATACTTGCCCAACGGCAAAGTCGTTGGGTTGAGCAAATTGGCTAGGGTTGTCGACGAGGTCGCCAGGCGCCCGCAAGTTCAAGAACGCATGACCGAGACGATTGCCAATATGGTCGAGCAGGAACTCGGGGCACGGGGTGTGGTTGTCCTGATCGAATCATCCCACTCCTGCATGACCATGCGAGGGATTCGCAAAGCTGGAGCGTCTTGTACGACCAGTGCGATGCGGGGCATTTTCCGAGAAAATCTCTCGTCCAGAGCTGAGATCTTGGGGCTGATCCTCAACCAGAACCGCTAAACCTTGCGTTCTTCCAGGCAAAAACGAACTTCGACGCCCTCAGGGGCGTCTTTGTCATTGGCAAATGACTTCGAAACTCTGGGAAAATTCGCCTTGCGGGCAAAAAGGCGATTTGTACACTAGTGCGACTCGGCTGGGGCGAGAAACTCGAGAGTCAAATGCCACAGCAACATGCCACAGTAAAATGCCGGCGTAGCTCAATTGGCAGAGCAGCTGATTTGTAATCAGCAGGTTGCGGGTTCGAGTCCCATCGCCGGCTCTGATCCTTTTGCTTCCCTCGGGTTGGCATGAGGGTCTGAGGCGATTCGGATCGGGCTTGCAGGCCAACGATTCGGATCGCATGAATCGGATTGCATAAATCCGGAAGATTTAGCCGAAAATGGCTTGTGTTGGACTTTCCAAGGGAGGTTGCCCGAGTGGTTAAAGGGGACGGACTGTAAATCCGTTGGCTATGCCTACGTAGGTTCGAATCCTACACCTCCCATCGGTTCGGAATGATTGAGTTTTATAGGTGGGCTTAGGATTAGTTCTGCCTGAACGTAGGGTTTCCTGCGTAGCGAAGGCGATGGATTGCAGAAAAAGCGAACAAAAGCGGGTGTAGCTCAATGGTAGAGCAGCAGCCTTCCAAGCTGAATACGAGGGTTCGATTCCCTTCACCCGCTCTCCTGTCCTTGCTGCTGTAGCTCAGTGGTAGAGCACTTCCTTGGTAAGGAAGAGGTCATGGGTTCAAGTCCCATCAGCAGCTTTAACTGGAAGGGGGCCGTGAGCGTAAGCTCCGATTTAAGCATTGCATGTTTATCGGATTTGCTTATGCTTTTGGTCTTCGGTGAGAAAGGCTGCCCTAGAGAAGACAGCATCGGGTTGTGCCCCAAGGGTCCAACAAGATGGCTGGGATAATGGGCAGCTAGGTCAGGAAACAGCGTACGAGTCATTCAGTAGTTGTGCGTGGGCGTTGGCTGGCATAGCATCGGCTTCACGGCGACGGATTTCAGGGTTTTTAACTTAGGTGTTGTAGGAAAAATGGCCAAAGAGGTATTTGAACGCAAGAAACCCCACTGCAACGTTGGAACAATCGGTCACATTGACCACGGCAAGACCACCACAACAGGTGCTTTGCTTGCGGTGCAAGCAGCCAAGGGTCTGGCGACCCCCAAGACGTATGCGGACATCGCCAAGGGTGGAACAGTTCGCGACGCGACCAAGACGGTGACGATCGCCGCTTCGCACGTCGAGTACGAGACGGCCAACCGTCACTATGCTCACATCGACTGCCCTGGCCACGCCGACTTTATCAAAAACATGATCACCGGTGCTGCCCAGATGGACGGCGCGATCTTGGTCGTCAGCGCAGCCGACGGCCCGATGCCCCAGACCAAAGAACACGTTTTGCTCGCTCGTCAGGTTGACGTGCCAGCGATCGTTGTGTTCCTTAATAAGTGCGATTTGGTCGACGACGAAGAACTTTTGGAACTCGTCGAGTTGGAAATCCGCGAATTGCTATCCAAGTACGGTTTCCCAGGCGAAGAGACCCCGATCGTACGAGGCAACGCCAAGGCAGCTTACGACAAACCAGCCGACCCAGCAGCTTCGAAATGCATTTCGGATCTTCTCGATGCGGTCGATTCGTTCATCCCGCAACCGACCCGAGAAGAAGACAAGCCGTTCTTGATGGCTATCGAAGACGTCTTCAGTATCGAAGGTCGCGGAACGGTTGCAACCGGCCGGATCGAACGCGGTCTGATCAAGGTCGGCGAAGAAGTTGAAATTATCGGCTTGACCAAGGAAAAGCGCAAGACGACCGTAACGGGCGTCGAGCAGTTCCGCAAGGAAATGAAAGAGGCTCGTGCTGGCGAAAACGTCGGATGCTTGCTTCGCGGTGTAGCCCGTGACGACATCGAGCGAGGTCAAGTTTTGGCCAAGCCCAACAGCATCACCCCGCACAAGAAGTTCGAAGCGGAAGTCTATTGCTTGAGCAAAGACGAAGGGGGCCGACACACACCATTTTTCAGTGGGTACCGACCTCAGTTCTACTTCCGAACCACCGACGTGACCGGATCGGCCGAATTGGTAGGAGCCGAAATGTGCATGCCTGGGGACAACGTTCGAGTCATCGTTGAACTGCAAAAAACAGTTGCGATTGACGAAGGCGTCCGATTCGCGATTCGCGAAGGTGGCAAGACGGTCGGATCGGGTGTTGTCACCAAGATCATCGAGTAATCGGCTTTAGGGCCGATCGATTTGCAATAGCGACGGTCGCGGGTCAGTTGCCCGCGACTTGTCATAAAGGGGTGTAGCTCAATTGGCAGAGCACCGGTTTCCAAAACCGGGGGTTGCGGGTTCGATTCCTGCCGCCCCTGCTGTTCTGTAGGATTCAAGACCTTGGACACCAAGCGTTTTGAACCGCCAGTGCTGTGGGGCTTGGGTTGAATTTGGATGGAACAAGGAACTGCACTTTTCGTGAGAAAGGTGCTTGTGTATGGCAACGATCACTGACGATACCCTCAACCGATCCTTTGCGTCTGAGCTATTTACCAACGCTCGGTACAAACCCAAGCAAGGTCGGCTCGTAAGGCAATTGACCTGCTTGGCTATTTGGCTGGCTTGCTGGCTAGGTGCTTGGCAGTTGTTCGAAGCCATGGGAGCTTGGACCGCCCCGCTTGGAAACGCACCGACCAATCCTTTTTGGAGCACCTCGCGGTATTGGATGCCAGCGGGACTAACCGCCTTGGGGATGTGGTTGGGATACCGATTGATCAATTGGCCCCGGTTTGCCGATTTTTTGATTTCGGTAGAAGCAGAATTGAATAAGGTATCGTGGCCCAAGAAAACAGAGCTTTACAGGGCTTCGATGGTTGTTATATTCACAATGGCATTGTTGGCACTATTGCTTTTTTGCTACGACGCAATTTGGCAATGGCTGTTCGACACGCTTGGAGTGAGTTAGTTTTTTGGTGGCGTCGGCCCGAGAGGGTCGGCCAACAGCCAGGAGATTGATCGGCGGTTCCACTGAGGAATCGGTTGATGATTCGTACGTACTGGCGCTAGGTTATCGAGTGAACAATTCCACGAACAACACAACAACTGAAGGTCTTGCACAGGCGCCGCAGTGGTACATCCTTAAGGTTGCTTTCAACCGAGAGGACACCATTCGCGAATCGCTTGAGAAGCGGATCAAGTTGTCGAATCACAAAGAATACTTCGGCGAGATTCTAGTTCCGACCGAAGACGTCGTGGAGTTTACCCGGGCGGGCAAGAAGCGCATAGTCAAGCGCAAGCTCTACCCCGGCTATCTGATGATCCAAATGATCATTAATGATGACACTTGGTTCCTTGTGCGAGAGACACCGGGCATCGGCGATTTCACTGGAACGTATGGCAAGCCTACGCCGATGACTGATGCGGATGTCGAGCGAATCATCAAGCTCGTTCATCCCGATGTGGATCAAGAACAAGTGCCGAAGACTTCGATTCCGTTTCGATCGGGAGATCGCGTTCGGGTCAAGGAAGGGAACTTCCAGAGCCTCGAAGGGGATGTCGATCGGATCGACGAAGCCAACGGAAGAGTCACGGTCATTATTAATATTTTCGGACGCAGCACCCCGGTCGAGCTAGATCACTGGCAGATCGAGTCGCTGTAGTCCTGGCGAACAGTTTTCGGGAAGCTGGAATTCCTCTGGGTTTCAGTTGGTCGATGCGTTCGTTTGTCGTTTGGAATTTGTCATTTAGGTTTTTTCAAACATGGCCAAGCAAGTCACAGGCAAGGCGGCATTTCAAGTGCCGGGGGGCAAGGCGACGCCTGCTCCACCGGTCGGAACGTCGTTGGGCAAGTTCGGGATCAATTTGGGTCAGTTCGTCTCGCAATTCAACGAGCGGACCAAGGAGTTCAATGGGACTCCGATTCCAGTTGTCGTAACGATTTATTCCGACCGTAGTTTTGAATTCATCACCAAGAGCCCACCGGCTTCGGCATTGCTGAAGATGGCCGCTGGAGTAGCTAGCGGGTCGGGTGAACCGCACAAGACCAAGGTCGGGAAAGTAACCCGAGCCCAGGTCGATGATATTTGCACAAAGAAAATGGCGGATCTAAACGCCCGCGATTTGGAGCATGCTCGTCGCATGATCGAAGGTACAGCGAGAAGCATGGGCATCGAGATCGTAGGCTAAGTCCAGGGGAAACTTTCAGATGGTCAAACCAACAAAGGCAATGAAGTCCATGCTTGCGAAGGCTCCGGGAAAGACTCCCTTGCCATTGCAGCAGGCCGTTGAAGTGCTCAAGCAATTCAGCGGGCGGAAATTCGACCAGACGGTCGAAATCCATATCAATCTTGGGATCGATCCGGCCCAGAACGACCAGATCGTTCGTGGCTCGCTCGTCCTGCCCAACGGGATTGGAAAGACCCAGCGGGTCATCGTGTTCGCCAAAGGCGACTTGGCCAAAGAGGCCGAGCAAGCCGGTGCCGACGCGGTTGGAGCCGAAGAACTCTCCAAGCGAATCAAAGATGGGTGGTTAGACTTCGATGTCTGTATTGCCTCGCCCGATATGATGGGCATCGTCGGTCCGCTCGGTAAGCTTCTTGGCCCTCGGGGGCTTATGCCTTCGCCGCGAGCCGGTACCGTCACGACCGATGTGGCACGCGTAGTCAAAGAGTATCGAGCCGGTAAGGTCGAGTTTCGAAACGACAAGGGCTCCAACGTCCATGCGGTCGTCGGAAAAATGAGTTTCGACGCTACCAAGCTTGTAGAAAACATCGGAGCGTTCATCTCCTATGTGCAATCGATCAAGCCAAACTCGGTCAAAGGAACATACATCAAGTCGATCGCAATCTGCGCGACGATGACCCCTAGCGTCCGCGTGTCGGCTTAAGGAACAGGTGAGCACATGAGCAAATTTGTAAAAAGGCTGATCTCCCGCGACATCTCCGGACGCCTCGATGGTGTCAACGATGCAATGGTTGCCAACATCGTCGGAATGACCGGTAATGAAAACTATGCGATCCGCAAAGCGTTGCGAGACCAAGGTCTGAGCCTTATGGTGGTCAAGCGATCGCTTGCGGCCATGGCCACCGATGGTTCCTCGCTCCGACCTGCCTTCGACAAACAATCCGGAAGCCTAGCGGTTATCTGGGGTGGAGAAGACTTCGTCTCGCTGGTCAAGACCGTTACGAAGCTGACCGATTCGGGAACCTTCCCGAAATTGGAAATCAAAGGCGGCGTCATGGATGGAGAAGCCATGGACGCGGCTCAAGTCAAGAAGGTCGCTAAATGGCCGAATCGCCAAGAGCAAATCGCAATGCTCCTGGGTCAGATTCTCTCGCCGGGAAGCACCCTCTCTGGTCAACTCGTCGGTCCGGCTCGCAAGATCGCTGGCCAAGTCAAGAAGATGATCGAGGACCGCGAAGAAGGTTCTACACCAGATGCCCAGGAAGCAGTCGCAACCGAGGGTGCTAGTGAGTAGTCGTACAATCCCCGGCCGAGAGGCCGGGAGTCAGGAAGCCGACGGCGTGCGTCGGTTTCCTAAACAATTCGTTTGAAACAACCGGTTTTCCATTCTCGCCGGTGCGTTTAGTTTGTCTGTTTTTACCATAGAGGAACGATAGAAATGTCCGAGTCAGCAACCGCTTACGCGGAAGAAATCCAGACCCTAGGCGAGAAGATCGTCGGCCTGACGCTCAAGCAAGCCAAGGAACTCAGCGATTATCTCAAAGATGTCCATGGCATCGAAGCCGCCGCCGGTGGCGCAGTCGTTATGGCCGCTCCTGCCGATGGGGGTGGCGCTGCTGCTGCCGCCGTTGAGAAGACCGAATTCGATGTCGTCTTGACCTCCTTCGGAGACAAGAAACTCGACGTCGTCAAGATCGTCAAGAACTTGACCGGTCTGTCCCTGATCGACTCCAAGAAATTGGTCGAAGGCGCTCCTTCGAAGATCAAGGAACAAGTCTCCAAGGAAGACGCTGAGAAAATCAAGAAGGAACTCACTGAAGTCGGCGCAACCGTCGAACTCAAGTAGTTCACACCGGTTACCCACTCGGTTGATTTTCTTTGCCCGCAAACACCCATCGAGCGGTTCGTCATGAACCGCTCTTGTTTGCTAAATCGTGAACACTCCAAGGTTCACTTACAACCTAAGATCCCCTTGGCCAGCAGACCTTTGCGGTGTAGCAAAGTGAGCCGACTGTGCCCACCTAAATAGGAAACCAGCATGTCGCGATACACAGGACCCAAAGCGCGGGTCAATCGCCGCTTCGGCGCACTGCTCTACGAGAGCGCAGGTTGCGTTCGAGCATTTGAAAAGCGGAAAGATAGTCCGCCAGGGATGCACCCACGAAGCCGTCGGACAGGTAACTACGGAACCGCTTTGGCTGAAAAGCAAAAGATCAAGTACTACTACGGACTCGGCGAACGGCAACTACGCCGTTACTTCGATGATTCCGTCCGTAAAAAGGGTAACACCGGTGAGACCCTCCTACTGATGTGCGAACGACGACTCGATAATGTCGTCCGCAGACTCGGACTTGCAAAGACTCGCCCACAAGCCCGCCAGGGGATCGTTCACGGACACTTCAAAGTCAATGGAGTCAAGGTAACCACCCCTTCGTTCTCCCTCCGACCAGGAGATGTGATCGAAGTCCGCAGCACCGAGGCCGTTCGAAACCTCTACCGCGGAATTATCGCCAACATTCCTCCCACTCCGTTGGACTGGGTATCGCTCGATACCGAAGGCCTCCGAGCTACCATGCTCGGAGCCCCGGGTCCTTCCGATATCTCTTTGCCAGTCAACGCCAATATCGTCGTTGAATTCCTGTCGCGTTAATCGCTGACCGGCTTTTTCTTCGACTATAATTTGAAACAACGGGGCTCGTTCGATCCGTCGAAACGGGCCCCTTGTGCTTACCTACCCCAACTCTTTTGCTTGAATATTTATGCACGCTCCAATCGTTGTCCTAGGTGGCGGTCCTGGCGGATATGCAGCAGCTTTCCTCGCGGCTGACGAGGGACACGAAGTCGTAATCGTCGAGAGCGAACCCAAACTCGGTGGGACCTGCCTTCTTCGCGGTTGTATACCATCCAAGGCCTTGCTTCACGTGGCTAAAGTCATCGACGAAGCACACCAGTTGACCAGCAGTTGGGGAGTCGAATTCGGCGAGCCGAAAATCGACATCAACAAGGTGAGAGCTAGGAAAGAGAAAGTCATCGAGACGCTCAGCGGGGGACTGGCGCAACTGGCCAAGCGCAGAAATGTGAAGGTCATACGAGCTCGCGGGCGATTCGAAAACTCCACCACATTGATCCTCGAAGGGACCGATGCGAGCATCCCCGAAGGTGGGAAGTTGACGTTCGATTACTGCGTCCTGGCAACCGGCAGCGTTCCAGCCATGCCACCGAATTTCAAGATCGGTTCGGATCGGGTTATGGATTCAACCGGTGCGTTGAACCTCAGTGACATTCCATCCAAAATGCTTGTCATCGGAGGAGGATACATCGGTCTGGAAATGGGGACCGTCTATGCCCACTTGGGTACCCAAGTCAGTGTCGTCGAATGGACCGATACCCTCTTGCCAGGTGCCGATCGCGATTTGGTTGCACCCTTGCAACGACGATTGAAACAACTTTTTGACAATCGGATCTACCTGAGCACCAAAGTAGGTTCGGTCGCTGAAGTGGACAACCAAATCGAAGTCACCTTTGAGGGCCCCGGAAAGTTCGGGCATGAACGCTTCGATCGGGTGCTTGTGAGTGTCGGTCGAAGGCCTGCAAGTCAGGGACTCGGCCTAGAGAACACCCTAGTCCAACTCGATCAGCGGGGGTTTGCTCTCTGCGACCACCAACAACGCACGAGCGATCCCCATATCTTGGCCATAGGTGACATCGCCGGTGAGCCGATGCTAGCGCACAAGGCGAGCCATCAAGCCAAGGTGGCCATTGAGGTGATACTAGGGCGGAATGTGACGTTCGACAAGCAAGCGATTCCAGCGGTCGTCTTCACCGATCCAGAGATCGCTTGGGCCGGCCTTACCGAAGATCGGGCCAAGAAGGAAGGAATCGCCGTGGACGTGGAAATCTATCCTTGGGCCGCCAGCGGACGGGCCCAAGCTTTAGGCTGTACGGATGGCTTGACCAAATGGCTCGTCGATCCGGTGACCCATCGGGTACTGGGCTGTGGAATCGTCGGCTCGGGCGCTGGGGAGTTGATCGCCGAAGCGGTCTTGGCGATCGAGATGGGTTGTGAAGTTCGGGATTTAGCCGAATCGATTCACCCGCATCCGACCCTCAGCGAGACCTTGATGAATGCTGCTGAGGTTCACTTTGGAACGGCGACCGAGATCTACAAACCCAAAAAGCACTCGGCGCAGTAATCCGATCAGTCGGATCAGTCGGATCAGTCGGATCAGTCGGATCAGTCCGATCAGTCGGATCAGTCGGATCAGTCCGATCGGTCGGATCAGTCCGATCGGTCCGATCGGTCCGATCAGTCCGATCAGTCCGATCAGTCCGATCTGAATCTCCCAAAGGTGCCAGGCACCGCCTGCGGGTCTCCGGCTTGCTAGCAAATCCCGACCGGCGCGATAGGTGCCAGGCACCAGTCAAACTTGAAAATGGCTAGCAAAAGCGGTGGTCTCCCTAGGTGCCAGGCACCACCCTGGGGGGCCTAGGGTTGCTAGCAAATCCCAGCTCACGGCCGGTTCCATAGGTGCCAGGCACCAGGACAAACCGGAAAATGGCTAGCAAAAGTTGTAGTCTCGGTAGGTGCCAGGCACCGCCCTGGGGGGGCTTGTTGCTAGCAAATCCGCCGCCCGCCTGGCTCTGAAGGGTGCCTAGAGGCGCTAGTCGCATGCATGGCGACGCAGTAAAAATCCTAATCTAGGTTTCGAAGAGCTTCGTCGAGCTGATCGAGCGTGGATTGTGCACTTTCAGCCGCAGAGTCCTGTCCATTCCCGACGGGTATAGAGTTCGGATCGCTTGCCAGCGGTCTTTGGTAGCCCAGCGATCGGATCACTTCAAGAATCTCGCTGCAAGTTGGGAATTTTCGTCCGCTCGACTGCTTGTAGCGATCCAATGCCTGCATGAACTCCAACTCATCGCTCGTGTAGTCCCGCTCACAGGTCGTCGGATCAATTTGCTTACGCTTGGTGGATTTATGGTACTTGCGACCGGCAGGAGCTTGGAACATTCAAAAACCTCAATAACTCAGAACTGGGAAATCTGTATTAGCGAAAATGAAAGTTGGGCGGTGCGATCCGCACAACCGTCGGCTTTTACCGACACGCTAAGGATGCCCGACAAGCTTTGCGCAGCGGATAAAGTCTTTAGAAAAACGTCCAACAACCTCGGCGATTTCCCTGCCCCATGAGGGTGGTGCTGCGTTTGACGATTCTCAGGGCAACCATGATGGGGCTTTGCAAAAAACATGGGTGCAATGCCTCTTAATCTGTTATAAAATCTCTCTCTCGATCGCCAAATGCGGGCAGCAAGTCTAGGCGATCGACCTTTTCCATCTATTTCCTCCTTGGAGGTTGACCAAACATGGGCAGACTTATCGGTATTCGCAGCGCCTTGGCGACTTTTCTTACAGGATCTTTATTTCTTTCCGTGCCCTTGCTGAACGCTCAACTGAACGCTCAGGAGGTCGGCCAGAAGATTGCCCCTCCGGAGCGCTTCGGCGATATTCCGGGAGACTCGATCGGTGCGTTCTCGCTCGAGTTTGGCAAGATGCGATCGAATAAGGACTTTGAACTCTGGCCTTGGGAAGTTCTCGACGTCGCGGCCAAAGAGCAATTCGGAATCCAACTCGACCAAATTGAGGCCATCGATGGCATGGTTCTCATGCCGAGCCCGGACCCCGAGTTCGGCTTGTCGATCCGCACAAAGGTGCCTTTCGACATCGCAGATCTGTCGGATCAAATACTCGCTCCTGTAGAGCAGGGGGCCAAGGACGCGCAAATGCGCTTCCGAGACTTTTCCGAAAACCCCTTGATGCGGGTCATGCAACGAGAGCCGCAACGGGTTTTGCTCGGGACTCAAGGAGCATTGCGTCGAATGACCAGCTCTCGACTGCAACCTGGCGGTGAATTCATCGGGCTTGTTCAAAACAGCCCTGCGATGCTCAAGATGGCGGTCAACTTCGAGAGTCTGCGCGACCTTGTATCCGCATTTGTTCTTACCGAAGAGAATCAGATTCCCCCTGAGCTGTCTGAGGAAATGGAGCAAATCATCGACCTGACGGATAATGTCTTGGTCGAACTCTATCGCGATCCTGCCAACGCGCTGCGTGTGAGCTTGGGCACAAGCGGTGCAGACAAGACCGAATTGCTGAGCAAATCGCTTTTGCGAGTCCGCCGCCAGTTGACCGACTTGGTCATGGAGCAAAGCACACAGGGAATGGAGTTCGATGATTCGGTATCGGTCGAAATGAAGCAAGCGGTCACAAGCTACATGAATCGGATTCGCAAGTACATCGACAACGAATCGATGTGGAGCATCCAAGAGGATCGCGTGGTCATGCAATTTGAGAGTTCGATGCTGGTCAACTACCAAATCATCGGAGTCCTAAGCGGTTTGCTCCTACCGGCGGTCCAAGCCGCTCGCGAGTCGGCTCGGCAAATGCAATCGTCGAACAATCTCAGACAGATCATGCTCGCGATGCACAACTACCATGCCGCAAACGGCAAATTCCCCGCCCAAGCGATCGCGCAGGGCGATGGCAATCCACTGCTCAGTTGGCGGGTCGCAATTCTTCCCTATTTGGGCGAACAAGCCCTCTATGACCAATTCCACCTCGATGAGCCTTGGGACAGCGAGCACAACATCGCGCTCCTCGAACAAATGCCCGAGTTCTTTCGAAACCCCTCCAATCCTCCGTCGGCTGGGATGACAACCTACTTGGTCCCGATGGGCAAGGGGGTTGGCCTAAGCTCCGAGGGACTCAAGTTGCAAGAGATCACCGATGGAACCTCCAACACCCTGGCCGTCCTGGACGTCGATCCCCAACTGGGAGTGCCTTGGACCAAACCTGACGACTTAGACATCCGCCAAAACGAAGTCTTGGATTGGTTGCGGGCCGAGGGATCCAACGCAGGATTCTTTGACGGGAGTGTTCGAATCATCGACTTGGAAATCGATACCGAGGTCCTCGAGGCGATGATGACACGTGCCGGGGGCGAAGTCATTCCGTTTATGCCATAGCCTCCCGCGAGCCCGCTGTTCTGCAAGACCGCTGTTCTGCAAGCCTGCTGTTCTGCAAG
>Ga0208086_1000113_pt1 | contig 20968 bp, 14 predicted proteins | sample LakMenEpi06Jul10_FD_150675 | JGI IMG/M metagenome (GOLD analysis project Ga0208086, IMG submission 150675) | Freshwater microbial communities from Lake Mendota, WI - 06JUL2010 deep hole epilimnion (SPAdes) | ecosystem: Environmental > Aquatic > Freshwater > Lake > Epilimnion/Euphotic zone ...
TGCAGAGTCCAAGGTCCGATGGCAAGGAACCCCGTCGCAACGATCTGCTCGCGGTGCTGCTGTTCGTCGGCGTAGTCGAGCAAATCGCCCGCGATCTGCTCGCGGATAAAGCGATCCAGAGGCTTATCCTTGTTGAATGCTTCGATCACATAATCGCGGTATCGCCAGGCATCTCGGATCAAGACATCCCCTTGGATGTCCGCCAGGTCGGCATAGCAGGCCAAGTCGAGCCAGTGCCTACCCCAATGGTCGCCAAAGGCCTGGGATGCGAGCAATCGATGGACCACGGCTTCTTCGGCCCGATCTGAAGCGTCCGAGGCAAAGGCCTCGAGCTCCGATGCCGTCGGTAGCAAGCCAGTCAAATCGAGTGTAACGCGGCGGAGCCACAGGTTGCGAGGTGATTCCACCGCGGGGGTTAAACCTGCGCGATCGAGTTTCTCAAGGACAAACGCATCGGCGTGGTCCAAGCACCATGCGGGATTCGAGGGGGTCGGAACGGCAGGGAGCTCGATCGGTCGCAAAGCCCAAAGTTTCGCAGGATCGGTTTCCGGCCGTTGGGCTTGGCGGTGGTCGGCAGCTCCGCTTGCGATCCATCGGACGAGAATTTCGATTTCTTCGTCGGGAAGCTTTTGGTCCGGGGGCATTTCGTGTCCCTCGTATCGGATCGCAGAGACGAGCAAGCTCTCCTCGGGCTTGGTGGCAACGATTGCCGGGCCGCTCGAGCCACCGATCTGCCATCCCGATTTCGAGTCGAGGACCAGTCCCCCTTTGGCTTTGCCTGCGGCATGGCTGTGGCATCCCAGGCAACGTTGCTCGAGGATGGGTAGGACACGCTCGACAAAGAACGCGTCGGGTTCCTCGGCCCGCGAGGGGCTCGGAGAGCACAGGCTCAAGACCAGCGAGACGATTACAGCACTCAATGGGCCCAGGAGAGATACTTGGGCCTGAGCTGCGATACGGTACGCTGCGATACGATACGCTGAAATGCGATGAGCTGCCATGCGATTAGGAGCTCAGCGATTCAAAGACGCTGTGGTTCTCGAGCATGGCAGCAGGGATGTCGGGGGGGGTTGCGCCGTCCTCCATCAGGCACCAGCCGGTGAAACCTTTGGCTTCGGAGGCTTTGAGTTTCTTGAAGAGGGCAGGCCAGGGGTAATCGACTTTTCCGGGGCGCAGGTCGTGGATGTGGACTGTACCGAGCCAGGGAGCGAGGGCATCGAAATTCGCATCGAAACCTGGTCCTATCAAGTCGGTTGGATTGCAGTTCCAGCAGACGACGACATTGGGATGATCTGCAACTTCCATGATGCGTTTCATGTTGGGGATTTCCTGCGTCCCTTTTCCATGGACTTCGAGGCGAATTTGTTGGTTGGCTTTAGCGGCGTATCGGCCGACGATTTGCAGGGACTTGCCGATCTGTTCGAGCGTTTTCTCGACGGGGACTTCCGAGGGGAGTCCATTCGGGCGAACTTTCACACCGCTGCCTCCGAGCTCCGCCGAAAGGTCGATGAAGGCTTTGGTCTCGTCGATGTTCTTTTCTACGACCGAGGGGCTCACTGCGTGGTATTCGCAAGCGCTGCCTAGGCCCACGAGCGCGACGGGTGAGTCGGCGAAGCGTTTTCTGGCCTCCGATCGTTGTGCAGCGTTCATGCTCGGTTCGATCCCGTGTCGGTGGGTACTGCGCAGTTCGACCCCCGCGTAGTGGGTTCGCTTGCAGACATCGAGCAAGTCGACCAGCGAGAGATCCTTGCCCCATTGGTACGTCACCAATCCGAGCTTGAGCGGCACGGCGGCGGAGCCAGCGGCTCGAGCCTCATGGGAGTCCCAGATCGGAGCGATGGTTCCTAACGAGGAGGCGATCGCTAGGTTCAGAAAGTCTCGACGGGACGATTGAGACCGAGATTCTGTCGCGTTGAATTCAAGCATAGCGAGTAGGCTCCGAAGCAAAAGGGAGGATGGCAACCAAGGGGGCGGGGTATGTCGAGCCAAGCCTCGATGAGACACTGCGGATGGGACACCACCGATGAGACATTGCCAATGAGACGAATTTACCCAAGTCGGTTGGCACAATCAAGCAAGGAATCCCAGAGGCGTTGTTTTTGGTGACGCCCCCTTTTGCACGATGGGTGAGCCAATGTCGAGACAAAAGTGGCCTTTTGGAGTATGCTCTAGGGGCGTTTTGCGGTTCGATCGGTCGACCTTGTTTTTCCTAGGCCCCATGCATGAGCGAGTTGGATTTCGAGTCGATTCTCGGACCCGGGGGAAGCATCTCCAGGCGGATCTCCAATTACGAACTGCGCCGAGAACAACTTCAAATGGCGCATGCGGTCTCGCAAGCCCTGGCAAGCCGCAAGCATTTGATTGTCGAAGCCGGCACCGGGGTGGGTAAGAGTTTCGGGTATCTCGTTCCGGCCATCCTATTTGCGACCTCCGACGAAGCGGCTCTGGAAGCCCAGGGGCAAGAGCCAACCGCCGGAGCGAAGGGGTCCAACGAGGACGAGGATCCCAAAGTCCGCCGCGTCGTGATCAGCACGCACACGATCAGCCTTCAGGAGCAGTTGATCGGCAAGGATCTGCCGCTACTGAACGCCGTGATCCCCCGCGAATTCACGTCGGTCTTGGTCAAAGGACGCAGCAATTATCTATCGCGACGGCGGATGAAGGTAGCCGATTCGCGACTCGCGAGCTTGCTCTATGACGATCGCGACTTCGAGCAGTACGAGGAAATTCAGCGTTGGGTCGGATCGACCGCTGATGGGAGTTTATCGAGCTTGCCGTTTCGTCCGAGTGGAATTCTCTGGGACGAGTTGTCCAGCGATTCGGGCAACTGCATGGGGCGCAAATGCCCGACCTTCGATAGCTGCTTTTACTATGCGGCCCGCCGCCGGGTGGCCAATGCGAAGATCTTGGTAGTCAACCACGCCCTCTTTTTCAGCGACCTTGCTGTGCGAGCCCAGGGGGGGAGTTTTCTGCCGAACTACCACGCGGTGATCTTCGACGAGTGCCACACGATGGAGAGCGTCGCCGGGGAGCATTTAGGGTTGACCATAAGCAACTCACAGATCGATTACACGCTGCGCAAGCTCTACAACCCTCGCAACGACAAAGGGACCTTGGTCTCCTTGGGTTTGCGGCAATTGATGCAACTGAGTTTTGGGTGCATGGAGTCGCTCGATGATTTCGTAGGAGCCTTTCTGGCCTGGGCCGAAGTCCGATCGCCTCAGAACGGGCGGCTTCGGACCCCTGTTTCGGTAGAGACGGACTTGTTCAAGAAACTGCGCGAGCTATCGGCTGAACTGGAACGCTATGGAAAGGACCTTAAGGACACCAACGTCAAACTGGACATGATGTCCGCATCGAACCGTTTGGCTGCACTGGCCAACAGTTTGGAAACATGGCTTCTTCAAAAAGAGACCGGATCGGTCTACTGGTTCGAGAAAAAAGAGACCCGCGGCACTGGCCGGATCTTTACCCGTTTGACACTCCGATGCAGCCCGTTGGATGTCGGCAATTACCTGCGCGAACATCTTTTTCAGAAAGTCCCGAGTGTCATCATGACCAGCGCGACGATCGCAACCAAGCAAACCGCTTCGACCGAGCCGACCCAAGCCAAAAAAGACGACCCCGCGTTTGAGTTCTATCAGCGACGCATCGGTGCCCAAGGAGCACCCACTCTGCAGGTCGGTTCGCCGTTCGATTACCCGAGACTTGCTCAACTCCACATGCTGTCCGATCTGCCCGATCCGTCCGCAGAGAAGATCAAATACGAGGACGCCATCATCCCTGCGTTGAAGTACTACATCGGGCGATTCGATGGACATGCCTTCGTGCTTTTCACCTCTTACGATTCCTTGCGTCGCTGCAGTCAGGCACTCGGGCCCTGGATGAGCCAACAAGGACTAGCGACGTATTCGCAAGCCGATGGAACACCCCGAACCGAACTCCTCAGAGCCTTCAAAGAGCATCCTCGCGGGGTCCTTTTCGGTGCCGAGAGCTTTTGGCAAGGAGTCGATGTGCCCGGCGATGCGCTCAAGCTCGTCGTGATTACCAAGTTGCCTTTTAGCGTCCCGGACCATCCGCTGCTCGAAGCGCGCCTCGAATCGATCCGACAGGCTGGCGGCAACCCCTTTCGCGACTTCCAACTGCCCGAGGCCGTCATCAAATTCCGGCAGGGCTTCGGACGCTTGATTCGGACCGCCACCGACTCGGGAATCGTATTGGTCACCGATCCTCGCATGTCCACCAAACCCTACGGATCGACGTTCGCCTCCTCGCTGCCTGATTGCCCGAAGAAAACCATTTCGGCCAAGCAATTCAAGGCCTAGAGGATCGCTAGCGATTCTCTAGCGATTCGAGTCTGGCATAAGCCGCGATCAGATCGCTCTCAAGAGACTCCATCCGCTTGGCGTCCTGGGCCAACTCGCTTGCCGGTAGCTTGAAATACTCCGGAGTCGACATTTTTTCGTGCAAGGAGTCCTTCTGGAGTTCGATCGCCTCGATTTTGCTCGGAAGGGTCTCGAGCTCGAGCTTTTCTTTGTAGCTGAGTCTCGATGCGGCGGATTTTTCGGCTGCTTTTGCAGGGGCGTTTGCTGTGACTTTCTCTGGAACTTTTTCTGGGGCTTTCTCTGCTGACTTTCCAGGGTTCTTTTCGGCTGGGGTGCGGGGTGACGATCCTCCGGATTTCTTGGATCCTTTGCCGCTCGAAGTGCTTTCCTTTTGGACTTTGCTCTGCCTGAGCCAATCATCGTATCCGCCGACGTATTCGCGGATCCCGTCTGGTTCAAAAACGATCATGCTTGTGACGACATTGTTGAGAAACGCTCGGTCGTGGCTGACGACCAATAAAGTTCCCTCGTAGTCGACGAGTCGATCTTCGAGGATCTCTAGGGATTCGGCGTCCAAGTCGTTCGTCGGCTCATCCATCACCAGCAGGTTGGCTGGTTGCGCGAAGAGTTTCGCAAGCAGTAATCGATTCCTTTGGCCACCTGAGAAGAACTGGATCTTTGAGCGAGCTTCCTCGGGAGTGAACAGAAACTCCTGAAGGTAGCCGATCACATGCTTGTTCCTTCCGTTGACCGTCACGGTCGTTCTGCCGACTCCGACGTTTTCTTCGGCCGTAAGATTGGGATCGAGCACATCGCGGTTCTGGTCGAAGTAAGCGATCTGTAGGTTGGTACCTAGGCGGACGTTTCCGCTGGTGGAGGCAAGTTCTCCGAGGATTCCTTTGAGGAGCGTGGACTTGCCGGCCCCGTTGCGACCGAGGATTCCTATTTTGTCACCCCGCATGATGGTCAAGTCCAGAGACTTGACCATCGTTCGATCCCCGTATCCGAATGAGGCTTCTTGCAGATCGCAAACCAGCATGCCGCTTCGGTCTCCCGAATCGATCGATAGTCCCATCGACCCGGATTTTCGAGGCCGCCCGGTCCGCTCTTTGCGCATCGCCTCGAGCCGCCTGACGCGCCCTTCGTTGCGCGTTCGACGCGCTTTGATGCCGGTGCGAATCCAAGCCTCTTCGATCGCGAGCTTTTTGTCGAACAGTGCGTCTTGTTTTTCCTGAGCCAACAACGCCTGTTCTTTGCGTTTGAGAAACGTCTCGTAATCGCATTCCCAATCGAAGAGTTTGCCCCGATCGATCTCGAGGATCCGATTGGCGATTTTGGTCAAAAAAGCGCGATCGTGCGTGATGAAGATCAGCGTCTCGGAGAAGCCAGCCAAAAACGTTTCGAGCCATAGAATCGAGTCGATGTCCAGGTGGTTTGTCGGCTCGTCGAGCAGCAATACATCCGGGGAGCCGACGACCGCTTTGCCCAAAAGCGTACGTCGTTTCAGGCCGATCGATAAACTGCTGAAATCCGCATCGGGGTCCAAATGAAGTTGCTCGAAGACACGTTCGAGAGCTTGATCTTTCATCCACTCATTTTCGGGCAGCGCATAGTCCTCGGGTAATCCACTCGATACGATCTCAAGGACGGTTCCGCTGGTTCCAGCCGGAACGTCTTGAGGGACCGAAGCGATCTTCAAACCGGCTTCCAACTCGATCCTGCCACTCTCGGGCCGCTCGAGTCCCAAGAGCATTCTCAGCAGGGTCGTTTTGCCCGAGCCGTTGCGACCCAACAACCCGATCTTGTCCCCTCGCTCGACGCGTGCCGACACCTGATCCAAAAGCAAAGGACCACGGAACCCGATCGAAATATTCTCCAACGCAATCTGCGACATGCAAAACCCTTTTCGTCGTAGTCCCCGTAGGGGTTAGTTCGGTTCAGTGAGCAAAGAACTGTGGTCGTGCACAATTTTCCACTGACCATCGATCCTCTTCCATACCAAGGAAAAGTTACCGCGTGCCGGTTTGTCCTTGTCCAATTTCCAATTCCCAAGCGTCAATGCAGCTTGCTCATCGATCTGGCTTGTTTCCAATGCATCAAACGTCAACTGGCCCATCGCGGCCCGGTCTGGATATTTGCTTTTGTAACGCTCATAAGTCGCTTGCCAACCGCGGGTCGTCTTGCCACCGGACGAGAAGGTCAAGGCCTCGTCGTTCCAGTAGGCATCCATGAAATGGCGGATGTCCCCCTGATTCCAAGCTTTCTGCTGGACCGCTAGGATTCCGTGCAAGCGATCCCTGAGTTGGTCGTTCGGGCGAGCGGGCATAGGAGCCGACACAGCGTAGATAGCCGACCGGTTCACGAGAGGCCCATTCTGCGAGGGCCCATTCTGCATTTCAAAGAGCCAAAAAACCATCGCAAAAAAAACTGCTAAGGAGAGCAGAGATTTTGAAATCACTTGAAATAATCGAGGTTTTTGGCTCACCATGTGTTTCTCGCTCATCATGCTTACCCTCGCAGCCCCCGGCGAGGCCCTCGGATCTCCAAAATCGTAGAATCCAGCACGCTAAAACCTCCGCTCCCATCCCGTGCCCGATGTTGTAACCTTCGTCGATCGCATCAGGAAGGGGCGGAAACTCCGCTGCATCGGCTGATCTTCACTGATATTCTTGGATATTCTTGGATTCGTTGGGAAGATTGCCCAAAGAACTGAGCTCCTTGCGACTTTCGATTTCGCCGAAAGCAGATACACTTAAGGCCCTATATCGGTGTGGCACAGGGGCTTTTCGCACCTAGCCATCGTTTCCTTTCGATCGCAATCAGTTTAAATCGGAGAGTTCTTCAGTGGCATCTGGAAAGTATGTTTTTACCAGCGAATCGGTCTCGATGGGGCACCCGGATAAACTAGCTGACCGGATCTCCGATAGTGTATTGGATGCCCTGTTGGCTAAAGATCCCATGAGCCGTGTGGCTTGCGAAACGGTCGTGACGACCGGTCTTGCTCTGATCGTCGGCGAGATCACCACCAAAGCGATCGTCAACTACGCCGACATCGTTCGCCAAGCGATCGTCGATGTGGGGTACACCGATGACGAATGGGGAATCAACGGTAGGACCTGCAACGTCATGGTCGCCCTCGACGGTCAAAGTCCTGATATCGCCCAAGGAGTCGATGAAAACAACTCTGCCGGGAAAGACATCGGTGCGGGCGATCAAGGACTCATGTTCGGATACGCTTGCAACGACACCCCCGAATTGATGCCACTGCCGATCGCCCTTGCGCACCGCATCACCAACCGACTGACCGAAGCTCGCTTCAACAAGGACGTCAACTGGTTGCGTCCGGACTCCAAGAGCCAAGTTTCGATCGTCTACGATGAGTACCAGCCTATCGGGATCAACAACGTCGTCGTTTCGACCCAACACTCGCCTGATGTGACCCACTCCCAAATCAAAGAGTATGTCATCGAGAAAATCATCAAGCCGTGCTTGCCACCCAAGATGATCACTCCAGATATCGTCTACCACATCAATCCCACCGGGAACTTCGTCGTCGGTGGTCCCCACGGCGATAGCGGTCTGACCGGTCGCAAGATCATCGTCGATACCTACGGCGGATGGGGCCGTCACGGCGGCGGAGCATTCTCCGGCAAGGATCCGACCAAGGTCGATCGAAGCGCCGCTTACATGGCCCGCCATGTCGCCAAAACGATCGTCGCCTCAGGCTTGGCCGATCGCTGCGAAGTCCAGTTGGCGTACGCCATCGGAGTGAGCGAACCGGTCAGCGTCCGGGTCGATACCCAAGGCTCCGGCAAGGTCAGCGACGAGAGGATCTGCCAGGTCGTCAAGGAGTTCTTCAAGCTGACCCCTCGCGGGATCATCGAGTACCTCGACCTACGTCGCCCGATCTACGTCAAAACCTCCTCGGGTGGCCACTTCGGACGCAACGAACCAGAGTTCACTTGGGAAAACACCAAGAAAGCTGTCGAGTTCGCCAAAGCCGTCGTCGGCTAGTCCCCGAGCCCTCTAGGTCCATTGCAACCTCGGTCACCCCTCTAGGTACCGAGGTTTTTTATTGCAGTCATGGCAACTCAAAACAGCTCGATCCAACGCGCAATCGAAGGCCTCAAGTGGCTCGCCCTTTGCGCTATTGTCGTTTGGGTTGTCGGCAAGTTCCCCAAAAAAGACTGGGACCTTCTGGTCCAACAGCCTAAAAACTGGTCGCTCCTGCTGCTGGCACTTGCCATGGTCCTGCTTGCCAACATCATCAGTTTTTGGAGATGGCAACGCCTCCTGTTGGCATTGCAAGTCCCTATCTCTTTGTTTGAAACTATCCGGCTCGGATTCCTCGGTGTGGCTTTCAATACCGTCAGCGCAGGAAGTGTCGGCGGGGATCTTTTTAAAGCCATCGCGGCGGCCAACCGAAGCAAAGATCGCAAGACTGAGGTGATCACCAGCGTGCTGGTCGATCGCGCTATCGGACTGCTCGGACTCGTCATGGTCGCTGCGATCAGTACCAGCCTTGCTCTGGACCTATCGCCTCAATTGACCACCATTCGAAACGCTGCCTGGATCCTGAGTCTCATCGGACTTGTGGGGCTCTTTGGGATCGTAGGGTTCGGCAAATCGATGCCTCTGGATCTCGTGCAAAGGATCCCTTGGGTCGGTGACAAACTGCATCGAATAGCCAAAGCCTGCCTGATCTTTCAAAATCGACCTCAACTCGCCCTGGCCATGATCGCCCAATCCCTAGCCGTCCATGCTTCGCTGACGGCCAGTTGCTGGCTGATCTCCTCGGCCCTCTATTCGAGTTCCTCGACTCGACCGACCTTGCTCGAACACTTCCTAGCGATTCCACCGGCACTCTTGGCCGGGACATTGCCCATCACCCCAGGAGGGCTCGGGCTCCAAGAGGTTTGGATCGACCTATTGTTCAAGCAGATCCCGAGCGTCTCGAGCGAATTCTCAGGACTCATCGTCGCGACGATGTACAGAGCGATCCTGCTGCTCATTGCCCTGATCGGAGGTCTTGTGTATCTCTCGAGCCGAACGGAGGTCCAACCCGTGGACGAGCCTCCGAGAGGGTCTTAAACTACATCCTCCTAGATACCAAGTCCACGTGCCAACAGGAACACCAGCTATGCTCAAACTCATGCTCGCTTTTTGCACCTTACTCGTAGGATCCCATGCGATGGCTCAGCAATCTGCTCAGGACAATCTCAAAGCCTATCCGGCTCCCACCGACGGGATGAAAAGGCTCGTCGTGTACCTTGAACCCAAGGAGGAAGAGGAAGACTATCGGGTCGAACTCATGGTCGGAAAAACGGTCGAGGTCGATGCTTCCAACCGATTTTTTTTCGCCGGTAGCCTCGAAGAGGAAACCATCGAGGGCTGGGGGTTCCCTAAGTACCTCGTCAAGCAGATTGGGCCCATGGCCGGAACCCGCATCGGCGTCGATCCCGATGCCCCGAAAGTCAAACGCTTTGTGCGTTTGGGGGGCGAACCGAAGCTTCTCCGATACAACAGCAAACTTCCTCTGGTCGTCTACGTCCCGAAGGACGCCGAAGTCCGGATGCGTGTATGGGTTGCTACCCCGCAACCCCTGACAATCAACGAGGGCTGATTGCCTAAGCGGCTTGGACCAAGCGCGAATGCTTGGACCACTCGATCCATGAGAGAATCCTATCGCGGTCGGGCGGATTGCCCCCGCGAAGGAATCGAAGGCCTTGTTTGGTGCTCGCAACGCGTGCAATCGCTTCGACGAGCGTCTCGGCAGAGGCTTGTGCAATCGACTCAGCGGTGGAATATCCGGCTGCCACGAGCAATTGAGCGTCTTGGCCCCTAAGGTTCGGTATGCGACAGACGAGCATCGACTGGCTCTTCCAGATCTCAACGGTCGCTGCCGTGACCCCCTTTTCACCCATCGCATGAGCGACATCACCCGATTCGGCCGCAAGCAGATCACCGATGTTTTTGACCCGAATCGATTCGAGCTTCTCGGCCATCTTCGGACCAATCGTCGGTGCGTCGACCACAGGGCTGGCCAAGTCGAGATAGAACTTCCATGTCGAATCGGACTTACCCGCATACACATTGAACTTCGCTACGGCTTGTCCTGCATCCTCTCGAAAATCCGGATCGTTCTCTGTGAGATCGTCCTGGGTTGGATCGTACTGGTTTCGATAACCTGCATTGGGTGCTGGACGAACGCTCCTCTTGGAGCCTCGCTCGATCCGATCCCAATCGAAATCCACAGCGGTTCCTACCGTGTCGATCGACAAACCATGTTGCTGATAGACGGTTTGAATCCAGCGTTGAAGCCTTGGCAACTCACCTTGCTGAGAGGTTTTTCGCAGCATACGACCGGCTTGGGTTCCGAGGAACCGATGAAGCTTCTTTGCGATCGTCAACGGTTCGGTGCTCGCAAGTTGTTTCGACGAGTAGACTCCACAGGAGACCAATACTCTTGCGTCGAAGACTCGCATCTGAGGGACGTTGCACATCAACTCGGCGACCCCAAGGGTGTTTTGCAACCATTCGGAACGCAATCCGGTAACGCTTGCCAATTTGGGCAAACTCGTCGAGACAAAGTCCCCAACACGATGAACGCCCACGGACCGAAGCCGTCGGATGGTCTCGGAGCCGAGTCCAGGAATCGAATCGACAAGACTCTCCTTGGTCAAATAGTAAGTCTTTCCATGCCGTTGATGCACCACCGGCTCGATGCGCTGCGGAACTTGCGAATCCTCTTGCTGAGCTAACCAATCAAGCTGGCGATTGACCTCGCTGAAGTCGGTCGAAGCCGTGCCGGAGTACTGGACCACCGGCGCACGATCCAATACCGGATGGAGCCCCAAATCGGTGTCCGAATCGATGACATATTGCGGTTTGGCATACCGCAGATTCTCATGCATTCTCGCAACGGTTCCTCCGTGTCCAGCGATTCGTCTTGCGACAAACTCGTCGGCGGTCGTCAGCAGCAATTGCCACCCATCTCGCGAAAAATTCGAAACGACATGGAGGATTTGCTCCAACGGTTCGCCTCGGAAACCATCGAGCGAATTCTCAAGCACAAACGGTATGCGTCCGATCCGCGATCTGGCGGCCTGTGCCAAGGCCAACCGAATCGCAAGGTCGACAAGTCGCCGTTGACGCGTCTCACCCGAGGGCACCTGCGAGTCCAAAACGTCATAACGAAGGCCCGCATTGTAAGCTTCCGAATGCAGGTAAGAGGCCTCGACGGCCCAGGTCGGAAGCTGACGGACCGCTCCGGCGGTCAACTCCGACAAAATCCGTTCGGCCGATGGGATCAACGAGCCGCTCGTCGTCTTGCGATAGACCGATCGAGTCAATAAGGACGACTGCACTTGGGATAATCGCTGATGCCAACCCCATCGCTGATTCCATCGCTCGATCATCATCTCGGCATGTGCAAGCTGCTGATGAATCTGTGAATCATCCCATACCCCTTTCGGGGAGGCTGGACTCTGTACGTCCTGAGCAGGCCCTTGGGCTACCGGTTCGGTGCTGGTGCCTACTCCCAATGTTTGCTGCAAATTGTGATGCGCGACCTGTTGCAATTGCCCACGGAGTCGATCCCGCTCGGCAATCCACCAAGTGCGATCGTGATCCACCGGATCGGAACTCCTGAGGCGTTCGAGAAGTTGCGTCTCTTCGTCCTTGAGCGATTTATAACCCTCATCCAACTCCATCTTCGCAGGGCTATGGACCCCTAATCGACCTGCCGCCCACCAAAGTTTCTCCGGTGAGACCGATCCCAAGGGGGAACAGAAAACCATCCCCAAAATGTCAGCTCGGAGCTCGTCCCAGCGACCGTCGGAGACCTCCCCCTCCCAAAACATGTTTCCCCGACCACCGATCCGCTCGTCGTCCTCTTGATAAGTCGCTCCGCTGGAGGTGGGTACCGAATGGGATGCGTGCGCAAAAAGTGGCTTGCCGCCCACGCAATCAATCATCCGCAAATGTCCGGAAGCGTCGACCCAGGTGACCGACCCATCGATCGAAGCAAACTCGGAATCGTCGAGCTCGCCGAGCGTCTGGCCACGAAAAAGCAGGCTTTTGGTAAATCTTGTCAATAACGTGCTGTTGGAAACCAGCGGGGAATAGACGGCATTGAGTCCCGCACCCAACGGGCCTACATGATACTGCGACGCAGCGTTTTTCTTGTCGATATCCAAACGTACCAAATGCATGGCCTAGACTCCTCCATGAATCCTCCTTGCCAACCAACAACGACGAATGGGTACCGTAGCATAAACAGTCAATTTGGGTAAATAGCAGAATTTCGAAGCTGGCCAGGGGGATTCGAACCACGGAATACGCGGAACACACGGAAAAAGAAAGCAGGTCCTCCCTGGTCTTCCTTCCGTGTGTTCGGTGTGTTCCGTGGTTAGCCTCTTAGGCTGTTAGTCATCGACCCAAGAATCCTAGCGATCAACGTGAACCAAAGATTGCTGCGATAATGCCCAGCAGAATGACTCCGATGAGAAGGAACAAAAAGATCCAGACGATGATCGATGTCCGATATCGAATGTGCGGGGTCGCCTGCATGACCTCCTTGTAGGCACTCGAGAAGACCATCGTTCCTTTGGAAGACACCAATAGGTACAACAGGTAGCCGGAAATCATTGTTCCACACGGAAATTGTAGCATACCAATCGCCGCTACGATGATCGCGAGAGTCTTCCCAGAGGGGTTGAGCGTTTGCATCGAACGGCCCGCGAACAACTGAGCGACGGCGATCGCAAGAAAAACAACTCCTACCAAAGTAGTGATGATCCCAGCAACCGTCGGATCGCCATCCGCGCCGAAGACCATGGCTTGCAAGTCTTCGGATACTACGCCACCGGCCATGACGAAAATCCCAATCCCGATATAGAAGATCGCACCTAGGATCCCCATGATCCCCCCCAATGTATACAAACAGCCAAAACTCTGAATGTTTGCCTCATGATTCAAGTGGCTCTTACGGATCAACTCCGCTTGACTCAAGTCAAAATTCGCATCCAAAGAAGCGTCGCCGTAAGAAGATCCCGAGGGGGCGTATGGATTGTCAGACATCAAATAAGCTCCATTTGGACAAAGGGAAACTGAAGTAAATCGTATATCGGCGTGATCATTGGGCTATTCGGGGATTTTGGTGGCTATCACTGGTTTCCTGCTTTTTCGTACTCAGCTTCGCGGTACTCGTACTCCTACTCGTACTCGATTGCTTGAATCGATTAGCGTCGAACTCCATTGTCAAAGCACTTGAGAACATTGGCAGTCGGGACATTTACCGGATCCGTTTCGAAGGCGTCTTTCGAGTACGAGTACCATTTCATTGAGTACGAGTACGAGTACGACCAACAGCAACCGGGTTGGCCAATATGACACATGGAGATCCGATCATTGTAATGGATTCGCAAGAGGTAGATTTACGCTCTAAACCAAAAAATAATTTACCGGTCTAGATTCATCTCAGAACCGGAAATCCTCGCTCGTCTGCCCATAGACTGGCAGATAGCGATAGTAAACCTCAAGGATCAAACAAGCCATGCAGGTCGAATAGAATCGACCTCCTACCTTATTGGAATGGTCCCCCTCGAACATCCAGCTCCCCCGCAAATGGCCGCTAGGAGACTGTGTCTTGACCAACAGATCCCTCATATAGTAATTCCAATTTTTCCAGCTCCTCCCGCCGATCTGAAACAACGCTTGGGTCGCGTAGTAGTTGTAATACATGTCCACGCCCGATGGACCTTGATTGGATAAATACTCGATCCCATTGGCCACACTCCGAGCATCCTTGGTCTTGCCTCGAAAAATCTGCAGCAAAACACCTATGGCCGTCATGCTCTTGGTCGGTTTCCCACCCCGATAGCGAAACATGAATTCCCCTGCACGATTCGAATCCAAAAATCGATCCACTCCCTGGACTGCCTCGACAGGAACAACCAAATCCGTCGCCGCTGCACTCTTTAACGCCAGTACTTGCCAGCCAGCAATCGAAAGGTCTCCAGGTCGACCCGGATGGTAATCCCACCCCCCATCGCGATACTGCGCCTTGAGGATGAAATTGATCGCAAGCTGACAGCTCTCCTTCAACTCCCCGGCCTGGGTCATCTGATAAGCCTCACACAGAGCGAGTGTCGCGATCCCATGCTCGTACATCTGCGCCGATGCTACCGTGTCGACCCAATACCCCGAATCGGAAGTCCGACGCAAACTCTGTTGCAAAAAATAAATCCCCTTGGTCACCACCTCGCCATATTGCTCATCATTCTGCGTGTGACCTGCCCCCAAAAAACACATCAACGCCAATCCCGTTGCGCCAAATCGATAAGGATCCTTGCCATCGCATCCGGGCACGCAATTCCCATCGCACGAATCCTCAAAGCTCATGCTCCAAGACCCATCGTTGAGCTGATGCCGAGCCAAATAATCCAGCGCCCAGGCCACGGCCTGCTCGCTCTGCTCGTTGCCCCCATTCTGCTGGACCAATGCCGAACGATTCGTCTTGGATCGACCCGCTAAGGACGTCTGAGCGAAGCCTAAGCCACCTCCAGCAGCCGAGGAACTCGCAGCCGTCGCAGCCTGCTGGGCGATTTCCAGGGACCCACTTAAGCCGCTGGTCGTTTCGTCGTTCTGCTCGACATACTCCGAAAGCCTCTCCTCGAGCGACCGACTCTTGAGCGAACTGCTCTCCTGCACCGAATCGACCGGGGCCTCTTGGATCTGGCTCGAATCGATCTGAAAACTCTCAAACTCACTTCCGCTGCTCTGGCCCGATTCAATCGTTAGACCCTGGCCCCGGCCTGCCCCAAGCCCCACACTCCATATCGCCAGAATCAACAGGAATCCAAGATGGACGGTAAAACTCACCAGCACCGAAATGCCAACCCGTCGGCCTTGTACCTGAGCATTAGCATCCAAGCCCCCGTCCTGACCAGTCGGCTCGCTGTCGATCATCGCGACAAAACCCCCTCAATGGGCAACTCATGTTCCAACCCTAGCCAACGGACCCCACTCGATCCGTCTTTCTTTCGACCATTCCCTATCCAAATCTCTATGCAAGCTTATTTGCTAGCAAACTCAATGGGGATAATTCACTCGAAAAATCGGGTTTTAACCCAGCTCTAGGTCGGAGGTTTCCCAAAAAGCTCCACGGCAAACCCGACCATCGCCAACGAGTTGAACAAACCGTGCATCAGAATACAAGGAAGAATGCTTCGCTGAAGTTGGTAGACGCGCGCAAGGACCGTTCCGAGAACGACCAAGGGTACCCAACTGACCCCGTACTCAAAGTGCGCTAAACCAAAGATCAAGCCGCTGAGGATCGCAATCCACCAAGGTGGGAAACGCTCAGTCAACTCCTGGGACGATGCTTCTGGAACCTCGATCGGACTTGGCCCACCGACAGCCACTTGGCCATCAGCCTCTGGGTGACTCGTCAGGCCATCGGCCTGGGGTCGAAATCCGAAGAGAATTCGATTCCAATCGAATCCATGATGCCGAATGGTGTCGAGCCAATTGACCAATAGAAAGCGAAACGCGTACTCTTCCCAAATCGGAGCGAAGATCGCGGCGCTGGTAAAGAGAAGAGGAAAGGCCCAAGCCCTTTCTCGCAACGAGTCGATCACAGGATGCTTGTACTCGATCTGCGTGGCTTGGGTCACGGCGATGTTGACGGCCAGAACCAGCGGAATAACCCATAGAAAGACCAGCGATCCGACGAACAAATCTCTCGGGATCAAGCCTGACCACATCCCGAGTCGCTTGGGCGTTTCCCGAGTGCGAAAGCACGTCCAAATCGCCGATAGAACACACCCTAGGACCAGGGAAAAAGAGACGGCAAACATAAACCAGGGAGATTCAGGAAGCAAAGTCTTGAGGTCCCCTTGGATCTCTTGGACTTGGGCCTCTTGCGCCAAGGCCTTGGTTTTGACTTCGTAGAAAAACAGTCCTGCTATGACGATCTGAGATATCGCGATGCAAGCAAAACATCCCAGCAGGTCGACGAGTCCGATGCGGTCATGAATCCGATCTCTGAGCCATCCTTGCCACACCATGACGCGATTCCAAGCGACCAACACCCAAGCATGAATAAACAAGGTGCCGGCAAATAAACCGGAAAAGAACAATCCCGCGATTGTGGTAATGAGCAATTGAATCGGCGTCAGTTCATCAGGATTCATCAGAAGGCTTGTCCGGCTTGTGTCACACAGTCTTTGGTTTTGCGCTGCGAAGAATCACCAGGATGTATTCAATCGCCGAGAGGACCGTCAAGAGGATCGAGCCCCAGATACAGATCGGAACGAGGGCTTTGAGCCAATCAGGAACCTCAGGCAGGGCTCTTAAGTACAGCAACGATGCGATCACTGCGGCGCACTGGAGAACCATCTTCCACTTGCCTAACTGCTTTGCCGAGAAGTCCCCCCCTTGGCCTTCGACCATCCCTCGCAAGCTCGTCACCAACAACTCGCGAGCGACAACCAAGGTGGCCATCCAGGGTGCCATGGGTGAATCTTTGGCACCTGCCAAAGCGATCATCGCCCCGCAGATGATGACTTTATCGACGAAGGGGTCGAGGATCCGCCCGAGCTTGGTGACCTGCTGGTATTTCCGAGCCCACCAGCCGTCGATCCAATCGGTCGATGCTGCGACCACAAATAGGATCAGGGCCGTCGTCCAAGATTGCATTTCAATGCAGGCGCAAACCGCGATGGCCATCAGCAGGCGCACCGAGGAAAGGGCATTCGGAACGTTCCATGGATTCGTCGAAAGCGGAGCGACGCCCGGGGTCATTCGATCACCCGGGTGGCGACTGCGACAAGATCATAAGCATTCGAAGAAACGATCTCGCACTCGACCAAATCGCCCGCCTGAAGTACCACATCGTCCGAGGGGGTGACAAAGACACACGCATCGACATCCGGAGCGTCGGCATACGATCGACCGATCCATGAGTTCGAGACTCCCTCGACGGGCTTATCAACGGGCTTATCGAGCAGCACCTCCAAGCGTTTCCCTTGTTGCTTGGCGCACCATTCGAAGGCGTTCTTCTGCTGGACTTCCATAAGCCGTTTGCGGCGTTCCTTCTTGATCCGCTCAGGAAGATGTTCGTCCAAGCGTGAGGCTGGGGTGTCCGACTCGACCGAGTAAGTGAATACACCGAGCCGTTCGAAATGCATTTCGTCTACGAATTCGACGAGCTCTTCGAACTGCTCGTCGGTCTCGCCAGGAAAACCGGTGATCATCGTGGTGCGGAGCACGAGCTCTGGAATGGTCTGACGCATCATCGAAACCATTTCGATGGTCGACTCACGCGTCACTCTGCGCGACATGCGCTTGAGCACCGGGTTGCTCGCATGCTGGAGCGGCATGTCGATGTAGGGCAAGATCCGCTTGGACTGCCCGATGGTCTCCAAGAGTGCCCGGTCAATGTACATAGGGTAGAAATACATCAGCCGAATCCAGTCGAGCCCCTCGACCTGATCGAGCTCTTCGAGAAGTTGTCTGAGTCGGGGTTCGCCGAACATGTCGATGCCATAGTAGGTCGTGTCTTGGGCCACGACGATCAATTCCCGGACCCCGGAGTCGGCCAAGCGACGAGCCTCGATGAGGATATCTTCCATGGGCTTGCTGGCATGCTTGCCCCGCATCTTCGGGATCGCACAGAATGTGCAAAGCCGATCGCAGCCCTCGGAGATTTTCAAATAAGCAAAATGCTTGGGGGTGACCTGCAATCGCATGTGGTCGGACAAAGCCCGAATAGGAGCGGGTCGAAAGATCGAGCGCTGCTCGTCTAGACCGTCCATGATGCGATCGACAAGATTCCCAATTTCATCGCGACCGAAGACCCCTACAAGCCCATCGATCTCGGGACGTTCGGTCAAAAGCGAATCGTTTTGGCGTTCGGCCAAGCAGCCGGTGATGACGACCCCTCGGATCTTCCCGGAACGCTTGAGCTCAAGCATTTGGTCGATGGCTTCGAAGGATTCTTTCCTGGCGTTTTCGATGAATCCGCAGGTGTTGATGACCACAAAGTCCGATTCCTCGGGATTTTGGACCAACTGGTAGCCACGCTGCTGGAGGATCCCGAGCATCTGCTCGCTATCGACGAGATTTTTCGGACACCCCAAACTGATAAACGCGTAAGCCCCCCGTTTCCCCTGAATGCTTTCCGATTGGCCTAGGGGCGACTGAGAATCAGGGATTTGTACGATCGGGAGGCTTTGCATGGGTAACAGATAGACAGAGGCAGTCGAGGGCCAGGGGCAGTATATGCGAAAACGACGATGGTTCGACCGGGACGAGCCCGGTCGGCACATAGCGATGATAGCAATCTGTTTAAGGACTACTAGGCGAAAAAGACTGGAAATCCTTCGCCGAGTGGCCCCCCAGCGGGCGGACTACCGGGCGGACTATACGGCTTGCTCGCTCGGCAGGCTGTACGGTGCGCGGTACTCGCGGGTGAGCCAATGGTTGGGGGCATCGTTTCCGACGAAGGTTTCGGCGATGGGGTCGAGAGCCAAGGAGCGGCCCATCCAAATCGAGTAGTCTTTGATGGAGTTCTCGCCGAGGTGTTCGGCGGTTCGCTTCCAAGTCTCGACGACCGAATCTCCGCCCCCTTGGGATGCGATCGCACCGGCGACTTCGGCACCCGGGATTTGGTTCCCGAGCCTCAAGGAGATATTTCCGAGGTGGCACAGGGCGCTCGAAAGGTGTCCTTGTTCGATATCGGCATTGAGGGTTCGATAATCTCGGTTTCGCATCGCGTCGGTGAAATTCTTGTAATGGCGGTCATCGCCGCCACCGGTGAACTGCTTGATGGGTTTGCCATCGAGGTCGAAGGCCGTGCCGCTTGCGTATGAGGTCATGACCAAGTACCCCTTGGTCCCTTCGACGATGATGCCGACGTTGGCACCCTTGTAGTCCGGGGTCGGTAGCCCACGGACTTCGAAAATGAGTTTGCGCTTCCCGTAATCGTGGACGACGACTTGGGTGTTGGCCGTTTCGCCGGCATCTTCGTAGCCAAGACGTCCGCCGAAGGACAAGACACGCTCGCTGAGTCGATCTTCGCCGAGCGCCCATCGGCACAGGTCCATTTGATGGATCCCTTGGTTCCCGAGGTCACCGTTTCCGTATTCCCATTGCCAGTGCCAATCGTAGTGGAAGTTCTTACGGGTCATGGGTAGGATTCTCGCGGGACCGGACCACAGGTCGTAGTCGACTTCTTTGGGGACATCGTAGGTCCCCTTGGGTCCGATCGAGTTGCGTCGTTTGTAGCATAGACCTCGTGAGATGAGGACATCCCCGATTCCGCCGGAGTGGACAAACTCCATCGCCTCGCGCATGCCGGGATTCGAGCGGCTTTGGGTGCCGGTTTGCACCATCCGCTGATGCTTGCGGGCTGCTTGGACCACCCGTCGACCTTCGAGAACATTGTGGGAAACAGGTTTCTCGACGTAAACATCCTTGCCGGCTTGGATGGCCCAAATGGCACCCAGGGAGTGCCAATGATTCGGGGTGGCGATGCTCACGGCATTGATCGATTTGTCTTCGAGAAGCTTGCGAACGTCTTTGACCCAGACAGGCTTTTTGCCTCCCTGTTTTTCGGCTGCTTTATCGCAGCTACGTTGGCCGGCTCGTTCGTCGCAATCGCAGATATGGGTGACGACCGAGCCGCTTTTTCCGGCAAAGCCGTCGATGTGGGATTGGCCCCGGCCACCCGCACCGATGACTGCGACCTGAATCGTATCGTTGGGACCTATCGATGGGGGTTGTTGAACCGGCTCGGTGGCTTGCGCTCTTTGGGCTTGGATCGCCAAAGCAGCAGCGGTGGTGAACATCGATTGTTCGAGGAAACGGCGGCGGGACAACGAGCTCATTGCAAGGATCCTTCTTCGAGGCGGTTTAGGTGGTGGGAAAATCGTTGGACGTCGAGTCTTGAATATCGGCCTGTCCAAAGATTGTAGAGGATCCAAAGTGAGAATGCAGCGCGTCAAAGCATCCCAAAGGGAAGGAAATCCCCCGAAGGCTGCCAGGGGAAGTCCAGGGGAAGCCCGGGGGGGCTGGGATCGATCCGTCCGCCCCAAAGGGGCAAAAGGAGATAGCCCAGGGCAGAGCGAAGCGCCGCCCTGGGTACGCTAGGTACGTGATCCTTGGATACCTTCTGAGGATCGCACCAAAGTTTTCCGGCTGTTTGGCTGTTCTCTCTCGCCTCCCGCCTCTGGCCTCTGGCCTGCTCCCGATCCGTCCGCCCCAAAGGGGCAAAAGGAGATAGCCCAGGGCAGAGCGAAGCGCCGCCCTAGGTACGCTTGCGCTGAGAAAAACCCGATCAGGCTGGTGTGTACGATTACGTCTTGGACGTTGAATCCATCTGTCAGATCCTCGAATAGGTCGGAAAAAATCGGTGATTGCCTCCGGTTTTTTCCAAAATTACGAGGTTACGGCCAAGTCAAACAGCCGGATTTCTGCGGGAGATCTACTACCGAACAGGTTCTAAGCCCGGAGGGCTGGAACACCCGCTGCCACCCCGGGCTAATTAGGCGCGATTGGGTTCCAATCGAGGTGCGTGATTGGGGCGGTGCCGGGTGCTGGCCATGCCCGCGGCTTGCGCCTAGGCGGCTCACGGGGGC
>Ga0208086_1000121_pt1 | contig 20682 bp, 28 predicted proteins | sample LakMenEpi06Jul10_FD_150675 | JGI IMG/M metagenome (GOLD analysis project Ga0208086, IMG submission 150675) | Freshwater microbial communities from Lake Mendota, WI - 06JUL2010 deep hole epilimnion (SPAdes) | ecosystem: Environmental > Aquatic > Freshwater > Lake > Epilimnion/Euphotic zone ...
TGCCGGCCGCCGCCCGGGTCGCCCATGAAGGACACGACGGCCTATACCGTGGTGCAGCATCAGAAGACCGCGTGGTTGGCCGAGGCGGCCCGCATGACCGGCGACCACGTCGTCTGGGTGGACTTCGGGATTTTCCACCTGAAGGCCCCGATCACCGACCGGATCATCCGCGAGTTTTTCGCGCGGGTCGAGGCGGCCCCGCCTGACCGGATCACGATTGCCGGGATCTGGCCGATGGTCAATCGGCCCCTGATCGACTGGTCGAAGCCGGCCTGGTACGTCGCCGGTGGCGTGGTGGTCGTCCCGCCCGGCCTGGCCGAGTGGTTCCACGACACGACGGTGAAGTACGCCACGCTGCAAATGCAGTTCAGCGGCCAGACCACCTGGGAGGTGAACACCTGGTCCGCCATGCTTCGCGACCACCGGGACAAGTTCCGGGTCTACGCCGCGGACCACGACGAGACCCTGTTCACCGGCTACGGAGGCCCGAGCCCATGAGAGCGATGGCAGTCACCGGGTTCGTCCACGCCCCGTTCCCGGCCAAGCACCTGACCCCCGGCAAGTGTGCCGATTTGGGTGGCCGGCTGAAATCAGCGTTGGGCAACAAACTCCACGCCTTCGACGCTGGCTGGCGGTTGGAGGACTGCTGGGCCTACAAGCTGCTGGCGGCCAACCCCGGCCTGCTGCCGTCGTGTGCCAACCCGCCGGGCGACCGGTTCCACACGTCCGCCGACATGACCCGGTCCAACATTGTTCTCCTGCAACGCTACTGGTGGATGCGGCAGGCTGCCGAGTGGTATCCCGACGTCGACGTGTTCGCGTGGATCGAATACACGGTCCTGAAGCAGACCAACGTCACCGAGGACGTCCTGCGGGCGTTTGTGGACGACCTCGAGCGGCGGCCCTGTGACGCGATCACGCTGCCCGGCTGCTGGCCCAAGGGCGTGATTAACGACGCCGAGGCCCACTGGCGGTTTGTCGGGTCGTGCTGGATCTGCCCCCGGCAGCTGGCCGCCCCGCTGTTCGACGCTGTCGAGACCGTGGCCAGCCTGCGGGCCAGGCTCACCGGCCGGCTGTCGTGGGACATGAACACCATGGCCTACGTCGAGCTGCTGGATGCCCTGCCCGTGCGGTGGTATCCGGCCAACCATGACCAGACCCAGTTCACCAACTACCGGGGGCTCCCGTGACGCTACTCTGCGACCTGGCCGACAAGCACATGACCGACAAGGGTGGCACGTCCACCGTGTACGGCGGCGTTCCCGGTGACACCTGCCACAACTACACGCCCGCGTACCACGCCATGTTCGGCGATCGCCGCGAGTCAGTGCGGCGGGTGCTCGAGGTGGGCGTGAACGCTGGCTCGTCGCTGCGAATGTGGGAGGAGTATTTTCCGGCCGCCGAGGTGATCGGGCTCGACATTCGGCCGGAGGTGCTGTTCGCGGCCGGGCGGATCCGGTGCTACCAGGCCGACCAGGGCGTCCGGCAGTCGCTCCAGGCGGCCGTGGCCGCGGCTGGGGGCGGGCCGTTCGACCTGATCATCGACGACGGGTCGCACCTCGAGGCCCATCAGATCGTGACCGCCGAGACGCTGCTGCCGCTGTTGGCCCCGGGCGGCGTGTACGTCATCGAAGACATCGACATCGACTGCCGGCCCGAGCTGCTCGCGGACCGGATCACCGCCCCGGAGGGCCTCGCGTGGGAGGCCGTGCCGACGGGCGTCCACATCGGCAAGGCCCGGTGCCGGCCGGGCTGCGAGTTCTGCGGTGGCACGGCCGGGGAGACCCTGATCGTCTGGAGGCGGGCGTGAAAATCGGCGTTTACGCGCTGGCGAAGAACGAGGAAAAGCACGCGATCCCGTGGGCCGAGTCGTGCCAGGACGCGGACGTGCGGGTGGTGACCGACACCGGCAGCACCGACGGCACCGTCCAGCGGCTGACCTTGGCCGGCGTGACCGTGGCCACCGGCTACGTCTGCCCGTGGCGGTGGGACGAGGCCCACAACCTGTCGCTCCACCACCTGCCGCCGGACGTCGACGTGGCGATCCGCCTGGACCTCGACGAGCGGCTCCAGCCCGGCTGGCGTGAGGCCGTGGAGCGGGCGTGGGTCGACGGCACCAACAACCTGCGGTATCGGTACGTCTGGTCGTGGGCACCCGACGGCCGGCCGGGCCTCGTCTTCTACTGCGACCGGGTCCACGCCCGGGCCGGGTTCCGGTGGACCGGGGCAACCCACGAAGGGCTCGTGTGCTGGAAGGGGGACCGGCGGATCGTGGTGGCCGAGGGTCTGGAAATCCACCACCACCGCGACCACGGCAAGCGGCACGCCACGGACCTCGAGCTGCTCCGCGTGGCGGTGGCCGAGGCCCCGCACGATGCCCGGGCGCGGTGGTATCTGGCCCGCGAGTGCGACTACCAAAACCTGCCCGAGGCGGCCGCCCAGTGGGCCGCATACCTACGGATGCCGGATGGCAGCGTCACCGAGCGGGCCTACGCCCTGCGGGCGCTCGCCAGGGTCACGGGTGAAGAACTGCACCTCCACCGGGCCGCCCGCGAGGCGACCTGGGAGCCGGACGCCTGGGAGCATTTGGCGCAGGCCCACTGCAAGCGGCGGGAGTGGCGCGAGACGCTGGCGTTTGCCCAGGTCGCCCTCCAGGCGGACGGCGAGCCGACCCACGCCACTGATCCCAACGCCAAATGCCGGGCGGCCGACATCGCCGCCATGGCGGCCTGGGAGTTGGGGCTGCGTCCACAGGCCCTCCAGTTGGCCGAGGACGCCGTGGCACGATCACCGCTAGACGACCGCCTGCGGGCCAATCTGGAGGCCATGCGGCGGCTCATGGAGGCCTAGCGTGAGCACCGCCCGCGAGATCGCCGACGCCCTGGCCGACAGCCTGGACGCCTACACGTTCACCGCCGTGACGCCCTCGGTCGTGCGGCAGAACTGGCCCAGCTACGACATCGAGGACATGGACGACCCCGTGGTGGCGGTCATGCCCGGGGCGATCGAGACCACCCGGGCCGACCGCGTCCATTGGCAGTACGACTACGCGATCATCGTGTTCGTCGGCCGCCACGCCCCGACCGAGGCCCTAGCCGACGACACGCTGGCCTTGGCGGAGGAAATGGTGGACGCGATCCGCCAGCACGACTGGGACGAGGCGGTCACCTGGCCGAGCGGCGTGACGAGCCCGATGGAAGTCGAGGTCTCGCTGAACCCCGACGAGGGGCTCCAGGAGCGCAACGTTTGGCGGGCCGTGATCACGGCCACCTATCGCGTCCACCGGACGTAGGAGGCAGCCATGCGAACGACGGTCAAGGTGCGGGCCAAGATCAACACGGCCCACGTCAAGAAACGCTACCAGGCTGGGCGAAACAAGAGCCTAGACCGGATCGGCTCGTTCACGATGCAGTCGGCTAAAAAGCAGTTTTTGAACAAGCAGCCCAAGAAAAAGCCGGAGTGGCGACGGGTCGGCGAACAAAACGGAATTCCAGTGCTCGAGGTCGTTTTTCGGCCACCGACCGCCGGCCGGGTCACTAGTTGGAAGACCGGCCGGGGCCGGGCTGCCAATGGGTTTTTGCGGGGCAGTGTTCGATACGAGCGCGACGACCGAAAAGGGTCGGTTGTGATCGGCCCGGCTGAGCGCACGGTGTGGCTCAACAGGATTCAGGAGTTCGGCGGTAGCCGGACAGTCGCCTACCGCTACTTGTCGCGGTCGCCGGTCGAGAAACTTAAGGGCGGCCACGCGATCCCGCAGGGCATGGGACGCGGCAGCCGGCGGGGCGGCCGTGACGCCAAGGGCAGGTTCCTAAAGGGAACCGGCGGCGAGGCCTACGTCGTCATGAGGAGAGACACCCAGACCGGCAAGCGGACCAAGGCCGGCGTGTTCAAGACGGAGAGAGGCAAGGTCAAGCCGGGCCGCTACATGGCCAAGGGCCTCGACAAGGTCCGACCCAAGATTCCCAAGACCTTCCAAAACTTTGTCTCCGGCCCGTGACGCCAGACCCCCTGCGGGCCTGCCCCCGGGCGGGGCTACCGTGAGCGAACAACCGCCCACGGGAGCACTGAACCACTATGTCAGTCACGCTCGGCAAAGACGTAACGATCACGGGCATCAGCAACGCCCGCACCGTCACCGTCAACAACTCCGCCGCGGAGGTTGACGTCACGAAGCTGGGTGACGCCAGCCGCAAGTTTCGGAAGGCCATGATCGAGCAGACGGTCGAGGTTGAGTGCGTCGACGCCCCCGGCGTGGACGTGGGCGACACGTTCACGCTCGGCGGGCCGTCCACCGGCAACGTCGTGTACGTCGTGACGAACGTGGCCGAGGCCGACCCGATCGACGGAATCAAGACGTTCACCGTCTCGGCCAGCCGCAATCATTCGCAGTCCTAATCAGGGAGACCCGCACGCATGGCCATTACGCTTGGCAAGGACGGTTCCGCCCCTCCGTTCGGCAGCCAAATCATTTCGGCGACCTACACCGAAGAGGTGGAGATCGTCGACGTCACCAACCGCACCAACGCGGGCGGCACCTCCGGCAACCCCGGCTTTCGGGCTTACAAGTCTGGCCTGACCAGCAAGTTGTGGGAGATCGAGTGCCACAGCCCCACGGGCCTGATCACGGCGCTCAACACCAACACGCCCACCTCGAGCTTCCTCGTCATGGGCGTCACCGAGAACATCTCGATCGACGGAGCGGTGACCTACACCGTCACCGCACGGGAGGGCTGATCCCGTGCCGATCGTTCTGGGCAAGGATGGCACCGTCACGGTCGGCACGGCCGTAGTCGGCGTCCGCAACGTGACGTTTTCCAGCGCCGCCCGCACGATCGACATCGAGGAATACGGCAGCCGGTTTGTGTCGGTCTACCAGACCGGCCGGGACGGTTCGCTGTCGATGGAGGTCAACGACACGACGTCGGTGGCCGCCATAGCCACTGCGCTGAACAACGGGACGGAGGTCACAGTGTCGGGTGGCAACGCCGGTTGGTCGTTCCCGGCCGTGATCACGTCGCTGAGTGAAACGGCCGCCGTGGACGGCGTGGTGACGTTTCAGGTCGAAGCCAAGATGACCAAGGGAGGCCTGCGGTGAAAGAGTTCAGGGACGACCAGGGCCGGCCGTGGATGGTGGCGTTGACCGTCGCCGCCGCCGATCGCGTCCGCGGCTTGGTCACGCTCGACGTGACCGAGGACGTCGACCAGCCGGACGGCAGTGTCAAACGGCAGACCCGCCAAGTGCCGTTCGACCTGATCGACGCCGGCACCATCGCCAAGACGCTGGAAGTGTTGCGAAACAACTACGGAAAGATCGGCGAAATCCTCTACGCGATCTGCCGGCAGCAGGCCGACGAAAAGAAACTGACCCGCGACCAGTTCCTGGACGGCCTCCGCGGCGATTCGCTCGAGGCGGCCCAGCTCGCCCTGGAGTCGGAGCTAGTCGATTTTTTCCCGCCGGGCCTCCGCAAGATGGTCGCGCTCATGGTCGCCAGAATCCGCGAAATGGCCGACCAGGTGATGAGCCAAGCGGAGGCCGAGCTGGCAGGAACGACGGCGGCGGAGCTGCTCGCACGATCTGGGACACGATCTGGGAGTGTGCCGGAATCCTTGGAATCCACCCCGGCGAGTGGACCTTCCGAAACCTCCTTACAGCCCGAAACGCTCGACTCGAAATGGACTGGTGGCACACCGCCAACCTCCTCGCCCAAACCGCCAACCTCCACCGGGCGAAACACGCGCCGTCCGTCGACCCAGCCCGCCTAAACCCGTTTGCCAAGAAGAAGGCCGCCCGCCAGGCCACGCCCGAAGAGATTCAGAAACTACTAGGCCCTGACTGGCATGAGGTCAAAACGTCATGAGCCGAGTTAGAGGCGGGCAGGTATTTGTCGAGATTGGGGCCGATCCCCGCCGGCTGTTCAAGTCGCTTCAGGACTTGAACAAGCACATCGGCAAGATCGGCTCGCAGTTGCAGGGGCTAGGCACGCGAATGACGGGGTTCGGTGCGGCGCTCACCGCCCCGCTGGCGCTGGCGACCCGGCAGTTCGCCCAGTTCGATGACGCGATCCGTCTGACCGCAGCTGTCAGCGGTGCGGCCGGATCAGACCTGCAAAAGCTGAACGACCGAGCCCGGGAGTTGGGCGCGACTACCTCGTTTACCGCGGTTCAGGTCGCCACATTGATGGGCGAGCTGGGACGCGCGGGTTTTAAGCCGGACGAGATCAACGCCATGACCGGCGCGGTCTTGAACCTCGCCCGGGCAACCGGCACCGACGCAGTTCTGTCTGCAGGCATCATGGCGGCCACGCTCAGGCAGTTCGGCCTTGGCGCTGCAGATGCGACCCGCGCCGCTGACGTGCTGACCCAAACTGCCAACGCAACTTTTAATAGCGTGGAAAGCCTTGGCGAGGCCTTGAAGTACGCTGGCCCCGTCGCATCTAGCCTAGGGATGTCGCTTGAGGACACCGCTGCCATCTTGGGTGTTCTTGGCAATGTCGGAATCCAGGGCAGCGAGGCTGGCACCGCCTTGAGGCGTCTGGCGGTGATCTCGGCAGGGGCAGGCGAAAAACTGCAAGAGATTTTCGGAATCACTAACACCGACGCCGCCGGTAACCTGAAGCCGCTGGTCGACATTCTGGACGAGATCAACACCGCTACGGCCAGTATGGGCGTGGCCGAGCGCACAGCCAAGATGGCCGACGCTTTCGGCCTGTTGGGGATCACGTCGGCCAACGTGCTGTCGCAGACTGCCGGGGGCGTCCGCGGGCTGGCCGATCAGCTTCAGAACGCTGAAGGCACCGCGGCCCGCACGGCCAAGGAAATGGACGCCGGCCTCGGCGGGGCCATGCGGATTACCCTGTCCGCGATCGAGGGCACGGCCTTGGCGATCGGTGACGCGCTGGCCCCGTCGCTCCAGTTCCTGGTCGAAGGCATCGGCCACGCCGCGAGTACGCTGACCACGTTCATCAAAAACAATCAGGAGATGGTGGTCGGGTTGGCACAGGGGATCGCCACGTTTGCCGGGATCTCGGCCGCCATCCTTGGCATGGGCGTGGCCCTGTCGGCGGTGGCTGCGGCCTTCGGCCTCGTCCTGTCGCCGATCGGCCTGATCGTGGCCGGTGTCGTGGGCCTAGTCGCTGCCGTGAATCAGGCGACCGGCGTATTGGGCCAGCTGGCCGGGATTGCCTCCACCACGTTCGCCGGGATCTACGACGCCCTTGCGGCCGGCGATCTTGGCCTGGCCATGGAGATCATGTGGGCCGGCGTTCAGGCGGCGTTGATCCGCGGCGTGAATGCCACCATGGCCACGTTGGACTCGTGGGTGGCGTTCCTCCAAAACACGTTTACCTACGCCGGAGCCGACCTGTACGCGGTCTGGGAATCGCTGTGGAGCGGCATTGCCCAGCTACTAAATACAAACAAGGCCATCGTCCTAGGCGTGGTCGACAACATCGTCAACGGTGTCATGGCGTCTTTCGACGCCATGGTGGCTGCGGTCAAAAAGTCTTGGAACTGGGTGCAATCATTCATCGTCAAGGGCTACGACCTGGCGGAAGAAAACAGGAAGGTCGACAGCGAGATGACGGCGCGGGCCGCCGAGCGGTCAGCGTCACGGCCAGGGATACAGGGCCGAATGGCAGCAGCGGCCGAAGAAAACGCGGCAACTGCCGCAGACACGCAAGCCCGCATTGACGCCGGCCGGGCAAACGCCGACGCGATCGCCGCCGGCCGCCTCGACGAGAACGCCCGCCGAGCCGCAGCCCGTGACGCCGACGCGGTGGCCCTCGAAGGTCGCGTGGGCGAACTGCGGGAGACGGCAGCCGACCGCCGGGCCGTGGCCGGCCAAGTTGGCGAACTCGACCGGTCGCTCGGCAGCGTCACCGGCATGGATGAACTACAAGCCCTGGCCAGCACCTTCCGCGAACTGCGGGACAGCGGCAAGCTGTCGGCCGAGCAGCTCGAGCGGTTGGAAGGTTCGCTGGATGCGGCCTCGGAGCGGGTCATGGATGCGGGCCTGTCGGGCAGCAACGACGCCCGCGAGGCTGCTGCAGCCGGGGCCGCCGCGGCCCAGGCGACCGCCACGACGTCCGCGGCTGAGGTGGTCGGCACGTTCAGCGGTGCCGCGTTGGGCCAGCTGGGGTTCGGCAGCAACCTAGCCCAGAAGCAACTCGACACGATGAAACAGATCGAACAGAACACCCGCGACCCTATGGCCGGCCTCGTCGCCGACTGACACCATGCCTATTTTTCGCTGGGTCGAAGACAACTCGAGTCGTAGCGCCACGATCCACCGGCTGGGCAAGAAGGCGCAGAGCACCTACCGCCGCAGTTGGAAAATCTTTGGAACCAGCGACGACGTCGCGCTTCACGCCGACATCAACGACACGCTGTATCGGTTTGCGCTCTTCTGGCAGTATCCGGGGCAACCGCAGAATCAGCTTCACCTTGAGTCGTACAGCGTCGAGTATCTCGGCGACAATGCCTGGCAACTGCAGGCCGTCTATATCTCGGACGGTGGCGAGGATGACCAGCAAAGAGATCCGCTCAAGCGGCTGCGGTCGTTTGACACCGGTGGCGCCACGCAGCACATCACCCAGGCCATTGGGTCGGACGATTTCCCGGACGGGGAACAGCGGTTCCACTCAGGGGCACCGGCTGCCCCGAATATGCAGGGCGCGATCGGAGTCGATGGAGACTCTGTGCAAGGGGTGGACATCGTTGTCCCCCAGTTGACGTGGACCGAGACCTATGACGTGCCGGCCCAGTACGTCAGCACCGACTACGTCAAGACGACGTCGCGCATGACGGGGACGGTGAACGACGACGATTTTCGCGGCTTTGAGGCTGGCGAGGTGCTGTTTTTGGGGGCCAGTGGTTCGCAACAGTGGGACGAGGAAAAGGGCGACGGTCCCTGGAGCCTGTCCTATAAGTTCGTCGCACACCCCAACTATGGTGCCGGCAAAACGCTGCCGGCTCTGACCATCGGGAACATCGAGGACATCGAAAAGGATGGCCACGACTACCTCTGGGTCCGTTACGAGGACGCGGTGTCTGGCAGCACGCTACTGAAGCGGCCCAAGTTCGTGTACGTCAACAAGGTCTACCGCCGAGCAGATTTCAAAGACTTGGGAATCGGAGTTGAGTGATGAGCCGATCAACTGGCAGGGTTCGGCCAGGTCAGAACATCACCACCGCCTTTTCTGCGCGCGCGTGGAACAGAGCGCAGGACGCCGCCGACATCGTGCTGGGCGATCGCGGCCAGGTGCAGGTAGGCCAGGATTCGCCGCTGGCAAGAGCGCCCAACATCGTTCTGGTCCGCAATGATTCGGATCTGCCGGTGCCGGTCGGTGGCTGCCTGCGCCTGTCTGGCTATGTCGTGATTCCAGGCGAAGGCCGCATCGACAACGAAGACCCGGACGAGGAGGACTATCGGGCGCGGGAGTTCATTCGGCAGCCCGTCCTGACCGGGGACGTCGTCGAATCGCTGACCGATTCGATCGCGGTGGCCCTCGAGCCCGTGGCGGTCAACGCCGTCGGACGGTTTGCGGCTGGGGGCGTGTTCCCCTGCAAGGTGCGCGTGCTCAACAACTCCCACCGGTATGCCACGGGGCGTATCGATGACGTGACGCAGCTCGTGTCTGCCTCCTGCGGGCCGGTACGGTTGTTGCAGACCACTGGAGCGGTCGGGACTGAGGAAGACGAACAGGAGCCCAATACACGCTGGTCGCTGGGGCAGATGTGATGGGTTCGTCGTGCGACTGCTGCGGCTGCCAGCGCCGCGACAACTACCGCTCCCACCGAGTGGTCGCCAAGCAGCGAGACGCTTTTGTCTACGAAACGTCGTTTGCGTCGCGGACCAGCACCAGCCGGGATTTTTCGGAGTTGTATGACCGCACCGGCCCGGCGGAGCTGGTCTGGCAATACAGCCGCGACGGTGACACGCTCGGGCCGTACAGCATCGAGTGCGGCCGCAGTTGGCAGGCTGTGACGGAGACCGGCGGATCGTTGACGCAGGTCGGTTCGTACTGGCCTGACGACGGGGCGGCCAAGGGCGGCGAATCGACGCTGGTGGGCGTGTACGGCAGCGAGTTCAAGGTTTCGGCCACGTTCGCCTCGCGCGTCCATGGAACGGGGGCGGCCGAGTTGTCTTTGCAGGCTGCTGGATTCACCGTCAGCCTGGCCCGCGAGTTTTATGACATCCTGCCCGGCGCTGCATCGACCTACAAGTTTCCCCTTTGGCCGACGTTCCCAGAACTGGGCGTGGTCAACGAAACGGGATCGTTCACGGGCTTGGTGGGTCGCCAGTCAGAACGCGCCGCGCTGACGTTTGGCGACACCACCGTGTGGGCATGCCAGACAGGTGACCGGACGCAGACCTTCCTCGGGGGCGTCTCGTTTGGTTTCGTCATTGGATACGAGTCTGGGTTTTCGCCGCTTGGAGAATCGGGCGGCTACGTCACGGCATTTGGCCCGCTGCGCGTGCCGGCGTTCACCACGTCGCTGCCAAACCGAAACACTCTCTTACAGCAGTTCGCCATCAACCGCGGCAACAGCGGCGAAGACAACGCCGAGCGGTGGCCCGTCGGCGATGTCTTCACGCCGACACCGTACCCACGCAGTCAGGTTGGATACTATCCCGGACCTGTGGCGTTCAAGGGGCGGCGTGTGAAGGTCTATCGGGATGACGAGCTGATCGACACGCTCCTGAACCCGACCGAGGCGCAGGCGCTCGCAGTCACATCCGAAAACGGCGAGTATCTGCTAGTCAGCGAAAACGTTGAGGAGGCCGACCCGGAATACGAGGGCGAAGGCCTAGACGACCGCCGGCGTGTGGTCAGGCCGCTGAAAGAGTTTCGGTCGTTTGCCATTGATGATTCGGCGCCTGTCATTGGCTGCTCGGCGCCGCATGACGCTTATGTCGGTTTTCCGCCTTCACAGCAGGCCGGCGACGTCAACGGCACGGGCACCAACAACCTCTTCCGATGGGTGAACGCCACAAAACCTGTGGTCCTCCGAAATGACGAGCCCGAGACAATCGACAACTACGTCCACAGCGACGACCTGTCGGACATCGTCCCGAGCGCGTATATCAACCGGGCGAGCTATGTGTTGACGTCAGACGGTCTAACCGACGTCTATACCCAGCCGGCAGGGACATACGAGGTTCAATCCAGCGACCTCGTCGACACGCCTTACTGCCTGTTCGGAAACTACGCTGAGTCTGTGCCTACGTTCGACGTGACCATTCATGCGGTCCCGGCGGCGTTAACGGTTCCGTATCCGCGGCTGGAAGATCCTGGCTTTTATACGGCCGGCTATTTCCGTGCGCGGCTGGCCAGTGAAAAGGTGACAACGGTCAAGCTGCGGTTTTTTGGCGGTCGGGTTCGGGCTTCCACGGTCACGTCCAGCCAGCTGACCCTTACCCGCGACGGCGAGGAAGTGGAGGGCTGCACGCTGTCGCAGCTCGACGCGGAGACGTGGCTGGTGGCAGTTCCCGAAGCGGCTCAGACGGCCGGTTCGTTTTTCGTCCTGACGTACGACCCAGATGGCGACGTCGTGGCGATCGACAATGCAGGCAACGAGATCGAAGATGCGCCCGTTGTGCTGGCTACCCGCTGTGCGTGGCTCATGGCCAGCGAGAATGGCTGGCCCAAAAAGAGCGACACGCAAGTGACGAAAAATCTCGACCTCGGCCCGATCGCAACGATTGGGCAGGCAAACGAGACGTATGACGAACAAACAGGCGAAATGGTCATTGATAGCACCGGCAACGCATTGATTACCGACTGGGGCACCGTGCGGTCGTCTACCGAGGTCGACGAGTTTGACCCCAACCTCCCAGAAGATTCCCCCGCGACGGCATTGTGTTCGTGGTTTGGCTTAGACACCACGATCGACCCGTGCCCGCCCAAGGCGCTGCGGTGCCCGGCCCCGCGATCTGAACAGCGTCACTCGTCGCTTTTTCGTTCGTCTGAGGACATCCACAGTTTCCGGGTGTCGATGGTCACCAAGGCACCGATGGACTACCGCCCGCCCATATGGTTGACGCATACAGTCGGCCGCACGCTGTATGGCAAGCGGCTCCCCCAGAACCTGTGGGGCTGCTTGATCGCCACGCAGGCGATCCCGCTAGATCCCGCGCCGGTCAACTACTTCGGAAGCCCACTGCTCTACAGCTACGCTGTCGAAGCCGGCGTGTTTTGGTTGGCTGCCGGTCGTCAGGTGCTTGAATATGGCGGCCGAAAGACCGCGGTCCTCGGTGAACTGATGCTCGAGGTCCGGCAGAGCCTGCTGGTCCGGGAAACATACCTTGGGACCAACCGCTATTTCCTGCAAACCGACGCCGACGTGATCACGCTGTCAAAGGACAAGGAAGACCTGCTAGTCAGTGGCGAGGCCATCGAATACCCCAGCGTTTTCGATTCCAGCATGGTAGCCCCCTTCAAGCTGGCCTATTGGTGGCGCATCGAGAAGGTCTAGCAGACCCCCTCCGAAATCTGGGCCGACCGGCTGAAAATGCGGGCGAAACTGGCGTTGGACGCCACGCGAGCCGCGGCAGAATCAGATTAGAGGAGGCCACGATGGCACGGGCTCGCAGGACTCGCACCGTCTACATCGCCGACCAGCGGTGGAAGATCGTGCGGGCCAGGCTGCGAGGCAAGTACGGCGAATGCGACTACACGAACCGAACGATCCGCATTCACCACACCCTGGCCGGCACGGATCTCCTCGACACGCTGCTGCATGAACTGATCCACGCCCGGTGGCCGGATCTGTTGGAGTCGAGCGTGGAGGAGTTTTCGGAAACCCTAACGGCTGTGCTGGACGCGGAACGCTTCCGCCGGCCAGAAGACGAGGAGGACTGATGGCAAAGCGGCCCCCGCTGATGGACGACGTGCTGGCCAACCTGCCCAAGAAGGGGACCACGCCCTGGCACATGAAGCTCCCGCCTGACCTGCTGGACGAGCTGCGGCAGGTCAAGGCGGCGTTTGAGGCCGGGGCGATGCCCAAGGCGACCAGAACCGGGCTGGCGTTCGCCCTGTCGAAAAGCCTGAAGGCCCGCGGGATCGACATCGGCCATCGAGGAGTTGAGCAGTGGCTGCAAACAAAAAGTTGATGGACGAGGTCGGGGACGAGCTGGCCAGCGTCGACCGCCTGGCGGCTGATGCCGAGATTGCCCGCCTTCGCAGCGAGGTGGCGAGCCTGAAGGGTCGCTACAAGGCCGCGCTGGCCCAGATCGATCGGGAGCGCGAGCGCGCGGACGCCATCGCCGGGATGGCCGGCATCAAGGCCAAGCCGGTCAAGCCCGGCCGTTTGACCAAAAGCGTCAAGGGATCGGCCACGGTGATCGTGGCCCTCTCGGACTGGCACGTTGAAGAGCGGGTCGACCCGGTCACCGTGAACGGCCTGAACGACTACGACCTCGACGTGGCCGACCGGCGGATTGGCGAGTTGTCGGAGCGGTTCGCCGTCCTGCTTGAGCACCAGCGGCAGCTGGTCAAGGTGCCGCGGGTTGTGGTCTGGTTGGGCGGCGACTTCCTCAGTGGTCATATCCACCCGGACACTGCCGAGATGGCCCAGCTGCCTCCGCTGTCGGCGATCCGGTGGGCTGGCGAGCGGATTCGCGGGTTTCTGGACATGGTGGCCGACATGACGCCCGAGGTGATTGTGGCGACCAACAGCGGCAACCACGGCCGGTCGACCGAAAAGCTGCGGATCGGCACCGAGTTGGATCACTCGTTCGAGCAGCATATGTACCTGACGATGGCCGGGCAGGAGGCCCGCAAAAACGTCCGGTGGCAGGTGGGCGAGGGCTACTTGAACGTAGTCGACTTGGACGGGTTTCGCGTGCGGTTCCACCATGGCCATGCAGTTTCCTATGGTGGGGGGGTCGGGGGCATAACCATCCCGACGAACAAGGCGATCGCCGCCTGGGACCGGATCGACCGGGCCGACCTGACCGTGTTCGGCCACTGGCACCAGTTCTCCTGGCTGCGGGCCGGCCGCTACGTCTCCAACGGCAGCCTGATCGGCCATTCCGCCTACGCCACGCGGATCAAGGCGTCCTACGAGCCGCCCTGCCAGGCGTTCGTCGTGGTGGATCACGAGCGCCGCGAAGTGACCGACGCCAAGCCGCTGTTCTGCGACCGCGACCTGAAGCAGCGGGCCGCCACATGATCCTGGACAACAACCACCTAGCCGACATCCGGCGCCGCAAGAATCGCTATATGGGCCAGTGGACCGGCACTGCCGGGTCACTGGCCGCTGACTGTCATCATCTCATGGAGGACCGAAAAGAAATGGCCGCAACGATCGAGAAGCTGGAACAGGAAAACGCCGATCTCCGCCGGGCGGTCGAGGACAGGCTGGCCGGTGGCAGTGAGTCGTGTTGCGACGGCGGCCCGTGCCACCCGCAGGCGATTGTCGACGAGCCGGCCAGCATCCCGGTCGACTGGATCCTGCGTGGCCAGGCGGAACTGAAGTCGGAGCAGCAGGCCCCGCGGTTCCGGGGCGACAGCATTATTGCCGCGCCGGTCGACGAGGACGCGCCGGCCGCGGAGCGGCTGCTGCTGACGGCCCTCGAGGTGATCCGCGACCGGCGGCCGAAGTACGGCGGACCAAAAAAGCATTTCGCGCGCACGGTCGGCATGATCAACGCCGCCTTTGCCGAGGTGCTGAAACGACCGCTGACCGAGGCCGACTGGGCCGTGATCATGACGCTGGATAAGGTCGCCAGGTATATGGGGCCATCGAAAACGTCCGACGGACCAGTGGATCTTGCCGGCTACGCAGCGTGTCTGGCCGAGGTCGAAGCCCTGCCATAGCCCCTGCGAGTTGGCCGCCGCCCGTCGTAGCGTGACGGGGCGGAGGCTGACGTGATCGCAGACGCTCATTTCAGGACCAGCGGCGGACGCCGGGAGCCCATTGCGGCTCCGGGCGACTGCGTGTCGATCGCCAAACTGTTCACGCCCAGCCAGGCGACGTGGGGCAAGGTGACCAGCCGGCAGCCCGATCCCCGGTCGCGTGCCGCCCTCGAGCTGGCCGCCTTTCGGCTGGGCGTAAAGCCCGCCACGCTCGCCAAGGCCATCGTGATGGGGGTGTTTGATGGCTGAAAGCCTGAGCGACGAGCTGACCGGCACGCTGCGGACCGTGTTCCTGTTCAGCCGGACCGACACGCAGGAACTGGGGTCGATCGCGAACACCGCAAGCAAGATCACCAACTACCAGTTCACCGACGGTGCTGGGTCCGGGCAGGCCGACCTGGTCTACGCCGAGACCAGGACGATCCCCGCGAACACGATGGAAACGTTTGACCTTCTGAACCTCGACCAGCCCACGCTGGGCGTGAACGTGGCGTTTACGTTCCGGCAGCTGCGGGCCATTCGGGTCGTGAACGAGTCGGCCGTGTCGGGCCAGAAGCTGTTTATCGGGGTCAATCCTGGCTCGCCGACGTCCGTCTACGCGGCCGAGGTCGGACCGGGCAGCGAGTGGCACGCGGTCAACTACCTGAACAGTTGGCGGGTGACGTCGGAAAACTCCAATGTTTCGATCTCAAACCCCAACCCCACGGGCGTCAACTACTCGCTGTACCTCATGGGCACCAGCGTCACCGGGCCAACGGGACCGTAGCCAATGGCGTCGACGTTTTCGCTATCTGGGTCGCTACGGGTCTCGCCCATCTGGGTCGAGCCGCTCGACGCTTCCACGGTTACCGACGCCACGTCGGCGCTGATCTCGTTCGCGTTGGAGAACGGGACAGCGAGTGGCCAGGCCAATGCCTACTGGCGGGATCTCGTCAGCGTATCGGCGACCAGCACGACGACCATCAACCTGACGGCCCTGCCGATGAACGTTTTCGGCACGGCTGGCACGCTGGACATGGACCGGCAAAAGCTGCTGTTGATCCGAAACCGCTCGACCACCATCGGCCTGACGGTGGCCCTGGGCACCTCAGTGACCGCTGCCCTCAACGCTGGCGGCGTGGTGCTCGCGAGCAGCACCGCGGCCGGCTGGTCCGAGACATCGCTGACCCTGACGAACGCCGGGGCGTCCGCCGTCAGCGTCGAGGTCTACCTAGTGGGAGTCAAAGCATGATCGCCGACGCACCGATTTCCGCCGCCAGCCGGTTTACCGACGTGGTGAACGCCGCCCGGGCCTACGTCCTGACTGCCAAGCTGGCCGCGGCCGACGGCCTGACGTGGGCCGAGTTTGGCGAGCTGCTGGTGGGACTGCTGCGGCTGTCGGTCCAGGCGGCCGACCTGCTCAACGTGCCGGGCGAGCAGAAGAAGGCCGTCGTGATGGAGGCCGCCGCGGCCCTGTTCGACGCCGTGGCCGACAAGGCTGTCCCGACGCTGGCTTGGCCGTTCTGGGTGCTGGCCCGGCCGGCCGTGCGTTCGCTGGTGCTGGCCCTCGCGAGCGGGGCCGTCGAACAGATCCTGCCAATGGTGAGGGCTTCCTGATGCTGACCGCCGCGTTGATCATCGCCGCCGCCCTAGTGCTCGGCGGGAAAGACCTCTGGCAGAAGGTCACCGACCTGGCCAGCCGGCTGCCGCTGCCCGAGTTGTCGTGGCGGCAGGTGGCGGCGGCTGTCCTGCTGATCGGTGCGGTGGCTGCGTTCAATCTTGGCAATCCTGTCACGCCATCGCCAGCGCCCCCGGCACCTGACGGCCCGCTTGAGCTGCGGGGCCTGTTCACCGGCCCGACCGGGGCCGAGGACGCCGCCGTGGTGGCGGCCCTGACGGGCGAGCTGGCCGACGAGATCGCCTGGGACGGCAGTCAGACCGATCCCTTTCTGCGGACCGGCGTGGCCATCGACGACCTCCGGCAGCGGGCGAGGGAGTTGCGGTGCCGGGGCGTGTCGATTGGCCAGCGGCAGCCCGCGGCCCGGGACGCGATCGCCAAGCACCTCGAGGCGGCCGTTGGGACGTCCGGCGGCCCGATCGACGAGGCGGCCCGGGCGGCGTGGGTGAAGGCCCTCCGCGAGATTTCGGAGGCGGCCACCCGTGTCACGCGCTGAGTCAAACGCCGTCCGGCTGTTTGTCACGCTGTTCCTGATCGTCGTGGGCGTGTTCGCCCTACTCGACGCCCGGCGACGCGCGGCCATTGGTGCGGCAGAAGGTGCGTTTGGCTGGCAACCAAACCCCGAGGGCGTGGCCGAGTTTCTCGACGAGCTGGGCGAGCGACGCTACTTCAGCCAGGCCGCTCCCGAAGCCATGGCCAAGGCCCAGCACGTCGACACGTTCCTGTATCGGGCCATGGATAAGGCCCACCAGGCCCGCTACGGGAAACCGTGGGTATGCGAGAAGCAGGGGATCGGCGACTGCGTGGCGTGGGGTGCAATGCACGCGGTCTGGTGCTCCGAAGCAATTTCGTGGGATCTCGGCCAAGTCGCCGAGCCGCCGCTGATGCCCGACCCGACCGCCATATACGGCGGCAGCCGGGTGGAGGCCCGCAACAAGCCCGAGGGGTCGGGCGGGTGGAGCGATGGCAGTTACGGCGGGGCCGCGGCCCGCTGGCTGCGGGACTGGGGCGTCGTCTATCGGCAGCCCTTCCCAGATTTGGGATACGACCTGACGACCTACTCCGCCGACCGGGCCAAGCAATGGGGCAACTGGGGCGCGGGCGGCCAGGGCGACAAGGGCCGGCTGGACACGATCGCCAAGAAACACCCGGCCCGGCATGTGGTGGCCGTCAAGACGTGGGACGAGCTGGTGGCCGCGATCACCTCCGGCTTTCCGGTGACCATCGCGTCGAACGTTGGATTCGCCAGCCGGACCGATGAGGTCGGCGCGCTGCAGGCCCAGGGCCAGTGGATGCACCAGATGTGCATCGTAGCGGTGCGCTTTGCCGACAAGTCGCCGCCGGGCGTCAAGCCGATGGACGCCGCCCTGGTCCTGAACAGCTGGGGAACTAAATGGATTTCCTACGCCGGCAAGTATCCGGCCGACCAGCCAGACGGCTCGTTCTGGGCCACGCGCGAGGTCGTGGAGCGGATCCTGCGACAGAACGATTCGTATGCGATTGGCGACGTGAAGACCGGTTTTAAGTGGCGCGACCTGCACCACGGAAACTGGCTCGCCCCCGGACCCATCGAAACCCTTTCCAAGCTCACACCATGACGTTTGACCGCAAGACCGCCGCCGTGATCGTGATCGGGTTCGTCCTGGGCTACGGGTGGGCCAGCTCGGCCGCGTCGTGGTCGCCCCACACGGACCGGCCAGTGCTGACGTGGATCGCCGGGGCCGCAAAGCGGCTCCTGTGGATCGCCATCGTGGCCGACCCGCCGCCGGGCGAGGTGCAGCTGCGGCACGCCGAGGCCCGCGTGGGCGAGGACGGGTTCCGCATGGTCGAACACCGACGGGGGTGGTGACATGGTGTGGCGCTGGCTGATCTCTTGGCTCGTCTGGCTGTCGGCCGACCCGGCCGCCGTGGACCTCGAGCGACCGAAGGCGGCCGCGGCGGTGGCCGCCGCCCGTGCCAGCCTGGCGATCGACGTGCCGGCCCCCGGCCCCAAGCCGCCAGCCCCGACGCCGGGCAAGTGCTGCGGCGAGTGCGGCGGGCGCGGCTACATCGTCATGCCGGACGGCCACCGGGTCGCGTGCCCATGCCCGGCCACATGCCCCTGTAAGGGCGGCAAGGGGGCCGCTAGCTGCCCTGACGGCCGTTGCCCCGCCCCCGGGGCATCGCCCGCGACGGTTCTACCGGCCCAGCCTGCGGGCGGGAGGTAGCGGTGGGCGATGCCTCGGCGGTGGAAACTCCTCTCTGTGACCTGCGTGACGAGGTGCGACGCCGCATGGGCCACCAGGCCAACGGCTTGGCGGACGCCTGCGATGAGGTCACGACGACCATCTGCTATTTCTGGCCCCAACGCTGGATGGCCGATCTCGCGCGCCGCCACGATGCGTCCGCGTTCTGGCTCGACACGATCGCCGTCATCGAAGCCAAGGTCCGAGAAGACTTAGAGGCCCGGTTCGGCACTGACGGCAACACCATGCGGACGCTTGACCTGCTGGTGTCGGCCGTGGTGATCGAAATGTTTGGCATGTGGTTCGCGGGCGTCGAGGAGCGGATCGCCATGAGGCGGGCGATGTGGGTCGCCCGCCAGGTGCAACGCTAGCCCGCGAGGCCGGCGGCAAAGATCCGAAGCAGGACGATGGCAAGCTGGACGAACAGTTCGGCGGTCATGTGTGCCCTCCTTGGCGTGGTTGTCAGATGACAACAAGCCTATCGGCCGTTGTCAGGTGACAACTTGAGGGCGTCGGCCTTCAGGATGAACAGAAGGCCGTCGATCACCACCGACCGGACCCGGCCTTCCTCCGCCAAGCGGCGCATCCACTGCCGCGAGCAGCCGGCCAGCTTGGCGGCGTTGGTGCAGGTGACGTAGTCGTCGGTGTCGATCCGCATGGGGGCGGATTCTACCGGCTGGCCGATACACCGCCGAAACGTGCTCCCGTGGCGGCTTCACGTTCCGCCGATCGTGCCGGTTGTGAGTCGCCGGATTCGCACCTGCCGCACATTCGGGGACTGGATCGCAAAAACTGTCAGGTCATGCCGATCGTGCCGGTGGTTCCGGGTCTGGGCGGAACACGCGCGGCAGACTCTGCCAGGCCTTCGGGCGGCTAGAGTCGACGACGCGCGGGTCGAGATACGACCGCCGGGTGACCCTGTCGGTGGAGTGGCCAAGGTAACTCGTCGCATCCAGCCCGGCGGCCGCCAGGTGAGAAGCTGTCGAGCGGCGGAGGGCGTGGAACTGAACGTCGCGGCCTTCGCCGAGCCCGGCCCTGCGTGTGATCGTCTTCCAACGCTTGCGGAGCGCTGTCCCCGATGCCACCCACCAGAAGACCGTCGGACCTTCGTGACGGCTGACAGCGTCGACCAGGTCCGAGGCCTCGGGCGACAGCTCGTAGACTCGCTCGGTCCGTCCACCCTTACGGATCGCAGCCGGGACGATCAGGGCTGGGCGGTGCCAGCAGTTCTTCGGCGTGTTCAGGATCGCGGAGATCCGCTCGCCTGTCTCCAGGCCGACGGCGATCAGGGCCGGGAAAAACACGCTCGCCGGAACAGGACCGATCCACCCGTAGGACAGCCTGGCGGATTCAGCCAGGCGGCCCAGCTCCTCCACGGTGAACGCCCGCGGCACGCTGTGCGGCACCAGCTCCGGGGCCACCGTCGGGCGGAGTTTGACCAGCCCGCGGCCCTGGGCGAGGTTCCAGATCGCGAGGATCCCGGACCGCTCGCGGGCCACGCTGTTCGGGGCCTTCACGGCCGACATCGCGGTCAGCCACTGGGAGACGACCAGGTCCTCGAGGTCGTCGAGGACGGCTGGCCTGCCCAACCATTTGGAAAACTGCGTGATCGCGTGCCGAAGCAGGCGGACACTTTCCGGCGATCGCCCGCGGAGCCGGAGCGGGACGTAGACGGTTTCAAGGAACGTGAGCAGAGTCATTGCGTGGCCTCCTACTAGGGGATAGGTCACGCTTCCATGCGGGATGCCTGCTCCGTTTGTGGGATTCCGCCTGTATCGGTGGTGCGGGTTATCCGCGGCCCGCGGGGTTATTTCCTGTCCCCGCCACTCGCCAACGTTGGAATCCCGTCCGGGGATTCCAACGTTGGCTCGATCCGGCCAGCACTGAACCGTATGGCCGGCCAGGATGCAAAGGCAAACCGGAGGGAGCCGGGATGGCC
>Ga0208086_1000122_pt1 | contig 20592 bp, 24 predicted proteins | sample LakMenEpi06Jul10_FD_150675 | JGI IMG/M metagenome (GOLD analysis project Ga0208086, IMG submission 150675) | Freshwater microbial communities from Lake Mendota, WI - 06JUL2010 deep hole epilimnion (SPAdes) | ecosystem: Environmental > Aquatic > Freshwater > Lake > Epilimnion/Euphotic zone ...
TCACCAGCCACTCAAGCTGGTCGTCGCAACACAGCAGGTCGCGGCCCCGCAGCGCGGTCAGGCCGCCCCCCTTGATCAGCACCGCCCGGCAACCGAGCTGGATCAGCTGCCGGGCGCAGTCCTCGATCTCCCGCGGGTTGCTCAGGGTACGACCGCTGAGCAGCTGGGCCTCCTGCAGATTGGGCGTGATCAGGCTGGCCAGGGGCAGCAGGCCCGCCATGGCCGTCACCGCCTCCGGCTCCAGCAGCACCGCCCCCGCCCGGGACACCATCACCGGATCAATCACCCGCGGGGCCTGGATGGGGCCGATCACGGCGGCGGTGGCCTCGATCAACGGGGCGTTGAGCAGCATGCCGGTCTTCAGCGCCGCCACCGGCAGATCCCGGCACACCGCTTCCACCTGGGCGATCAGGGCGGCGGCCGGCAGGCCATCCACCCGTTCCACGCCGCAGGTGTTCTGGGCGGTGAGGCAGGTGATGGCACTGCAGCCGTGCACCTGCAGGGCGGTGAAGGTCTTGAGGTCGGCCTGGATGCCCGCACCGCCGCCGGAATCGCTGCCGCCGATGGTCAGTGCCACCGGTGGCCGCAGCAATTTGGGAGTTTCAGCTGGCGAGATCGGTGTGGGCATCAGCTGCCCGGCAGGCCCGCCAGGGCCTCGCTGCTGCCCATCACCACCAGCAGTTCCCCCGAGGCCAGCACGTGGGACGCCGGCGGATTCACGGTGAGGTGGTTGTCCGGCCCGGCGGCCAGCACGTTCACGTTGAAGTTCTTGCGCAGATTGAGATCGCGCAGCGAGCGGCCCACGAAGGAGCTGGGCACCCGGATCTCCTCAATGAAGTTCTTGTCGTCGAGGCGCAGCCGCTCCAGCAGGTTGGGCCGCACCAGCTCCATTCCCAGGCGATGGCCCTGCATCTTGGAGGGGAACACCACCCGGTCGGCACCCACCCGCTGCAGCATCTTCATGTGGAGGTCGTTGGTGGCGCGGGCGATCACCTGTTTCACCCGGCTGCCCTCGCTGTCCTTGGCGATCAGGGTGGCGGTGATGCTGGCCGCGATCGGCTCACTCATGGCCACCACCACCGTCTCCACATCCAGCACGCCCGCCTCGCGCAGGGCCTCCTCGTCGGTGCAGTCCACCACCCGGGCCTGGATGGCCGGATCCACCTGCCGCAGGGCATCCACGGCTTTCTGGCTGCTGTCGATCGCCAGCACATCGGCACCGGCCTTGATCAGCTCGCTGCACACGGCGGTGCCGAAGCGGCCCACGCCGATCACGGCGAATCCGCCCCGGGCCGTGCCCTCGGCGGGGTTCCAATGCCACCAGTTGCCCATGGATCTGCGGTCTCCTTCTGCGATGAACGGGGTGCGATGAACGGATTCAGATGTAGAGCTCTTCCCGGGGGTAGCCCACCCGCGGTTGGGGCCTGCTGCCATACACCGCCGAGAGCAGCAGCAGGATGCCCAGTCTGCCCACGAACATGCCCACCATCAGCACCAGTTGACCCCAGCGGTTGAGCTGGGCGGTGACGCCGAGATCGAGGCCCACGGTGCCGAAGGCGGACATGCAGGTGAACAGCTTTTCCAGGAAGCTGAACCGCTCCAGGCCAGTGGTGCCGGAGGAGGTGGGTCCGAGGCCCAGCAGCAGGGCCATCAGCAGCACGAACAGCAGGGAGGCGATGGTGACGCCGATCGCCCGCAGCACCACGGTGGCCGGGATCTGCCGCTGATGGATCACCACCTCCTGGCGGCCCTGCAGGGTGGAGCGGGTGGCCCCCATCAGGGTGGCGAAGGTGGTGGTCTTGATGCCGCCGCCGGTGCCGCCGGGGCTGGCGCCGATGAACATCAGCACGATCAGCAGCAACAGCCCCGCATCGGAGAAGGTGGCAGTGGACAGGGGCACGGTGTTGAACCCGGCGGTGCGGGCACTGATCGCCTGAAACAGGCTCACCTGCAGTTTCTGGATCCACTGCAGGGGCTGCATCACACCGCCCGTGGCGAACTGCTCGGTGAACAGCAGCCCGAGGCAGCCCATCACGATCAGCAGGCCACTGCTGCGCAGCACCAGGCGGCTGTGCAGGCTGAGGCGCTTCAGCCTGTTGAGCCGGTTGCGGTTGCCCCAGAGGTCGTTGATCACGCGCCAGCCGATGCCGCCCACCACCACCAGGGCGGCCACAGTGGCATTCACCACCGTGTTGTCCCGGTAGCGGCTGAGGCTGTCGCTCCACAGGCCGAAGCCGGCGTTGTTGTAGGCGCTGATGGCATGGAACAGCGAGGCCCAGAAACGTCGGAGCGGATTGCTGATGTCGGTGAAGCCGAAGCTGTAGAGCACCAGGGTGCCCAGCAGCATCACGCAGCTGCCCGTGATCAGGATGCCGTTGAAGGTGGGACCGATCCCGCCCACGCCGAACTCGTCGAGGGCGCGGCCCTTGTCGACCCGGGAGCGCAGACCGGCATGGCCCTGCACGAACCCCTGCAGAAAGGTGGTGATCGCCATCAGTCCCAGCCCGCCGGTGATCAGCAGGGCCAGCAGCAGCGGCTGGCCCACCAGGGTGAGCTCCTGGCCCACGTCGATGATCGAGAGGCCGGTCACCGTGATCGCCGAAGTGACGGTGAACAGGGCCTCCCAGAGTCCCACGCTGTCCTGGGAGCAGAGCGGGCTGGCCATCAGCAGGGTGCCCAGGGCGATCACGATCAGCCCGGTGATCACGGTGAACTGGGGCACCGTGAGCTGGTGACGCCAGGACTGCAGCGCCCCCCAGCGCCGGGACAGGGGGAGGGACTTCATTCAGGCAGGAGCAGTGCGGCGGGCACAACCGACTCTGCGCATGCAGCCTCTGGTGATTCGGAGTCCCAAACCCTAGGGCTCAGGTCCTGGCCAGGCGATCGGGGGCCCACTGGGCGATCAGGCTCTCCAGGCGGGTGAGCTGGTAGCGGGTCTGTTCGTTGGGCGACTGCTGGTAGGCGAGGCGCAGGTTCTGCCATTCCGCATCGAGGGCAAACAGCACCGGATGGTTGTCGTTCACAGAGGCCTGGGCGGATGCCCCCAATCTTAAGTGATTCTTAAGCGGTGGCGCCACTGCGCTCCTGGGGCAGGGGGCCGTCGCGGTCGGAGCGGAACGCCAGGCGGGTGTCCTGCAGGTGCTCCTGGCAGAGGGCCACCAGCCGCTCCAGCACCGCGAGGGTCTGGGGTGCCCCCAGCCCCATCGATTCGCGGCTGAGCAGCACCAGCTCCAGGGTCTTGCCGCCTCCTGGTCTGGACTGCACGTCGGCGAACAGCTGCATCCGCTGCTGGTCGCCCCCCTGCCGCAGCAGTGCGCCCAGATGGGCACTGGTGCGGTGGTCCACTTCCGCGTTCAGCGCCTGCAGCACTGGCTCCAGGAGCTGGAGGATGGCTGCGGCCTCGCACTCGGAGCCCGGTGCACTCGGTTCACCGGTTGCCGCTGAGCATGGGGGCTGCAGAACCAGCAGAAACCGGGCCATAGGGCTTTTGATTGGATAAGACGCTACTGCGTGTGGCTCCAGGCATGCCGGCCCCAGCTCGTGCCGCCGTTGCCGTGATCGGGGCTGGCGTGGCGGGCTGCGCGCTGGTAGCCCAGCTCCGCCACCTGGGCTTCAGCGGAGCGATCTCCCTGTGGGAAACCGGCCGCGGCCCTGGCGGGCGCGCCGGCTCGCGCCGCAGTCGCACGGACGCCGGCCTGGTGATCAACCATGGCGCTCCCCTGCTCAACATCACCGGCGCGCCGGAGCCCGCCCTGCTGCAACCGCTGCTGGCCGCTGGCGTGCTCGAGTCCTGGGCCGGACCGGTGGCGATGCTGGAGGGGGAGCGCCGCCTCAACATCGGCCGGCCCGATGCCCTGGGCCTGGGACGGCTGTTCCAGGGGCGCGGTGGCATGGATCAGTTGGGCCAGGGGCTGCTGCGTCTGGCGGGGGGCGCCGGCCTGGACATCCGCTACGGCACGCTCGTGCGGCACCTGGGCTTGGGCCCGGAGGGTTGGTGGCAGCTGCGCGGCGGCGACGGCAAACTGCTTGGGGAGGCCCGTTGGCTGGTGCTCAGCGGCACCCTGCTGGCCCACCCGCGCTGTCAGCTGATTCTGGGCTGGCCCGATGTGCCCCTGGTCGAGGCGGCCTCCAGCCTCGGCGATTGGCAGCTCGACCACGTGCTCACCACCCTGGCCGGGGTGCGCTTCGAGGCGCGCTCCAATCTGCTGCTGGTCTTCGCGCAGGAGCAGGCCCGGCCCTGGCGGGCCCTGCCCTTCCGGCTGCTGAATTTCGACGCGGCCGCCCAGCAGCGCTGGGGTCTCAGACGCCTCAGCATTCAGCCCCAGGCCGATGGCCGCTGTGCCGTGGTGGCCCATTCCAGCCATACCTTCGCCGCCGACCATCTGGATGTGTACGGGGCCCGATCGGCCATGTCCCGGCTGTTGCAGGTGCCGGTGGAGGCCTCCCGGGAGGACGCGGTGATCCGGTCGCTGCTGGAAGCGGTGCGCCAGTGCCTGGCCCCCTGGGTTCCTGGAATTGATCCCAGCGAGGTCCCCCCCCAGTTGATGCGCTGGGGCGCGGCCTTCCCCCAGCCGCCCGGCCTGCCGGCCGAGCTGATGGTCTGTGAGGCCAGTCGGGTGGGCTTCTGCGGGGATGTCATCGCCGCTGAGGGCTTCGGTCGGGTTGAAGGGGCGTTGCGCAGTGCCGAGCTTCTGGCGGGCCGGTTGGCCCCCCAGCTGGCGAATGGGCCTGGTTAGTCTCCGCGGGTCGAGGTGGTCAAGGCCCCTTCCGCAGGGGGTTTGCCCGGAAAGGGGCCGATCCGGCCCCTTTTGCTGCTGTTGCTGGCGGTGGGCGCCATGCTGATTAGCGTGAGCCCATGCAGGGACTGTTCGGAGATTGGTTGCCGGAGGTGGTGGTCTTCCATCCCACCCGCTTTGACGATGCCCAGTCGATCGTGCTGGCCGTCCGCGACCTTCAGACCGTGCTGGTGCACGCCGCTGCCATGGCCCCTGAGGAAGCCCAGAGGTTGATCGACTTTGTGGCCGGCGGGGTGGCTGCCATGGACGGGCAGTCCCAATGTCTGGACGAGCTCACGTTCGTGTTTGCCCCGGAGATCGTGGCCATCACCCGGGATCCGCGTAGCGGCAGCTGAGGAGACCCGTATCAGGCCGCCCAGCCGGCCACGGTGGAGAGTTGCAGCCAGCAGCCAGCAGGCGCCAGCTTTTCAACCACCACGGTCTGGTGGCGGTCCTGGGCCATCAGGTGGGCGAAGGTCTCGGCATCGTCGCGGCTGTTGAACCGCACTGCGCTCACCTGCTGGGGAACGGTCTGCTCGCGCGCAATCTGAGGCCGCACGCGATAGCGACCCGGAGCGTTCAGCTCAGAAGTAGCTGGGACATTCGGCCGGGAGCTTGGCTGTTCCATCTCCCAATTCTGCAGGAGTTTTCGCCCTGGCGCGCAGGCCTGTTGTGGGAGTTGGCTCACCGTCGGCATAATCCCTGCATGACCCTCCTGTCCGGACTGGCGTTGGAGTTGCAGCCTGTGCGGAATCGCGCACAGAGGTGAGCCCGCGCGCCCCTGATTGCGCCTGGCTCAGAGTGGCGCTGTTCAGCTCTCCGTCGCCCGCCGATGCCGATCAGAACTCCCCGTCCTACTCCCGGCCTCCCGGCCTCCCGCCCATGGGTGGTGAAACTGCAGATCCTGGCCGCCGTGTTCGTTCCTATGGTTGGGCTTGGACTCTGGCTGCGCTCCCAGGGATTCTGGTGAGCGGCGCCGCTCAGCTGCCGCAACCGCGCCGGATCACCTCGGCGCGCAGGCCGTCCAGCTCGCCACTGCGGGGGGCGCGGGGATGAAACAGCAGAGTCCAGGCCAGGGGCACATCGCCGTACTCCAGGGCCCTGTCGAAGGCCTCCAACCAGGCAGCGGGGTCCTGACCCAGCCGGGCGAGCAACGCCTCCGTGGCCCGCATGCGCTGTTCGGAGCCTCCGGCCAGCTGCACATGGGCGAAGGCACCGGTCGCTGCCCCCCTGGGCCGCAGCTGCAGCAGCACGAACTCCCCAGGGGCGATCGGGGTGGTGGGCCAGTCCAGTGGCGTGAGGATCGGCCTGGAGGGGCTGCCGCTGCGCTGCCAGGGCGGTTGGCCTTCCCGCAGGATGCGCAGCTCCAGCAAGGGCTCCAGCACCACCAGCCGGGGGGTGGGGGTCGGCACCACCCCGAAGCCGTCCACGGCCTCCACCGGCTCCACCCGCGGGGAGATCACGCACACGGCCACCGGTAGATCTTTGGGAGCGATGGCGGCGCTGGCCGGCAGCAGCGGCAGGGCCAGCAGCGTGATCAGCGTCCAGCAGCGACTGAGCAGCCTCATGGACCCAGGTCCCGCTGGGAATCCTGCTCTCCGAGCAGGTCGTGTCTGGAGAGGGCGCCATTGGCGCGGGCATCGCCGCGCATCAGCATGGCCAGGAACGTGCTCTCGAAATGGATCCTCTCCAGGAACCGGGCACCGGCGTAGGAGGCGATCCGCAGGCGGTCCACCCAGAGAATTTCAGCCCGGGTGCGGATCGGTTCGCCGATGCCGGGGGGCTTGAGGATCAACGGGCCGCTGTGGCCCACCGCCACGGCGTGGCGCCTGGGAAAGAGCAGGCAGGCACCCGATTGGCTCACGTCCCACAGCCGGCCGATCAGGGGCCTGCCCTCGGGCAGGAACTCCACCTCGATGCACACGCTGATGGCGGGAACGATGTGTCTCGGTTCCCGGCGTGGCTGAACCATGGTCGAAGGACGCCGTTGATGGACAGCCGTGGAAGAACAGCGGCGTCTGCGTCATTCTGCCTAGCAGGTGCCCTGCGGCCAGCCCGGGCGAGACCATTCTTGGCAACCCGGCTCGGCAAGCCCGAGCTTTGCCGCCTTCTTGAGCAAGCCATGGCCCCCAGCTCCCACCCCTCCACCGCCAGTGCCCTGGTGTTCCGCCCGGCCGCCGAGCGCTTCCACAGCCAGCTCGACTGGCTGGACAGCTGGCATACGTTCTCGTTCGCTTCCCATTACGACCCGGCCTGGATGGGCTTCGGGCCGCTGCGGGTGATCAACGACGACACGATCGCCGCCGGCCGCGGCTTCGGCATGCACCCCCACCGCGACATGGAGATCGTGACGGTGATGGTGGAGGGCCAGCTCAACCACCGCGACTCGATGGGGCACGCTGAGGTGCTGCGGGCCGGCGAGGTGCAGCGGATGAGCGCCGGCACCGGTGTGGTGCACAGCGAGATCAATGAAGGCGTCCAGCCCTGCCGGTTGCTGCAGATCTGGATCGAACCCAGCAACGCAGGGATTGCCCCGGCCTATGGGCAGAAGCCCTTCACCATCGGCTCCGGCTGGACGCCGCTGCTCGATCCCCACCAGGCCGGCGGCGCCCTGGCCATCCACCGGCCCGTGCGCCTGTGGCGGGCCCAGCCGGCGGCCGGTGACAGCCTCAGCCTGGAGATCGGCGCCGGCAGCCTCGGCTGGCTGCAGCTGATCAGCGGCGAGGCGAGCGTGAGGGGTCAGGCGGGAGAGCTCGGGCTGCAGCAGGGTGATGGCCTCGGCCTGGCCAGTGGTGCCCTCGATCAGCTGGTGGCCGGTGAGCGCGGAGCCGACCTGCTCCTGTTTGACCTGGGCCAGCAGCCCCACTGACCGGGTGCACCGACGGCCAGCGCGCTAGTTTCAGCCACCGAAACGACCAGGACCTCAGCGCCCGCCTTCCGCCGGCTTGCGATTAAGTCCAGCCTTCCCGACGGCATCTCCGACGTGCTGCGCCAGTCCCCCACCCAGGCTCCTCCGCTGTCGCCGATCGCCCTGCTGCAACCGCCGCGGGGCTATCGCCCACTCGCCTGGCTGGGCCTGGTCAGCAACGTGCTGCTGCTGCCGTCGGTGATGGCGCTGACCCTCTGGCAGCCCACCTGGCGCACGGTGAACATTGCCGTGGGGGCCGGGGCGGTGCTTCCGGCGGCGGCCCTGGGCATCGTGGCCAGTGTGGCCCTGCTCAAGTGGCGGGCCTGGGGGCAGATCCTGGCGATCGTGGCCCTGGCGCTGGGCCTGGCGATCGGCTTGCCGTACGCCATCGTGCGGCTGGCCCTGGTGGCTGAGGGCCGTGTCCCCACGGCGGCTCTGGCGGCCCTGCTCACGGCCGCGATGACGGCTGCCCTGGTGTACTGGTGCCGGCCCTGCATCCGCCGCTACCTCACCTGAGCGCGCGCGGTCGGGCCCTAGCTTTGTAACGGCGGATACCAGGGCCATGGGTCGCTGGGCCGTTGTTCTTTGCTGCCCTGTCCCGGCCATGCCCAGCCCCCAGCGCTTCGCCGCCCTGCAGCAGATTCAGCGGCGCCGGCCTGTGGCCACCGCGCCAGCCGCCTCCCTCGAAGACCTCTGGGCCAGTGATGTGTTCACGCTGGATCGGATGAAGGCCGTGCTGCCGGGCCGGGTGTACAAGTCGGTGCGCAGCACCATCGAGAAGGGCGGCAAGCTCGATCTCTCGGTGGCAAACGTGGTGGCCGAGGCCATGAAGACCTGGGCCACCGGCCGCGGCGCCCTGTATTACGCCCACGTTTTCTATCCGCTCACCAACTCCACGGCCGAGAAGCATGACGGCTTCATTTCGCCCCAGGGGGATGGCCGGGTGATCACGGAGTTCACCGGCAAGCTGCTGGTGCAGGGCGAGCCGGATGGTTCCTCCTTTCCCAACGGCGGTATCCGCTCCACCTTCGAGGCCCGGGGCTACACCGCCTGGGACATCACCAGTCCGGCCTATCTGATGGAGACGCCCAATGGCGTCACCCTCTGCATCCCCACGGTGTTCGTGAGCTGGACCGGCGAGGCCCTCGACAAGAAGACCCCGCTGCTGCGCTCAATCGGAGCGATGAACCGCCAGGCCCAGCGGCTGTTGAAACTGCTCGGCAGCGAGGAGGTGGGGCCGGTGAATTCCACCTGCGGCGCCGAGCAGGAGTATTTCCTGGTGGATTCGGCCTTCATGGCCCTGCGGCCCGACCTGCAGCTGGCCGGCCGCACCCTGTTCGGCAAGCCCTCTCCCAAGGGTCAGCAGTTCGACGACCACTACTTCGGCGCCATCCCCGAGCGGGTTCAGGTGTTCATGCAGGACGTGGAACGTCAGCTCTACCGCCTGGGCATCCCGGCCAAGACCCGCCACAACGAGGTGGCGCCCGGCCAGTTCGAGATCGCCCCGTTCTTCGAGGCGGCCAACGTGGCCACCGACCACCAGCAGCTCACGATGACCGTGCTCAAGGCCACGGCCAAGAAGCACGGCTTCACCTGCCTGCTGCACGAAAAACCCTTCGCCGGAGTGAATGGCAGCGGCAAGCATGTGAACTGGTCGATCGGCAACGCCAGCCACGGCAACCTGCTCGATCCTGGCAGGACGCCCCACGACAACCTGCAGTTCCTGCTGTTCTGCGGGGCCGTGATCCGTGGCGTCCACGCCTTCGGCCCCCTGCTGCGCTCGGTGGTGGCCACCGCCGGCAACGATCACCGCCTCGGGGCCAACGAGGCGCCGCCGGCGATCATCTCGGTGTATCTGGGCAGCCAGTTGGAGGATGTGTTCAACCAGATCCGGGAGGGGCGTCCCCAGGGCTCGGCCAGCGGCGGGGTGATGCAGCTGGGGGTCGACAGCCTGCCGGAGTTCGCCAAGGACCCTGGCGACCGCAACCGCACCTCCCCCTTCGCCTTCACCGGCAACCGCTTCGAGTTCCGCGCCGTGGGCTCGAACCAGTCGGTGGCGGGCCCACTGGTGGCACTCAACACGATCCTGGCCGACTCGCTGGAGTGGATCGCCAGCCAGCTGGAGGCCCAGCTCGCCTCTGGCGCGGCGATCGGCGACGCCGCCTTCGTGGTGCTGCAGCAGGTGATGCGCGACCACGGCGCCGTGGTGTTCGGCGGTGACGGCTACTCCGATGAGTGGCACCGCCGGGCCGTGGAGGAACGGGGTCTGGAGAATCTGCGCACCTGTGCCGATGCCCTGCCGGTGCTCCGGCGGCCCGAGGTGCGCCAGCTGTTCAGCCGCCACGGGGTGCTCAGCCCGGTGGAGCTGGAGAGCCGGTTTGCGGTGTACGGCGAGCAGTACGCGCTGGCGATCGAGGTGGAGGCTCGCCTGGCCCTGCAGATCGCCCGCACCCAGGTGTATCCGGCGGCCGTGCGCTACCTCACCGAGCTCGGCCAGGCCCTGCAGCAACAGCAGGCCATGGGTCTGCAACCCAGCCTGGCGGTGCGCGACCAGCTGGCCCAGCTGTTGAGTGCCCTCAACGATGGCTGTGAAGCCCTCGATCAGGCCCTTTCCCATCAGGCCGACGCCTCCACCGAGGAGCATCTGCGCCACTGCGCCGACGCCCTGCTGCCCCGCATGGCCCAGCTGCGTTCGGCGGTGGATGGCCTGGAAGCCCTGGTGGACGACGCCCTCTGGCCCCTGCCCACCTTCGCCGAGATGCTGTTTGTGCGATGAGGGCTGCTGAGCTGATGGTTCGTGCACTGAGGCACCGGGGAAGCAGCCCTGCTCTTGCACAGCTTTCTTTCTTCGCGCGTGTCTGCCCCTGGGTCAAGGCCTCCGACACAGGAAGTTGTTGTGAAGGTGACAGTTCTTCTTTGGCACAGCGGCCATGATGTTTGAGTTCGGTGGAATGAGAGATGGGTCCGGTTCAAACGGCTTCTGTCCAGTCAGCTTCTCTGCGATCAGCCTCTGTCCAGTCCCGGCAGTCCGCTCAGCCCATGAAGATGGCGGGCCTGCACCAGCGCCACTACCGCCTGGTGGACCGTCAGGGCCAACCCCATCCGGTGCTCGACGACCTCTACGACTCCCTCGACGCCGCCTGGTCGGAAGCGATGGCCTGGTGGCAGCAGCAGTTCGGCGGCGCCCAGGAGCCGGTGGAGATCGGCGTGGAGGTGAGCACCGCCAGTGGCGACTGGCGCACCCTGCGCTTTCCCGGCAGCTGATCGCCCCGCTGCTGGCCCTGCTGCTGCTGATTGGCCTGCCCGGAATGGCTGCAGCCCTGCCTCCGGCGGCTGTTTCCCCCGAGATTGAGGCCCCCGCGGATCGGGCCTGTGCTCCGCTCGCACCTCAGCTGGTCGACTCCCTCTTCCAGCACTGGGCGGAGCTGGTGCAGGCGGGTGATCCGGAGGCCGTGGCCGATCTCTACGCAGGGGATGCCCTGCTGCTGCCCACCCTCTCAGCCAGCCCGCGCCACACCCACGGGGCCATTGCCGACTACTTCAGCGGCTTCGCCGCCCGTCACCCCCAGGCCGAGGTGGTGGAGCACACGGTGTATCCGGCCTGCAACCAGTTGGTGGATGCGGGGCTCTACCGCTTCCGTTTTCCCGCTCCCGGCAGCGGCCAGGACACGGTGGTGCAGGCCCGCTACACCCTGGTGTATGGCTTTAACGGCCAGCAGTGGCAGCTGCTCCACCACCATTCCTCCCTGCTGCCCGACTCAGCGCCAGTCCTGCCGGTAGATCCGTAGGGTGCCGAAACCCAGCTGGGCCGGCGTGGGGTTGGGACCGGCCGGAAAAGCGATGACCTGGAACATGTAGGTATCCGCCATCATTGGGTTGGACCAGGGCTTGAGCCGTACTGTCACGGTGGTCCCCGGTGGCACCGGCTCTGGGAAGCGCACGGTGATGAGCCGCTCCTCCTGGGAGAAGCTGGCCTCCACGGGCAGGGAAGGCCCCCGCCGACGGGGGCGCCCCAGGAAGGCCTCCGTGCGCTCGGGGCTGAACTGGAAATTGCGGTCCACGCCCCGGGTCTGGCGGATCTGCAGTTCTCCCAGCGATGCGCCTGCCTCATCGGGGAGCTCAACGGTGAGGAAGTACTCCGCCCGCAGCTGGCCCACATCGGTGGTGTAACTCACCAGCTCCACCTGCCAGGGAGGGCGCCTGAAAAAGGTGGCCCCACGCAGTTCCAGGGCGGCCTGCCTGGGGGGGAAGGCCCCCAGCCCGATCAGCGTGACCAGGCCGATGCCAACCCCCGCCAGGGTCCCGCGTGTACAGCGCATCGTTGCTGAACCCATCAGCACTGCTCAGACGCTAGGGGCGGCCTGCAGGAATGGCCGGGGATCCTGGTCGCGGCGATGCTGCTCCGCCAGCGGCTGCCCCTGGCCCGCTGGGTCGAGGGGATCGAGGGCGGCGGTGTGCTCCAGGGCCCGGCGCAGCAGTCGGCCGGCATGGAGCGGCATGTCGCGCGGCACGCTGATGCGGTCGCGCAGGTGGCGCAGGCCGCCGGCGCTGCCCGCGGGCGGCGGCAGCACGGTGTTGTGGCTCAGGTTGGTGAGGGCCGTGCGCAGGGGCAGGTCGAAGCCCTCCGCAGTGAGTGGGTTGCGCTGCAGCAGCGCCTGCCGGTGACGCAGCACCCGAGCCAGGGCGATGCGGGCCGCGGCGCCCTGGGCTGGCTGCCCCTGGTCGGGCTCCATGGGCGGCGGCTCGCTGGTTTCCGGGTCCGGCAGGCCCCCGTCGAGGATTGGCCAGGAGCCGCGGTCGATGCGGGCGGCCAGCTGGCGCTGGCGGGCGCTGCCGTTGGCATAGCAGCCGCCCATCTGGGGTGGCAGGTCGTGGCAGTGGGTGTGGAAGTCGCTCTGGGTGCCCCGGTAGGTGCTGCGGTGCTCGAGGGCCTGGAACCAGCGGTCGATCCCCGGGTGCTCCTGGCGCAGCAGATAGCCCTTGTAATAGGCGAGTGAAGCGTTCATCCGCTCCACATAGGGCACGAACACCAGGTCGGCCGTGCCCAGCTCCGCGCCCAGCAGGAACGGCCCGCCGCTGGCGGCCAGGGCCTGCTCCATCGCGGTGGCCCACTGGCGGAACTGCTCGCCGGCCTGGGCATCGCCGCGGCTGCTGTGGGGTACGCACAGCCACTGGCACCAGGCCCGGAACAGCTGGCGCTCCAGCCGCCGCAGCGGCAGCACCGCCGGATCAGCCATGCCCGGCCCCAGGCTGCCGAAGGCCCGCTCCAGCTCCTCCAGGATCCGGTCGCTCTCGGTGACCAGCCGGCCATCCAGCGCCAGGGCGGGGAGCATGCCGGAGGGCACCAGGCGCTTGTACCAGGCCTCCTTCTCGCCGTAGCAGAACATCGTGACCTTCTCCACCCGGTAGGGGATCTGGCGTTCCTCCAGCCACAGCCACACCTTCTGGCAGTAGGGGCACCAGGCGTGGTGGTCGCGGTAGAGCGTCACCCGCACGCTGCTCTCCAGCTGGCCGAACAGGCGAAGGCGGGCCTGGGCGTTGGTGGGGCCCTCGCTGCGGCCGCTGCCCGTGCGGGCCGGATCCCCCGCCACCAGCGCCTCCAGTTCAGACCAGCTGAGCGGGCAGCTGAGCGAAGCGGGGGCCATCTTGAATTCGGGCAGAGCCCCGATCCTGGCAGCTGTTCCCGGGGCTCGCGCCTTTTGTGCCCCTTTGCCTAGGGTCAAACCTCCGACGTCACCCTTCCCCGAGCCATGTTTGACGCCTTCACCAAGTTGGTCGCCCAGGCCGACGCCCGCGGCGAATTTCTGAGCACCGGTCAGATCGATGCCCTCGGGGCGATGGTGGCCGATGCCAACAAGCGGATGGACACGGTGAACCGCATCACCTCCAACGCGTCCAAGATCGTCACCAACGCTGCCCGCGATCTGTTCGAGGCCCAGCCCGCCCTGATCGCCCCCGGCGGCAACGCTTACACCCATCGCCGCATGGCCGCCTGCCTGCGCGACATGGACATCATCCTCCGCTACGTCACCTACGCCGTGTTCACCGGTGACGCTTCCGTGCTGGAAGACCGCTGCCTCAACGGCCTGCGCGAGACCTACCTGGCTCTCGGCGTGCCCGGCGCTTCCGTCGCTGAAGGCGTTCGCAAGATGAAGGACGCCGCCATCGCCATCGCCAACGACCGCAACGGCATCACCCCCGGCGACTGCTCCGCTCTGATGAGCGAAGTGGGCACCTACTTCGACCGCGCTGCCGCCGCTGTCGGCTGAGCCCAGACGGCTCCGGTGATGGCCCAAAAAAAGCGCCCCCGCGGGGGCGCTTTTTCGTATGCCAGCTTGGTCAGCTTGTGAGGGTGATATCGCCGGTTTCGCCGGTGCGGATGCGGATGGACTGTTCCACGTTGGTGACGATGATCTTGCCGTCGCCGATTTCGCCAGTGCGGGCGCTGGCGCGGATGGCCTCGGTCACAGCGTCCACGCTGCCATCGCTCACCACGGTGGTGATCATCACCTTGGAGAGCAGGCGGGCTTCCAGCTTCACGCCTCGATACACCTCTGTATGCCCCATCTGCTGGCCGAAGCCCTGAACAGCGGTCACGGTCATGCCGTTGATGCCCAGGGCCACCAGCGCGTCTTTCACAGGATCCAGCTTCTCGGGCCGGATGATGGCTTGAATCTGTTTCACGCGTTACCGGAAAAGCGAAAGTTATTTAAGGTCGGCCTGTCCATCCTTCTGTAGCGATGGCTGCAGACCCTCCAGCATGGTGGCAAATCCACACGCTGGTTGGCTGGTCGCAGCCCGTTTGGGCCCGGCTCCTTGGTTTGCTGTCGGCGATTTTGTAGCGAAACGAACATCAAGGGGGGCAGCTTCCGCGCATTCTCGTTGCTGATGGATGTCGCAGGACATCCAAATTCCCGTGCAGCCGTCGTTCCGAACTGCCCATGACCATTGCTTCCCACCCTCCACGGCGCGCCAGGCGCCTGCAGGAGGCGAGTTTGCTCGAGGCCCCCTCGATGCTTTTGCGCAGCATCCGTGGGATGTCCTCCCAGCGGGGCCTCATCTGGCTTGCCTGCGTTCCCCTGGCGCTGTTTGGTCTGGGGGTCTTCAACCTTGCTGCTCATGCAGCTGAGCTCCCCGAGCTGACGCCGGCCTTCCTGGCCAACAACATGTTCCTGTTGATCTGCGCCGCTCTGGTGATCTTCATGAACGCCGGCTTCGCCATGCTGGAGGCCGGGATGTGCCGCCAGAAGAACGCCGTCAACATTCTTGCCAAAAACCTGATCGTCTTCGCCCTGGCGGTGACGGCCTACTGGTTCATCGGTTACAAGATGATGTACAACGCCAGCTGGGTGATCCCCGGCTGGCTCAAGTTCGGTGGTCTGTTCTTTGACCCAACCGTCACCCCTGAGATGGTGACCGAGGGCAAGCTTGTGCCCAGTGTCGACTTTCTCTTCCAGGCCGCTTTTGCTGGCACCGCTGCCACGATCGTTTCGGGTCTTGTGGCCGAACGCATCAAGTTCGGCGAGTTCGTGATCTTCTCATTGATTCTCGTCGGCATCCTGTATCCCATTTCCGGCTCCTGGCAGTGGAATGTGGGTGAAGGCTGGCTCAACAAGCTCGGCTTCATCGACTTCGCTGGTTCCACCGTTGTGCACTCCTTCGGTGCCTGGGCCGGTTTGATCGGTGCAGTCCTGCTTGGACCCCGGATCGGTAAATTCGCAGGTGGTAAGCCCCAGGCCATTCCAGGCCACAACCTGGGTATCGCCACACTCGGTTGTCTGATCCTGTGGCTGGGCTGGTTCGGCTTCAACCCCGGGTCCTGGCTGTCGATGGCTCCCGAGGTGCCCTACATCGCCGTCACCACAACTCTCGGTGGGGCTGGTGGTGGCATTGCCGCCACCCTGGTGAGCCAGTTCACCGGTGGCAAACCTGATCTCACCATGACCATCAACGGCATCCTCGCCGGCCTCGTGGGCGTGACCGCTGGTTGCGACGGCTTCTCGATGCCCGCAGCCTGGGTAGTGGGCTTCATCGCCGGTGTGCTTGTGGTGTACTCGGTGGCCTTCATCGATGGCCTCAAGATTGATGACCCTGTGGGTGCCTTCTCTGTGCACGGCACCTGCGGAATCTGGGCCACCCTGGCCGTGGGTCTGTTCAACACCGACAAGGGTCTGCTCACCGGCAATGGTTTCGGTCAGCTCGGCGTTCAGATCGTGGGGATCGTAGCGATCGGTCTGTTTGCCATCGTGACCTCCTGGATTCTCTGGTCGGTGATCGGCGCCATCTTCGGCGGCATCCGCGTCACCGAACAGGAAGAGATTGAGGGTCTCGACATCGGCGAGCACGGCATGGAGGCCTACCCCGACTTCGCGGCTTCCGCCAAGTGAATCGGGTGAATTGAGTTTTGGTTGATGGCCTGACTGCCGAGTCCAGGCCATCCCCAGCTCTCCTCTCATCGGCGTTTGCCTTCGCTCTTTTCAGTCCTCTCACCACCGAGCCCGCAGTTCACTGCGGGCTTTTTGTTTGCTGCTCACACCAGCCGAGAACCCCGGGCCTGCAGGCGCTGCTGGGGATCGAACACCGCGGCGATGGTGCGGATCAGCCAGCGTCCCTCGGTGGTGACCCGGACCACCCCGTGCCCCTCCCCCTCGCGCTGCAGTTCCACCAGTCCATCGGCGGCCAGGACCTGCAGGTCGCTCCACTCCTGGCCAAACCGCTGCAGGTTGAGCGTCGCCTGGAAATGGCACATCACTTCCTGGATCAGGTGGCGGCGCTCCAGCACCTCGGCATCGCGCACCTCCAGGCCCCGCTCCACTGGCAGGAATCCAGCCTTGATCGCCTCCCGCCAGGCCCGCAGGTCACGCTGGTTCTGGGCAAACAGATGGGTGAACTGGCTGATCGCCGTGGGGCCGATGCCCAGCAGATCCAGCTCGCCGCCGGTGGTGTAGCCCTGGAAGTTGCGGTGCAGCCGCCCTTGGCGAGCCGCTAGCTCCAGGCTGTCTCCGGCCAGGGCGTAGTGGTCCATGCCGATGGCCTCGTAGCCGTGGGCGGTGAGCAGCCGGTTGGCCTGTTCGAGCATGGCGATCCGCTCCTCCTGAGTGGGCAGGTCGGCGGCGGCGAACCTGCGCTGCAGCGGCAGCTGCTCGGGCAGGTAGGCGAAGGAGAACAGGGAGATGCGGTCGGGCCGCAGCTCGCGAACCAGCTCCAGGGTGGCGGCGAAGCGTTCCGGTGTCTGCAGGGGCAGGCCGCAGATCAGGTCCACGTTCACGCTGTCGAAGGCGGCCTCCCGCAGCCATTCCATGGCGTGGCGTAATTGCTGCACCGGCACCACCCGGTTCACGGCCCGCTGCACCTCGGGGTTGGCGTCCTGAATGCCGAAGCTGATGCGGTTGAAGCCCAGCTGGCGCAGCTCCAGGGCCTGGTCACGGCTGAGGAATTCCGGGTTCACTTCGATCGAGGCTTCCAGCTGGGGCTCCAGATCGAAGTGGCGGCCGATCAGCTCCCAGAGCTGGTGTTGTTCGACGGCGTTGAGGTAGTTCGGGGTGCCGCCGCCCCAGTGCAACTGAGCCAGGCGCCGCCGCGCCGGCAGGGCGGCGCTCACCAGCTCCAGCTCCCGGGCCAGGGTGGCCAGGTAGGGCGCCACCACCTTGGAGCCCAGCTGGGTGGTGACCCGGTTGCAGCCGCAGTACCAGCAGGCATGGCGGCAGAAGGGCACGTGCACGTAGAGCGACAGGGGCGCGTCGCTGGCCTCGCCCAGCTGCCGGCCCAGCTGCTCCGCGCCCACCGCATCGCTGAAGGCGGCGGCGGTGGGGTAGCTGGTGTAGCGGGGCACGGGCTGGTCGTACTTGAGCAGCAGGGCGTGGGGGCTGAGGCCGGTGGCGGTCATGGCAGGGGCGGGTGGGGCTGTGGCCATTGCGGTGGTGAGAGCTGGCAGCAGCTCTCTTGCTTGCACTGACCTGGTCTGGTCTGGTCTGCTTGTGGTGGCAGGAGATCGGCGGTTCAGCGGAGCTCGGCCAGCTCGGCCAGCTCGGCCAGCAGCCGCTGGGTGAGCTGGAAGGCGGCCTCGGCCTCCTCCAGCAGCTCCTGCTCCTGGGGCTCGCTCAGCTGCATCTCCTCGACGCCGTCATGCAGGCCGGCCTTGAGCTCAGCCAGGGGCCGCTCGAACACCCAGAAGCTCAGGCCGGGCAGACCGGCCCGCTCCAGGATCCCGGCGGCCTGCTGCGCCAGCTGCTGCCCGCCGGAGAGGTCGCCGCCGTAGCGCACGTAGGCGTGGGCCAGCAGCCGGTGGGGGGCGCTGGCGGCCAGGGTGTGGAGCTGCTCCAGCCAGGCCTGGGCGGCGGCCGAGGCCGGGGTGGCGGCCAGGCCGGCCAGCTTGGCCAGGTCGTGGTCGAGGGCGGTGGAGCGGGCCAGGGCGTTCCAGGGGATGCTGCGCCCCCCCAGGGCCTGGGCTGCGACGGGGCCCTGCTGCTCTAGCAGGCGATAGGCCGGCGCCAGGGCCCGGATCAGGGCGGCCAGCTGCAGCGGGGTGGCCTCTCCCGCCAGCAGGGCCCGGGAGAAGCCCATGCCTTCGGCCTGGTGGTGGGCCTTGCCGATGCGGGCGTGCAGCCTGCGCACCCGCGGGCCGAAGCCCCGGCGTAGCTGGGCGTCCTGGGCGCTGGCGTGGTCGGAGATGGAGGGGGGAGGCGTGATGGTCATGACGGCTGACAGAGGACTGGGGAGGCCGGGCGGAGTGGAAGGCGAGGAATGCCGCCAACCCGGTTCACGAGCCAACGATATAACGCTAACGTTTTAACGCAGTTTCAAGCTTGCGAATTCTTCGCATGTTCGCCATGGCCGTTCCCTTTCCTGGTCCCCGTCCAACCCCCACCGATGGTGTGGCGGGCTGTTGCTCCCTGCTCCTGGCCCCGGTGGGCCAGCTCAGCGGCGATGGTCAGTTGCGCGAGTTGATCGAGGAGCGCCGAGCCTGTCGGGGCGGCACCGGCCCGATCTGGTACCTCCCGTCGGCCCATGTGGCGGCCCTGGGCCAGGGCCAGGGCGAGGAGGCGGTGGCCACCTTCAGCGCTGCCGTGCTCACCTGGCTGCAGCTGCGCTTCGGGGGCCGCACCAGCGCGGCTGCCATCCCCACGGATTGGCTGGAGGCCGAGGCGCGGGCCTTGCCGCCGGCTGCCCGGTTGGCTCCCCTGGCGTAGGGGAGAGGGTCGCTAGGCCAGGGCCCGGGTGGCCAGCCGGTTCACCAGCCGGCGGGCGGCCGCCTCTGCGTAGCCGATGGCCTCGAGCGACTCCTGGAACAGCACCATGAACTCGGCCACCAGCGCGCTGGGGTCGATGCTGATCGTGGCTAGGTCGCCGCGCAGCTCTTGCAGCATCCCCAGGGCCACGGGCACGGCCCGCCGGGCACAGGCCTACACCTGCTGGGCCACCGCGGCAAAGCGGGGCCGCAGCCACTGCTCGCCGTAGTTGAGGTGCTCGCGCTCATCGGCCATCACCGCCGCGGTGATCGGCTCGGCGTAGGGGTCGGCCACGGGCAGGTAGAGCCGGTAGGCCGCCACCGCGAAGCACTCGATGATCAGGCACTGGATCACCAGGCAGCTCACCAGGTCGCCCCGGGCCTCGGCCTGCTGAAACTGCTGGTGCAGGGGGGGAGCAGCCGCCGGGCCAGGCCGGTGTCGGCTTTCACCCCCAGGTTGCGGCCGCAGCCCACGAAGTCGCGGGCGTGGCGGGCCTCCATGGCGCCGAGGCGCAGCAGCTCCTCGCGGTCGGGGGGGAGCAGTTCGGCCAGGCGGCGGAAGTGGCGGTCGGCCAGGGCCTCCCCCACCACCACCATGCCGTTGATGCGGCTGTAGGCCTCGCGGTAGGCGGCGCTGTCGTAGGGGGCAGCGCTCATGCCGCCACCCCTTGCTCACCGGCCTGGGTGGCGCGCATCGGCTGGCTGAACTGGCGCAGCAGCAGGCTGGCGAAGCGCAGCTTCAGACCCAGCTTCTGCAGGCCCCCGGCCTGCTTCATCTGGCGGAAGGTGTCCACGATCCGGTCGCGAAGGGCGAGGTAGTTGCTGCCCTCCAGCTCGAACACCCAGGGGAAGGCGCGGCTGGCGGTGCGGTTGGTCTGGCGCATCACCTCGGCATCGAAGCGGGCCGGATCTATGCCGAGGATTGTGTAGAAGTTGCCCCGCTCACACACGGTGAGGCTGTGGGTGAGAAACACGCTCCAGAGGAAGAAGCGGCTCAGCAACTTGCCGCGAATGCCCTGCCGCAGCTGGGGCCAGCAGCGGATCAGCATGTTGAAGATGTCGCCGTGGCGGTTCTCGTCCTGGCACCAGGGCTCGAAGAAATCAAACAGTGGCGCGAAGTTGTTATCCGGGTTGGCTTTGAGGTGGCGGTTGATCAGGATGTAGCGCCAGTAGCCGATCTTTTCGGAGAGATACACCGAATAGAGCACCCAGCTCAGGGGGAACCAGGTGATCGGCCGCTTGGTGCTGAGGCTGGGCAGGTCGATCGTGATGCCCTCGGCCACCAGGGCCCGGTTGAGGAAGCCGGCGTGGCGGGCCTCATCGCGGGCCATCAGCTGGAACAGTTCGCCCAGCTCGGGGCGATCCGCCTGCTTGAGCCGGCGCGATAGCTCCTTGAACAACAGGAAGCCGGAAAATTCCGACACGCAGGAGCGCACCAGATAGCTCTCGTAGGCCTCCTTCTCCTCGGGGTTGAGGTCGCGCAGCCGCTCGAGCGGGGCCTGGCGATCGAAGTGGTCGCGGTTGTAGTCGGCCCGCATCTCGCCCAGCATCGCCTCGAAGACAGGACGCTGGGCGTCCAGGGAGGTGCGGGCGGCCTTCTCGATTTCGGTGGTGTAGAAGCGCGGCGAGAGCAGGTCTTCGCGCAGGTGGGGGGCGGCGGGGGTGGCGGTCATGGCGGCTGG
>Ga0208086_1000124_pt1 | contig 20275 bp, 18 predicted proteins | sample LakMenEpi06Jul10_FD_150675 | JGI IMG/M metagenome (GOLD analysis project Ga0208086, IMG submission 150675) | Freshwater microbial communities from Lake Mendota, WI - 06JUL2010 deep hole epilimnion (SPAdes) | ecosystem: Environmental > Aquatic > Freshwater > Lake > Epilimnion/Euphotic zone ...
GGTCGATCTTCAGACACCGCCGCAGGGCCCGGCGGAGGTTCCGCGAGCCGCTCATCGACATCCGAGAGGCCCAGAAGTGAGGATTCCGCCGAACTCACATCGTCACCCCTGACGTCATCGCCCCGGGCGATCGCGTCGAACACCTCTTGGCGGTGCACTGGCACCTCTTTGGGGGCCTCGACGCCGAGCCGCACCTTGTCTCCACGGATTTCCACCACCACGATCGTGATGTCGTTGTTGATGACGATGCTTTCGTCCTTCTTCCGCGACAGGACAAGCATGGATCAATCCTCGGGAGCCAGAGACCGTGGCGGGTCGGAGCGAACACCGTCGGGCAGGATGCGGACCAGAAGGTTTGCAAACTGACTGTCGAGCGTTGCGTCTTTCGATCAGGGGGGGGGGCAGTGGTGCAAAAGCGATCCAAACTCATTAGTTGTAAATGTTTCCGTCGTTTCGTCAAGGTCCCAGAATCTTTTGCCGGGAATCTCTCGGCTTCTTCAGTTTCGTCGATCCGCCGGAGGGGGGGCTAAGGGCATGCCCTCCTCGACTGGGCCCGTCTCGAGGGCACGCCGTGCCTGTGCTCGAGCCAACGAAACTCACTGAAAGAGCTTCTTTTCTCAAGTTTTTGGCCATTGCATTCCAGCGGCGCGACGCCGATCCCTCGGGCTGGCGGCGGAATTGAGCCGTCAGCGAGCCTCGCAGGACCCTCTCGTGGGGGTGGCGAGAGACCCAGCGTTGGGCCTCTCTATGGAAAAATCGATGATTGGACGCGACGCGAGTCGCGGTGCAATCGGGGAACTCGCGGCCTCTGACACGCCGCGGTGACAAGGCGCTTCGCCGACATTCGCCGCGGATCCGGGGGACACGCCTGTCGCGGCTTGTGGGGATCAACCGCACTCCTATACTCACCTCCAGACCGGCTTCTTCTGCCGCCGACCACGGCTGGGTCCTGCAGGCCCCGGTGTTCGGCAGCTGGGCGATGCCGTGGCTGCCTGTCCAGTTCAGTCCCCCTGCGGAATGCCGCAGGGTCCTGCCAGCAATGGATCTCCCATGACCGAGTGGTTCCGCAACGTCTACACGGCCGTGGCCACGGTCGTGCAGGGCATGCTCGTCACGCTCCGGGTGTTCGGCAGCACCTACGATCAAAAGCGCCGGACCTTCACGGAGCATTTCGAATACCCGGAACTGCCGGCCCCCGTGGCGGCCCGCTACCGAGGGTTTCACCGCTACGACCTGACCACGTGCATCGCCTGCGATCAGTGCTCGAAGGCCTGTCCGGTCGATTGCATCTACATCGGCAAGGAGCGGGTCACAGGGGGAAAGGGATTTCAGGTCACGGGCTTCACCATCGACTATTCCAAGTGCATGTTCTGCGCGTTGTGCGTCGAACCTTGCCCGGTCGACTGCATCTTCATGGGGTCGACGCTCGACTTGAGTTGCTACAGTCGGGACGGAACGATCGTCGATTTCGCCCGTCTTCCGGTCGACGTCGCCTGGGGACGGTCAACGCTCAACCCGACCGCGGTGGCCGCTTCGAAGGTGATCGTCGATCCCGTCCACGGTGGTCCCAACCAGTGATGCGGGGGCGGCGCCGAGTCGCTGCCCCGATTTCCGTCGGGAGAGTCAAGGTCGAGTCGTTCGGTCCGGCAGCGGTGTTTCGGTGAAGGCTCGGGCTCGAAGCCCCTTCGAGTCGCTTTCCAGCAACGCCGTCGCTGTCTGCGGGAATCATCCTTCGGGAGTCATCTCAGACGCAGCTTCGTCGCGAGTCATCCACCATGCCATCGTTTCTCGATCCTTCCATTCTGGCCGGTTTCGTGGCCCTCTTCGTGGCTGTCGGCGGCGCCTTCCTGGCCGTCAATCTGCTCGTCGGGTGGCTTGTCCGACCTCGGCTTCCCAACACCGAGAAACTCGAGGTCTACGAGTGCGGTGAACCGGCGATCGGGTCGAGTTTCGTCCAGTTCGATCTGCGGTTTTATGTCGTGGCGCTTCTGTTCATCATCTTCGACGTCGAGGTGGCGCTCTTCTTTCCCTGGGCGACCGTCTTCGGCAAGGCGACGCAACTGGCTGATCCGTCCTTGCAGACCGTGCAGGCAGACGGAGCGTCGCTGACGCCGGCGGCGGCAGGGTTGCTTCGAGAACTCGGGATCGAGAGACCTGCCGTCCCGGATTTCAGCGGCGCCGTCATCCCGGGGACCGAACCGGTCCAACGCGAGCGCTCCGCCGCCGAGCGCGACGTCGCCCGTGCCGGAGGGTTGCTTGCCCGCATCGCGGTCGCGGACATGGCGACATTCTTCGCGATCCTGCTCGTTGGATTTGCCTATGTTTGGAATCGTGGCGACCTTGATTGGGTTCGCGCCACCTCCAACGAGCGTGGAAGCCGCGGTTGACGGTGGTCCTGGTGTCGGTGGTGGCTGGGTGTCGGAGCGTGATGGTCTCGGGGTGAAGAGGAGTCGCGTCGATGAAAGGTCCTGGATTTCTCGAGTCGATCGAGGCGGCATGCCCCGGTGCGGTGGTCGGCAGTCACCTCGACGGGCTCGACCCGTGGATCGAGATCGCGCCGGAGCGGATCGCGGACGTTTGCCGATGGCTGAAGGGGGCGAGTGAACCGCGTTTCGACGCGCTGCAATGCATCACCGCGGTCGATTGGTTCGAGCCCGACGCCAAGAAGGCGGCCAAGGTTTCCTGGCAGCCTCACATCGAGATGGTCTACCACCTCTGGAGCACGCCGGCCCGGGCAACGCTCGTGCTCAAGACGAAACTTCCCCGCTGGTCCGGAGACGTGGCCGGGCAGCTTCCGGAGTTGCCGAGTGTCACGAGCGTGTGGCGAACCGCCGACTGGCACGAACGTGAGGTCTACGATCTCTCCGGGGTGAATTTCACGGGTCATCCCGATCTGCGGAGGATCCTCTGCCCCGAGGATTGGGTCGGCCATCCGCTCCGCAAGGATTACGAGATGCCCTTGGACTACCACGGCATCCGTGGCAAGTGATCGTAGCGCCGGTCCATCGACCTTCACCGCCCAAACCGCCATCCGCTTCCGCGCCCCCCCCGAAGCCCACCGCCATGCCAAATCTCATCGAAGACGACCCGCGGATCATCGAGTTCGACGTCCGGACCGACGAGATGCTCGTCAACATGGGGCCGCAACACCCCAGCACGCACGGCGTTCTCCGGCTCGTGCTCCGCACCGACGGCGAGATCGTGTCGGAGACCGAGCCCCACATCGGTTACCTCCATCGCTGTGCGGAAAAGATCGGGGAGAATCTCGCCCCCCGTCAGTGGATTCCCTACACCGACAGGCTCGATTACCTGGCGGCGATGAACATGAATCTCGGCTGGGCCCTGACGGTCGAGAAGCTGATGCGGCATGACGTGGGAGAGAAGGCCCGGCACCTTCGGGTCCTGATCGCCGAACTCAACCGGATCGCCAGTCACCTCGTGGGTATGGGCGCTTACGGGCTCGATCTCGGGACTTTCAGCCCGTTTCTGTATGCGTTCCGGGAACGGGAGAAGATCCTCGATTTGTTCGAGGAGGCCTGTGGTGCACGGCTGACCTACAGCTACCTCACGGTCGGCGGAGCCACGGCCGATCTGCCGCCGGGATGGCTGCAAAAATGCGAGGCATTCCTCGACCAGTTCGAGCCGATCATCAAGGAGTATCACGCCCTCCTCACCACCAACGCGATCTTCGTGAAGCGGACCGCCGGGATCGGCATCATGTCTCGCGAGACGGCGATCGATTACGGCTGCAGCGGCCCGGTGCTCCGTGGCAGTGGTGTGGATCAGGACATGCGGCGTGATGGCGAGAGCATCTACACCGCCATGTACGACGGCTACGCCTTCGAAGTCGCGGTGCAGAAGGACGGGAAATACCCTCGCGACCACACCTACCCGGCGGTTCCTGTGGAGGCGGTGCTCGGGGATTGTTGGCACCGGTTCTTCGTCCGCATGCTCGAGGTCGTGCAGTCGATGGACTTGGTCCGCCAGGCGATCGATCGCTATGCAGCCTGCCGCGATCCGCTTCCCGAACCGTTGAAGCTCGCCGAGAAACTCCCTGTGGGGGATGCGTATCTCGAGACAGAGGCCCCCAAGGGGCAGATGGGCTTCTACGTCGTCGGCAACGGGACATCGATCCCTTGGCGCGTGCGGGCCCGATCGAGTTCGTTCTCGAATCTCTCGGTGACCCATGTGCTCTGCCGTGGCTGCCTGATTGCCGACGTCCCGGCGATCGTGGGAAGCCTCGACATCGTGATGGGGGAGATCGACCGCTGAGCCCGCGGCGGCCAGCAGGCGTCGAGAGTTCGACTCGCCGCCGATCTGTCGCCCCTCGGTCTTGGGAGGCCCGGAGGATTCCGGGATGGGCCCCGCTCGGAACCCGCCCGGCGTGGCGGTACCGAACACCCGGGGGCTCTGTCGGTATGGAGGTCGGAGGGTGGTGCAACTCGGCGGCGGTTTCCCTGTCGCCACTTGTGAATCGGAGCGGTCTAGGTCAAACTTCGTGCGAATTTTCACGATGTGGCGTTCCGGCGGGGAAAATCGCTGTCAGTCGGCTTTTCCTGCGGATGTGAAGTGGGTGCTGTATGGCTGATTTCCTCATCGGGCTGGGGCTTCCGGGCTGGATCGCGTGGTCGATCGCGGCCCTCGTGGCGGCGGTCCTGCTGCTCAACGTGATCGCCGGCGGCGCGCTGGTTTTCATCTGGGCGGAGCGAAAGATCGCCGCGCGGATCCAAGACCGCCTCGGCCCCACCCGCACCGGTGGCCGTTTCGGGTGGCTGCAGTCGCTCGCCGACGGCATCAAACTCCTCGCCAAAGAAGACCTGATGCCCGAGGGGGCTGACGGGCTGCTGTTCAGGCTCGCGCCTTACGTCAGTTTCTGTGCGTCGTTCTGCGCGTTCATCGCCCTGCCGTTCGCGTTCGACGTCGTCGGCCAGCGGCTCAACGTAGGCGTGTTCTTCGTCGTGGCCGTGCTCGGCCTCGAGGTCTTCGGCGTGATCCTCGCCGGCTACGCGTCGGCCTCGAAGTGGTCCCTGTTCGGGGCGATGCGGGAAGCGGCCCAGGTGGTCAGCTACGAGGTCCCGCTGGGGATGTGCGTCGTGGTGCCGGTGATGCTCGCCGGGACCATGGATCTCGTTACGATCGGCGAAAAGCAAGCGGGATGGATGTCGAATTGGTACCTGTTCCACGACCCGTTCACGTTCGTCATCTTCTGGGTGTACGTCACCTGCGCCGTCGCGAGCGTCAACCGGGCGCCGTTCGACCTCGCCGAAGCGGAGAGCGAACTGGTGGCCGGCTTCCATACCGAGTACTCGGGGCTCCGATGGAGCTTCTTCTTCATGGCCGAGTACGGCTCGATGTTCCTCGTCAGTGCCCTGGCTGCGGTGCTGTTCCTCGGCGGCTGGAATGGTCCTGTGCCGGTGGCCCGGCTGCTGGGTTTCAGTGACGGCACGGGCGATACGGCCGCCTATGCGGTCCGGCTACTCGGCATCGCCAACCTGATCGGCAAGGCGACGTTCGGGGTGTTGCTGATGATGTGGATCAGGTGGACGCTCCCGCGGTTGCGGATCGATCAGGTGATGACCACCTGCCTCAAATACTGCACGCCGATCGCGGCGGCGATGTTCGCCGGAGTGATGCTTTGGCAACTGTTCTTGCCGGGCGGGCTCGTGCCGGGCTGGGGGCGTCCGGCCGGTGAGATCCGCGAGGGATGGCTCGAGGGTCCAGGCGGGCTTTCGGGGGGAATCCGGTCGGCGGCGGATCCTGCTGCTCCTGTTGATCTCGTGAAGCGGAGCCCACGGTGACGGGAATGCTCGACATGGACATCTCCTTCCTGACGCATGCGGTCGGCCCTGCCATGGCGCATCTCTCCGCGCCGGGGCTGCCTCTGGCGGCCCTGCCGGTGGCCGGGATCAATTGGCATTCTGTGCTGTTCCTGCTGTTTGCCGCTTTGGCCTGCGGATTCGCCGTCGGGGTCGTGGCGGCCGACAACGTCGTCCGCATGGCGCTCTATCTCGTGTTCTCGCTCGGTGCCACGGCAGGCCTGTTCTTCCTTGCGGGTGCCGAGTTCATCGGCGCGATGCAGTTGATGATCTACGTGGGCGGCACCCTGGTGCTCCTCGTCTTCGGTGTCATGCTCACGGCGCAGGCTCCGCTCGTGTCGATCAAGCCGTCGGCTTCCGATCGCACGCTTGCCGCGGTGGCCGGGGCCTCCCTGCTGGCCCTCCTTCTGACGGCGTCCCTTTCGGTCGACGCTTGGCTGAAGCCCGGGTCGGCGGTGGTGCCGGCACCGTCGGCGACACCGCTGGGGATGGCGCTCGTCGGAGTCCGCGTCGATGATCCACCGTCGGCATCGCCCGCCGGCGGACGCACCGGCTACATGCTTCCGTTCGAAATCGTCTCGGTGCACCTGCTGGTCGTGCTCGTCGGGGCGGCCTACCTGGCGCGTGCCAAACGCCGGCGGACGCCACGGGCTCTCGATGCTGTCGCCGCCGCAATGCCGGTCGACGTGGAATCCCCGGTGGCGGTCGGTTCCGCACCGGTGGGGAGAACTTCGGGTGGATCGAAGTCGGCGCTCGTGGGAGGAGGTCGATGATGGTTTTCGGCGTGACCTGTGCCTGCCTGCCCTCCGCGATACCGTTGCCGCCCTGCCTCGGGATCGTGCCGTTGTTCGGTGCGAATCCGTTCACCGATCCGATCGGCCTGATCCATTACCTGATTGTCGGCGCGGTGCTGTTCACGGCAGGAGTCGCCTGCATGGCACTCAAGCGCAATGCGTTGGGGATCCTCATGGGGATCGAACTCGTGCTCAACGGCGCGAATATCAACTTCGTCGCCTTCTCTTCTCCCTATCTCCGCGCCGAAGGGACGCCGACCCTCGGTCTCGATGGGCAGGTCGTGGCGCTGTTCGTGATCCTGCTTGCCGCCGCCGAGGCGGCCGTGGCGCTCGCGATCACCCTCAACTTCTACAACAATCACGCCACCGTCGATGTCGACCGGGCCGACGACCTGAAGGGGTGAGCTCCGCTCCCGTAATCCCATGGACCTGGAATCCCTCCTGCCGACGCTTCTCGGGCTTGCCTGGCTGCTGCCCCTGGCGTCGTTCGTGATCATTCTCTTCGCCGGCCCCCGCCTCGGGGATCACGGCAAAGGGGCTGCCGGTGTCGCCACCGCCGCGATCGTAGGGTCGTTCGTGCTCTCGCTCGTCGCGTTCGTGTCCTGGGTGGCGGAGCATCCCGTTCGGGCGGTGGCCCATGGTGATCATGGCGAAGCCCATGCGTCCGCAGATCCGGCGCACGGCGCCACGGGTCACGCTCCCGCGGAGGAACACGGCCACGGGGAGACTGGCCATGCCGCCGCGCCGCCGCACTCGTCGGGCGATTGGTACACGCTCTACGAGGGAGGGCGCCTGAAACTCTCGATCGGCTGGTACATCGACGCGCTCACCGTGTTGATGTTCGTGATGATCACCTTCATCGCCACGTGCATCCACGTCTATGCCTCGGGGTACATGCACGACGAACTCCACGACATCACAGACCACGAAGTGCACCTCTCCGACGGTGGGCATCTCCATCGCCCGGGGAGGTTTCACCGTTTCTTCCAAGCCCTCTCCCTGTTCTGCTTTTCGATGCTCGGGATCGTCATCGCCGGCAACTTGGCGATGGTGTTCATTTTCTGGGAGCTCGTCGGCATCTGCTCGTGGTTCCTCATCGGCTTCTATTACGAGCGAAAGAGCGCCTCGAACGCCGCCAACAAGGCATTCATCGTCAATCGAATCGGCGACTTCGGCATGCTCATCGGGTTGATGGCACTGTGGGGCGCCCTCGGCACGCTCCATTTCGCCGACTCGACCGGTGCAGATGGTCATGTGCGACAAGGCCTGTTTTCCCAAGTCAGGCCCCCCGACACCGGACACTTCCAGCGGGTACCCGACGGTTTGGTGAAGTTTTCCGCCGCCGACCGCGTGGCGGCCGTGCTCAAGGAGCATGCCGACGATCCCCGGGCCGGCGTGGAGAAGGTCGAGGCCAAAGTCGAGGATTGGAGGGACGAGGGCTACGGTCGATGGCTGTTGCTGATCGCCGGGCTTGGCATCTTCTGCGGTTGCGTCGGCAAGAGTGCGCAGTTTCCGCTGTTCGTCTGGTTGCCCGATGCGATGGAGGGGCCGACGCCGGTCTCCGCGCTCGTCCACTCGGCGACGATGGTGGCGGCCGGTGTCTACCTCGTCGGCCGCTTCTATCCGGTGCTGACGCCGGATGCCCTGCTGGTCATCGCCTACGTCGGGGCGATCACCCTGTTCATCTCGGCCACGATCGCCCTGGTGGCCAACGACATCAAGCGGGTGCTCGCCTATTCGACGGTCAGCCAACTCGGCTACATGATGTTGGCGCTCGGCGTGGGGGGGTGGTTGGCGGGATTGTTCCACCTGGTCACGCACGCCTTCTTCAAGAGCCTGCTGTTCCTCTGTTCGGGATCGGTGATCCACGCCTGCCACACCAACGACATGCGAAAGATGGGGGGGCTCGCCAAGGTCATGCCCTGGACCTCCGGGACGATGCTCGTCGGCTGTCTGGCGATCATCGGAGCGGGCGTCCCCTTTCTCGACATCGGACTGAGCGGCTACTACTCGAAAGACTCGATCCTGGCCCAGGCCCTGCTTTTTTCGCGGGAGAATCCGTCGCACTCGATTCTCTTCTACGCGGTGGCCGGCGGAGCGATGCTCACCGCCTTCTACATGTTCCGGCTGTGGTTCATGACGTTCGCCGGCGAACCACGTGACCACCACGTTCATGAGCATGCCCATGAGTCGCCCCCGGTGATGGTGTATCCGCTCGTTGCCCTGGCGATTCTCGCCGTCGTGTCCGGCTGGACGCTTCCGGGCGGATTCGGGATCGCCAACATGCTCGAGCAGGCCAGGCCAGCCGGAACCGGCGAGACGGAACTCGGCAGATTTCTCTTCAGCGGCCTGGTGGTGCCGGCGGAACACGAGAGCCATGCCCACGACATCCATGTCACGGCCTCGCTCGTGGCGTTCGCCACCGCAGCGACCGGTGTGCTTCTCGCCGCGGCCATGTACGTGTGGCGTGTCATCTCGCCGGCAGCGGTCGCCGCGGCGGTCAAGCCGGTCTACACGTTCCTCGCCAACCGCTGGTATTTCGACGAGATCTACCGGTTTCTGTTCGTGCTGCCCGTGCTCGGTTTTTCTCGTCTGGTCAGCGGCGTCGACAAGGGGCTGATCGACCGGTTCATCGAGGGGCTCGCCTGGGGCGCCAAGCAGGTGGCTGGATTCGACGCCTGGATCGATCGAACGCTGATCGACGGGTTGGTCAACGGCACTGCCAACGCCACCTGGAACGCCGGATACGAACTGAAGAAGGTTCAGACCGGGCAACTCCGCCAGTACGTCATGTTCATCGCCCTCGGCACGGTCGCAATCTTCGTCCTCGCGGGATTGCTGTTCCGTTCGTCCATCGCCGGTTGATCCCGGTCCCCCAGTTTCTCCCATTCCTGCACTGCTCACCGTTCCACACGGATCTACGCCCCATGGGAATCGCACCGACTCTGGCCGTGACGCAACCGGCGTTCTGGCCGCTGACACTCATCCTCTTCCTGCCGGCCATCGTGGCGTTGATCCTGGCGTTGCCACTGATTCCGCGTGGCAAGGACGACTCGATTCGTTGGGTCGGGTTGGCCACGACCATCGTCGTCTTCCTTCTCTCGCTCTGGATGGCCGTACCCGCGATCTTCGGTGAGGCCGGCCCCGGGCAGTTCTCCGTCGGGCAGGCAGGAATGCAGGGAGTCGTCAGTCAACCGTGGATCCCTGCTTTCCGGATCGACTACCTCCTCGGGGTCGACGGGATCAGCATGCCGCTGGTGCTGCTCACGACCTTCCTCTCGGTGCTCGCCGCTGCCGCGAGTTGGCCGATCGAGAAGCACGTCCGGCCCTATTGGATTCTCTTTCTGCTGCTCGAGACGGGCATGATCGGTGTCTTCGTCTCCCTCGACTTCTTCCTGTTCTACGTGTTCTGGGAAGTGATGCTTCTGCCGATGTACTTCCTCATCGGCATCTGGGGCGGTCCGCGCCGCGAGTATGCGGCGATCAAGTTCTTCCTCTACACGCTCGCCGGCAGCGTGTTGATGCTGTTGGCGATTCTGATGCTCTATTTCGCAAGCGACATCCGCTCACTGTCGGATGATCAACTGATCGCCAGCCATGTCGTCAGCCCGGCGCTCGAAGGCGCCGATCGTACGGCGGCGCTGACGGCGATCCATTCCCATCCGTCGCCGATCCACACCTTCAACCTCATGGCCCTGGCGGAGATCGGTCAATCGGCGAATTCTCCGTTCGCCGCGACGTCGTTCTGGGGGATGACGCTCGAATCGTGGGCCTTCCTCCTCCTCCTCATCGGCTTCGTCATCAAGGTGCCGGTGGTGCCGGTACACACCTGGCTTCCCGACGCTCACGTCGAGGCCCCCACCCCGATCTCCATGATCCTCGCCGGCGTGCTTCTCAAACTCGGTGGCTACGGGATTCTCCGCATCTGCTATCCCATCTGCCCCGGGGGGGCGTTGTCGATGGCATGGTTGGTGTGCGGTCTCGGCGTCGTGTCGATGGTGTACGGTGCTTTCGCGGCCCTCGCCCAGAAGGACTTCAAGCGGATGGTCGCCTACAGCTCCGTGAGCCACATGGGCTACGTGATGCTCGGCCTCGGTGTGTGGAGCGCGGTGGCGGGTCAGCAGTACAACTGGGAAGCCTGGGCCCAGGGTGTCAACGGAGCGATGTTCCAGATGCTCGCGCACGGCATCAGTTCGGCGGGCATGTTCTTCATGGTGGGCGTGCTCTACGACCGGGTGCACCACCGCAATCTCGAGGAGTTCGGCGGGATCTTCAACCGGATGCCGCTCTACGCGTCGCTGGCCGTGCTGATCTTTTTTGCCGGTCTCGGTCTCCCGGGGCTTTGCGGTTTCATCGGCGAGGTGCTCGTCACGCTCTCGAGTTGGAACTACAGCCGTCTGCTCGCGGTCTGCTCGGCGTTCACGGTCATTCTCACCGCCGCGTACATCCTCTGGGCAATCCAGCGCGTCTATCTCGGTGCCGAATACAAGGGGCCGCACGGCGACCATCTCACCCCGATGACCCGGCGGGAGTTGGCGATCGCCGTGCCGCTGGTCGTGCTGGCAATCGTGTTCGGAATCGCTCCCCAGGTGATCTTCAACTACGTCACCCCGACGGTGAACAAGCAGGTGGCGACGCTCGCCGACTGGACGCGGGAGGTTCATGACGGAAACGCAGCGGTCCAGGTCGCAGCCGGCGCCGTTGTTCAGCCGTCCGGCGCCGTCGAACTCCAGGCCCCGGTCGATACCTTCTCGGTGGAGGGTGGACGGTGAATCCCGACCGCAATCTCGGCCAACTTCTCGATGGCACGCTCCAGGACACGCTCGTCGTGTCGCTGCCGCATTTTCGTCCCGAGTTGTGCCTCTCCGCCACGATCGTGCTGCTGCTGCTCTGCCGGATGACGCCGCTCCTGCGGCGCCTCGACTCCGGCTTCATCGCGCTCGGCGGCGTGCTTTTCTCGTTGTTCTTCGCGTGGGACGATCTCCTCTCGCTCAAGCAAGGGGCGTGGACATCGGCGGTCGGCGATCTCCTCGCCGGCCGGCAGGAGCTGTTCGGCGGGTTGCTCGCCTTCGATTCGCTGACCGCCTACATTCGTCTGCTCCTGGCAGGGTTCCTGGTTCTGTTCATCCTGTTCACGAAGGTCTCGGGGATCCCGGACCGGGAGGACGGCGCCGATTTCTACACGCTCGTCCTCGGGGCGACGTTGGGAATGTGCCTGATGGCCTCCGCCAACCATCTGCTGATGGTGTTCATGGCAGTCGAGATGGCCAGCGTGCCGTCGTATGCCCTCGCCGGGCTCCTGAAAGGTCGGAAAACGAGTTCTGAAGCGGCGTTGAAATACGCCGTCTACGGCGCCGGTGCGGCGGGCGTGATGCTTTACGGCCTGAGCCTTCTTGCGGGCGTGCTCGGCACCTGCCATATGCCGACGATGGCCCGCCAATTGGCGTCGCTGGGTTCGTTGTGGATGCCCGACGGCACGGGGATGGCGCTGGCAATCGGTGGGCTGATGCTGGCCGCCGGCTTGGCTTTCAAGCTCTCTGCCGTGCCGTTTCACTTCTGGTGTCCGGACGTGTTTGCCGGTGCTGCTGCCGAGGTGGGGGCGTTTCTGTCGGTCGCGAGCAAGGCGGCCGCCGTGGCCCTCCTGCTCCGGGTGGCTTTCGGCCTGGGAACGACCGGACCGGGGCCCGACCATGCCGTGCAGATGGCCACGCTCGCGGATACGAGGCATTTCATCGTCGGGGTGGTGGCTCTCCTCGCCGCCCTCACCTGCACGCTGGGAAATCTCGCGGCCTACGGCCAGACGAACATGAAGCGGCTTCTGGCCTATTCGACGATCGCCCACGCCGGATACCTGATGATGGGGGTGGCGGCAGCCGTGGCACTTGCGGGGCGTGATCCCGCAGCGACCCGTTCCGCGGTCGCTGCGGTCTGTTTCTACCTCGGCACGTACGTGTTCATGAATCTGGCGGCCTTCGCGATCGTGGCCTTGCTGCGGAACTCGCTGCGGAGCGAGGAGATCGCCTCCTACGCAGGTCTGATCCGCTCCAATCCCGGGATCGTCGTGGCGACCGGTGTCGTCCTCGTGAGCCTCATCGGTCTGCCGCCGTTGGCGGGTTTCATCTCGAAGTTCCTGGTGTTTTCGTCGGTCGTGGAGGCCGTCACGCTCGGCGCCGAGCGTCCCTTGATGCTCGTGCTCCTGGTCGTCGGGGGCCTCAACACCGTCATCAGCCTCTTCTATTACCTCCGTGTCTTGAAGGTGATGACGTTCGATCCGCCGCCGGCCGAGCGGACCGCCGAAGCGTTCCCGCTGGTGTCGATCCCCGGTGCGCTCGTGACGGCTCTCGTCGTCCCGGTGGTGTCGCTCGGCATCTTCTGGTCGGGGCTGTACGCCTTCGCCCAGTTTGCCGGTGCCTTCGCCTCCTGATCCCCCTCCCAGCCACGGCACGCTCCCATGAAGTCGACACTCGCCGATCTTGCCGAAACCCTCGGTTCGTCGCTGCATGCGTATCTCGCGGCCGCCGGGGTGTGGAGCTTTCCCGGTGACGAGGCCATCAAACTGGCGATCATCGATCTCGTCGACGATCAGCGGAGCCTCGCCGACGAGGCGGGCCGGAGGCTCGAGCAGCACGGTGAGACGCCGCCCCGACCGGCGTTTCCGATCCAGTACACCTCGACCCACGACGTCGATCTCGGCGCGATGCTCCCCCGCGTGCTCGACGGGCTGCGGCATCAGGTCGCCCGATTCGAGCGGCTCGTGGATACCGGCGGGGTACCGGACGACATCGATCTTGTCCGCCAGGCCCGCGAGGCGACGCTCCAGCACGCCGACGTCCTCGAGGAGATCGTGCGGCGAGGCGGTCGCTCCGCACCGGTGCCGGTGTCCTGAACGCGCCCCTGTCGCGGTCTCCTGAAGCCTCGATTTCGGGCCTGCCCACGAGGGATGCGATGGAGTTCTTCGACAGCCATTGCCACCTCGATCCGATGCGCTACCTGGGGGAAGTCCCGGAGGTGGTGGCTCGGGCGCGGGCGGCCGGCGTCGTGGGGATGGCGGTCATCGGGACGCGCGCCATGGACAGTGAAGCGGCGGCCGATCTCGCCGCCCGCGAGCCGGGCATCGTCGCGGCTGCCGGGATCCATCCCAACGACGTCAACCATGTCGAGGCGGGCGAGTGGGACACGATCGTGTCGCTCGCCGAGTCGGGGCGCGTCGCCGCCATCGGTGAGACCGGACTCGACTGGTTCCGCGACCATGCGTCGCCGGATTTGCAGCGGGAATGGTTCGATCGGCACATCCGGTTGGCGCAGCGCCTCTCCCTCCCGCTCGTCGTCCACACCCGCGAAAGCATCCGGGACGTCCTCGTCATGATCGGTGAGGCCGTCGCCCGGGGGGGCCTCGAGGCGATCCTCCATGCCTTCACCGGCTCCGTCGAGGACGCGGCCGAGGCGGTGGACCTCGGCTGTCACCTCGGCTTTGCCGGCATGGTGACCTTCCGTTCGTCCGCGGCGCTCCGCGAGGTCGCGGCGACGGTGCCCATCGACCGTCTCCTCGTCGAGACCGATAGCCCGTTCCTGTCCCCGGAGCCCCTCCGCGGAAAACGCAACGAACCGGCCAACGTCGTCCATACCGCCCACTGTCTCGCCCTCGCCAGGGGCGTGGCTCCGCAGGCCGTCGCCGCGGCGACGACCGCCAATGCCAGGAAGTTGTTTCGCTGCCGTTAGCCTGTCGGTGTCATGGCGCATCCCGGCCGCGGCGGTACGGCCGCCGTCATCATCCCCCCGAAACCCAGGAGATTCTTCCGATGGTCCGCACACCGAGCACGATGCTCCCCCTCGGCACCACCGCGCCGGACTTCTCGCTTCCCAATGTCGACGGCCGGGTCCTGTCGCTCGAAGATGTCGCCGGCCCACGGGGAACGGTGGTGATGTTCATCTGTAACCACTGCCCGTTCGTCAAGCATGTCGCCGATCAACTCGCCCAACTCGGTCGCGATTACGCCCCCTTTGGAATCGGTTTCGCCGCCATCAGCTCAAACGACGTCGCCACGCATCCGGCGGACTCCCCGGAGCAGATGATCCACGAGGCGGAGGCGCGTGGGTACCCGTTTCCGTACCTGTACGACGACACGCAGGAGGTGGCCCATGCGTACCGGGCAGCGTGCACGCCCGACTTCTTCGCCTTTGATGCGGGGCGCCAGTTGGCGTATCGGGGGCAACTCGATGCCAGCCGCCCCGGGAACGGGGTGCCTGTGACCGGCACCGACCTTCGGGCTGCACTCGATGCCCTCGTCGCCGGGAGCACGCCTTCCACCGAGCAGCGGCCGAGCCTCGGCTGCAACATCAAATGGAAGCCAGGGCAGGAGCCGGAATACTTTTCCGGAGGCTGATCACGACTGATCCACCAAATCGTCGCGGCCGGTGCCGAGATCTCCCTTCGCCAACCGAACACTCCGCGTCGAGCGGGGCGAAAGGGATGTCGTCCGCCGCTGATCAGCGACGTGGTCCGTCGTTGGGCTTCTTCGGTGCCGGGGCGGTACCACGGCCCGCCAGTCGCCCGAGTCCCTCGGTGTCACCCGGCTCGAGCCGCGCGGCCCTGAGGTTTTCCCGCTGGATGGCCTCGTAGACCTCCTGCCGGTGGACAGGGATCTCGGAAGGCGCGTTGATGCCGAGACGTACCTTGTCTCCCCGAATGTCAACGATCGTGACAACGATGTTGTCACCGATCATGATGCTTTCATCACGCTGTCTGGAGAGCACGAGCATCGGTCGATCCTTCCTGATCCTGTCGTGGAGCCGACATTCCCCGGTCGGCTGTCACTGTCATTATGCGCTCTTTTTGAGGCCGGGAGTCGCGCAGGGCAATTCGTATTGCATCGGGAGCTCGCCGCTGGCAACGACTTGACGGCCGGTGCGGGCTTCGAGGTTGATGACGATCGGAGCTTTGAGATTGAGGGTGAGGGTCCTACCGTTACTACCGACGATGACCACCACCTGAGCCTGGCGGAGATCGGCGATCGCAAGCGGCGTCAGTTCACTGCGTGGAATACGCACCTGGTAGTCGGGTACGAAGCGTCTCGGGCTCACGACCGCAAGCGCGATGTCGCCGCGGGTCGTGCTCTGAAGCCAACCGAGGGCGTCATTGGTCGCGTCCGCCAGCAGGGCCCACTCCCGGCATCCCTCGAGTCCGGGGAGCCCGCTTGGGAAACTGATGATGTCGGCGGCGTCGATATCGATGCGCCCGAATCGTGAGGTGTTGATGCGCATGGCCAGGGCACTCCTTTGCCGGACGGTGCGAGGCGGCAGCGGTGTCGGTGCCGTCCCGTAGGAGTAGAGATCGGCTGTTGGCGGTGTCGGGGTCGAGAAAAAACGTCTGGCGAAACCGGGAGGGTCTGGCAGGACGGGAGGGCCGGGGAGACCTTGCCACACCCCTGCCCGGGCCGTTCCTGCCTTCCGGATCGTCACGATCGTCACGACCGTCGCGATCGGAATCTCACGCCGCCATCCGGCCCGTCGTGCACCGCGCCGCGCCTGCCTTCGTCATTGCCACATCGGTTGGGCCCGCCAGGCAGCCAGAGGGGCCAGGATGAGGAGCGGAGCCCACGCTCCGACCGACGGGCTGATGATGTAACTCGATGCCGCGGCGTGGCAGCCGAGCGTGACGAGAAAGAAGAACACCGTCATGGCGACACACAGGCCGACGGCGACGAAGATCCCGCGGCGGTTCGGCCCGACCACCAACGGAATGCCGAGCAGCGCCAGGGACATGTCGAGAAACGGCGCCACGAACCGGGCGTGGACGCGGAGCGGGATGTCGGCTCCCACGCCCAGTGCCGGGTTGGCGATCGCCGTCATCAGTTCGGGGGTCGACGAGTACTGGCTCCAGTTCGACGAGCCGATCAACTGTTCAAACGACACGTTGCTGGCGACGAAGCACTGCCCGGCCTCGACCCAGTCGGCGCCGGCCCTCGTCTGGATGATCGTCCGGCCGTCGGCCACGACCGGCGCCAGCCGGTCGATGCCGGCCGGCTCGCGGACCCCCCTCAGCAGGTAGCCGGCCGGATGACGGTCATCGGCGGCGACCCAATGTGCCTCAGCCGCGTCGATCTGGGTCCCGTGTTCCGCCAGGGGGTGGGGAAGGAGAAGGCTCGGTGCCTCGATCCTCCGGGGAGCTGCCTGCACCGATCTGCCACGAAACAGGATCTCCGTCTCGTTGTCGTAGCGGGCCTCGAAAGGCTGGTCTTTGTTCCCCTTGAGATCCTGGGCGTTGCGGGAGAACGCATCGCGAATCCGAGGGAGGATCAACTCCCGATTGGCGCCCGCAAGCAGGGCCACCACGGCGGCGAAGGCGATCGATCCGCGGGCGATCCTCCAGCGGGTGATCCCTGCGGCGAGCAACGCGGTCAATTCGTTGTGCCGCTCCAGCCACGACAGTGCGAACATCGCACTCGCCAGGGAGATGATGGCACTCGTGGCATCGAAGAACGAGATCAGCCGGTAGCCGTAGTACTTCCCGAGCACTCTCCAAAGCCCGCCGGCTTCGGCCCCGTGCGTGACGAACTCCTCCATGTTCGTGAAGGCGTCGACAACGAACGTCAGCCCTGCCAAACTGATGAACACGATCAGAAAGGCATGGAGTTGGGCACGGGCGATGTAGCGGTCGATCAGCATGCCGGGACCGGGCGTGGGGACTGGGGGCGCCGACGGGGCTCCTGAGCCCGGCCCCGGGCCGGGCCCCGGACCATGGCGGAGGGGCGGAGAATAGGGCGGTCGGGAAACAGCGTCAACGTGGCTCGAAGCGGGATTCTTCCGACGATGACATCGGGTTGGAATTGGCGATCCCGGCTGCCTGGGGGGTGGGCGTCGGCGGCCATCGACCTGCTCTTCCCCCCCCGGTGCGTCCTCTGCCGTCGGGAGGATTCCTTGCCGTCATCGCTCCGCTCCGCAGGGGAAGCGTGGAGCGAAAGCCCCCTCGGAGTCGCCGCCACGGCATCGATCTGCCGAGGATGTGCCGGTGAGCTGTCGGCCGGCCGGCCGCGCTGCCTGCGATGCGGGACCGAGGGGGAGTCGGAACCGTGCCACTCGTGCCGAGGCCGCTTCCGGGACTGGGACGGGATCGTCGTTCTGGGGGGATACGGGGGCCTGCTACGGCAGGCCGTGCTCCGCGCGAAACGTCCCCAGGGCGAGGACGTCGCGGTGGCCGTGGCTACACTCCTCCATCGACAGCACGCCGCAACGATCGCCGCATGGGCGCCGGATGTCGTGGTACCGGTGCCGATGCACTGGTGGCGCCGGGTGGTGCGCGGAACGAGTGCTGCGGAGGCGATCGCCGGCCGTCTGGGAAGGCTCGCAGGGGTGCCGGTGCGGCGGTTGCTGAGCCGCAGACGCGCGACGGTGATGCAGAATCGGCTCCCGTTCGAGGAGCGTCGGGCCAACGTCCGCGATGCCTTCGCCGCGAATCGACGAGGGGTCGAAGGGATGCGGGTCCTCCTCGTCGACGACGTCGTCACGACCGGTGGTACGCTGTCGGCCTGCAGGAGGACGCTCGCGAAGGCGGGGGCGACCGCCGTCCATGTGGCGGTGATTGCCCGGGCGGACCACGGCGGGGACGATGACGACGGCAGATTTGAAGTTCGGGAATGAAGACCACCGCGCCGCGGGCCGGCGCCCTAGCGTGAGAGACGTGCGATGGAACCGAAGGCGATCAGGGTCGGAACGCGGGGCAGTGCCCTGGCGCGAACGCAGACCGGATGGGTGGTCGATCAATTTCGTGCCCTCGGACACGCCGTCGACGTCGAACTCGTGTCGACCCGTGGTGACGTCGTCACCGACCGACCGATCGCCGGCATCAAGGGAGGGGACGGAGTCTTCGTCCGCGAACTCGAAAGGGCCCTTCTCGACGGGCGCATCGACGCGGCCGTGCACAGCCTCAAGGATCTGCCCACCGCGGTCACGCCTGGGCTCGAGCTGGCCTGCATCCCCGTTCGAGCGTCCCCTTTCGACGCCTTCGTGGGGCGTTCCGCACCGACCATCGATCGGCTGCCGCAGGGGGCCGTCGTGGGGACTTCGAGCGTGCGTCGTGTCATGCAGCTGAGGGCGATGCGGCCCGACATCGAGGTCCGTTCCGTGCGGGGCAATGTCGACACCCGACTCCGCCAGCTCGACGAGGGGGTGTGCGACGGCCTGATCCTCGCCGCCGCGGGACTCGGTCGCCTCGGTCTCGGGCAGAGGATCACCGAGGTTCTCCGCCCCGACGACTTCTGGCCCGCGGTCGCTCAAGGGGCTCTCGTGGTGCAGGTTCGCAGTGGCGATGCAAGGATGGCGGAGGTGGTCGACGCGATCGATGACCCCGCCTCCCATCGCGCGATCCGCGCCGAGCGGGCCTGCCTGGCCGCCCTGGCCGGCGGTTGTCTGGCTCCGGTCGGCGCCTGGGCCCGCTTCGAGGAGGAGTCGCTCCACCTCGGTGGGTGCGTTCTCGGACCGGATGGCACGGGCGTCGTGTCGGTCGTCGCGCGGGGCATCGCCGTCGGCGACGAGACGCCCGAACAACTCGGCCTCCGCGTGGCCGACGACCTGCGAAGGCAGGGGGCCGACGATCTGCTTGCAGGGGCTCGCGTCGCCGAGGAGTTGCGCCACCGAGGTTGATCAGCGTGGGGACGCGTCACCTTGAACACCCTGCCGACCCCGTGGGGATGACCCCCGCGCAGGTGTCCTCGGGGGCTGATTCCCTTCGCAGGGGGTGAGGGCTTCGCTCGTTGTCGGAGGGAAACAAGGAGGCTATTATGCAATCGACCGCGGAAGATGGCCCCGAACTGCGAAGGAACCTCCGAGCATGTCCGTCAAAGTCCTGATCGCTGATGACCACGAAGTTGTGCGCCGGGGGCTCGCCAGTCTGCTTGCTGGCTCGGAGGTCAAGATCGTCGGTGAGGCTTCCAACGGCGACGAGGCTTTGAAGCTCGCCAAAAAACTCAAGCCAGACGTCGTCCTTCTCGACATACGCATGCCGGGGAAGGATGGCTTGGCGACGCTCGAGCGCATCCGAGCCGATCTTCCCACCGTGCGGGTGGTCATGCTCTCCACGTTCGACAACCCCACCTATGTAGCTCGGGCCGTGGCTGCCGGTGCCCACGACTACATCCTCAAAGGCGCTTCGAGGAGCGAGATCATCGCGGCCATCACGGGGGCCGCTGCCGGGCAACTGCCGGCCCGTGCCGGAGAACTGCGACGCGTGGCAACGACGATGGCCAACCGGGTCGCCACTCCCGACCCCGACATCCCGCTCACGCAGCGTGAGACCCAGGTGCTCCGCCACATGGCGTTGGGGCTGTCGAACAAGGAGATCGCGCAGTCTCTGACGATCAGCGTCGAGACCGTCAAGGAGCATGTGCAAAACATCCTCCGCAAGATTGCCGTCACCGACCGGACCCAGGCTGCGGTTTGGGCGGTCCGACGCGGGTTGGTCTGAACGCCGGTCGGGCCGAGCCTGTCCACGACTTGACTCAGCGTGCCCGGGGGTGGGCTTTGTCAAACGCGTCGAGAAGACGCGTGGTCGTCACGTGCGTATAGATCTGCGTGGTGACGAGGCTCTTGTGCCCCAGGAGTTCCTGGACGCTGCGGATGTCGGCTCCGGCGTCGAGCAGGTGCGTGGCGAAACTGTGTCGCAGCGTGTGG
>Ga0208086_1000130_pt1 | contig 19973 bp, 11 predicted proteins | sample LakMenEpi06Jul10_FD_150675 | JGI IMG/M metagenome (GOLD analysis project Ga0208086, IMG submission 150675) | Freshwater microbial communities from Lake Mendota, WI - 06JUL2010 deep hole epilimnion (SPAdes) | ecosystem: Environmental > Aquatic > Freshwater > Lake > Epilimnion/Euphotic zone ...
AAGGCGCAAGGAAGAAGGGAATGAAGAAGGGGATAGATAGAAGAGATTAGGAGATTAGGACATTAGGAGATTAAGGGAATAGGGATCAGGGGGTGGGGGAAATCCGCCTGCGATCTAAACCTATGACCGATCTTCTTGTCTTTCCCTTTGCGTCCTTGCGCCTTTGCACCTTTGCGTTGAATTCTTCTTTGCGTTGAATTCCTCTTGGCTTTCCCTTTGCGTCCTTGCGCCTTTGCACCTTTGCGTTGAATTCCTCTTGGCTTTCCCTTTGCGTCCTTGCGCCTTTGCGACTTTGCGTTGAATTCTTCTTGGCGTTTTTGTCGGCCAAGCTTTCAGGAAAAGTAGCTCAATAGCTCGCGACGGTAAGCAGCCTCGTATTTCGGGAAGGTCGCTTCGAAGGCTTGGGCGTCGAGTGCTCCGTGCTGAAAACGACGTTTTGGAAACACCGGTAGATCCATCCCGGTGACCTGTTGGACACCGCGACGAACGATCTGACCTTTGAGCTCATAGAGTTTCTCGTGATCCCAGTCGGTCAAATCGATAAAGGGGATACCTTCGGCAATTTCGATCACACGCGGCAGAGCGAATGGACTAAAGCCCCGGAAACCGAGGGATTTTGCCGGCGCCCAGGTCCGCACATGGCCACGACTCTGGCCTCCGGAATAGACCAACGAGTGCTTGATCGCGTGGACACCCCAACCTTCTTGGTAGAGCATCAGGTTGTTCAGGACGCTTCGGATCGTAAGCTCGGGGTTTTCTTCAATGGGATAGTCTTTGAGGTTTTCGTCCCCTCCATCGCCATCGACCAGATACTTCCAATCCGGGTACCGGCTTCGGATCTCTTCGCAGAGGGCTAAGCCCATGGTGGCGGCTTGGACATCGAGAGGCTTATAGTCTTCAGTGATATGAACCGCCCGTCGCCAATCGAGTTTATGGCTCGGTATGTCGAGGACTTCATGGAGCATCTGCAAGCCGCATTGTTTGAGAAAGTCGTTGGCTTGTTGGGCGTCTTGGGCACGCTGATCCACGCTGAGTGTGAAGGCCTTAAGCCTCTGAGGGGCTTGTCCCCGTCGGAGCATCAGATGGTGGAGTACCAGGAGCACCGCGCCGCTATCGATCCCTCCGGAAAAGAGGACGCCGATGGGTTCTCGGTCGCCGATACGCTCGAGCCAAGCATCGCATTCGGTGGCCAGTTGCCCGATGTACTTGGCTCCGATCGCATCGAGATCGTTCGACCAGCGATTGCGCGCGGGCTGAAAGAATCGTGTGTAAAGCGGGTTCGGATCGGGGCATCCGACAAGTTCAATCTCGACGACATAGTGGGCCGGGACCATCCGGGTGTACGAGGCGTGGAATTGATCGTCGATCCCCATCTCGGAGAGTTTGAGCCGGATGTCTTGGATCTGCTCGGCGACGATCAAGCAGGGGCCCTCGGCTCGTTTGGCCAAGAAATACCGCATGGGTCGCCCGATCGAGCGTGCCATTCGGACGGTTTTTCCTTGGGTTACGCAGATCGCAAATTGTCCATCGATCTTGGCCACCTCCTCGGCGAGTCCAGTAAGAACCATCCGCTCTGCTTGTTCCATGTCCATATTCAGGAGAATATTGGCATCGGGATCCATAAGGTTTTCAACGCGCGCAATGGTCTGGGGGTGTGTCATCGCTTGGAATTTCTAGCCGAAGAGGTAATGATGAGAGTCCTTCGATCGATGGACGATCGAATATACACCAAAACCGAGTCAAACGGAACGCAGTAGACAGGACGAGCGATGGCGAAAGGACTCTCAAAAATCACAAAACCACTTGCTCTCAAGTTGCTCTCGGCATGCGACGGGGATGAAATATGGTCTTGCCAGCACTGCCGATCCGAGCGGGTTCCTGAAGATTGGATCGCCCGCTTGCGAGATGTGTTCGAAAGCGACTTTTCGGACCAAGGGAGCACGATTTTCGAGGAGGGGAAACGCGTATCGCAGTACGAGGGGGTCCGCTCGGTCGATATCGCAGTGGCCGTTGCGATGAGCCTAGGAATCCAAATCGATCCGTGGGTATTGAGTCAAAACCATCGCGCCGCGATTGTCGCGTGGATCCAGGAGCGTCTCGAAGAGCAGTAGCGATCCAACAATAAGGGCTCTACTGTGATTTCGATTCCTTTACGGAATGTTGCCGCGGTGCAAGCGGAACGGCTCAAGATCGATCAGGGGCTTGTGGCCTCGCATATGCTGGTCCATCAGAACCGCGGTCGCACTCGACCAGTGAAGTCCATGCCGAAAATGCCCCGCAGCGACATAGCCATTGGTGTATGGATGCAACGTCCCTAAGTACGGAAAGCCATCGATCGAACCGGGGCGCAAGCCCGACCATTGCGTTTCGAGAGGCACATGTTGAATCATCGGACAAAGGCTAGAGGCCCAGCTCGCTAGCTGGTCCATCATCTCTTGCGTAGTGCCCTTTTGAAACCCGACTTCCTCCTCACACGAACCGACCAGCAAGCGACCGTCTTGCCTTGGAACCATGTACCGGTGCCCTTCGTTGACAACGCACTCGAAAGGGGGGCGATCGAACCGATAGAGTTGCATCTGCCCACGCACAGGATAGATGCCCGTTTCGATCCCCAGGGTCTTGAGCAACGGGCCCGTCCAAGCTCCGGTGGCTAAACAAACACGATCGGCTACGATTTTCAGTGGATTGCCTGTTTCGTAAGACTTCAAGGAGACGCTCTGGATCGAGGTCCCGTCGGCCTGTAAGCTCAGGTCCTGAGCCTGCTCGATCAAGCAGACGCCAAGGGCTTGGCAAGCTGCCTTCAAGGCGATCAGATGCCGAGGATTTCGCACTTGTGCATCGCGCTGCACCCAATAGTATTCCGCTCGAGTCGCCGACGGAACCGATGGGTCTGCAAGCCCCCCAGGTGCGAGCATCCCGGACGCAAGCCCCCCGGACGCGAGCATCCGGCATCGGCTCGAGACTTGGTCCAAGCTCCATCGCTCGTACTCGATACCGAGTTCGTCCCACCACATGCAGTTGGCTCGCATCGTAGCGCGTTCGGCGGGGCTTCGAGCGATATAAAGGCCACCGCAGCGGCGGTATTCCGTATCGATCTGAGTCAGGTCGTAGAGCCATCGGGCCCACTCCTCGTGGACTTGATCGGAAAGCTGACGCAGTTGCTCGATCGGATCCTCGACAGGTCCACTCGCACCGGCAGGGAGGATCCCGGCTCCGGCCCACGAGGACTCCTTGCCGATCGCCCCGCGATCGATCAGGCATACGCGCCAGCCGTTTTTCGCGCACTGCGCGGCGATCGATAGACCAATGACGCCACCGCCGACGATGGCAAGATCGTATTTCGATGCCAAAGCGAATTGGTTGCTCATCCGATCAGCGTTCAGGTGCAATCTCACCGGACTTGAGTTTGCCGATGTAGATCTGCAATTGCTTGTAGATCTCGTTGCTCAGGATAAAAACACCAAGCAGATTGGGGATCGCCATGGTCAGGATCATCATGTCACTGAACTCCAGAATGTTCACAGGTTTGACGATCGATCCGAGAAGGGTAAAGCCCAGGAATAGGAACTTGTAGATCAACGATGACTTTTGTCCAAAGAGCCACACAAAACAGCGTTCTCCGTAGTAGGACCACGAGACGCAGGTCGAGTAAGCAAAGAAGAAAATCGCAACGTACAGAACGTACTTGAACCAGGCTAAGCTCGGGTTCTGGGTAACGGCCTGGACGGTAATCATCGAACCTTGGTTCGCAGCGGCCATCTGCTGGACTTCGGGCAGCTTGTACACCCCAGTAATGACGATTAGCAAACCGGTCAGCGTGCAAACAATCACCGTGTCGATAAACGGTTCGAGCAAAGCCACAATGCCTTCGCTGACGGGCTCCTGGGTCTTGGCAGCCGAGTGGGCAATGGCGGCCGATCCGGCTCCAGCTTCGTTGGAAAAGCAGGCCCGTTTGGCTCCGATGACCAAGACCCCGAAAAAGCCACCGTAAAGCGCCGAGGGTGCAAAGGCTCCTTGGACGATTTCTAAAGCCGCCGTCGGAATCTGCTGGTAGTTCGCACCGATAATCGTCAGGCACATGATCAGGTAGGCTCCGCACATGAACGGTACGACGATCCCGGCGAAGTTCCCGATCGATTTGATCCCTCCGATAATCACCACGCCGACGGCCAGAACCATCAGGAGTCCATAAATCCAAGGGGCCGTTTTGAGAAACTCAAATGCGGGTTCAGCCTGGAACGCGTTGAGCGATTGGGCCACTTGATAGGAGTTCCCACCCCCGAACGAGCCACCGATGCACAGGATCGCAAAAGCGAACGCAAGGACCTTGCCCAAGCCGCCGAGTCCCTTGGCCTCGAGTCCCTTTCGAAGGTACACCATGGGGCCACCGAGGATGTTGCCTTTTTCGTCGGTGGTTCGGTACATCACCGCTAGAGCGCATTCGGCGAATTTCGTCGTCATGCCGATCAAACCAAAAAAGATCAGCCAGAAGGTCGCTCCAGGTCCACCCGTCCCGATCGCGATGGAGACTCCTGCGATATTCCCAAGCCCAACGGTCCCCGAAAGCGCAGAGGCAAGGGCTTGGAAGTGTGAAACATCCCCTCGATCTTCTTTGCGATCGTATCGCCCGCGAATCAAGTCGACCGAATGACGAAAAAGACGCACGTTGATAAAGCCCATGCGTATGGTCAGGAAAATGCCGGCAAAGAGCAACCAGACGACCACAAACGGAATGCTGACTCCAAGCCAAAGCTTGGTCCCAAAATCAAAAAACAAAACCGCATCGAGCGGCTTGACCAAGTAGTTTTCGAAAAAACCGTCGACCGATTCGATCCATCCGGGCAAGGATCCAGTGCTGTGCGATGGACTTGCAGGGGGCTCCTGGGCCAAGAGCATCTGGCAATCCACCAAGGAAAGCCCCAACAAGAAGCAAAACAGATACTTGAAAGCTCTCATGGAGGCTTGTTGAAGCACCCAATCGATCGATTTGAGAAACATTTTTCGCAGCACCACTCTCGTAAAATAACCTTGAAAACAAAGGGTGTTTAATAAGGTTTGGCTATCATAGCCATCAAAGTCGACGAATGCATTAGCCCGAATGTCAAAAGAACCAGCGAATGGCGTAGAAAAAACGATCATCATTTCGCATAATGTCTAACAGTCGTTGAGCGCCTACCCTTGGTGGAATTCTAACCCATTTGAGTCTCGATGAACCCAACGCACCCTGCGAACCGGCCCAACTCCCCTCGTTGGACCAGAACCCTCCTGACCTCCCTTCGGCTTGCCTGCTACCCGATCCTCTCCTGCTGGGTTGTGGCCCTATCGGTCCGAGCCCAAGAGCCGGACAACGAGATTCGGTTCGGACAAGACGTTCAACCGCTGCTCGCCCGACGTTGCTTTGCTTGCCACGGCCCGGATACAGCCGAAGCAGGTTTACGCCTGAACTCATTCGAGCATGCAACAGAAAAACTCGAATCGGGACTTCAAGCGATCGCTCCAGGAGCCCCAGAGCAGAGCGAATTGCTCAAGCGGATTCGCTCGAGCGAGGAAGGCCATAGAATGCCCCCTGAGGGCAAACCCCTTACCGAACGCGAACAAAAGATCCTTGAAACATGGATCGCCCAAGGAGCTCAGTGGAAGCAGCATTGGGCGTTTGAACCGCTCACCAAGCCTGAGGTTCCACAAGCTGCTCTCCAAAGTGCCCCGATCGATGCGTTCATCGAAGAGAAACTCGCCAAGCGAGGGCTGAGCCTCGCCCCGCAAGCCGAACCGATCCAGTTGCTCCGCCGTCTTTACTACGACCTGATCGGTTTGCCTCCGACTCCTGCCCAGGTCGCCGCGTTCCTCGAAAAATCCAAATCGGGCTTCGATCAAGCTTGGGAAGCCGAAATCGATCGATTGCTTGCCAGCCAACAGTACGGGGAACGTTGGGCCCGCCATTGGCTCGATGTGGTTCGCTACGGCGAAACCAATAGCTTCGAACGCGATGGGGCAAAGCCCCATGTTTGGCGATACCGCGATTACGTCATCGGCGCGTTCAACCAAGACAAGCCCTACAACGAGTTCTTGACCGAACAACTCGCCGGTGACGAACTGCCGGAAATCACCCGAGACTCCTTGATTGCGACCGGCTTCTATCGATTGGGGATCTGGGACGACGAACCTGCCGATCGAGAGCTTGCCGTCTACGAAGGCTTCGACGATATCCTCACGACCGTCGGGCAAGGACTTTTGGGTCTGACGATCAATTGCAGTCGCTGCCACGACCATAAGATCGACCCTATCCCTACCAAGGACTACTACAGCACCTTGGCGTTTTTCAGAAACCTCACCTCCAACGGCTATGGCCCGCAAGTCGAACGCCCTTTGATCGCAAGTCAGGCAGACAAAGATCAGATGCGCGATCTCGAGCAGGAGATTCGACAGAACGGTGACAGGATTCAAAAGCGACTGACCGAAGTCGAGACCACCCTGCGGGAACAATTCAATGCGCTGACTGCGTCGGAGTCGAAATCCTACGACCTCGATGATCTTGAATACAAGTTCTATCGAGACACCTGGGACAAACTCCCGAACTTCGATGAACTCAAGCCCGAGACGATCGCCAAAGTCGATCCGCCTCTGATCGATATCGGAGCTTCGAGTCGCCCGGATTTCTTTGGTTTCGTTTTCACCGCGATGTTGATCGTCCCTAAGGATGGCGAATACACGTTCATTCTCGATTCGGATGACGGTTCTCGATTGACCCTCGACGGCAAACAGATCATCGAATACGACGGGATCCATGGTGTGGGCCGTCCCAAGCGAATCAGTGTGCAGCTCAAAGAAGGTCGAATTCCACTAAGACTCGATTACTTCCAAGGCCAATTCGGTAAAGGCCTGAACCTTGCCTGGTCAGGTCCCGGATTCCGCCGAAAGCGATTGACGGCCGACTCGGCAGAACAGGCCAAGGATCTGCAGCAAGCGATTGCAAGCTCGAGCGTCGAGGGACTCGATCCGGCGCTTGTCGAGGAATTCAAATCCCTGCGCAAACAACTCGAAGAGAACAAGCGTCGCAAGCCGTGGGAGGACTACGGCATGTGCGTCAGCGAAGTCGGTACCAACGCACCAGATACCTATATCCTGACACGAGGAAGCCCGCAGGGCAAAGCCGATAAAGTCGATCCGGCATTCCTCTCCATCCTCGGAGGAGAGCCACCGGCGATCGCACCGAACCCTCAAGCCAACACGACAGGCCGAAGACTGGCTTTCGCCAAATGGATCACCGATCCTACCAATCGCCTCACGAGCCGAGTGTTCGTCAACCGAATCTGGCAGCATCATTTCGGACGAGGAATCGTTCGCTCACCGAACAACTTCGGGCAACTCGGCGAGCAGCCGACCCACCCCGAGTTGCTCGATTGGCTCGCTTCGAATTTTGTCGAACAGGGCTGGAAGATCAAACCATTCCACAAGCTCATTCTGACGTCCAAAAGCTACCGGCAATCCTCCCTGGCTTCCCCCGAGGCGCTGGCCAAGGATGCCAACAACGATTGCTTTAGTCGATTCGATTTGCGTCGCTTGAGCGCCGAAGAGTTGCGGGATTCGATCCTTGCAGTCAACGGAAAACTCAACCTCCAAATGTTCGGACCTAGTATCTATCCAACCCTATCGAAGGAAGTCTTAGCATCGCAATCGGTGCCTGGAAAAGGTTGGGAACGGTCGGGTCCGGAGGATCAAAGCCGACGCAGTGTCTACATCCATATCAAACGTTCGCTCTTGGTTCCGATGCTCTCGAACTTTGACTTTCCAGACCCAGATGTCAGTTGCGAGGCTCGCTTTATCACAACGCAACCAGGCCAGGCGCTCGGGATGCTCAACAGCGACTTTCTCCACACCCAGTCCGATGAGTTTGCCAAGCGACTTCGAGCCCAAGCTCCCGAGGATCTCGACGAGCAAATCCGACTGGCCCATCGACTCGCTCTGGCCCGGAATCCTTCGGACGATGAAGTCGCCAGAAGCAAGAAACTCATCGAGCAACTGCAGACCAAGCACCAGCTCTCGCAAGACAAAGCGCTGGCCTTCTTCTGCTTGTACATCTACAACCTCAACGAATTCTCCTACGTCGATTAACCGTCGATCAACCGTTGATTAATGTTGATACCGATCATCAATCCGTCACTCCAATCAAGCGAATATTCAAATGCCTCGTAACTTTTGCGGTAGGACACGCCGGGAATTTCTCTGGCAAACCGGTGCCGGTTTCGGCGGTTTGGCTCTGACCGATTTGCTCTCGCGCGATGGCTTTTTTGGCCAAGCCAACGCGTCGGAAGACCGCAAACTACCGGCTCCCCATTTCGCACCCAAAGCCAAAAGCGTCATTTTTTTGTTCATGTACGGTGGTCCTAGCCACATCGATACGTTCGACTACAAACCCACCATGAAGGGTCGCGACAACCAAGTCGTCACCGTCAAAACGTTTGGACGCGGAGGACATAAGAATCAGGGACGGATCGTTGAACCCCGGTGGAGCTTCAAGCAGTACGGGGAGTCGGGCAAGTGGGTCAGCGAACTGTTCCCCAATGTCGCCCAGCACGTCGATGATATCGCTTTCATCCACTCGATGACCGCCGATTCGCCGATTCATGGTTCCGCAATGCTGATGATGAACTCCGGACGGGTTCAAAGCGGACACCCTTGCCTAGGTTCCTGGGTCAACTACGGACTCGGATCGATGAACGAAAACCTCCCGGGGTTTGTCGTGATGCTCGACCCGACCGGAGGGCCGATTTCAGGGGCCAAGAACTGGTCTAGCGGCTATATGCCCGCAAGTTTCCAAGGCTCAATTTTCCGAACCCAAGGCACCCCAATTCTCGACCTCAAGTCACAAGATGGGGTTTCTCGCAATCTCCAACGCGACTTGCTCAACTCGATCAACGAGCAAAACACCTTGCATGCCAAGCAACGCGGCGATCGGAGCGATCTGCTATCGCGGATCTCGACCTATGAACTCGCCTACAAGATGCAAGAGAGCACACCCGAAGCGGTCGACATCGCCGACGAATCGGCAGAAACACTTGCACTCTACGGTATCGATCAGGACCGGACCAAGGACTTTGGTAACAAGTGCTTGCTAGCGCGTCGGCTCGTCGAACGGGGGGTCAGGTTCGTTCAGATCTACTCCGGAGGTGCCCATAACGACGACAATTGGGACGCGCACTCCGATCTTAAAAAGAACCATGATTTCCATGCGGGCAACACCGACAAACCTATCGCCGGTCTGATCGCGGACCTCAAACGACGCGGATTGCTCGACGAGACGCTGATCATCTGGGGCGGAGAATTCGGGCGCCAACCGACCGCCGAGTATGCCGAAGGGACCGGACGGGACCACAACTCCTATGGCTTTACCATGTGGATGGCCGGCGGTGGGATCAAGGGGGGCGTGAGCGTAGGGACCACCGACGAACTCGGAGCCGCCGCCGTCGAGAAGCCATTCCACGTCAAAAATCTCCATGCCACCGTTCTTCATCAGTTAGGGATCGACCCAAATCGGTTATCCTACTTCCATTCTGGATTGGACCAAAAACTTGTGGGTGTCGAGCCCATAGAGCCGATTCAAGAGGTTATTGGCTAACCGCTTAACTCCATCCCAGGGTGCGAACCATGCCCACGAAACCGATTTGGAACCACTCCACATTCGCCCGTCGCGAAGCGTTGCAAATCGGAGCCGCAAGCATCCTAGGGCTAGGCACCAACCACCTCTTAGGGCTCGCCGAGGCTCGGGCCGCCATCGGCACGAAACCGCCCGCGAAAGCCAAATCGTGCATCTTCATCTTCCTATCGGGCGGATTGGCTCAGCACGAGAGCTTCGACATGAAGCCCGATGCCCCAGCGGAAATTCGCGGTGAGTTTCGACCCATCGCCACCAAAACCGCTGGCCTGCATATCTGCGAGCACCTGCCGCAGCTCGCCAAAATAAGCCATCTTTGGTCCCTCTGCCGATCGCTGACCCATCCGTCGAACGACCATTCCGCCGGGCATCACATCATGCTCACCGGACAATCCCAACTCCCCGTGGGATTCAATCCCAACGCTCCGAGCCGAACCGATCACCCCTCGATCGCATCGAAACTAGGACATGCGATTCCAAGCGTTCGCGGGGCGATGGGCAACAACCTTCCGCCAGCCGTTGTCCTTCCGGAACGACTCGTCCATAACACCGGTCGAGTCCTACCTGGTCAGCACGCCGGGATGATGGGGCAGTCCTCCGATCCATGGTTCATCGAAGCTTCTCCGTTCCATACGACTTCCTACGGTGCGTTTCCCGATTTCGCATTCGATCACCAACAGCGAGGAAAGCCCGACGAGCGGATTTTCCAAGCTCCCCAGTTATCGGTCCCGCAGACCCAGGGGATCTCGGATATCCATCAGCGAATGGAACTTCTGGACCGTCTGAATCGCCAACGCAAACGCATCGACCAAATCGGCGAATCCTCGATGCTCGATCGGCATCGCCAAACGGCCGCTTCGATGATCCTCGATCCCAAAGTTCACAAAGCACTCGATGTCGCTAAAGCAGATCCCGCGACCCTTGATCGCTACGGCCGTAACTCGTTTGGCCATTCGCTTCTGATGGCTCGCCAACTCGTCGATTCAGGTGTGCCGCTGATCCAAGTCAACTTGGGAAACAATGAGACCTGGGATACCCACGGCAACGCGTTTCCTCATCTCAAAGACCGATTGCTGCCACCGACCGACCAAGCCCTCGCGGCGTTGCTCGGTGACCTTGAGCAAAGTGGGCAACTCGACGAGACGCTCGTCGTCGTAGCCGGGGAGTTCGGCCGGACGGCGAAAATCACCCTGCTGGCCGAGCATTACAAGCTTCCTGGTCGCGACCACTGGGGAGCCAGCCAATCGGTCCTGATGGCCGGGGGGGGCATTCAGCCCGGTGTGGTGGTCGGTAAAACCGACGCAAAAGGGGAGTACCCTGTCGATACGCCGGTCAAACCAGAAAACTTTGCCGCGACGATCTACCATTTATTGGGAATACCGTCAGAAGCGGTATGGCAGGATACTCACGGTCGCCCATTTGCCATTTATCACGGCGAACCGATCGCAGGTTTGGTGTAGAATGAAGGGGCTATGCCCCGGGAATCGGTCAGGGAAACCTTGAGCCCCGATTCTCTTGACCCACCTACCTCTCCTTCCTCAATCCGACCATGCAACTACCCCGCGTTTGGTTATTGCTGGGCTATTTCCTCGGCTATTTCGCGCTTTGCCTTGCGTTCGACTGCAAAAGTCTTCTTTCGCAGATCCCGATCACGGCCATGGCTCCCCAAGCCCTTGCGCCAGGAAAAACCACCCGAGTCGAATGGACCGCTGGCGCCCTGAAAACTCCCCTGCGCATCGGTGGTTCGTTTCCGATGGAGGTCCAGTGGATCCACATCGAGCCGAACAAAGCCGTCGCCGATATTCGGATCCCCGAGACCGTACGGCTCGGACCTACCACGCTGTGGCTTGCCACCGACGATGGAATCAGCGAACCGCTGACGATACTGATCGACGATCTGCCAAGTGTTTCTGACAACGGGGCGAACCATAGCCCATCGCAACCCCAAGCGATCTCGATTCCCTGCGCCCTCGATGGACGAAGCGATGCGGCGCAAAGCGATTTCTATCAGGTCCGATTGAATGCCAACGCAACCATCGGTGTCGATTGTGTTGCCGAACGCATCGGATCGGCGATGGATTCGGTCCTGCGAATCTGGGACTCCACAGGCAAACTGCTGCTGCAATCCGATGACAGCGATTCCGGGCCCGATAGCCAAGCCCAATTCACAGCCCCTGCCGATGGGGATTATCTGATCGAAATCGTCGATAGCCGGTTCGCAGGTGACGGTCGCTACCGACTACGGATATCCGACGCTCCGGTCTCACCTATCCCTTACCCGCTGGCCGTTCGACCGTCGGCACCAACGAACCTTTCCTGGATCCTATCCGATGGTTCGATCCTCCAAACGGATCGGAATCCTGATCAATGGCGGCTCGAGGTCAACGCACCTGCCGAGGCGAACTTCCATCGTTGGTTAGCAGGCCCAACGAGTCCGACGAAGCTCGGTGGCTTCTGGGCCGATCTGCTGGTTCGCGATTTTCAGCTCTACAGCGAACCTCTCGGAACCGAATCGCACACGAGTCCACCGGAGTCCCCTTTGACACTTCCGGTGGGAATCTCCGGCAGAATCACTCAACCAGGGCAGACGGATCGCTACGCCATCGCGGGGACTCAAGGCCAAACCATTTCGATCCAAACGCTCACCCGTAGCCTTGGACTCCCAACGCTCTTGAAGCTGGCCGTGCTGCATCCGAACGGAAATGTCTTGGGTCAGACCGCCATCAATGAGTCGGACGAATGGCAATTGGATATCACGTTTCCTGAGACCGGGATCTACACGATCGTCGCAAGCGATCTGCTCGGACGCTCCGGACCGCGCTACGCGTACTGGATCGAAGCGGCTCCAAAGCCTCCGTTTGCCGTTGGCATCAAGCCGGATCCAAAGACCCTTGAGAGCCGTTTGCTCGAGTCGGGTGCAGGATCGACCTGGATCGATTTGACTATTCAGCGTGCCGGGTACGATGGCCCGATCCAAATCGAATGGGTTCAGCCGATCCCAGGACTGAGGATCCTCAATCCAAGCGTCCCTGCAAAGGCCGCCGAACATCGCATGTTCCTTGCGACCGACCCGAGTTGGGATCCGAGCCGCACCGGGCAACTGCAATGGACGGCGAAACAAGTCGATGGTGGGAGTTTCTCATCACCGGTCCAGACGATCGCGCTGAGGCGTGCCAAACTCCCTCACCAGCCCTTCCCAACCTCGGGCACCCTGGGCCAACTCGCTTTCGCCTCCATGGCTCCAGGCGAACCCTTTTTCCAAGCCGAATTTCCACCCGGCCTGACGCTCGCCGCCCCGATCAAGCAGCATGTCATCAGCGGAACCATCAAGCGACTCAAGGAGGAGTTCAAGGAGCCCGTCACCTTGCTGTCGGTCTCTGGCCCCCAAGGATGGACGGTTCAACCTGCGCTCGATAAAGACACTTTGAAACTCACCCTCTCTCGATCGGACGGGACGTTGGCACCGAATCCCAACGTTACGCCGAGCGACAGCCTCAAACTCTCCCTTTATGGACAAACCCAACGAGGACGGATCGAGAATTTCGAAATTCCGTTTACGTGGTTCGACCCACTGCTGGTCTCCGCGCCACCGATCCCACGCTTGCTGCCTGGATCGACGCTGCCGATCCGGGTCGACATCCAACGCAAAGGGATCGAAGCGGCCGCAGTGACGTTGCAGTTGTCCAATCCCCCGGCAGGTCTAGCAGCCGACCCAGTGGTCATCCCCGCCGACCAATCCACAGGCTTCCTGCAATTGAAGATCGCACCCGATTTGCAGCCCGCTGGGGATTTGCCCCTGACTTTCTCTGCGACCACCAAAGTCGGAGAGAATGAAATCGTCGCGACTAGCCAGCCCATGCCTGCCTCCATCGAACCTCTTCCGGTCCGTCTCGAAGCCTTTCCCAGCCAAATCACCCTGACTCGATCTCGCGATTCGGCCAAGTTCGTACTGACGGGTTGGGATGCAAACGGGCTTGCGAGAGACTGGACCGAGAAAGCGCGATGGACAAGCTCGAACCCTGCGATCGCTCAATGCGATGCTCGAAGCGTGTCTCCGAAAGCCAACGGGCAGGCAGAGCTCATCGCCGAGTTGGGGACCCATCGCATCGCGATTCCCATCGTTGTTTCCGGATACGAGGCTCCCGCCCGAGTCGAGTTCGAAAACGAAGTCCTCGTCGCACTCTCCAAGCAAGGTTGCAACTCAGGGGCTTGCCACGGATCGCCAAGCGGTAAGGGAAGCTTTCGACTCTCGCTCCGAGCGTTCGATAAGGTATTGGATGCGTTGACCCTCGTGCGTGAGGAAAGCGAACGCAGACTCAACCCCTTAGAGCCTGAACAGAGCCTTCTGCTGACCAAACCCAACATGAAGGTACCCCACGGCGGAGGTCTGCAGCTACGCAAAACCGATCCCGCCTACCGCGTTCTCGTCGATTGGATCGGCCAAGGAGCCCCGATGGATCCGGCCAACCAAGCCCGTTGCGTCAAACTCGAGGTCTATCCCAACAGTCAGAGGATTTTGGCCAAGGAGCATGGCCAACAACCCTTGGTCGTGCTTGCTCACTTCGCAGATGGATCACGCCGGGATGTGACGGATCTTTGTGTCTACGAAAGCTCGAACACCAGCGTGGCCAGCGTCGATGTTCGCGGAAAGGTCACTGCACATCAAAAAGGGGAGTCGGTGATTTTGGTCCGATTCCTCGAGCATATCGAGTCGGTACCGTTCCTCTTTAGCGAAGAGACACCCGGTTTCCAATGGACCCCACAAACGCAACTGAATTTCATCGATAACTTGGTCGATGCGAAGCTCCAACAATTGCAATTCAATCCAGCCGCGTTGTGCACCGACGATGTATTTTTGCGACGGGTTTATCTCGACGTGGTCGGGATCCTGCCGACGGTAGACGAAGCTGCCGCATTCTTGGCCGACCCGAGTCCCGACAAGCGGACTCGACTTATCGATCAACTCTTGGCTAGGCCCGAGCATGCCAAGTTCTGGGCGCTCAAGTGGGGAGATTTGCTCCGAATGACCAGCAAGGCCGTCGGGAACGAAGCGGTCTTCAAATACTACCGATGGGTCGAGCAATCGATTCGAAACAACCAACCCTACGATCAATTTGCAAGGGAGTTGCTCTCGTCGAGCGGGAGCACCTTTTCCAACCCGGCAGCGAACTTCTTTCGCACCGCTGGCGATATGAACGAATCGGTCGAGACCATCTCCCAGGTGTTTCTCGGGGCTCGTTTGCAATGCGCCAAATGCCACAACCATCCCTTCGAACGCTGGACCCAAGACAATTACTACGGACTCGGTGCCTCGTTCAACCGAGTCCAACGCAAGAAAACCCAACGGCCCAACGAATGGTTGGTTTTCTCAAGCGATACCGGAGAGGTCGTTCAACCCAGGACCGGCCAAACCATGAAGCCCTGGGTGCCTGGCGCAACGGACCTTACGATCGATCCTGCGAAAGATCGCCGGCAAGCGTTTGTCGATTGGCTCGTCCAATCCGACAACCCGTTCCTGGCTCGCGTCGAGGCGAATCGGATCTGGTCGCACCTTTTCTCGCGAGGCATCGTCGATCCGATCGACGATTTCCGCGACAGCAATCCACCGACCAACCGACCTTTGCTCGATGAGCTGACCAAGCGATTCGTTGAGAGCGGCTTCAATCGCCGGGAATTGATCCGAACGATCCTACAGAGCAGGGCCTATCAATCGAGCTATGAAACCAACACATGGAACGAAAAAGACCAACTCTATTTTTCCCACCAAAAGCCCCGTCTCCTGAGCGCAGAGCAATTGCTCGATGCGATCAACCAACTGACGCAGACCGAACAGAATTATCCAGGTCTACCGGTCGGTACGAAGGCCACACAGATTCCCGCACCGGATATCGCCAAAGTCGATTTCCTGAAAGTCTTCGGGCAACCTGAACGATCGACCGTCTGCGCCTGCGAGCGCTCCGAGGACTCCAACCTCAGCATGGCGATCGAACTTTTCAATGGAACGACGGTCCACGAAAAACTCAAGAACCCGAAAAATCGATTCCGAAGCCAACTTGCCGAAGGCAAGCCGCTTGAGGATATCATTCGAAACCTCTACCTCGCGGGACTCTCGAGGAATCCTAGCCCCGAGGAATTGCAGGAATCGATCAAGCACTGCCAGAGCAAACCCGATCCGCTCCTGGGGCTCGAGGATCTGTGCTGGGTATTGATCAACACCGACGAATTCCTATTCCAGCATTGATGCAATCGATGGTTTCATCCCTCCAAAACCGACTCCTGTACCGATGTTCGATAGCGATCCTGACGCTCTATGGGGCGATCGTTAGCCTCGGGGCGAATGCATGGGCACAAACACCTATTTCGTTCCGTGAGCAAGTCGCTCCGATCCTTCTAGAGCATTGCGTCGCTTGCCACTGCGCGAAAAAAGCCGAGGGAGGCTATCGTCTCGATACCGTCGAGCAACTGGTAAAGCCAGGCGATGGGGGGGCCAACCCAATCGTTGCGACCAAAAGCCTTCAAAGCGAGTGGATCGTTCGGATGAAACACGCCGAACCCGATCTGCGCATGCCGCTCGATAGCGAACCACTCTCCCAAGCATCCATCGATGCGATAGGACTGTGGATCGACCAAGGAGCCCTGCTCGATGGGATCCTGCCAACCGAACCCCTTTGGTCCGTGATCCCACCCAAGACCTATCGGGCACCACCCGAACATTACACCGTACCCTTGCCAATAACGGCGCTTGCGTTTACAGCCGACGGATCGCAACTCTTGTCCTCGGGTTACCACGAGATCCTGGCGTGGAATCCCTCGGATGGCTCGTTGATGAACCGCTCGCCAAACCAGCCGCAGCGGATCTATTCGATCGTCCAAGCGGCCGAACCGACGAAGTGGTATGTAGGGGGAGGGACCCCAGGATCGCTCGGGGAGGTCCGGATCCTAGACCTTAGCACCAACAGCACAGAAAAAGTCATCGCACGAGGCCCCGATGTGGTCCTCGACATTGCAGTCCGACCCGGCAACCAGGAAATCGCAGTGGCCATGGCAGACAACTCCATACGAATCATCGAACTCCAGAAGAACGAAACCCGGCGGGTGATCGCAAGCCATGCCGATTGGGTGGTGCAGTTGTCCTACAGCGAGGATGGCAAACGCCTGGGCTCGGCCAGCCGCGATAAATCCGCCAAGGTGGCCGATGCCGATTCCGGGGAACTGCTGGTCAGTTACCCAGGACATGGAGCGGCCGTTCGCGGAATCGCATCGATTCAAGATGGCAAACAATGGATCAGCGTCGGGGCGGACAATAAACTTCATCGCTGGGAAGTCGAGAATGCCAAGAAGATCGCCGAGGTCCCCTTGGGGGGCGAGCCGTCGAAGATCGCCAAACAGGACGCATCGATTTGGATACCCGATGCCGACAAGCATTGGTACCGCTTCGAACTGGCCAACAACGCGATTGCTGCCAAGCAACCGGGTCACGAGGACTGGGTGACCTCCGTCGCCGTTCACCAAGGGACAGGACGCTTGGCAACCGGATCGATCGACGGGAGCATTCGCGTCTGGAACCTTGCCGATGGCGCCTTGATTAAGGCTTGGGTTGCGAAGCCTTAGCAATCCACTCGGAGGCCAAGTGCCTTGGGTGACTCTCCTCCTCCAAGGCGCGCCCTGGGAGTGTCGTCAGGACAACACAGATTCGCTGGGTATCCGGCTCAGCCCAGGCCAAGGTACCGGTCGAACCGGAATGGCCGAATGAATTCGCCGAACAAGTCACCTTGCTGCTGCGCATATCGACATCCAAGCCCAGTCCGCGCGACTCGAATCGGACCGGATTTTGATTCGACCGCATCATGCGTTTGGTCGATGCGCGGAGGAAATCATCTTGGTCGGACATCATCGCTCGCAAGAACGTACCGACATCGCTCGCCGAAGCGTGAGCGCCACCCCAAGGGGCACCTAGCCGCCTCCAATAAGGACTATTCCAATCCCATCGGGATGCATCGGCCGCTCCACCTCCTGCCTCAGGCGCTGCGAACTCGATTTGGACAGGCATGCGATTTGCCTCGGGGATATTTCCGATCCCCAGCGCCGAGTCCTTCATTCCAAGTGGACCTAGCACACGATCGGCGACCAACTGATGAATCGATACCGAGGAGATTTTTTCAGCAATGGCACTCGCAAGCAGGATCCCCATGCTCGAGTACTCGTAGTTCGTACCGGGAGGAAATCGAAAACTCAGGCCGCTGCACGCCTCGACGAAGGACTCCAGGGGTTGGTGTTCGGATCGCAATTGCCCATTGCTGGGGACTTGGTCCGGAAGCCCCGAAGTATGGGTCAGCAGATGTCGGATGGTGACCTTAGGGAACGCGCCGAGGGAGAATTCAGGAAGGTAGCGGACCAAGGGATCGTCGAGGGCGAAACTCGCCTCATCGAAAAGAGTCATCAGCGCACTGATGGCGATGGGTTTGGTGATCGAGCCGAGCAGGTAAGAGGCATGGACGTCTCGGGCCATCCCGTAGTTTGCGACAAAACGGGTTCCGGATTGCTCGACAAAAAGGGATCCTGCGAGAATTTGTTTTTTGGAAACCGCATCGGCAAGGACTTGGCAGGACTTTTCGCAGGCGCTCAGTAGATCGTTATCCGTCATAAGATCGCCTCGATGGGAGACCCTTTGCTGATCGCAAGCGGTCTTCCGAGCCGATCTCGAATTTCGGTGTGGGGAGGAAAGCCCAAGCAGTGGAAGACGGTGGCCGTTAGGTCCTGAGGTTCGACCCGTCCGTCGAGGGGATAGGCTCCTTGACGATCCGACACACCATGGACAGCACCCCCTTGGACTCCTCCACCGGCCAAGGCCCCGCTGAAGACGTGCCCCCAGTGGTCTCTGCCACCGGCAGCATTGTGCTTGGGCGATCGGCCAAATTCGCCGATCCAAATCACCAAAGTGTCGTCGAGCATTCCCCGTTGCACAAGATCTTCGAGCAAGGCCGAATAGGCTTGATCCATCGGCGGCATCAGAACGGTTTTAAGTCGTTCGGCGTTCTTGGCATGGGTGTCCCAAGCCGGCGCGTTGTCCGGGTCGTCTTGCCCTCGGGTCCAATTGACTTGGACCAACGAAACCCCCGATTCGACGAGTCTGCGCGCAAGGAGCACGCTTTGTCCGAATCGATTTCGACCGTAACGATCGCGCGTCGCGTCGGACTCCTGTTCGATGGCAAACGCGTTTTGGGTTTCCTTAGTTCGGATCAGCTCGATGGCCTTGTTCTGCCAAGTGCTCCAGCGTTGAAGCGAGGGATCTTTTTGAATCTTGTCGAGCGAACGATTGAGTTGTTCGAGAAACCCGCGCCGTTGGCCGAAGTGTTCGATCGTCAAATCGGCTGGCAGAGCGATGTCGGGAATTTTGAAATCCTTGGCGTTCGGGTCGCAGCGAACCAGCCAAGGATCGGCATGACTTCCGAGCCAACCCGAATCCTGACCGGGCCAGAGCAAACGGCCTGTGTTCCAGATTTCCTCGGGCAATCGGATCGCGCCGGGCAAGGCTCCCGAATCGCCTTTAAGGTGTCGCACGACGGCGGCCATGCAAGGCCAATCGTTGGGTGGTCCTGGCAAGGAGTTTTCTGCGTTCTTCGGGGAATGAGGATTGCCCGTGAGCATCCAATACCCGCTTGCCGAGTGAGCATTGTCGTCGGTGGCCATCGCGCGGAGAACAGCGATATGATTGGTGAGCTTGGCCGTCATCGGCATCAGCTCCCCGACCTGAAGCCCAGGAGTGGCCGTCGAGATCGGCTTGAAATCGCCCCGGATCTCGGCCGGTGCCTCGGGCTTAGGATCCCAAGTTTCATGCTGAGGTGGACCGCCGAGCATGAACAGCACGATGCAGCGTTTGGCTTTGCCGAACGACCCTGCAATTCCCCGGGATTCAAGAGCCTGAGCAAGCCCAAGGTTATCGATCGCCGAGGATCCAGCAGCGAGCCCAAGACCACCTAGAGATCCGATGCGCAACCACTCTCGACGGCAAAGCCCACCTCGATGGTTGGAGGCCGCCGCACCCGAGCGTTGTAGCGAGTGGAATTGGATCATGGTCAGGAGCAGCCAGGGAGGGAAGGTCGCCGTCAGGGGGGGTCGCAGTCAGGGGAGGTCGCCGTCGTCGAGGAGGATTTCTGGATCGACCACTACCGAAGACCCATTGGGTGCAAGTATAGCTTGCTAATCGGACTGAAACAAACAGGGCAAGGCGATTCGAATTTGGAATTGGGCCGGTAAAGAGCAAGAAGCGTTTAATTCAATCGCTTGGGGGCCGTAGGCAGATCGATCCGGTGTTCCGAAC
>Ga0208086_1000131_pt1 | contig 19881 bp, 12 predicted proteins | sample LakMenEpi06Jul10_FD_150675 | JGI IMG/M metagenome (GOLD analysis project Ga0208086, IMG submission 150675) | Freshwater microbial communities from Lake Mendota, WI - 06JUL2010 deep hole epilimnion (SPAdes) | ecosystem: Environmental > Aquatic > Freshwater > Lake > Epilimnion/Euphotic zone ...
CCTGGGATCGGGCCGGCCACGCTCCACCTCGTCTCCACTGCACCGGCCTCGACCTTCCGCAGCGCCCTCGTGATCGCCTCCCGAGCCCCGAATGCCGCGTGCGGCATGAGCCGCTGAGTATCGTCGTTGGTGAGCACGACCCGGTTTCTCAAGCCCTCGGCCAGGGGCCGTGCGATCCGATACGACACCGGCGTGACGAGGTTGATCCACAGTGAGCTCAGCCGCGGCGTGAGCACAGGCACCGGCACGATGAGCCGCCGCGGTAAGCGGAGCTCCTCGGCCATGATCTGCATCAACTGCTGATAGGGAAAGACGTCCGGACCACCGATCTCGAGCGTACATCCGGCTGACTGGGGCACCTCGAGACAGCGGACAAGCCAGTGGAGGACGTCCTCGATGGCAATCGGCTGGCATTCCGTCTTCACCCAGCGCGGAGTGACCATCACGGGCAGCCGCTCGACGAGATAGCGGAGAATCTCGAAGGAGGCCGATCCGGCCCCGATGATCATCGCGGCACGAAAGGTTGTGACAGGCACGTTTGTGGCGGCGAGCTCCTGCTCGACTTCGCGGCGCGAGCGGAGGTGGACGCTCAGGTCGGGGCCCATTTCGCCCAGGCCGCCCAGGTAGACGATCCGCGACACCCCGGCCCGGGCGGCAGCGCGGGCGAAGGAAGCGGCCAGCGTCCGATCGCGAGCGGCGTATTCACCGCCACTCGACTCCATGGAATGGACGAGGTAGTAGGCGACCGAGGCTCCGGTCATTTGATCGGCGAGAGCGTCCTCCGAGGAGACGTCACCGGCAACAACCTCGACCGCCGGGTGCGATCGCCAGGGTTTTTGATCGAGCTTCCGGGGTGCCCGAACGAGGCATCGAACGCGATAGCCTGCCTCGAGCAGGGCGGGCACGAGCCTCCCCCCGACGTAACCCGTCGCCCCGGTGACAAACACCGTCTCATGTCGGCGCGAGTGGCTCATCGGAGACACGCTGGTGGGCCCTTTCCGCTGGTCAAACGATCTGGAGGCCATAGAGTGGTGGCACGTCGAATGCTGTCCGAGCAGGACGCGTAAGCCTCTCCCTTAGGAACCGCACGCCATGGCGAATGACAACCAACTCGACTGGTCCGACCTTGCGATCGGGCTCTACGACCGCCTGACCGGTCGGAAGGCGGAGATCACGTATGAGTTCGACACCATGCATGTGAAAATCCCCAGCGGCACGGGCCCTTCGGCCACGCATGCCGAGTGGATCCTCCACGGCACCGTGAAGATCCGCACCCGCGACCTGGGAACTTGAAATGTCCGCAAACGCAGACCGCGGCCCGAATCCGATGGCTGCTCTGCGGATCGAAGGCCATCTCAGCGGCAGCTGTGACGGCCGTCCGATCTCGATCACGGCCGATGCAGGAGGGATTTGTCTCGCAGTAGACTCCGTCCGTTCGGCGTGGCGACTGCGCAGGCAACTGCCGGCGCTCCAGGGCGTGCTCGGGGCACTCGATCGTGGGCAGGTCCCGATCCGGCTGAAGATCGGCTCGGTCGGAGAGTTTTCCGTCCCTGCGATTCCAGATTGGGTCCCTCGGTGGGTCTTGCGCTTGGCCGGGCTGCGATAGGCTCGGCCGAGGGAGATCCGGGGACCGAGTCATTCGCCGCATCCGGCTCCGATCGGTTGCCCGGAAGCAAGTCCGAAGGGTTGGCGACGGGCGACCGCGGGTGCAACCGGCCGCGAGTGCACTCGACACCCCGCGTTCCAGGAGTGACCGATGCCTGAGTCAGCGTCGATGCGGCTTTCGATGGTGGTCAATCCTCCCACCGACCGGCATCTCGAGTGGGCGGCACAGGTCGGCGTCAGCGACGTCGTCATCCCCTATCCGGGCCTCGACCCCGCCGCCCTCGGCGCCACCTGCCGCCGGATCGCCTCCTTCGGGATGCGCTGCACCCATGTGGAGCGGAAGCTCCCCCACCTCGGGCTCGTCCATGGACTTGCAAACCGTGACGAGCAGGGGGCGGCGATCAAGACGCTCCTGCGGAACATGGCCGAGAATCGGATGGAGGTGCTTTGCTACAACTGGATGCCAGACGAGGATTGGCAGCGGACGAGTGCCGTCGCCCCGGCCCGTGGCGGCGCGAAGGCGACCGCCTTCCGGCTCGCCGACATCGGCAGGACGGCGCGGCCGACGGTCACCGATGCCGACGGCCTCCCCTCCGTGCGGACTCCCCTCGAAAAGCTCTGGGAGCATCTCCACCGCTTCCTCGACGAGATCGTGCCGGTGGCGGAGGCCTGCGGGATCCGCCTCGCGCTCCACCCCGACGATCCGCCGCTCGACGAGTTCGCCGGGCAGGCGCGGATCATGCACACGAATGCCGCGCTCGAGCGGGCGACGGCACTCGTTCCTTCGCGCGCGAACGCGATCTGCTACTGCGTCGGCTCCCTCCATCCGGCCGGGGAGGACGTGATCGCCGGGATCGAGGCCCTCAGCGATCGGATCGCCTTCGTCCATGCCCGCAACGTCCGCGGCACGGCCGCCGATTTCGTCGAGACCTGGCACGACGACGGCGAGATCGACATGCCGGAAGTGATCCGGGCACTCAAACGGATCGGCTACTCGGGTACCGTCCGGCCCGACCACGCCCCGAGCATGGCGGGGGAAAGCAACGAGACACCGGGCTATGAAATGCTCGGCAGGCTGTTTGCCGCCGGCTATCTCAAGGGGCTCTTTGACGCGGCGTGACGCGGGCCGGGCCACGCTGGGGATCAGGCTGCCGCAAGCGGCAGAAGTTCTTCGCGATCGATTTCCGGCTGGCCGAGCGACCGGAGTAGGTTCGCAAAAAGGTCTGGATCGAACTGCGATGGATCGGTGATCTCGACGCCGATGGGTCGCCCGTCAGCCGAGCGATCGACAAGCAGCACATCGTCGATCCGCTGGGTCGATGCCACCGAATCACCCTGCTGTCGCGGCAGTTGCAGGTAGGCGGCAATCGGCCGGCCGCGCCGATACGTCACTTTGAGTGAGACTCGCTTCACGTTGACGCCTCCTTGTAGGCTGTGATCACGACGATCACCTGATCGACCTCATCCGGCTCCACCACCACCTCCCAGGCATCGCCAAGATGCGTCGTCGCGATGACCCACCTTCCGACCCTGGAACCGACCCGAAGGCCATCGGCGTCTTCCATCATTAAGCGAATATCGGCTTCCGAAAATCCTCGGTCTATCATCCTGTCCTGCAGGTGAGCGCACAACTCAAGCTCAAAGTTCCACCACGCCGGCCAATTGCTCTCTGGCATCGACAGCCCTTCTTCGATGGTTTGCCAGGACATCCTATCCCCTGCCGCCGGCATCACCCCTCCCGGAACTCACGTTGCGGCGAAAAAGCACCCCTGGGCCGTACCTGCTGCACCTCGAGGTGCTCCGCGATCGGATCGCTGACGCCGAGCGGTATCCTTTCAACCTCCCGGCTGTCCGGGCCTTGAGCGTGCTGCCGTTCCATCCGCAGGTCACGTTCCTCGTCGGTGAGAACGGCGCCGGCAAGTCGACGCTGCTCGAGGCGATTGCCGTCGCCTCCGGGCTCAACGCCGAAGGGGGGAGCATGAACTTCACCTTCGCCACCCGGGCGAGCCACTCCCCGCTTGGCGAATGCATCCGACTGGCGAAGGCGCTGACGAGGCCGCGCGACAGCTACTTCCTCCGGGCCGAGACGTTCTACAACGTGGCGACCGAGATCGAGCGGCTCGACCAGGGGCCGGATGGCCCGCCGATCATCGACGGCTACGGCGGCAGGTCGCTCCACGAGCAGTCGCACGGGGAGTCGTTCTTCTCGCTCTTCAAGAATCGATTCCGGGACAACGGGCTCTACCTGCTCGACGAACCCGAGGCGGCGCTGTCGCCGACTCGACAGGTCGAGTTTCTCGTGCTGATGCACGACTCCATCCGCCGGGGCTGCCAGTTCGTGATCGCCACCCACTCGCCGATCATCATGGCCTACACCGACGCCCGCATCCATCTCCTCGACCGGCAGGGGATTCGCGACGTCGCCTATACCGACACCGAGCACTATCAGGTCACGCGGCGGTTCCTGAGCAATCCCAAGCGAGCGCTCGAGACGCTTCTCGGCGAAGAGCCCGAGGTCAACTCGAGCGGTGGAGGAGACTCGTGAGCGTGCCCAGTGGTGGGGATCCTCTGCTGGCTACGAGGTGCTGACCGCAGCCGATCCACAAGCCTTGAAGCAGGACGAACCGACGGTTATACTTTCGGTATGAAAACTGCCGTCTCGATCCCTGACGACGTGTTCGCGGACGCGGAACGATTGGCGTCGCGCCTGCAAACGTCTCGCAGCCAACTCTACGCCCGGGCCATCGCCGAGTTCGTCGCCCGTCATGACGATGACCGGGTCACGGCGCTGATGGATCAAGCCGTCCGCGAAGCTGGAAGCGAAGATGACGCGTTTCCGCGTGCGGCCGCGAAGCAAGCGGCTCGTCGCAACGAATGGTGATCGTACTGAATGATCGTTGCGCAAGGCGAAGTCTGGTGGGCTGATCTCGCTGAACCGATCGGCTCGAGCCCAGGATACCGTCGGCCGGTGGTCGTGCTTCAGTCTGACGCGCTCAACAGGAGCCAGATCGCCACGGTCGTCTGTGTCGTCCTGACGAGCAATCTTCGCTGGTCGATTGCCCCCGGCAATGTCTTGCTCAAGGCCAAGCAGACCGGACTCGATCGCGATTCCGTCGCCAATGTCACGCAACTGGTGACGATCGACAAGCGGCAACTCAGCGAGCGCGTCGGGAGGGTCCCGAAGAGACCGATGGAGGGGATCTTTTCCGGAATCGATCTCATCCTGGGCCGATAAGACAGCCCGAGCGAATGGGAAAGAGCCAGACCCGCCGGGGGGACGGCCGAGCCCGGCGGCGCGTACACTTGCACCCGAGCGGCGGAGGGGGGTGAAACGCCTTCGCTACCGCCGCGTATTCCCCCGGGGCATTTCATGGCCAACCGTCGCCGCCGCCGCGCCTCGCCGCAGCGTCAGTCTGCCCCGCCCCTGAATCATCGCCTCCCTCAACGGAGCCTGCTGCCGTGCCCCGCTTGCCACGTGTCGCCCCGGTTCTCGCCGGGCTTTTTGTGCTCCTCGGTGGAATCCTCGTCATGAATCCCCCCGGACGCTCCGCCGAGCCAGCAGGGCCCGATCGGGCCCGTGAAGGGCAGTGGGTGACCGTTCAGCGGGCCCTCGACGAAGGGAAGCCGAAGTCGGCCCTCGAGGCGCTTGCCGGGATCGAGGAGGGGGCGATTGCGGCCAAGGCCTGGGACGAGGCAGCGCGGGCGGTCGCCACGAAGGTCATCGCCGAAACCGGCGACCGCCCCCAGGAAGATCCCGAGCGCCTCGTGCGCCTCGAAGCGGCGCTCGAAAAAGCCCCCGCCGAGGTGAAACCCGTCCTCGAGGCGATCCTCGCCAACTGGACCTGGGGCTTCTTTCAGAACAATCAATGGCGTTTCGCGCAGCGCACCGGAGGCGCCAGTGGCGGCGTGAACGACGAGGGGAAGGCGGTCGACGGGATCGCGGGAATCGCCTCGTGGGATCTGCCGCGGATCATCGCCGAGATCCGCCGCCGGTTCACTCAAGCGCTCGAACCGGCCGAGCGTCTCCAGTCGCTGCCGGTCGGCGAATGGAACCAGATCCTCGACAAGGGCTCGATGCCCGACGCCTGGCGACCGACGGTGTGGGATGTCGTCGCGCATGATGCCCTCGCCTTCGCGGCCTCCGGTGTGCGCGGGCTCGCCGATCCGGAGGATGTCTTCGAGATTGAGATCGATTCACCGGCCCTCGGCACGCGGCAAGCGTTCCTCGCCTGGAGGCCGGAGGAGGCCACGACCGACTCCGATTCACCGCTCCTCGGCGAGATGACGCTCTTCCGCCGCCTCCTCGAAGCCCACGCCGGCGACGCCGATCGCACGGCGCTGTTGGCCGCCGATCTCGATCGGATCGAACGGGCAAGCGCCACGGCGATCTCCCCTGGCGGCGATGACGACCGCACCGCGCGAACGATCGCGGCCCTCGAGGCCTTGCTCGCCGACTGCGGCGACAACGAGGTCGCGGCGCTGGTTCGCCATCGGCTGGCGGGCGTCGTGCGGCAGGGCGACGACGACGACGCGGTCGTGAAGGCCCGGCGAATCGCGGCTGCCGGGGCTGCCTCCCACCCTGACTCTGCAGGGGGCAAGCTCTGCAAAAACCTCGTCGCTGAGATCGATGGGAAGTCGCTCGAACTGTTCACCGAACGCACCTGGACCGCCCCCTGGCCTGCGATCCGCGTGCGATACAAAAACCTCACGAAAGTCCACGTCCGCATCCTGAAGGCCGACTGGCTCGCCCGCCTCCGGGCAGGAAAGCCGCAGTGGCAGTGGCTCGACGACGGTGATCGGGCGAAGCTCGTCGCCGCGAAGCCCCTCAAGGCTTTCGCCGCAGATCTCCCCGCCACGGAAGACCTCCGCGACCACACCCACGACATCAGCGCCCCGCAGGATCTCCCACCCGGCGCGTACTGGGTGCTCGCGAGCGCCGACGACGACTTCGGCCCCGAGGACAACATTGTGGCCACGACGCTCGTGTGGGTGACGCGTCTGGCAGTGGTCCAGCGCATCGACGTCTTCCCCGGTGCCGGCGGCCCGCTTGCCGGTCATGTCGTCGACAGCTCGAGCGGCGTCCCCGTGGCCGGCGCCACCGTGCAGGCCTTCGTCCAATCCCAAAACGGCAGCCCTCCGCCCTTCGAGCCGGGGGCGACGGTGACGACCGACGCCGACGGGTTCTACGAGATCGCCATCGAGCCACGGCGCGAGACGCTCCTCCAAGTCAAGGCGACGCTCGACGGCGCCGTGCACGAGATCGCCTCCGATCCGCGCGCAGTCTGGCAGCAGGATCAGCCGCAGCAGCATGCGAGCTTCATCCTCATGGCCGACCGTGGCATCCACCGCCCCGGGCAGATCGTCCGCTACAAGGGAATCCTCGCCCACACCGATCGAACGAAGGGGGTCTACCGGGCGCTTGCCGACCGGGCCGTGAGCGTGACGTTCCGCGATGCCAATGGCCGCGAGCTTTCCCGGCAGCCGCAAACAACGAACGCGACCGGCTCGTTTCACGGCGAGTTTGCCATTCCCTCAGGCGCCCTGCCGGGGCAATGGGGAATCGTCGCCGAAGGGGAGGGGGCGAACGGCTTTCTCGCGGTCCGCGTCGAGGAGTACAAGCGGCCGAAGTTCAAAATCGAGCTCGCCGCGCCGCGCGACCGGGTCGTCCTCGACAAGGCCGTGTCGCTCGTCGGCACTGCCACCACCTACACCGGCCTGCCGGTGGCCGGCGCCAAGGTCCGCTACCGGGTCGAGCGACAGATGCGCTTCCCCCCGTGGTGCCGCTGGTTCTTCCCCTGGCTTCCGTTCGACGGCGGCCCGGCCAGGATCGCCCGCGGCAGCGTCACGACCGATGCCGACGGGAGGTTCACCGTGGAGTTCACGGCGAAGCCCGACCGGGGCGTGCCGGTCGACAGCCTGCCGGTGTTCACCTACCGGGTGGTCGCCGATGTCACCGATCCATCAGGGGAGACGCGCGTCGGCGACCGGGCCGTGCATGCCGGCTTCGCGCCGCTCGAAGCCGAAGTGAAGGCCGAGGCCTGGCAGGCGACAGGCCCGGACGGGGCGCCGGCCGAAGTAACGCTCACCGTCTCGACCCGGTCACTCGACGACGAGCCGCGCGCGGCTACTGGCACGCTCACGATTCGCCGCCTCGTGCAACCGCAGCAGCCGATCCGCGGCGACCTCCTCCAGGAGTTCGCCATGCCGCGTCCCCGCGCCGCCGGTCGCCCCGCGCCCGGGGCACAACGTGGCGGCAAACCGGGCCGGCTCCCCCCTGCACGCCCAACCCCAGATCCGAATGATCCTGAAGTGTGGGAGAGCGGCGAGGAGGTCTTCAAAGCCGAGGACACCACCGACGCCGCCACCGGCAAGGCCGTGGCGAAGATCAAGCTTGGCCCCGGCATCTACCGGGCGGAGTTCGTCGTCCCCGGCGTCGACGGTACCCCCGACGTGAAGGCCCGCCACACGATTGAAGTCATCGCGCCCGAGGCCACGGTCGGCACGATCCGCCGCCCCCTCATGCTCACCGCCGCGACCACGAAGGCCGCGCCGGGAAGCAGCTTCGAGGCGATCGTCGCCACCGGCTACGACCAGGGCCGCGTCCTCGTCGAGACCCTCCGCGACGGCAAGCTCCTCTCCCGCTTTTGGACCGAACCGGGGCAGACCCAGTGGCCAGTGCGGGTCGAAGTGGGGGACGAGCACCGCGGCGGCTTCACGCTCCGCACGTGGATGGTGCGCGACGGCCGGATGCATCTGAAGGAGCAGGTGATCGACGTCCCTTGGACGAACAAATCCCTCGAGATCGCCTGGGAGCGGTTCACGCGCCGGGTCGAGCCGGGGGCGAAGGAGGTCTGGCGGGCGCGCGTGAAGACTGCCGACGATGCCCTCGACGGGGCAGGGAAGGGGGTGCCGGCCGAGATCGTGGCGACCCTCTACGACCAGTCGCTCGATGCGCTCGCGCCGCTCGCCTGGCCCTCCGGTCTCTCCGCGCTTTTCCGCAGTGAGGCCTCTCCGGTGGTGCCGTTGTTCAGCAATCGGCCCGAAGTCCTCCAGCAGCTCGTGGGCAGCTGGTCAGTGCAGCATGTGCCGGTCGAGATGAGTTTCCGCCGGTTCCGCGATCCGTTCGGCACCCAGCAGATGCAGTTTTTCGGCTTCAACCGCCGCGGAATGATGCCGATGATGCGCGGCGCGATGCCGATGGCGGCTCCGATGATGGCTGACGCGATGATGGCCGACGCGGCCCCGGGCCGGATGATGGCCAAGGGGGCGCCTGTCGCTCTCGGCCTCGAGTTTGCCGCCCAGGAAGCAGGGGGAGGGCCGCCGCCGGACGTCGCCGCCACTCCCGCCGCCGCTCCGCCGCCGCCACGGAAAAACCTCGTCGAGACGGCGTTCTTCTTTCCCAGTCTCCAGAGCGCCGACGACGGCAGCGTGACGATCGAGTTCACCCTCCCCGACACGCTCACCACCTGGCAGTTCAAGTCGCTCGCCCACGATGCGAGCCTCCGCTCCGGCACGCTCCTCGACACCGCCGTGGCCGCCAAGGACCTGATGGTCGAGCCGGTCGTGCCGCGCTTCCTCCGCGAAGGAGACGTCGTCGAGATCCCGGTGAAGGTCGGCAATCGCTCGACCGGCTCGCTTGCCGGAAAGGTGCGCCTGGAACTCTTCGACGCCCGCACCGGCGACTCCCGGCAGGCGCTCCTCGAGACGCCGGCCGAACAGCCTTTCGAGCTTGCCGCCGGGCAGTCGAAGCCCGTGGTCTTCCGGGTGCGCGTCGCCGATGGCACGGAGACCTTGCGCTATCTCGCCACCGGCGTGGCGGGACGGGCCGCCGATGGTGAAGAGGCTTTTCTGCCGGTCCTCTCCCGGCGGGTCCTCGTCGACGAATCGGTGCCGATCACGCTCCGCGGCCCCGGTACGCGCACCGTGACGGTGCAGCGCCTCGCCAACATTGAGAACCATCCCTCGATCGCCAGCCAGTCGCTCGTCGTCCAGGCGGCGTCGAATCCGGCCTGGTATGCCGTCCTCGCCCTGCCGTCGATCGCCGAGCCGACCGACGAGAGCGTCGAGACCCTGTTCACAAGGCTCTACGCCAACGCCTGGGCCGGCCACATTGCCCGCTCCGACGAGCGGATCGCGGCCGTCTTCGAACAGTGGCGGAATCCCCCGCCAGGCCAGAAGCCGCTCGAGAGCCCGCTCGAGAAAAACTCGGAGCTCATGCAGACGCTCCTCGCCGAGACGCCGTGGGTGCGTGAGGCGGTCGACGAGCGCGAGGCGCGCCATCGCATCGGCCTGCTCTTCGACGCCAATCGGGCGGCCGAGGAGCAGACCTCGGCGCTGCGGCGCCTCGAAGGGATGCGAGCGGGTGACGGCGGCTGGCCCTGGTTCCCCGGTGGGCGCACCTGCACGCCGGTGACGCTGTCGATCCTCGCGGGCTTCGGCCGACTCCGCGCCGCCGGAGTCGATCTCGACATCCAACCGGCGCTCGCCACGCTCCCCTGGCTCGACGGTCGGTTCGTCGAATGGCAGCGCGAAGCGCTCAAGGTGAAGGGGGAGCCGACGATCGACTCTGGTATCGCCCTCGCCCTCTACGCCCGCAGTTTCTTCGCCGCCGACATGCCGCCGCAAGGCGAGGCCGCGGCGGCGATCGACTTCTGGCGCGCGGTCGCCCGAAAGACCTGGATGAAGGTCGATGCCCGCCGCTCGCAGGGGCATCTGGCGATCGCGCTTTTCCGCTCCGGCGACCGGGAGACGGCGCTGTCGATCATCGACAGCCTCCGGCAGCGCGCCGTCGACGCCGACGTGAAGCCGGGTGAGGAGAAGGATGCCTGGCAGGGGATGTGGTGGCGGGATCCCCATCCGGCCTGGTGGCAGTGGGCGGCGGCGCCGATCGAGACGCAAGGAGTCATGATCGAGGCGTTCGACGAGGTGGCCGGCGACCGCGACGCCGTCGAGGCGCTGAAAGTCTGGCTCTTGTCGCAGAAGCGCACGAGCCAATGGCGCGGCAACCGGGCGACGGCCGACGCCATCGGCGCCCTTCTCGGCCGCGGCGAGGATCTCCTCGGTTCGACGGAGCTGGTGACGGTCGACGTCGGTGGCGAGAAGATCGAGCCGGGGAAGGACGGCGCGCCCCGTGCCGAGGTGGGGACGGGATTCATCGAGACCAGGTTCACGCGCCGCGAGATCGAGCCCCGGATGGGGAATGTCACACTCTCGCGGAAGGAGAAAGGGCTCGCCTTCGGTGGCGTCCACTGGCAATACCTCGACGACATCGCCAATCTCCCGGCGGTGGGGAGGGCAGAGCTCGCGATCGACAAGCAGCTGTTCGTGAAGCGGCAGACGAAGGCCGGCCCGGAGCTCGTGCCGGCAGCCGAGGACGGATCGACGCGGGTGGAGGTGGGGGACGAACTCGTCGTGCGCCTCGTGGTCACGAGCGACCGCGATTACGAGTTCCTCGAGCTCTCCGATCACCGCCCGAGCCTCACCGAACCCCTCGACGTCCTCTCCGGATGGCGGTGGGCCGACGGGGCGGGATGGTATCTCGCCATCCGCGACGCCTCGACGCAGATGTTCTTCGAGCGCCTCCCACGGGGCACGCACGTCTTCGAGTATTCGCTCCGCGCGGCTCACCGGGGCACGGCCTCGAGTGGCTTCGCCTCGATCCGCAGCCGCTACGCGCCGGAGTTCTCCGCCCACTCCGGTTCCGTCGGCCTGGACGTGGAGTGAGCGCGGGGCGTGGTATCCTCCCCCCATGGACAAGCCCACGAGACCGATCGATCAGCGCCGCCGCGACGAGGACGGCGCCGTCGTGACCACCGAACTCGCCCGCGAGCGCAACCGGGAAGCGGCCGACCGCACCCTCCTTGCCTGGATCCGCACGAGTCTGGCGATGGTCAGCCTCGGTTTCGGGATCGAGCGCTTCGGGCAGGCGGCGGTGGGGCTCGACGGCGGCGGATTCTCGCCGCTGAAGACGAGATTCTACGGGGCGACCCTGATGGCGCTCGGGATCGTGGCGACGCTCGCCGGGATGTGGGAGCACCGCCTGGTGCTCCGTGCGATCGCCGGTGACGCCTACCGCTACGCCGACCGCACGCCGATCGCGCGGTGGCTCGGCGCCGGGCTCGTGATCGTCGGCATCGCCGGGCTCGCCGCCATGCTGTTCGCCACCTGATCCGCGGAGGCTCCGATGGTCTGGGATCATGTCTACGATCCGCTCGGATCGCCGTTCTTGTCCACGGTCGTGGCGATGCTGCCGCTCGTGGTGCTGCTGGGACTCCTCGCCGGCTTGGGGTGGTCGGCCCAGCGGGCGGCGCTCGCGGGGCTGGTGACGGCCCTCGGTGTCGCCGTCGGCATCGTCGGCATGCCGCTCGACGCGGCGGCCGCAGCCATGGTCTACGGCGCCTGTTTCGGGCTGTTCCCGATCGGCTGGATCGTCGTCACGGCGATGTTCCTCTCCAGCCTGTCGGTCGAAGCCGGTGCCCTCGATACGATGAAACGATCGGTGACGCGGCTCTCGGCCGATCACCGCATCCAGGCGCTCCTCATCGCCTTCTCGTTCGGCGCGTTCCTGGAGGGGGCCGCCGGCTTCGGTGCGCCGGTGGCGATCTCGGCGGCGCTCCTCACCGGTGCCGGCTTTCCCGCCTTCGAGGCGGCCTGCCTGGCGCTGATCGCCAACACCGCGCCGGTCGCGTTCGGCGCCCTCGGCACGCCGATCATCACCCTCGCCAAGGTGACCGGCCTGGAGGAGCAGGCGATCTCGGCGATGGCGGGGCGGCAGCTCCCTTTCTTTTCGCTCATCGTCCCGGCTTGGATGGTGGTGACGATGGCGGGCTGGAAGGGGCTTGCCGGAGTGTGGCCGGCGGTCCTCGTCTGCGGCGCGTCGTTCGCGATCGTGCAGGCGGGCGTCGCCAACCTCGTCGGCCCCGCGCTGGTCGATGTCGTGGGGGGGCTTGCCAGCCTCGTCTGCCTGGCGGCGTTCATGCGCGTCTGGCAACCGCGGGAGTGCTGGCGTTATGGCGTTTCCGGGATTCGCTCGGAGTCGCCCGACGAGGAGATCGATCCACCGGGGAAGATCGTGTGGGCGTGGATGCCCTGGGTGTTCCTTTCGATCGCCGTGTTCGTTTGGGGTCTGCCGGCGGTGAAGGCCGTTCTCGAGGCTCGGCCGGGGAGTGCCGTGGCGGCGATCGTGCCGGTCTCGACGGTGGCGCCGGAGTTCCCCGTGCCGCGCCTCCACGAGGCGGTCGCCAAGGTCGCCCCCGCGACGGACCTCGACCGCGAGTTGGAGAAGGCCGTTTATCGCCTCAATTGGCTCTCCGCCGCCGGCACGGGGATCTTGCTTGCGGCGCTGGTCTCCATCCCCTGGCTGGGCATCGGACCGCGGCGCGCGTGGCGGATTTGGCAGGAGAATCTCTCGCGAATGATCGCGCCACTCGCGACCATCGCCGCCATGCTGGGGCTCGCCTTCGTCACCCGCTACTCCGGCACCGACGTGATTCTCGGGCTGGCGATGACGCGGACAGGCCCCTTGTATCCGCTGTTCGCGGCGCTCCTCGGCTGGCTCGGTGTCGCCCTCACGGGCTCCGACACCTCGAGCAACGCGATGTTCGGCAGTCTGCAGCGCGTCACCGCCGAGCAGCTCGGTCTCGATCCGCTCCTGATCTGCACCGCCAACAGCACCGGCGGCGTGATGGGGAAGATGATCGACGCCCAGAGCATCGTCGTCGCCGCCACCGCCACGCGGATCGACCGGCAGGAGGGGGCGATCCTGCGACGTGTCTTCCCTCACAGCCTCGCTCTGGCCCTGCTCGTGGGGATGCTCGTCTGGCTGCAGAGCGGCCCGCTTGCCTGGATGATCCCCTGATCCACTCTGGCAGGGGAGATGTGGTGGCCCCCGCTGCAATCGGCCCGGTCAGCGGTAGAATCGGGACGGCTGTTCACGGTCGCCGCGATCCCCCAGTCCTGCAGGGCCACCCCCCATGCGTCGCGTCAATCTCCGCCTCCTCATCGCCCTGGCCCTGATCGTCGTGGGGGGGAGTGCGGGCCTGTACTGGCTGCGGAAGTTCCAGATGCGTCGGAATGCCGACGGCATGGCGAAGCAGGCGACCCTCCAGGCCGAGAAGGGGAACGACGAAGAGGCGATCCGTTTGCTCGCCCGCTACGTGTCGATCCGCCCGGACGACTCCGAGCGGCAGAAGGAGTACGCCGAGCTTCTCCTCCGTCAGGTCGATGGTGGAAAAGTCTCTCCGCGGACCGTCGGCGCGACGCTCGCCGCCCTCGAAGTCGCCGTCCGCAAGAACACCGACGACGATGTCCTGCGGGAAAAACTGGCGACGCTCCTCGCGCGCACCGGCGACATCGATTCCGCCCGCGACCATCTCGCCATGATCCGTGAGCGACGGACAGCCACCGAACCGGACGATGACTCCCGCCGCATCGATCTTTTGTTCGCGGCGCTGGCGGCACGGTCGGGGCGGTTCGACGACGCCGAAGAAGTGCTCGCGACGCTCGTCGGCTGGGATCGGCGCACGAAACGATTCGACCCTGATTTCACCCCTGCTCCAGGCAATCCCGAGGCCTTCGCGGCGCTCGCCGACATCGTCGAGAGACACCGCCGCGATTCGAAGGGGGCGGAGCAGATCGTGCGGCGGATGATCGAGGTCGCCCCCGAGGACGTCGCCACGTGGCAGACGATGGCGTCGTGGCGGGTCGGCCACAATCAGGCCGCCGAGGCCGAGAAGGCCCTGGAGCGCGGTCGGGCCATCGACCCTGACAATCAAGCGATCGCGCTGCTCGATCTACAGGTGGCGATGCTCACCAAGAGCTTCGACCGTGCCGAGCAACTCCTTGCCGGTGCACTCAAGGATGTCCAGGGAAGCGAACAGATCGTTGCCATCAAGGCGTACCTCGCGCGACGGCGGGACGACACCTCGGGAGTGCTCGAGACCCTCCGCGAGGGACTCGCCTCGATGCCCGGCAGCCCGTTGATCAGAAGCGAGCTCCTCGTCGAGCTTTCGGACGCGAGGAAGCTCGAAGACCTTCGTCCGTTGATCGAGGAATCGCGTCCGATCCTCGGCAAGGACGCACCGGCTCTGCTGTGGGCCGAGGCGACGGTCGCCATGGCCGAGCAGCGCTGGCTCGAGGCGCTCCAGACGTGGCAGCGTGTCCGGCCGCAAGTGGCCGCGGACGAATCGATGACCCGCCGCGTCGACCTGGCCCTCGCCAATTGCCACGGGGCCCTCGGCCAGCGCGATCAGGCCAACGACGCCCGCCAGCGGGCCTTCGCCGCGGACCCCGCTTCGGGAGCGGCCCGATTCGCCGAAATGATCTCGCTCGAGCAGTCCTCGCGGTGGCAGGAGGCACTCACGCTGGCGGAGGAACTGGCCGCGAAGATCCCCGCGGACAAGCTTGCCGAGACGCCGTCACTGTGGAGGCCCCTGTGCCGTCTCCGCATTCGGGAACAGGTCGCTCGTGAACCGGACCGACAGGACTGGTCGAAGGTCGATTCGCTCCTCGAGGCTGTCGCCGCGACCCCCGACCACGATCCGATCGAGCTGAGTCGGTTGCGGATCGACGTGCTTGCCACGAAGCAGAAGATTGACGAAGCCATCGCGGCCTCCGACGCGCTCATCGCCGAGCACCCGGAAGCCCCCGGTCCTTTCGCCCAGGGCATCGTGCTTCTCGTTGCCAGCGGACGAGCCGACGATGCGAAAGCCAGGCTGACTGCGGCACCCGACACCCTCCGCGACACTGCAGACCTTCTCGAAGCCGAGGCCCGACTGGCCGCGACCGCCCCCGTAGGGGAGGCCGCGGGCTGGCTCACCGACCTCGAGGCGCGGATGGGCCGCGTCGAAGGTCCGGCTGCCGATCGCTGTGCCCGGCAACTGATCGCGATCCACGTCGGCCGCGGAAACGTCGCGGAGGCCGAACGGATCGCCACGACCGTTCTCGAAAGGAACCCGGACGATCTCGCCGTCCGTCAGGTCGTTCTCGACCTCGCCGCCGAACGCGATGCGGTCGACGAGGTCAACGCGCAAGTCGCGGAGATCGTCCGTTCCGCGGGTCCGACCAGTGCGGCCGGGCGGCTGGCCACTGCCGTCGCGCGGATCGTCGCGATCCGGGCGAATCGCCAATCGAGGCCGAATGCAGACACCACCTCTGCCGCGCTCACGCCCGAGGAAGTCGCCAAGCTCGAGGAGGCCCGCGGCCTCCTCGTCCAAGCGGGGCAGGAGCGGACGAGTTGGTCGGAAGTGCCTCTCATGCTGGCGGCGATCGCCGAGATCCAGGGAGACCCGAGCGGTGCCATCGGTCAGTTGCGCAAGGCCGTCGAACTCGGCGAGACGCTCCCCTTCGCGCGGCGCCGGCTCGCCGTTCTCCTCGCGGCCTCCGGCCGGCTCGACGAGGCGGCTCCGGTGATCGCGTCGCTGGGTGACGCCGGCGGTCCGGTCATCGACCGGATCCGCGCCCAACTGCTCGCCGCCGCCGGTCGGACCGAACAGGCCCTGTCGATTGCCGCCGCGTTGACGCCCGAGGAGTGTCGCGATGCGCAGCAGTTGAACTGGTACGCCCGGCTGCTGTCAGCCTGCGGAAAGCACGAGGAGGCCGAGCAGGTCGGTCGACGGGCGACCGACGCGGCGCCCGACGACGCCGGTGCCTGGTTGACGCTCGTTCGCATTCAGAGCTCGGCCGGCGCCGCCGACCGCGCGGCCGAGACGGTGAGCCTCGCTCTCGAGAAGCTCCAGGGTGCGTCCCGCGAGCAATTCGAACTGGCCGCCGATGACACGATCGGCGACCCGGCCGAGACGGAGCGAGTGTTTCGCGAGGCGGTCGAGAAATCGCCGGATGACCTCGTCGCCGCCCGGCGTCTCGTCGACCTGCTGACCCGCCGCGGCAACACCGCCGAGGCTCGAGAGCAATTGCGGAGGATCATCGCCCTCGAATCGGCCAAGGGCACTCCGACGCTCGCCTGGGCACGCCGCGCCCTGGCCACGAGTCTCGCCGCCAGCCCACGCTACGACGATCTCCAGGAGGCGATCGGGATCCTCGCCCGCAACGTCGACCAACAGGGGGTGCAATACGTCGATGACTTGACGCTCTCGATCAGCCTCCTGATCGGGAGGAACTCCCCGGCGAGCTGGAGGCAGGCCCAAACGCTCTTCGAGGCGCTCGCCAAACGACGCCCCCTGACCGTCGACGAGCGCGTCAGCCGGGCGCGGATCCAGGCACTCGTGGGGAATCGGACCAAGGCCCGTGATGACCTGATGGCGATCGCGTCGTCTGCCGATTCGAGCACCGGTGTCGTCGGTACGCTCGTCGAACTGCTGATCTTCGATCGTGATTTCGCCGAGGCGAAGGGCTGGCTCCGACGCCTTCAGGACGCGGGCCCTGACTTGCTTGCGACGGTGCGACTCGAGGCACTGCTCGCCCTCGCCGAGGGGGATCGGGAGCGGGCCGAACGACTCGTGCAGAAGCTGTTCGCCGACCAGACGTTCACCAAGGAATCGGCGCCGCGGCTCCTGGCGGCGACGCAGATCGCCTTCGAGCTCGGATTCCCCGAACTCGCCGACGGGATTCTCCAAACCTACGCCGAACAGTCTCCGGAGGGCGTGGCCATGCTGGCGTCGTCCGTCGGGCGCCAGCACCGCACGACCGAGGCGATCGAGATGCTCGGCACGGTCCGCAAGCAGCTGTCGGTGATGGTTTTCCTCGAGACGCTGACGACGATCCTCAGACACGCCCAGACCGCGTGCGATCCGGCCATCGACGACACCGTCGCCGGCTGGATCGCCTCGGTGCGTCGTGAGAACCCCGGATCGATCCCGATTCTCCTCCAGTCGACGATTGCCAAGGAGTCGCTCGGCCGGGTGGCAGAGGCCGAAGAGGACTACCGGCAACTCCTCGCCACGGAAGGCGTCAACGAGGTTCAGGCGGCCATCGTCTCGGCGAACCTGGCATGGCTCCTGGCCCGCCCCGACACGGCCGACGAGGCGGGCGAGTTCGCCGAGCGGGCGCTCCGCGAACTCGGTCCCCTTCCCGACGTCCTCGACACCCGGGCGCTGATCCGGCTGGCCAAGGGGCAGACGATCCGGGCCCTCGAGGACATGAACGACGCGATCGTCACCCCGAGCCCGTTGAAGCTCCTCCACATGGCATCGATCCACGCCCAACTGACCAATCTCAAAGACGCCCGTGACATGTTCGCCCGTTCCAAAGCCCTGGGGCTCGGCCGGGAACGGCTGACGCCCGAGGATGCGGAGCGGATGGAACAGGTCGAGGCGTACCTCTCCGCCGCGGACGGGAAGTCGTGACATGCCGAGAATGCCGATCGTCGAATCGTCACCACAGGGGCGGGCTGGGCACGGCGTGCGATCGGCCCGGGGTCTGGCTATCGGTTGCCTGATGACGATCGGATCGTGGCTCGGTCCGGCGGTCGATCAGATCCCATCGGGGGCCGCTGAATGGTCGGTGCCGTTCGGTGGCAACGCCTACGCGGTGGCCTCGAAACCGGGGTCGAACGACGGGCTCGAGCGGGGTGGTGCGGAGGTCCGCTGGCACGACCCCGAGACGATCTGGAGCGTCTGGTTTCATGTCGATCGGCCGGCCGAGGCGGAGGTCGATCTGGTCTCGGCCGAGACCGGCGGGAGGGCCGAGGTGGAACTGACGATCGGGGGGACGACCGTCACCGCGGAACTCTCCGGTGACGACCGCGCCGCCGCCCGATTCGGCAGGATCTCCCTCGGCGGCCCCGGGTACGTGAAGGCGGAGATCCGCGGCCTGCGCCGCGAGGGAGGGGCGTTCGCGAGTGATCCGCTGCTCCGCATCCGTTCCGATTCGCCCGATCTCTCGATCGCCGCGGTCACCACCAACGACGGCAACATGTACTACTGGGGCCGCCGCGGTCCGAGCGTCCACCTCGGCTATTCGCTTCCGGCGGAAAAGGAGATCGAGTATGCCTACGGCGAGGTGACCGTGCCCGAGGGGGAGGATGCACTCGGCAGCTTCTTCATGGCCAACGGCTTCGGAGAGGGCTACTTCGGCATGCAGGTGAACGGTCCGGCAGAACGGCGCGTGCTGTTCTCGGTCTGGAGTCCGTTCACGACCGATGATCCGGCGAAGGTCCCGGAGGAGGACCGGGTGACGCTGCTCCGCAAGGGTGAGGGCGTCCGGACCGGTGAGTTCGGCAACGAAGGGAGCGGCGGGCAGAGCTTTCTGGTCCATCCTTGGAAGGCCGGCATCACCTATCGCTTCCTGACGCGCGTCGACCCGGCAGGCGACGGCACCACCACCTACACCTCCTGGTTCGGCGAGGCCGAATCGTGGCGACTGATCGCATCGTTCCGTCGGCCGCGCACCGAGCGGCATCTCACCGGCTTTCACTCCTTCCTCGAGAACTTTCTCGATACCACCGGCAACGTCGGCCGTCGGGCGAACTACGCGAATCAGTGGGTGCGCGACACCGAGGGGACATGGCATCCGATCGGTACGGCCCGGTTCACCGCCGATGCCACCGCCTCCGGCGGCCATCGGCTCGACTACGCAGGGGGGATCGACGGGGAAGGTTTCTTTCTCCGCAACTGCGGCTTCTTCTCCCCGCCGGTGAAGATCGGCTCGGTGTTCACCCTCGATGCACCACCGGCGAAGCGCCCGTTGATCGACCTCGAGGCGCTTCCCTGACGACGCCGCCCGCCGGGTCCCCGTCGACCGTCACGCGAACAGCCGCGGCTCGATCCTTCCGGCGACGTCGGTGAGGCGGTGGTCGCGGCCGCTGTGGCGGAACGTGAGCCTCGTGTGATCGAGCCCCAGCGCCGCAAGCAACGTGGCGTGGAGGTCGTGCATGTGGACACGGTCGACGACGGCATGGTGGCCGAAGTCGTCGGTCTCGCCATGGACATGCCCGGCACGGAAGCCGCCGCCGGCGAGCCAGGCGGTGAATCCGGCGGGGTTGTGATCGCGTCCCTTGCCGTTGTCCTGGGCGTAGGGCGTGCGACCGAACTCGCTCCCCCACCACACGATCGTGTCGTCGAGCAATCCGCGACGTTTCAGGTCGCGCACCAACCCGGCGACAGGCTGGTCGGTCGCCCGGGCGTGGAGAGCGTGCTTCGACATGTCGGTGTGCTGGTCCCAGGCGGGATTGTTGGAGTTGTCGGTGTAGTTCACCTGCACGAAGCGGACTCCCGCCTCGGACAACCTTCGGGCGAGCAGGCACTGGCGGCCGAAGTCGTCGGTCGGCCCGCCGTCGATCCCGTAGAGCGCGAGCGTCTCGGCCGTCTCGCCGGAGAGGTC
>Ga0208086_1000132_pt1 | contig 19845 bp, 9 predicted proteins | sample LakMenEpi06Jul10_FD_150675 | JGI IMG/M metagenome (GOLD analysis project Ga0208086, IMG submission 150675) | Freshwater microbial communities from Lake Mendota, WI - 06JUL2010 deep hole epilimnion (SPAdes) | ecosystem: Environmental > Aquatic > Freshwater > Lake > Epilimnion/Euphotic zone ...
CGGGGGACGGACAGGGGGATTCGCCGCCGCTCGACCGGCTGGGTTACAAGCCCCGGGTCACCCCGCTCCTGACATGCCTGTCGACAGTCCACAAGGACATCTTTGGACATTGTCGCGGCGACCGGCGAGGCGTTGCCAACCCCCGCTCAAGGAGGATCGACCGAGGGGGTTTGGACGACCCGAACAAAATGCCGTAACTCGATATTGGAAAAACCTTTACACCCGATTCCGGCGGTCTTTTCGATGGTCATCTTTGCGGCTGGTGACGGTTTGGGGGATACTTTTGTGTGTCTTGCGAGGGGTCCTGTCGCCGTGGAGAGAACCATGGATCTGACTGTGTCGTCGATTGGTTGCCAGCGCTACCCGCGGGCTCCGCGTGCCTTCGGCATCGGGTCCGTGCTGCTGTCCAGGCTGTGCGTGGCCATTCTCGGCGTTGCCCTGCCGCTGGCGGGTCTCTCGGCAGCCGATGCCCAGACCGGCCCCAGGATCGAGGTTTCCACCGGGGAACCGGGGGGCGGACCGCTTCATGTCATCGGCACCGAGGGGCGTCGCCAGTTGGTCGTCACCGCGTTCCAGGCGGGACTTGCCCACGAGCGTGACGTGACCCGCCAGGCGGTCTATCGCGTGGAACCCGAGGGCCTCGCCAAGATCACCCCCGAGGGGGTCGTCGTGCCATCGGCCGACGGTCAGGGGGAGATCGTCGTCAATGTCTCAGCCGTGCCCGGCCTCACCGAGCTCCCCGAGACCCGCGTTCCGCTGGTCGTGGAGCGGTTCGGGAACGACCCGCCGGTGGAGTTTTTCGGCCGGGTCGTCCCGGTTTTCACGAAATACGGCTGCAACGGTGGCGGTTGCCACGGCAAGAGCGGGGGCCAAAACGGCTTCCGGCTCTCCCTCCTCGGCTTCGAACCCGCCGAGGATCACGAACACCTCGTCAAGGAGGCCCGGGGACGGCGGATCTCCACCACAGCGCCCGACGAAAGCCTGCTGCTGCTCAAGGCCGCGGCGGTCGTTCCCCATGGCGGTGGCAAGCTCATCGAGACCGGCTCCCCCTCCTACCGCCTGATCTCGCGATGGATCGCCGAGGGGGCCCAGCCGGGCGACCCCAACGCGCCGAAGGTGGTCGGCATCGAGGTCTTCCCGACCGTCCGCGTCATGCATCCCGGGCAGGCGCAGCAGGTCCGCGTGATGGCGCTCCTTTCCGACGGCTCACGCGAGGACGTGACGCCGATGGCGCAGTACGAGGTCAACGCCCCGGAACTTGCGAGCGTCGACAAGTCGGGGCTCGTGTCCGCCGCCGAGCGTGGCAACGGTCCGCCGCGCAGCGGGGTCGCCGCGCTCATGGTCCGCTACCAGAGCCAGGTGGCGGTGTTCCGGGCGACCGTACCGCTCGATTCGCCCATCGATCTCCTCCCCGCGCGAAACGATTTTGCCCGCAACTTCATCGACAACCACGTCCTCGACAACCTCGTCTCGCTGTCGCTGCCCCCCTCGGGCCGCTGCGACGACGCCACCTTCCTCCGCCGGGCGACGATCGACATCGCCGGCCGCATCCCCTCACTCGAGGAGACGCGGGCCTTCCTCGCCGACGCCGACCCGAACAAGCGCGACAAACTCGTCGATCGGCTCCTCGACAGCCCCGATTACGCCGACACTTTCGCCAACAAGTGGTCGGCGATCCTGCGGAATAAGCGGACCGACGACACCCTCCACCGCCACGGCAGCTACGCGTTCCACGACTGGATCCGCTCGAGCCTCGCCGAGAACAAGCCCTACGACCAATTCGTCCGTGACATCGTCGCCGCCTCGGGCGAGGCGGCCGGAAACCCGGCGACGATCTGGTACCGGCAGGTGGTCGACACCAACCAGCAAGTCGAGGATCTCTCGCAACTCTTCCTGGGGTTGCGCCTCCAGTGCGCTCGCTGCCACCATCACCCGTTCGAGAAGTGGAGCACGGAGGACTACTACCAGCTCTCCGCCTTCTTCTCGCGGATCGGCCGGAAGAAGGGGGCCCAGCCGGGCGAGGACCAGATCTTCCACAACCGCGGTCTCGCCCAAGCAGCCGGCCCGAAGGGCACGCACCAGGCGGCGGTCCTCGGAGGCAAGCCGGCGGAGTTGCCCGCCGACGTCGATCCGCGGACGGCGCTCGTCGACTGGATGACCACCCCCGACAACCCGTTCTTCGCCCGCTCGATCGTCAACCGCTACTGGAAGCACTTCTTCTCGCGTGGTTTGGTCGAGCCCGAGGACGACATGCGGCTCACCAACCCGCCGACGAACCCGGCTCTCCTCGAGGCCTTGGCCGCCGATTTCGTGCAGCACGGCTACGATCTCAAGCATCTCGTCCGGACGATCTGCCGATCGAACACCTACCAACTGTCGGCAGAGCCCAACGAGTTCAACGCCGAGGATCGGCAGAGCTTCTCGCGTTTCTATCCACGGCGGTTGCCCGCCGAGGTGGCCCTCGACGCCATCGACACGCTGACCGGCAAGCAGACCGCCTTCGGCGGCACCCTCGCCGGCACCCGGTCGATCCAGCTCCCCGATCCCAACTTCGGTAATTATTTCCTCACCGTCTTCGGTCGTCCAAACGGCGACAGCGCCTGCGAGTGCGAGCGCGTGTCGGAGGCGAACCTGGCACAGAGCATCCACCTCATCAACTCGGCCGACATCCTCGGCAAGCTCGGTGGTGACGGTCGGGCATCGAAGCTCGTCGCCGACAAGGACCGTGACGACGGCGCGAAGATCGCGGAACTGTACATGGTGTCGTTCTCGAGGCCTCCTTCCTCGGAGGAGAACGGGCTTGTCCAGAAGTACCTCGAGGGGCATGGCGACAACCGTCAGGCGGCCTACGAGGACGTGATCTGGTCGCTGCTCAACACCAAGGAATTCCTGTTCAACCACTGATTCGACCCTCGATTCCGCGAAGGGCGCTGCGGCTGGCCTCGACGACCGGCCCCGAGCATCCTGCTCAACCACCAAGAAGGGACCGTTCGCCCCCGGGAGTGGGGCCTGATCAGGGGCTTGGCCTCCGATCACGACAGCGGATCGGCAGCGAAGCCACGGACGGCCAGCGGTGCCCTCCGTCCCCTCCCGTGGAACGCACCATCATGAGATTCATCACTCCCGAACGTGTCCGCCACGCGTCGTGCTTCCTCGCGATCGTGGCCGTCGCCTGCCTGCTCCCCTCCGTGGTGGCGCTCGCGGACTTTCCCCGTGCCAGCCTCGCGGCTCTCCAGCCGACCGGAGGGAAGCAGGGATCCCAGGTCGCCGTCACGCTCCTCGGGGCAGACCTCGACGATCTGGAGAAACTCGAGTTCTCGCACCCCGGGATCACTGCCGCCCCGGAGATGACGGCTCCGACCGAGTTCGACCCGCAACCGCGTGCCGTCCCGCGGCGGATGGTGGTGACCATCGCCCCCGATGTCCCGGCGGGGCTTTACGACGTGGTGGCCGTCGGCCGCTACGGCGCGAGCAACCCGCGCACGTTCCTCGTCGGCACCGCGCCCGAGGTCACCAAGGCGGGGGAGCCTGACACTCCCGCCAAGGCGCAGGACGTGGCTGCCGACACGATGATCAACGCGCGGCCCACGGCAGGCAAGTCGGACCATTACGCCGTCCCCCTCAAGGCCGGCCAGCGGATCCGCGCCGAGGTCTGGGCACGGCGGATCGACTCGCGGATGACGCCGGTTCTCGACGTCCTCGACGCCGGCGGCCATGTCATCGCCACCGCCCGACGACGGCACGCCGACGATCCGTTCGTCGATTTCACCGCGCCGGCCGACGGACGCTACGTCCTGCGGATCCACGACCTCTACGCCGGCGGCGGCGACGACAACCACTACCGTCTCGGTGTGTCGACGGCCCCGCAGGTCGACTTCGTCTTCCCCCCCGTGGCCCGGATCGGTGAGTCGATCAAGGTCGATGTGTACGGGGTCGGCCTCCCCAACGCCACGCCTGCGGCACTCCCGGCGCTCACCGCGCGGGAAGGGACGGCCGGGCTCGAGAAGATCACGATCGACGTCCGCGCGGGGGATCCTGCCCGGGGAGCGGTCGGCCGCAACGCCTGGCGGGTCCTCGCCCCGCGCGACGCCTCCGCCGATCTCGTCGACCTGTTCGGGGACGTGCCCGGAGCGATCCAGCCGCTCGCCCCGGCGCTCGTCGCCCCCACCGCCCCGCTCACCGAGACCGAGCCCAACGACCAACCGGCAGCGTCCCAGGTCGTCTCCTTCCCTGCGACCCTCGCCGGGAGATTCCATCCGCGCGGCGACCGTGACTGGTTCGTCTTCGAGGCCAAGGCCGGGGAGACGTTCGTCTTCGATCTCGTCTCCAACCGCCTCGGCCTCCAGACCGACCCTTGCCTGACGATCGAGAGTGTCTCGGCCGGCGCCGACGGAAAGCCCGTCGGGAAGGAGATCGCCTTCGTCGACGACGGCCCGGCGGAGTTCGTCGGCGGAGCGATCGACCGTCCGTCGGCCGATCCGTCGGTCGAGTTCAAGGCTCCGGCCGACGGCACCTACCGAATCCTCGTCCGCGACCTGAAGGCCGATTCCCGGACCACCCCGGAGAATGCCTGGGTGCTCGTGGCACGAAAACCGGCCCCCGATTTCAGGATGCTGGCGCTTCTGGCCGAGCAGAACAGGGCCGATGCCAACAAAGCCAACGTCGTCCCCCCGGTGATCGACATCGGCGGTGCCACGACGATCGACGTGATGGTTTTCCGCACCGACGGATTCACTGGCGACGTCACCGTCGAAGCCGAGGGACTGCCTCCCGGCGTGACGGCGGCGCCGGCCGTCGCCCCCGCCCGCACCAACCGGGCCACGCTCGTCCTCTCGGCGGCCGAAGGGATGAAGCCCTGGTCGGGCAAGATCCGGGTGGTCGGCCGGGCGAAGGTGGGGGAGACGGAGGTCATCCGTCCGGCCCGTGTGGCGACGCTCCGCTTCAACGCCGACAACCAAAACGTGCCGCGGATCGTTCGCGAGCTCCACGACCTGCCGTTGGCGGTGACTGCCGATGCGGCGCCGCTTACCGTCGCCCCCGCCGAGACGAAGCTCTGGGAGACGGCGCGCGGGGGGAAAGTCTCGATTCCCCTCACCCTCGTCCGTCGGCCGGGGGGCAAGGGGGATGTGTCACTCACGGCACCCGGCCTGCCGGGTGAGCTCAAGGTCCCCGAGATCAAGATCGCCGAGGCCGCCACCGCCGCCAGTGCCGAGATCGACCTCGATCCGAAGCTTCCCGCAGGCATTTACCAGATCCTCCTCCGCGGGGCGACGAAGATGGCCTACGCCCGCAACCCTCAGGCGGCGGATGCAGCCAAGGCCGACCACGAGAGGATCGCCGCCTTGGTCAAAGAGCGCGTGGCTCAGGTCGAAGCGGCGAAGGCCACCCTTGCCGCGGCCGACAAGGTGCTCGCCGACCTCCAGGCCGCCGGCCAGCAACCGACCGCCGAGCAGACGGAGGCGAAAGCGAAGGCCGACGCGCAGCTCAAGGACACGGAAGCGAAAGCCAAGGCCGCCGAGGAGGAGCGTGTGAAGCGCGAGAAGGCGGCCGCCGATGCCGCCGCTGCCGCCGCCCCGAAGGACATCGATGTCCCGGTGATCGTCCCTTCGATCATGCTCCGTGTCGCGGAGGTGCCGCTCGAGTTCGGAGCCCTTCCCGAGCAGGTCACCCTCAAGCAGGGAGCGACCGCCGATCTCGCCATCCCCTTCGAGCGCCGCTACGGTCTGGCCGGTGAAGTCGTTCTCGAAGCGGCTCCCGCGAACCCCGTGCCGGGTCTCTCGATTGCCGCAGTCACCGTGCCCGGCGATCAGTCCCAGGGAGGCCTCAAGGTCCTCACGACCGGCGAAACTCCCCCTGGCCGCTATGAGGTGAACCTGAAGGGTAAGGTGAAGTTTTACGATCGGGATGTCGTTACCGAACGCAAGGTCCCTGTGGTCATCGAGGCGCCGTGAGCGGCGCGGTGGATCGTGATCGATGCGGCGCCGCGACGCTGGCGTCCGCGTGCAGACCCGGTCCGGGTCTGCGGAGTCCAGAACGAGGAGTGAGGCTACCGATGAGTTGCAACCGATTCCGTTCCAACGTCGCTCGATTGCTGGCGGTTCCCGCCGCCGCACTCCTCGGCCCGGCCGCCCTGCTCGCCGACGGCCTGCCGATCACGCCTCCGGTGCGCACCGATGCGGTCCGCTTCCAGGACGAGATCCTCCCGATCCTGGCCGCCAACTGCACCGCCTGCCACAACCCGAAGATCCACGAGGGGGGGCTGATCCTCGACTCCCTCAAGAGCATCCTCACCGGCGGGGACTCCGGTCCCGGTGTCGTCGCCGGCAAGGCGGCGGAGAGCCCGGTGTTCCTCCGCTCCTCCCACCTCCAGGAGGACTTCATGCCTCCGCCGGAGAACAAGGTCGGGGCGAAGGCGATGACCCCGGAGCAACTCGGGCTCCTCGAGCGCTGGATCAACGAGGGAGCGGCGGCCGGCCCGGCCATGGCGAAGAAGCCGATCGCCTGGCGGGCGATTCCGGCCGGCACCGGTGGCGTGCTCGCGGTGGCGATGAGCAACGACGGCCGCGTCACCGCTGCGGCCCGGGGCGGACGGTTGAGTGTCTATGACAGCAGCACGGGGGCCCTCCTCGGGGCACTTGTCGATCCGTCGACGGCCGACGCGCCGGCCGCAGCCGATAGCGCTCACCGTGACACGATCCTGTCGCTTGCCATCGCCCCCAACGACGACATGCTCGCCTCGGGATCGTTCCGCACCGTGAAGCTCTGGGAGCGGAAGCGGGCCACGCGCCTCGCCGAGGTGGCGGAGACGGCCGGCATCACCTCGATGGCCTCCGCAGCAGGGAGCGCCGCCTGCGGCCGCCCCGACGGTACGGTCGTCCTCGTCGATGCTGCCAGCGGCACCCTCCGCCGGGCGTTCAAGGCACACACCACGGCCGTCGCCGCCGTCTCGCTGTCGGCCGACGGCGCCACCCTCTACTCCGCCGGAGCCGACGGCAGCATCGTGGCGACGAACTCGGCAGACGGGACCGTCACCGGGCGGTTCATGCGACCGGCCGGCGTCCGGGCCTTGGCCGTGATCGCCGCGGGCTCGCAGCTGGCCGTGGCCGAGGCCGACGGGGTCGTCCGCACGTTCGCGCTGCCCCTTCCCGCTCCGCCGGTCGATCCGGTCGCCGCGGCGCCCACGCCGCTCAAGGAGCTCAATGCCGGCGCCGGGCCGGTCGCGGCGCTCGCCGACACCCCCACCCTCTCCGGTCACCTCCTCGCCGGCTTCGCCGACGGCACGGTCCGTCTGTGGAACGTCGAGGGAGCGTCGGTGGTCCGCCAGTTCGCCCATGGCGGCGCGCTTGGCGGGATGGCGCTCAAAGCCGACGGCACCCGCTTGGCCACGGTCGGCACCGTGCCCGGGCTCAAGCTCTGGAATGTCGCCGATGGGGCGATGGTGGCCGAGTGGAAGGGGGATGTGCGGATCGTCGAGAAGCTCCGGCTCGCCGAGATCGACGTCGCCGTCCGCAAGCAGGACGTCGAATACGGCAAGGCCCAGGTGACCGCCGCCGAGAAGGCGATCGAGGCAGCCAACACCGAGATGACCCAGTCGAACGAGAAGTTCGCCGCCGCCGAGAAGACGCTCGGCGAAAAGGCCGAAGGGGCAAAGGTGGCCCTGGCGGCCGCCGACGAGGCCGCGACGATGGCGATGGCCGCCGGCACGGCGCTCACGCAGTCGACCGCCGCCCACGAGGCGGCGATGAAGGCCGCGGCCGCGGTCGTGGCAGCGATGGAGGGAACCGTCGCCGGCAAGGACGCCTTCGCGCTGGTGGCCGCTTCGAGCGCCGGTGATGCCGCCGCCGCCGAGGCCCTCAAGAGCTTCGAGGCCGCAGCGGCAGCCGCCGCAGCCGCCCGGACCGCCGCCGATCAGGCGGTCGCCCAAGCCGCGCAGCAGATCGAACGGGCGAAGGCGAAGGCCGACGAGGCGACGAAGAAGATGGAGGAGATGAAGAAGGCCTCCACCGCGGCCGAGGACGCACGCAAGGGCGCGGAGACAGCCGCCACGAGCGCCAAGCGGGCCGTCGAGTTCGCCCAGGCGCAGGTGACTCGGTCCAACGAGGATCTCCCGAAACGGAAGGACGAGGCCACCAAGGCGGAGGCCGACGCCGCCGCGTCCGAGCAGGCCCGTACGACGATCGCCGAGCAGAAGACCGCCTCGGAGAAGCCGGCCGCCGCGGTCGCCTTCTCGCCCGATGGCACCTGGATCCTCTGCGCCGGTGCAGACGGCGTCTGCTCGCTCCATGGCGGACAGGACGCGATCCCGCGCGACACGTGGGATGGTGGAGCCGGAGAATCGAAGGCTCTCGTGACGTTCCTCGACAACGGCCGGGCCCTCATCGGCGGCGGTGCACCCGCGGCCGGAGTCTGGCAGGTGGCCCCTCACTGGACGCTCGCCCGGACGATCGGCGGAGAGCTGACGCCGCCGGCAAGTGACGACGAACCGGGCGTCCCGCCGGTCGACGGCGTGACGGCCATGGCCTTCTCCCCCGACGGCAAGACCCTCGCCACCGGCAGTGGTCGGGCCAGCCGCTCCGGTGAGATCAAGCTCTGGAACGTGGCCGACGGGGCACTCGTCCGCGAGTTTGCCGCCCCGCACTCCGACGCCGTCACGGCGCTCGATTTCTCGCGCGACGGCCAACTGCTCGCGTCAGGCGCGACCGACCGGTTCGTGAAGGTGCACTCCGTCGCCGACGGGAAGCACGTCAAGAGCTTCGAGGGGCACACGGGCCATGTCCTCGGCGTCGCCTGGCAGGCCAACGGCCGCCGGCTCTCGAGTGCCGGGGCCGACAACGCGATCAAGGTGTGGGACGTCGTCACCGGCGAGCAGCAGCGGACGATCGCCGGCCTCAAGAAAGAGGTGACGGCCGTGAAGTTCATCGCCCCGGGCGAGGAAGTGATCGCCTGCTCAGGCGACCCGACGGTGCGGATCTACAACGCCGGCAACGGCGGCACCGTCCGCGAGTTCCCCGGCGCCGCCGACTTCGTGCAGGCCGTAGCGGCCGGCCCGACCTGGATCGCGGCCGGGTGCCAGGACGGCAAGCTGCGGATCTGGACGGTGGCCGACGGCAAACTCGCCCACACCCTCGAGCCCTCCCCCGCTCCGGCGAAGCCCTGAGCGGCGGAGCCGCCGAGAGACCCAGGACAAAGGAGCCGGCCATCAAAGCCGGTGAAGATCGTCGCGGCCTGAAGTTGCAGACTTATCCCGATTTGGTGGCTGGCACCGTTTCTGTCCCTGCTCCGTTTCAACTCAGAGCAACTCGGCGATCACCGGCTTCTCGACGAGGTACTGCGGCCGGCCAGTGGCATCGACGACCGTGAAGGTCTGCGTGTCGATGCCGAGGTTGTGATAGAGCGTGGCGAGCACTTCCTGGACATGCACCGGGCGGTCGGTGGCATGCTCGCCGAGCCGGTTGGTGGCCCCGATCACCTGCCCGGTCCGCATCCCGCCACCTGCCAGGAGCGCCGTGCTCACCTGCGGCCAGTGGTCGCGGCCGGCATCCTTGTTGATCTTGGGCGTCCTGCCGAACTCGCCCCAGACCACGATCGAGACGTCGCCGAGCATGCCACGGCTCTCGAGATCGTCGATCAAAGCCGAGAGGGCCTGATCGAGCTTCGGGCCGTGATCGCGGACCATGGCGAAGTTGCCGCCATGGCTGTCCCACCGACCGAAGGAGAGGCTCACCACCCTCACCCCCGCCTCGACGAGACGGCGGGCGATGAGCAAATGGTCGTTGCAGGTCGGGGCGCCGTCGTACTGGAATTGATAGGGCTTGCCATCGCCGTAGGCAGCGCGGATGGCCGGATCTTCCTTGGAGATGTCGAGGGCTTCGAGGAGCTTCGAGCCGGTGAGGACGTCGAACGCCCGCTGTTCGAAGGCGTCCATACCGACCAGCGTGCCGGTTGAATCGACGTCGCGACGGAGTTTGTCGACGCTCGACAGCAGGCCGCGGCGGTCGGAGAGCCGCTCGAGGGAGACATCCTTGAGTTGCATGTTGGCCATGTCGGGGCCGTCGGGACGAAACGGGCCGTAGGCGGGCCCGAGAAACCCGGCCGTCCCCGAATCGGACCAGGGGCCGTGCTGGGTCTTGGCGGCAAGCCCCACGAACGGCGGCACCGCCTTGTCGACCGGACCCTGAATCTTGGCAATGGCGGCGCCGAGAGAGGGGCGTCCGCCGAGGGTCCGGAGGCTCGCCTCCGTCCAGCCGGTATTGGTCTGGAACGCGGCGTGGGCACCGTCACAGCCGACGATCGAGCGGATGATGGCGCACTTGTCGGTGCGCGTCGCGAGGCGGGGAAAGACCTCACAGATCTGGATGCCGGGGACGTTGGTCCCGATCGGCTTGAACTCCCCACGGACCTCGCTCGGGGCATCGGGCTTGAGATCCCAGAGATCCTGATGGGGGGGGCCGCCGCCGAGAAAGATGTTGATCACCGACTTGTGGGAAAGCTTCGAGCCGACGCCGGCCGCTGCCTGGGCCGCTTCGGCCCGGTAGAGCCCGCCGAGCGACAGCCCGCCCATCCCGAAGGAAAGGCCGCCGATGGCGAGGAAGTCGCGCCGGCTGACGCCGTCGCAAAAACGCTTCTGTCCGCCGCGGATCGTGAGCATGGCAAAGCCCCCTTTGGTTGTCCTCGGATTCTACCCCGGAAAACCCCGCTTGAATCCCCTCACCCGGTCATCTCCTGCCATGATCCTTCTCCAGCGTCGCAAGTCCATTGCCGATACCTTGTTAGGGTGACCGAAGTCGGTCAGGTTCCTGCCGGGAACCGCGCGGAGGGCCGAGGGACGTTGCCGTTCGTGTCGGGCTGTCCGGTGCGGTAAAGTTGGGGAAGGCGTGGTCGTGGTTGGCCGGAGGCCTGCCGGTCCCACGGATGCAGGCTGGAGGAACACGCGATGCTCTCGATCGTCGACGCGAAAAGTGGCCGCGGGGCCCGGTTTTGCGATGGGATGACCCGCCGCGACCTGCTCCGCATCGGCACCCTCTCGGTGGGGGGGCTGTCGCTGCCGCGGATTCTCGCCGCCGAGCAGGCCGCGGGCCGCCGGACCCACAAGTCGGTGATCATGATCTACATGTGCGGGGCCCCCGGCCACCAGGACATGTACGACCTGAAAATGAACGCTCCTGCGGAGATTCGCGGGGAGTTCAAGCCAATTGCCACGAACGTCCCTGGGATCGAGATCTGCGAGCACATGCCCCGGCTCGCCCGGATCATGGACAAGTGCGTCCCCCTGCGGAGTGTTCACGGCTCCCCCGACGGCAACCACGACTCCTTCATCTGCTACACCGGCCGCACCGTCCGCAACCAGCCCCCCGGTGGCTGGCCGAGCATGGGGGCGGTGACGTCGAAACTCCTCGGCTCGGTCGACCCGGCGGTGCCCGCGTTCGTCGGCCTCTCCCCCGACGCGGGCCACCCTCCCTACGGCTCGCCGGGGCTGCCCGGATTCCTCGGCGTGTCGCACGCCGCCTTCCGCCCCAACGGCGCCTCGAGCACCGACATCGTCCTTGAAAGCCTCACCCAGGCCCGGCTCGCCGACCGACGCGGGCTCCTTTCCGACGTCGACAGGCTGCGGCGCGACATCGACGCCACCCGGGCGCTCGACGGCATGGACTCACTCACGCAGAGCGCCTTCGACATCCTCACCAGTTCCCGGCTCGCCAAAGCCCTCGACGTCTCCGAGGAGCCGGAGAGCATCCGCGAGCGCTACGGCAAGGGGGACCCGAACCGCTTCGGCGACGGCGCCCCGCGAAATCTCGAGCACTTCCTCGTCGCCCGCCGGCTCGTCGAGGCGGGAGCCCGTGTCGTGACGCTCAACTTCGGCCGCTGGGACTTCCACTCCGACAACTTCAACGGCATGCGCGACACCCACCTGCCGCAGTTCGATCAGGGACTCTCGGCGCTCATCGAGGATCTCCATGCCCGGGGCCTCGACAAGGATGTCGCCGTCGTCGCCTGGGGGGAGTTCGGCCGCACGCCGCTGATCAACAAGGATGCCGGCCGCGACCACTGGCCGCAGGTCGGAGGCGGGCTGCTCGCCGGCGGTGGCTTCCGCACCGGGCAGGTGATCGGGGCCACCGACCGGCTCGGCGGCGAGATCGTCGACCGCCCCGTCCACTTCGCCGAAGTCCTCGCCACGCTCTACCGCCACCTCGGCATCGATCCGGCCGAGGCGTCGCTTCGCGACCACACCGGCAGGCCCCAATATCTCCTCGACAATCCCACGCCGCTGCCGGAACTCACCTGACGCCGCGCCTTGCCCTCAGGCACGCGCCACATCCCGACACGAAAGCCCACGACAGGATTCCCACCATGCTCACGATCCCAGGAGACGCCTCGGGCCGGTTCTGCGACCGCGGCAACCGCCGGCAATTCCTCCGGATCGGCGGCCTCGCCGCGCTCGGCACCGCGGGCCACGGACTCACGCTCGCCGATGTTCTCCGGGCCGATCATGCGGCCGGTTCGGCGGCGAGCCAGAAGGCGGTGATCATGATCTACCTACCGGGGGGCCCGCCCCACCAGGACATGGTCGACCTCAAGCCCGAGGCCCCGAGCGAGGTCCGCGGCGAGTTCTCTGCCATTGCCACGAACGTGCCCGGCATCGAAGTCTGTGAACTGATGCCGCGGATCGCCGGGATGATGGACAAGTTCGCCGTCATCCGTTCGATCGTCGGTGCCACCGGCGACCACTACTCTTTCCAGTGCCTCACCGGTCGCAGCCACCAGCGGCAGCCGCCGGGGGGCCACCCGGAGTTCGGTTCGGTGGTGGCCAAGCTCAAGGGGGCCGCACGGCCGGCGGCGCCGCCATACGTCGGCCTCTCGCCACGGATGCAGCACCGCCCCTACAACTCCGGCAAGCCGGGCTATCTCGGGCCCTCCTGCACCCCGTTCCAGCCCAACGGTGACGGCGCCGGCGATCTCGTCCTCTCCGGGCTCACCCTCGACCGGCTCGGCGATCGTGGCGGGCTCATCCGCGCCCTCGATTCCTTCAACCGCACCGCCGACCGCACCGGCATGATGGAGGGGATGGACGCCTTCCAGCAGCAGGCATTCGGTGTCCTCACCTCGAGCGCCCTGGCCGAGGCGCTCGACGTCTCGAAGGAGCCGCAGTCGGTGCGCGACGAGTACGGCTACGGCACCGAGAAGCACCAGGGAGACGGCGCCCCGCGGCTCATGCAGCAATTCCTCGCCGCCCGTCGGCTCGTCGAGGCGGGGGTGCGCTGCGTCACGCTCAGCTACAGTTTTTGGGACTATCACGGCGCCAACTTCGCCAACTGCCGGGAGAATATCCCTCAGCTCGACCAGGGGGTGTCGGCACTCGTGAACGACATCCATCGCCGCGGCCTCGACAAGGACGTGACGGTGGTCGTGTGGGGGGAGTTCGGCCGGACGCCGAAGATCAACAAGGACGCCGGTCGCGACCACTGGCCGAACGTCACCTGCGCGCTCCTCGCCGGTGGTGGCCTGCGGACCGGTCAGGTGATCGGCTCGACCGACCGGGTGGCTGGCGAGGTCAAGGACCGGCCGGTGCGGTTCGAGGAGGTCCATGCCACCCTCTACCATCGCCTCGGCATCGATCACCTCTCGACGGTCAACGATCTCTCCGGCCGGCCCCAGTACATCACCGACCACCACGCCCCGCTCCCCGAGCTCGTGTGAGTCTCCGGAGAGTTCTTCGGCGGCGCTTCCCTTCTCTCCACAAGAGGTTTTCCATGCGCCGGCCCCTTGCCGCGACCGCCGTCTTCCTCCCGCTGCCGCGACGTGTGCTCCTCACGGCGATCCTCGCTGCGGTCCCTGGCGGTGCGACCGTCGCTCCCCCAGCAAACGCCGCCGAGACGACGTTCGCCGCCCGCGTCATCGACCCGCACCCAGGCGAGATCTGCTACGCGGTGACCCTCGCCGACGTCGATGGCGATGCCCGGCAGGACATCGTCGTCGTCACCGAGAACGCCGTCCTCTGGTATGGCAATCCTGGGTCGGCCGAAGGCGTATGGCCCAAGCACACCGTGATCCGCGACCAGACGCCGCGCGACAATGTCTGCATCGCGCCGCACGACATCGACGGCGACGGAAAGGTCGACTTCGCGCTGGGTGCCTCGTGGCCGAAGACCGGCAGCGTCCACTGGCTCCGTCGCGGGGCCTCGCTCGACGAGCCTTGGAAGGTCACTGATCTCGGCCCCCTCCACTCCACCCACCGGATGCGCTTCGCCGACGTGCTCGGATCGGGGAAGGCACAACTCGTCGTCTCGCCGCTGGTCGCCCCCGAGGGGAGGCCGGGGGTCGAGCTGACCGCGTTTTCGATCCCGACCGACCCGATCGGCGACCGCTGGCCGGCGACGATTCTCGACGGCACGCTCAACCGGATGCACAACCACGCCCAGGCCGACGTCGACGCCGACGGCCGGATCGACACGCTCACCGCCAGTCGCGAGGGGGTTCATCTGATCCGGCACCGCCCAGCCGGCATCCACAAAGCGACGCTCGCCACCGGGATCGCCGGCGGCACCCCCGACACGAGCGGCTCCGGGGAGATCAAGCACGGGACACTCGCCAATGGCCGCGAGTTCCTCGTCACCGTCGAACCGATGCACGGCACGGCGGTGGCGGTTTACCATCCTTCCTCCGAGGGCCCCTCGGCCCCGTGGCGTCGGACGGTGATCGACGAGGGCTACGCCCGCGGCCATGCCCTCGCGACGGTCGATATCGACGGCGATGGCGGCGACGAGATCGTGTTCGGGTCGAGCGACCCGTCGGCCATCGAGGGGCACGGGCCCACGCTCGCCGTCTACAGGGCCAACGCCGACGGCTCCCGGTGGACCCGCGACGTCGTCGACGCCGGCGGGGTGGCGGTCGAGGATCTCGTGGCGGCCGATCTCACCGGCGACGGCCATCCCGACATCGTCGCCGTCGGCCGCGCCACCCACAACGTGAAGCTCTACGTGAACACGCTCCCGCGACGGCGTCACCCGTAGAGCGCCTGCTCCATCTGCTTGCGTACCTCGGTGAGACGGGCCACCTCGCCACCGCCGACTTCGGCCGTCGCCCAGCCCGAGAAGCCGATGTCGGCGAGCGCCTGCCGCACCTCGCCCCACGGCACGTCATCGTCGGCACTGACGATATCGACGAAGGCGTTCTTCTTCCGGCTGAAGCCCTTGATGTCGAGCTTCACGCAGCGGTGGCCGAACGCATGGATCCAGTCCTTCGGCTGGCCGTACTTCCAGTGATTCCCGATGTCGTAGTACATCCCCACCCACGGGCTCTTGAAGCTGTCGACGAAGGCGATGAACCGCTCCGGCCCCTGCTCCGGGGGCGCGTCATGGTCGTACATCATCCGGTTCCAGACGTTCTCGATGAGGATCGGCTGGCCCAGCGACGCCGCCAGCGGCAGCACCTTCTTCATCTCGCTGCGGCAGCGTTCCTCGATCTCCGCCTCGGGGCCGTCGCCCCCCTGGCCGACGACGATCAGCACGCCGCTCCCGCCGGCGGCATGGGACACGCGGAGACAGTGCTCGAGGTTGGCGACGGCGGTGGCCCGGTCGTCGGGATTGGGGCTCGTGAGCCGCTTCCCCCAGTGCTCGTGGTTGATCGCGTTATGGACGAAGACGCCGCTCTCGCGCACCGCGGCACGGGCCTCGCTCGTGGTGATCCCGCCGGCCTGATCGAGATCGACGCCGTCGAAGCCGGCATCGGCCGCCATCTTCAGCCGCTCGACGAGGGAGAGCGCCTTTCCACCCGACTCGCCGGCGATCATCCCGAGCTTGCAGGAGAGGAGGATCTTCTTTCCCGCCGGCGGCTCGATGAGCGTGTCGACCGGCACCGCGTCAGCGGCGACCGCGGCGGTGGCCCCACGGGCGGCGATCGCGACGAGGGCCGCGGCCGGGGCGGCGGCGAGGAGATGGCGGCGCGAGAGGAAAGGCATGTCGGCGGACATCGGGTTTGGCTCCGACAGGAGGGCAGGGAAAGACAGGCTTGCGATCCGGTAGGCTATCACAGACCACCGGGGGTGGCACGCGTGCAGGCCTCGTGGCACGCCGTTTCGAACGTCTCGATCCCGGTGGTTTCGAGGATCACGTCCTACCTTGCCCACACGGGAGACGACCATGATCTGGCGTGGCTGGCTGTGGATCACGGTCCTGCTCGTATGCCTGCCGGCGGCGGCCCAGGACGCCGATCGGCCACGGGCACCGCAGGCGGTCTCGGGCGAAGCGTGGCAAAGGGAGATCCCCGACATCCGCCGCCGGATGGAGCTCGTCATGGGCCCACTGCCCGGGGCGGACAGGCGCGTGCCGCTCGACGTGGAGATGGCCCCCCCAGAGCGGACCGATCGGTATCTCCGCCGCAAGGTCTGGTACACCCCGGAGCCTGGCGACCGCGTCCCGGCCTGGCTGCTCGTTCCTCACGACGCGACCCCACAACCGCCGGCACCGGCGATGCTCTGCCTCCATCAGACCAACGACGTCGGCAAGGACGAGCCGGCAGGGCTCGGGGGGCTCCCCAATCTCCACTACGCCCACGAGCTCGCCGAGCGGGGATTTGTCTGCCTCGTCCCCGATTACCCCTCCTTCGGCGAGTATCGCTACGACTTCCAATCGCCCGACCGTGGCTACGCGAGTGGCAGCATGAAGGCCGTCTGGAACAATCTCCGCGGCGTCGACCTGCTCGAGAGTCTCCGCGAAGTCGATGCGGCACGGATCGGTGTCATCGGTCATTCCCTCGGCGGTCACAACGCCATCTTCACCGCCGCCTTCGACGACCGCCTCGTGGCGGTCGTGAGCAGTTGTGGCTTCACGCCGTTCCCCGAGTATTACGGCGGCGACGTCAAAGGCTGGACGAGTGACCGCTACATGCCGAGGATCCGCGACACCTACGATCTCGCCGCCGATCGGATCCCCTTCGACTTTCCCGAGGTGATCGCCGGCTTCGCCCCGCGGGGTTTTTTCTCGAACTCACCCATCGGCGACGACAACTTCGCCGTGGCGGGAGTCCGACGGGCCTTTGCCGAGGCACGGCCTGTCCATCGGCTCTTCGACGGGGACAAAAGGGTGGCCGACGCCGCCGAGCGGCTCGTCCTCGTCACCCCGGACTGCGGCCACGACTTCCCCCCCGCGATCCGCACGCAGGCCTACGAGTGGCTCGAGCGGAGGTTGTCAGCGCCGCGGTGAGCCCGTCGCGTCTCGAGTCCGGCGAATTGACGATGCGACGACCTTCAACGCCTCGATCACGGCCAGCGGCACGACCGCCAGCCCGAACACGAGCGGCCAATGGTGCCCCGGGCCCCCGGTCGCCACTTCGAACACCGATTGCGTCGGCGGGAGCATGACGACGGCCACCTGCACGAGCGCCGAGACGGCGATCGCCAGGAGCAGCGCCGGATTGGCGAGCAACCCCGGCCCGAGACCGAGCCGGCGATCGCTGCGGCAGCCGATCGCGAACAGGAGCTGCGCGAAGGCCGCCACGCAGAACGTCACGGTCCGGGCTTCGGCGAGCCTCGTCTCCTCGCCCTGCCAGACGATCCAGAACGCCATCACGCAGACGGCGGCGACGAGGCTTCCGTGGGCCACGATCTCGAGCCCGCGGCGCCAGGGAATCACCGGCTCGTCGAGCGGTCGTGGCGGGCGACGCATGATGCCGGGCTCGGGGGGCTCGACGCCCAACGCGAGCGCCGGCAGGCCGTCGGTGACGAGGTTCAACCAGAGAATCTGGATCGCGGCGAGGGGGGCGGGCCAGCCGAGGACCGCCGCCACGAGCATCAACAGCACCTCGCCGGCGTTGCACGAGAGCAGGTAGTGCATGAACTTCTGGATGTTGTCGTAGATGCCGCGCCCCTCCTCGACGGCAGCCACGATCGAGGCGAAGTTGTCGTCGGTGAGGACCATGTCGGCCGCCTCACGGGTCACGTCGGTCCCGGTGATCCCCATCGCGATCCCGATGTCCGCGGCGCGTACTGCCGGCGCGTCGTTGACACCGTCCCCGGTCATCGCCACGACATGGCCGAGGCGCTTGAGTGCCCGCACGATCCGCAGCTTCTGCTCGGGAGACACGCGCGCATACACCACCGCCTCGGCGACGACTTCCTCGAGGGCCGCATCGTCGAGCATGTCGATCTCCACGCCGCTCACCGCCCGAGACGAGGGGCCGGCGAGGTCGAGCTCGCGTGCCACCGCGAGCGCCGTGGCGGGATGGTCGCCGGTGATCATCACCGGCCGGATGCCGGCGGTGCGGCAATGTCCGACCGCCACCTTCGCCTCCGCGCGAGGCGGATCGATCATGCCGACGAGCCCCAGAAAGACGAGATCCCGCTCGATGCCGTCGGGAGTGCCCGCGTACGTCTCCGCTTCGGGAAGCTCCCGCCAGGCGATCGCGAGCACCCGCAGTGCCCGGCCGGCGAGGCCGGCGGCCGCGTTCGCGATCTCGCCGCGCCGCGCCTCGGTGAGCGGCACGCGCTCCCCTCCGCGCCGTTCGCAGGTGCATCGGGGGAGGACCGTCTCGGGGGCCCCCTTCGTGGCGAGTATCCGCCCGCCGTCCGCACCGCGCACGACGACGCTCATCCGCTTGCGAACGGAATCGAACGGGATCTCGAAGAGCGTGGCGGCCGCGGTGCCCTGATCGGCCGCACCGGCCTTGATCGCGGCCACGAGTAGCCCCCCTTCCGTGGCATCCCCCACCACCGTCCATCCGCCGGACGCGGTCGGCGTGACCGTGGCCGTCGTGCACAGCGCGGCGATCTCGAGGAGCCGATGCACATCGGGATCGGCCCAAGGATCGGCACCGACGACGGCGTGCAGCACGCCGTGCGGCCCGTCACCCGAGCCGTTCACGAAAGAATCCCTGCCGGCCGTGACGATGTCGCGGACGGTCATCTCGTTGCGGGTCAGCGTCCCGGTCTTGTCGGAGCAGATCACCGTCACCGATCCGAGCGTCTCCACACTCGGGAGCCTTCGCACGAGGGCGTTGCGCCGGGCCATCCGCTGCAGGCCGATCGCCAGCACGACCGTCACCACCGTGGGCAAGCCCTCCGGTACGGCGGCCACCGCAAGGCTGACCGAACGGAGGAGCAGGTCGACGAACCGACCTGTCTCGACGAGTCGTCCGATGCCGCCACCGCGGACGACCTCGACGAGAAAGATCGTCGCGACGACGACCAGACACAACACGAGGAGACTCCTCCCCAGGCTCGAGAGCCTGCGCTGCAGCGGCGTCTGCTCGGGGGGGGCCTCGCCGAGCAGCCCGGCGATCCGACCGAACTGGGTGGCCATCCCGGTGGCGACGACGATCGCCGCGCCGCTCCCGGCAGCGATCACCGTGCCGGCGTGGACGATCGACGCGCGGTCGCCGAGGGGCGCCTCCGCCGACTGCACCTGTCCGACACGCTTCACGCTCGACTCGCTCTCACCGGTGAGCGACGACTCCTGCGCCGAGAGAGAAAATGCCTCCACGAGGATGGCATCGGCCGGCACACGATCCCCGGCCTCCACTTCGATCCGGTCTCCGACCACCACGTCGCCGGTGGGGATCGATCGCATCACGCCGTCGCGAACCACGCGTGCAACCGGCGCCGACATCCCCCGCAGCGCCGCGAGCGCCCGCCGGGCGCGGTCCTCCTGCAGGAAGCCGATGACGGCGTTCACCAACACGATCGCCGCGATGGCGGCGGTGTCGGCCCAATCGCCGACGGCCCCGGCGATGACCGCGGCCGCGATCAGGATCCAGATCAACAGGTCGCGGAACTGGGCGAGGAATGCCCGCCACCACGGCACGGCAGGCGCCTCCTCGAGGGCGTTGGGGCCGTCCCTCACGAGGCGACGGGCC
>Ga0208086_1000134_pt1 | contig 19801 bp, 18 predicted proteins | sample LakMenEpi06Jul10_FD_150675 | JGI IMG/M metagenome (GOLD analysis project Ga0208086, IMG submission 150675) | Freshwater microbial communities from Lake Mendota, WI - 06JUL2010 deep hole epilimnion (SPAdes) | ecosystem: Environmental > Aquatic > Freshwater > Lake > Epilimnion/Euphotic zone ...
GCCGCACTGGTCATCGTGTGCCAATCAGTGGCCACAATGTGCGCGCGCTGTTTTCGGCACTTGGCAAGTTGTAACCGTTCGTAACGGTGTAACACCCTTGGCGTAAGTTGTGCGGTAGTTCCTTCCCCTAGGCATTCATTACTAGCGCGGCATTGCCGCAGTGCGGGGCAACAGTGGACGACGACAATTCAATCGCTCAGGCAATGCAGCGCCTTGCCAACGTCGCTATCAACGAATGCGACGAGCCCCATGTGCGTTCGGTGCTGGCGCAAATTGGGCAGGTGCAACAGTGGCTCGATCATCGCAAGGTTGCGCTCACCAGGCGGCTGCAACAACTTGCCGTTGCAACGCCAAGCATTCAACCGCAACAGGTGCTCGCTAGCGCAACAAACATCTCGCGGCTCGAGGCCTACCGCGAGGTTTCGCGCGCCACCACACTTAGCCAATTCCCCCAACTAGAGCAAGCGTTCAACGAAGGCAACATCTCCACCGCGCACATCGACGCACTGTCTCGCGCCGCGCATCATCTCAACCCCGACGAACGCCAGCTGCTCGCGCAACGCAGCGAATGGCTCAACACTGTTGCAGCACATGCCACCCCCGACAATTTTGCGCGCGCGGTAAAAAGCGAAGTCGCGCGCCTTCACGCCGACGAAGGAATCACCACCTTGCAACGACAACGCCGCGACACCACGCTTCGACACTGGGTCGACCGCGAGTCCGGCATGTTCCACATCAACGGCCGTCTCGATCCAGAGTGCGGGCTTCGCATCATCGGGCGCATCGATAACGCCGTCGAAACGTTGTTCCATGGCGCACTGCCCGACACTTGCCCTACCGACGATCGAAAGCACGGCCACCTCAATGCGCTGTCGCTTGTGGCGCTCATCGACGGTTCGGTCGCAGCATCATCCTCGCCAAATGCTCGTGCCGAGGTTTCCGTTGTCATCGATTTGCAAACACTGATGCACGGCATGCATCAACGTTCCGTCATCCGCACCGGCCACGACGTCGACTTACCCATTGAAACCATTCGCCGCATGGCGTGCGAAGCCGAAATCATTCCTGTTGTGCTTGGCTCCAACGGCGTGGTTCTCGATGTCGGTCGTGCAACACGGCTCGCTTCCCGATATCAACGCAAGGCACTGGAAGTGATGTACCCCACATGCGCAATCCCCCAATGTTGCGTTCCTCATTCACAGTGTCAACCCCACCACATTCGCTATTGGCGCGACGACGGATCAACCGACATGAACAACCTGGTTCCGCTGTGTTCAAGCCACCACCGCAGTGTGCACGAGGGCGGTTGGAAGCTGAGCATGCACGGCACCGACCGGCAATTGGCCATTACAAGACCCAAGGATCATTTGTATGACATATCGTGATACAGTCATCTGCGTGTCAGACCTCGTGTCGTTTCGGATGGATACACAAACTCGGCGCGCTCTTCAGAGACTGCAGCAAATGGGCATGTCCCAGTCCGATGCGATACGACATGCAATTCAAGAATCGGCCGCCGCACTGCACCAGCCGAAACGACTGGCTGCCGAAATGGCTGCGCTCGAAGCCGACCCGATCGATCGTGCCGAAATGCTAAATATCGCCAAGTTCATGGAGGAACTTGGTGAATAGGGGCGACATCTACGCATTCAATCCGAAGAAGAACGGAACTCACGAAATACAAGGGAAGCGATTTGCCGTCGTATTGCAATCAGACAGTTTGCTTAATCGGTCCCTTGTCATTGTTGCGCCAACTTCTCAAAGTGCTCGCCCGGCGTCAATCAGGCCAGACATTCAGGTCCAAAACCAACCAACCAAAGTTCTTGTCGAACAAATGACCTCGGTTTCAATAGAGCGACTGGGCAAGCGAGTTGGACGAGTAGATATCGAAGATCAATGGGCAATCAATGACGCCATCGTTGCTGTGCTGGGGCTCAATTAATCACCAGCTATTAGTTGCGGCGGCTGGCCCTGTTGGCTATGGTGATGGTCGCACGACATCTACAAGGAACTTCGCCTCTCTAACACGGTGAAGCAACTTGGTCGGGCGCTGGCAGTCCAACTTCATACAAACCCTTTGGAGGGTTCAGTTGTCGATACGTCAGCGCGTCCTTGAATCACCCCTCGATCAGCTGTTGACTGAAGCGCGCGCCATCCGCGATGCGCACTTCGGCACTCGGGTTACCTACTCGCCGAAGGTGTTCATTCCGCTCACCATGCTGTGCCGTGACAAATGCGGATACTGCACATTTGCGCAGCCACCTGCGCGGCTAGAGAACCCATACATGTCGGCAGAGCAAGTGCTGGCAATAGCAAAGCAAGGTGCACGCGCCGGCTGCCATGAGGCGCTGTTCACGTTGGGCGAACGACCAGAGCTGCGATACGACGTTGCAAAGAAGTGGCTCGCCGACAACGGATATGACTCCACAGTTCACTACTTGCACGACATGGCCCAGTTGGTGCTGCACGAAACTGGTTTATTGCCGCACGCAAACGCCGGCGCGTTGTACCGCGACGAACTGCAGATGCTTCGTTCCGTATCGCCATCGCAGGGAATGATGATCGAAACACTGCGCGACGATTTGGAATGCCATCGTGGCGCGCCAGACAAAGTGCCGCAGCGACGTCTCGACACGTTGGAGTGGGCTGGCGAACTACAGATTCCGTTCACCACAGGAATCTTGGTGGGCATTGGCGAGACACGTGAAGACCGCATCGATGCGTTGTTGGCTATTGCCGAGTCGCATGCACGACACGGACACGTCCAAGAAGTAATCGTGCAGAACTTTTTGCCTAAGCCACGCACCGGCATGCAACACGAAGCACCGTGCCCGCACGACGAGTACATGTGGTCGATCGCTGCTGCTCGCGTATTGCTTCCCCCAAGCATTCACTTGCAAGCACCGCCAAACTTGAGCGACGATTTTGGAGTGCTGCTCGACGCAGGCATCGACGACTGGGGCGGTGTCTCCCCCGTTACTGCCGACCACGTGAACCCAGAGCGCCCTTGGCCTGCACTCGACAAGTTGCGCGTAGCCAGCGAGGCACGCGGCAAAGTGCTTGCGCCTCGCCTCACGATTTACCCAGAGTTTGCAACACAGCCCACCAGGTGGCTTGCACCCGAGTTGCATTTCCCCGTGCTTGATCGCAGCGACGCCGAAGGCCTAGGCCGCGACGACCCGGGCCAAGTGTGGCCAGAGAAAGTAACTGCCGCCGACGTGGTTCACGATGGTGCGGAAGTTGTTTTGGTTGGGCACCGCTCCACACAGTGGTATTCGGGCGCTAATAACCCGACACCAACACTTGTTACCAACGAACACACCGACACCGTTACTGGGCGCGTTGCCGAAATCTTGCGCGGTGTCGAACTTGGTCACCGCATCAACGAACAGGAAATTGTGGATCTGTTTGCTGCTCGTGGCCCAGAGGTTCGCGCAATTGCCCGCGTAGCCGACAAACTGCGCTTTGATGCGGTGGGTGATGTTGTCACGTGGGTGCACAACCGCAATATCAATTACACCAATGTGTGCACGTTTAAGTGCAAGTTCTGTGGTTTCTCGAAAGGTCCGCTCTCGCTCAATTTGCGCGGCACGCCATATCTACTCACGCTGGAAGACATTGCTCAGCGCGCTAAAGAAGCGTGGGACATGGGCGCCACCGAAGTGACGCTGCAGGGCGGCATTCACCCAGATTTTGATGGCGACTATTACATCCATGTTGCTCAAGCAGTGAAAGACGCAGTGCCTGACATGCACGTGCACGGCTTCACCGCACTGGAAGTAACCGAGGGTGCCAAGCGCCTGAATGAACCGCTGTACGAATACATCACGCGTTTGAAGGAAGCCGGGCTCGCTTCACTGCCGGGCACCGCTGCCGAAATTTTGGACGACGATATCCGTGCCATTTTGTGCCCAGACAAAATCAATACTGAAGAATGGCTGGAATGTCACCAGGTTGCCCACGAGGCGGGCCTGCGCTCCAACATCACCATCATGTTTGGTTCGGTCGAGCAACCGCACAGTTGGGCAAAGCACATTGTGCGCACCCGAGCATTGCAAGAAATCACTGGCGGCTTCACCGAGTTTGTTGGTTTGCCTTTCGTGCACATGGCCTCGCCTATTTACCTGCAACGCAAATCGCGCCGCGGGCCAACATTCCGCGAGACATTGCTGATGCACGCGATCGCGCGCATTGCATACCGCGGCTTAATCGACAACATCCAAGTGTCGTGGACAAAGATCGGCCGCGATGGCGCAACACAGTTGCTGCAAGCCGGCTGCAACGACTTGGGTGGAACGTTGATGGACGAAAACATTTCGCGTGCTGCTGGTGCAAGCCATGGAACGAAGATGACAGAGGCTTCGTTCCGTGAAATCTCTGCGCCTCTTGGACGCACGCTTCGTCAGCGCAACACGGTGTACGAGCGGCCCGACCGCGAGCCTGCAGTTATTTCGGTTTAATTAATTCGGTGCAGTTTTAACTTCACACCAACATAAACACCGAGGAACACCACAACTCCAAACACCACGCCCGACACTGCAAACGCTTGAACACCGGAGAGCAACACACCAACCGTGCACCCCAAGGCAGTCATCGAACCCCAGCCGAGGAAGACACCGCCGAGTAACGCAGTGAATGAATTGGCAACGGTTGGTCGAGCAAGCTTGAAACGATTGCCTCCCACGGCCGCAGCAAATGAAGCGAGAACGAGACCGATGATCAACCATCCGTTGTTCGTAATTGTGTTTGCTACAACACCAACGCAACCCTTCATCAAGTCGATACCATGCAGCACTTCCGGAAGCTGCCCGCGCGAATCAAGAAACGTTCGCGAAACTGTGCTCAATTGAGCGGTCACGCCAAGTGGAGTAACACGGAGATAGGCAAATACACCAATTACGCCAACTATCGAGCCAGTAGCTGCTGGTGACCAACGCTTTGAAAAAACTGTCTCAAACAGTTTCTCTCGGGTCGACAAATTGCTCGGCTGCGGAGAAGCCGCTTCCGACTTGTCGATGACCAACAAGTACACACCGAGAGCACCAAGCACGGCAACGGTGACAATGAGTGAACCGCCGTATCCCAGCCAACGTGGAAGCCACCACACCGGGCTTGAACTTATTTGATTGAGATACAAGGTGTTCCACGTGATGAATCCAAGCCCGAACCCAACAAGTGATCCCACAAGTGCGGGAATAGCGCGAACATAACCCTGACCGAGCCGATAGAGATGACCACTGATGCATGCGCCAGAAAGCACCATGCCAATGCCAAATGCGAACGCACCCGCAATCAATGGAAGGCTGACAGGTGAAATGTGCGCATTTGGCGGCAAGCCTTCGCCTTTCGGGTTAGGCAAAAACAATCCGAACAATACAGCGTGCCCAATAGCTCCAACAATCAGCGCCGAGACAACAGCGATAAGTGGTCGGGTGACGCGCTCTTCAATCGCCTCTCGAAAAATACAGTAAAAACAAAATCTTCCGCGCTCAAATACAATGCCCAAACTGGCGCCGACAAGAAGCGAAAACGCCGGAGTTGAATCGCCCTCAGACCTGGACTGCAACACATATGCGCCGACAACGAGCGCAACAACGATGGCTACCGAGATCGTCGTGCGAACACTGTCGGCCCGCGACCATCGGTCATTGCTGATGGTGGCCCCGCGGATTGCAGGGCCACCATCAACCACATTGACTTCGGTCATTAACCCTTGCCCCAAACAGTTCCTGCTGGGTTTGCAATGGGCACACCAACCGAGTTGCCGTATTCAGTCCATGAACCGTCGTACAACTTGACGTCGTATCCAAGAATTTGGCTGAGCACAAACCACGTGTGTGCGGCACGCTCGCCAATTCGGCAATACACGATGACTTTTTTGGTTCCATCGATACCCGCATCGGCATAAATCTTCTTCAGATCTGCTGGCGACTTAAAGGTTCCATCACTACCGACGGCGGTTGACCAAGGCACGTTTGCTGCGCCCGGAATGTGTCCTGCACGAATGGCAAGTTCTTGGAAGCCTGCAGGAGCAAAAATCTTGCCACTGAATTCATCGGCTGAACGAATATCCACCAACTTGGTGGTCTTGTCGGTCTTCTTCGCGATCTTCACAACATCGGGGAGGAAGGCACGGAGTTTTGCATCTGCAGCAGTTGCAGTGAAGTTGCCCTTGCCGATTGGGGCTGGCAATGGAGTGAAGGCACGACCTTCTTTGATCCATTTATCGCGACCACCGTTCAAGATTCGAACATCTTTTGCACCGTACGACTTAAAAATCCAGACTCCCCAAGCAGAGAACCAGTTGTTCTTGTCGCCGTATAACACCACGGTGGTGTCGTTGTTTACACCAGCGGATCGGACGAGTTTCTGAAAACGATCCTTTTCGATGATGTCGCGATTTACCGGATCTACGAAGTCGGTGTGCCAAGAAAATTTAGTGGCACCTGGGATGTGTCCCTTTTCGTACAAGCCTGGATCGGTGCTCACTTCGATGATTCGCACCTTCGGATTATTGAGGTTCTGCTCCAGCCATGACGTCTCGACGATTGTCGGAGTGGTTGGCTTTGCCGCTGGTGCTGTGGAGGCAGATGCGCTGGCAACTGGGCTGATACTGCCCATTGCAATAGCAAGGCCTAGGGCCAGCCTGCCGGCGAGCCGGCGGTGGCGTGAGGTGTAATTGTTGATCATGGAGATCCTTTCGGTAAGGAAAAGCTTGATTTCATTGGGTTTTCTAATCACGACTAATCAGGTCATATTTATCATAATTAGCAAATCGGTGGTTTTGCAACTCGGGCGGCAAAAAGAGCACCAAAAAAGTAGTGGTGCTAGCGGAGGTGGGCAACGCGGGCTGCAGCAACGTCAAGTTGCAACTGCGTCTTAATCGATTCGAGGCCTTCAAACTTGCGCTCGCTTCGCAAGAAGTGCTCGAACGTCACCACGACGCGCTCCCCGTACAAGTCGCCGTCGAAATCAAGCAGGTGTGCTTCCAACAACGAATGATCAGCGTGTTCAAAAAACGTTGGTCGTCGACCAAGGTTGATAGCGCACACATGCGTTGAGCCATCGGCACGCTGAACGACACCCGAATACACACCATCAGCCGGCAAGCACATGGCATTGGGTACTTCGATGTTGGCTGTGGGGAAACCAATGGTGCGCCCGCGCTTATCGCCATGCACCACTACTCCGCTGACACTGAACGGGCGACCAAGCAGGTTTGCAGCAACTTCAACTTGCCCGCCCGCAAGCGCACGACGAATAGAAGTGGAACTTACGGGCTCAGCAACGCCATCTGGCCTTGCAATGAGTTGCACTGGAACCACTTCGAAGTCGTGTTCTTTGCCCAACTCGCGTAACAGCGCAACATTCCCGCCGCGCTTGTAACCGAAGTGAAAATCTTCCCCAACCACAATCAGCTGTGCTCGCAAGGTGTCTACTAATACCCTTCGCACAAAGTCGGCTGGGTCTTCTTGCGCGGCATCGGCGTCGAACCGAACGACGAATGTTTCATCAACGCCAGTTGCAGCAAGTGCTGCCATTTTTTGATCTATGTCTGTAAGCAATTTTGGTGCGGATTCGGGACGCACCACCGATGCGGGATGGCGGTCGAACGTGACCACAACACTGCGGCAGCCCAAACGCGCCGCCTCATTTCGCACTTGGGCAATGACCGCTTGATGCCCGCGATGTACACCGTCGTATGCGCCAATGGTGATCACCGAGCGTTGGCCGTCGGCGGGCGCCGAATCGGTTTCATGAATGATGAGCACGAGGTTTTACGCTATCGCTTCAGCCAAAACGACTGATGGTTTAGCAAGGTCTCCGTCGGCTTCGTACACGGCAAGTAGCGCGCCCTGTTCGTTAACTACTGCCCAAGGCGAACTTCCTGGCCATGCAGGCAGTGATCTGCCATTGCGAATGGCAGTTGCGGTTGCTTCGTCGGCAATCACTTTGGTCATTGAACGGAGCGCAGTAATTGGTTCCAGCAGCTTCACCTGTTCTGGCGCAAGCGCGTCGTGTTCTGTGAAATCGCCAATGGATGTGCGGCGAAGATTGCGCAAGTGTGCGCCGCCGCCAAGCAGCGTGCCCAAGTCGGCCGCAAGTGTGCGCACGTACGTACCCGACGAACAACGAACCTCGATGCGAACAACGAGCGGGTCTTGTGTTGGTTCTACGTCGTACGAATACACAGTGACTGGTCGGGCCTTGCGCTCGACAACAATGCCTTCGCGTTCAAGTTCGTGAAGCCGTCGACCGTCTACGCGCAGTGCCGAGACCATTGGCGGCACTTGCATGATCTGGCCCGTCAATTTGGCTGCTGCCTCACGAATCTTTTCAATGTTCAAATTGGGCATGTCGTGCGTTGCTGTCACTACACCCGCGCTGTCGAGCGTGTTGGTTTCGGTACCGAAAACCACTTCTGCTGTATACGTCTTGTCCATGCCACTTAAGAATTGCATCAGACGTGTTACGTAGCCCACGCCAACGAGCAAGACTCCAGTTGCGTCGGGATCGAGTGTTCCTGCATGACCAATGCGACGTTCACCAAGAATCTTGCGCAGTTGATTTACTACGTCGTGGCTGGTGACGCCCGCAGGTTTGTCGATGATTGCCAAACCGTGCACGGTTGGAGGACGGCGCTTGGCCATATTTATTCGGCGGTGGTGTCGTCGGTGAGGTTGCGCGTATGCATCGGGTCGTTACGCAACACCTCTTCGATGCGCGCGGCAGCACGAATGGCCTCATCGGGACGGAATTCGAGAATGGGTGTGCGCCGTGCATGAATCTGGTTAGCAATCGTCGACTGCAAGCGCTTGCGGTGCTCGCCGAGTGCTTCAAGAATTCGGTAGTCACCTTCCACGCCTTGCAGCGAGTCGTAATAGACAATGCCGCGGTTCATTTCGGAGTCGACATCAATTGAGGTGATCGTGACAAAGGCAAGTCGATCGTCGTCGATCCGCACTAACTCTTCTGCCACTACCTCGCGCACGGTTTCGCTAATGCGGGCAGCGCGGGGGTAACTGTGCTTACGACTATTGGCCGATCGGCCACCGGAGCGACGCTGTGGTTTACCCATGGTGTGTACCCGCGCTTCCTCTCCGTTGATTCGCCTTCTGGCTCATCTACGATACGGAGGCTATGTCCGCAAAGCGCACGCCCCCAACGATCACGGGTAACGACCCCGAATCCAAGATTCCGGCGTTTCGCTACACCTCTAACCTCGCCAATCAGGTGGAGTCCAAGTGGCAAGACCATTGGGAAGACGAGGGCACGTTCGAAGCCCCCAACCCGGCTGGGCCGCTTGCCCAACCGGAGCGAGTTGCCGGGCGCGAAAAACTCTTCGTGCTCGACATGTTTCCGTACCCATCGGGCGCCGGCCTGCACGTAGGCCACCCACTGGGATACATCGCTACCGATGTATTTGCTCGCTACAAGCGAATGACGGGGCTAAACGTATTGCACGCACTTGGCTACGACAGTTTTGGTTTGCCAGCCGAGCAGCACGCCATCGTCACGGGCATTCATCCAAGAATCAACACCGAGTCGAATATTGCAAACATGCGTCGTCAACTTCGACGACTTGGCCTTGGCCACGACGCGCGTCGCAGCGTGAGCACCACCGATGAATCGTTTTATAAATGGACTCAGTGGATCTTCTTGCAGATTTTCAACTCGTGGTACGACGACAAATTGCAACGCGCCCGACCAATCACCGAACTTGTTGACGAATTTGCGGCGGGCAAACGCGACACCGGTCGCGGCCCCTGGGGTGCCTTAAGCAAAGTTGAACAACAAGACATCATCAGCGAATACCGCTTGGTCTATCTCGCAAATGCGCCAGTCAACTGGTGCCCTGGCCTTGGAACAATTCTTGCCAACGAAGAAGTGACGGCGGAAGGCCGCAGCGATATTGGCAACTACCCCGTGTTCAAGCGCAACATGCGTCAGTGGATGATGCGCATCACCAAATACGCCGACCGCCTGAACGACGACCTAGACCGACTGGACTGGACCGACGCGCTGAAATTGATGCAGCGCAATTGGATTGGCAGATCTACCGGTGCGCGCGTGAAGTTTGCATCTGCTGCCGGCCCAATCGAAGTGTTTACTACCCGCCCCGACACATTGTTCGGCGCAACCTTCATGGTGCTCTCGCCAGAACATCCGCTGGTTGAAACGTTGACCACCAAAGAGCAACGCGATGCAGTGCAGGCCTACCGCAAAACAGCTGCTGCATTACAAGACATCGACCGCCAAGACGACTCGCGCAAGAAAACAGGCGTGTTCACCGGATCGTTTGCAACCAACCCCGTAACGGGCAACGAAATACCGGTGTGGATTGCCGACTACGTGTTGATGGGCTACGGAACTGGCGCAATCATGGCCGTGCCAAGCGGCGATCAGCGCGACTTCGACTTTGCTCGTGAATATCAATTGCCAATCGTTGCAATTCAGATGCCAACGGCCGAATGGTTTGCGAAACATCAATTAGTGCCAACCGACCAATGCACCATTTGGCCCGAAGCATTCGTTGGTGAAGGCATGTACATCAATTCGTCAAACGATGCGATTGCAGTGAACGGTGAGCGCACAATGGCCGAAGCAATTTCGATGATGAACGCCTGGCTCACCGCAAATGGCCACGGTGAAAGCGCTGTCACCTACAAGTTGCGCGACTGGCTGTTCTCGCGCCAGCGCTATTGGGGTGAACCATTCCCCATTGTTTATGACGAAGACGACCAACCGGTTGCCGTTCCGCCAAGCGCGCTTCCCGTGCTGCTGCCCGAATTGGCCGACTTCAAGCCCCAGTTGCTCGACCCGAACGACGAGACCACCGACCCCATCCCGCCGCTTGCCCGCGTGCAGGACTGGGTGAACGTGACACTCGATCTTGGTGATGGCCCGCGCAAATATCGACGCGAAGTAAACGTGATGCCGCAATGGGCCGGTTCGTGCTGGTACGAACTTCGCTACCTCGACCCAACCAACGACTCCGTGTTTATAGACAAGGACGTTGAGAACTATTGGATGGGCCCCAAGCATGAAGGCCACACAGGCGGCGTCGACTTGTACGTGGGCGGCGTGGAACATGCCGTGTTGCACTTGCTGTATAGCCGCTTCTGGCACAAAGTGATGTTCGATCTGGGCCATGTCTCCAGCGAAGAGCCATTCCATCGCTTGTTTAACCAGGGCTACGTGCAGGCCTACGCCTACCGCGACGAACGCGGACAAACCGTGCCCGCAAACGAAGTTGAAGAAGCGAATGGCGTATACACGTGGCAGGGCGAAACCGTTGCTCGCGAATACGGCAAGATGGGCAAGAGCCTAAAGAACATTGTTACGCCAGACGAAATGTATGACGAGTTTGGTGCCGACACGTTCCGCCTATACGAGATGAGCACCGGCCCACTGGACGCATCACGCCCATGGAACACGCGCGACGTCGTTGGAATGCAGCGCTTCTTGCAACGAGTGTGGCGCAACTTGGTCGACGAAGACTCTGGCCAACTTCATGTGAGCGACGAGGCTGCACCGCTTGCACTGCAACGCGACATGCACAAGGCAATCCACGGTGTTGCCAACGACATGAGCAGCTTGCGATTCAACACATCGATATCCAAACTGATCGAGTTGAACAACGCGCTCACTCACCATGTGAACGAGCATGGCTCTACACCGCGCGAGGTTGCAACAGCGATGGTGCAGATGTTGTCGCCACTATGCCCGCACATGGCAGAAGAGTTGTGGCAACGACTGGGTCGCACCGAGTCGCTCACTTACATGCCGTTCCCCACTGCCGACCCAGCAATGCTCGTGAGCGACACCATCGAGATCCCCATTCAGGTGAATGGCAAGATGCGTTCCAAGCTCACTGCGTCGGCAAACGTGACGGATGATGAATTGCGCGCCATGGCAATGGCCGACGAAAAAGTGCAATCGGCACTTGCTGGCGCACAGCCAAGCAAAATAATTGTTGTTCCAAAACGACTCGTTAACGTCGTTTTGTAATCAGCCGATCGGCGCTGAAAGCCTGCGAAGGTCGGGCACACCGCGCATCAGCAATATCACCCGATTGACGCCCTCGCTCGCCCACTGCTTGCGGGTGTCGTTCGAACTATCCAATAACGATTCGTCGAATGTCTCCCACACCGTGGCTTCAAACGGCTTTCCATTTGCTGCACCAATTGCCGCGCTCAAAATCTCGGCGCGCTGCGGGTGGCTTGCCCTTACATTGACACCATCGCATTTCGTGCCCGCAATGGCCGCAAGTGCAACCGAGTTGACACCCAGCCAACGCGGCACAGCGACAACTGGGCGCGGGAAGGTTTCATACTTCTTGTCACGCGATGACGACCAAACTTCATCAAGCACGTCCATCACATGCTCAAGTTGGACATGACGTTCAGTCATTGAATGAAGCACTTCAACACCGGCCGCGTGCAACTCGGATGCAAACGTGCTTGCGGGCGACGCGCCAGCACCCAGGCCCAAAATAAATCGGCCGCCAGAAATGTTTTGCACTGTGGCTGCCGAGTTGGCAACAAGCGCAGCGTTTCTCAACCCTGCATTAACTACGAGCGACCCAAGCCCAATTTGGCTTGTTGTTGCGGCAAGCGCACCAAGCGTGGTGAAACACTCCGGCATGGTTGGTGCGTTCATCACGCCGCCAGAGAGATGATCCACCACCCAGAACGCCGAGTAGCCCGCACTTTCGGCAACTAGTGCAGCTTCAGATGTTTGTTGCCAGGAGCACTGCCCGACATTTAACTGAATATCTATCTTCACAACGACTTACGCTCGCATCGTTTCAATGTTTCCATCAACTGGCAAGACTTGACCAGAGATATAACGAGCAGCAGGCGAACTGAGAAACACGCACGAAGCAGCAATGTCTGATGCCTCGACAAACGTTTGCAACGACACTTGCTTCTCGTAACCAGTTCGAATCTCTTCTGGTGTCTTGCCAACCGCTTTCGCCTCGCGCTCGATGACGCCATCCATCCGCGGCCCACTGACAGAGCCCGGGCAGATGGCATTTACCCGAACACCAAACTCGCCCAGCTCCATCGCCCACGATTTGGTGAGGCCAATGACGCCCCACTTTGCAGCAACATACGGAGAGCGAAGTGGATACCCAAAGATTCCTGCACTTGTGGAGATGTTGATCATCGAACCTTTCGACTTCAGCAACATAGGCACCGCAAAGTGCGTCACCCGAAATGTGCCGCCAAGGTTGATGCGCACGCATTCGTCGTAAGCATCTGGGTCCATTTGGTCTACTCGCGCAGTTGGCCCAGGCACGCCAACGTTATTCACCAAGATGTCGAGGCCGCCCAAGTCGTGCTCGATTCCCTTAAACATTGCTTCAACGTCTTGCGTCTTCGAAACATCGCAGATGTAGTTGGGCTGTGTCGAATTGTTTATGTCGCAGACAACAACCGTTGCGCCGGCTTCGCGCATTGCATCGGCAATTGCTTTGCCAATACCCGAACCGCCACCAGTAACTAATGCGCGCAAGCCATCTAACTGAAAACTTTGTGAAGCCATGGATAAAACCTATCTCAATAACATTCTTATTGAATCCTTACGGGCTATGAACCTTCTGTAATGAAGCAATTACGTTGAATGGTAAAATTGAATTATGGCATCTGCTGATATTGCGATGTTGACGGCACTTGATGCAAACACGCATTCCGCCGCACAGATCTTCGAAGCCTTCCAACGAGACGGCGCTGTGATTGTCCACAACATGCTTTCCGATGATGTGCGTTCGCAACTGCGAAACGAGTTAGCCGAATCCATGCGCGACACGCGGCCCGGCACCAAGTCGTCAGATTCTGGCGTTCAAGAGTTTTGGGGTTCTAACACCAAGCGCTTCACCAGGTTGGCAATGCGATCGAAGGCCTTCCGCGACAACGTGCTAGTGCACCCAATTCTGCTGGGCGTAGCTGATGCCGTACTGCGCCCGCATTGCGCCTCATACTGGATGAATACTGGGCAGATGATGATTATCGGGCCTAGCGAAAAGGCCCAATGGTTGCATCGCGATGCCGACAACTGGCCACTGGTGCTTGGGCCTGGCGAACGCCAAGTAACCGTGTCGTGCATGTTTGCACTCTCCGACTTTTCGGCAGAAGGCGGCGCAACCCGAGTTGTGCCCGGAAGCCATGCATGGGACAGCTTCGAACGTAAGGCTCTCGACCACGAAATCACACAGGCTGTCATGCCAGCAGGTAGCGGCCTCCTCTATTCCGGCACTGTGTTGCACGGTGGTGGCAACAACACCACAACCGACACGTGGCGCGAAGGACTGCACCTCTCTTATGTAGTTGGTTGGCTCACGCCAGAGGAAGCGGGCTGCGTAGGCCTGCCCGAAGAACTTGCGCGCACGCTTACTCCGCTGCAACAACAGCTACTTGGCTACCGCTGCTATACGGGCGATGCAAAAGCCGCACGTCTCTGGACGATCGATTACGAAGATATTCCAACAGCAATGAATTGGGAGTAACAGAAATGACCACCAGCAACATTCAGGGCCTTCGCGCCAGCTTCACCCGAGATGAGTACACCGCTTCATCTGTATACGAAAAAGAAATGCGCGAAGTGTTTGCGGCCAATTGGTGCCACGTTGGACAGAGTTATCAGTTGTCGCACATTGGCGACCGACTTGTTGCACAAATCGGCGACGAGAGCATTCTTATTGTGCGCAACAAGGAAGGCGAATTGCGCGCCTATTACAACGTCTGCCAACACCGCGGTTCGCAATTGTGCGATGAAAGCGGTTCGGGATATGGCGGCGCAATTGCATGCCCATACCACGCCTGGACATATTCCCTTAATGGAAAATTAGTGAGCGCAATCCACCACGACCAAGAGTCGTTCGATCGCGAATGCATCTCGTTGAAGCAGGTTCATGTTGACGAGTGGCAGGGCAACTTGTTTGTCAACCTCAACAACCAAGCACTTCCGCTTGTTGAATGGCTGGAGTCGTTGTACAGCAAGCCACGCGACTTGGAAAAGTTTGAGATGGGCTCGCTAAAGACTGTGTTGACAACAATTGACGAGGCACAAGCCAATTGGAAAGTGCTCGTTGAGAACTACAGCGAGTGTCTGCATTGCTCCACCGTTCACCCCGAGTTCTGCGACTTGGTTCCTGTGTACAAAACTGGGAAAACCACGCAAGACGACAGGCCTGATTGGGGCGCAAGCCTTGCCGTGGGCAAGACGGCCATTTCATTTGTGCAAGATGAGGCGCTGCCGCTCCTTGCATCCATGGACGACATGGACGACTATTCCGTCTTTGGCGCATACGTGTACCCAAACATGCTGATTGACGTGATGCCAACATGTGTTGCCGTAACTACGTACATTCCACGCTCTGCATCGCACACCACTGTCGTCACCAATTATTTGTTCCCAGCAGAAGTTGCCGACAACCCACCCGTCGACCTTGGCCCAACTCTGTCCTTTAACGACCTCGTCAATAAGCAAGATATTGCTGTCTCAGAGCGGGTACAACGTGGCGTTGCCTCGCAATCCTTTACGCAGGCGTATCACACCGAAATGGAAAAGTACGCACAGCGCTTCGTCAAGCAGTACCGCCAAGACACTCAAACAGCCTGATTGCATTGGCTGTCTCAGCCACCAGGAATAGTTTGTCTAACTCGGTGACTATGGCTAAGTTACACCTATGGAAAGACGCGATTTTCTAAAAACGCTCTTTGCAACAACGGGGGGATTCATCATCACGCCATCGTTGCTTGCTGCGTGCGGGGGCACATCAACAACTTCGAGCACTGGTCTTGTCATTGGCACGCCCACTGCGCCGGTGACACTTCCACTTTCAGGTGAAGCGATTGCCGACGGCCTGCCCGAGGAAGGCGGCACCATTGAGATTCTCAACTGGGCCGACTACACGAACCCCGAAGTGATTGCCGATTTTGAAAAGGCTTTCGGCGTAACCGTTAAACAAAGCATTTACGACAACGAAGACTCGGCAATTGCGAAATTGCGTAGCGGCACACTCAAGCCGGACTTAATCATCGGCATGACTGACACCGCACTCGCCCGCCTCGTTGCTGCCGACTTGTTGCAGCCATTGAACAAGACATATATCGATAACTTCGGCAACCTCATTACTGGTTTGCAAGACCCGTACTACGACGGCGGCTCGCAGTACACCGTTGCGCAATTCATTTATGGCAACGGCATTGGTTACCGAGCCGACAAAATAGATTCGGCCGACCTCATCTCGCAGGGTTACGACAGCATGTGGAACCCTGCATACAAGGGCCGCCTCGCAGTGCCCGATTCGTACCGCGACACCATCAGCCTCGCGCTGTTCCAAGCAGGCATCACCGATGTGAACACTGGCGACGCAGCAGTCATCGCCGCTGCGCAAGAGAACTTGATTCGTTTGCGCGACGCAACGCAACCAAAGGTTGACGTACTTGCGTACCAAGAGATCCCTGCCAACAACCGAGACATTGCATACATGTGGACTGGCGACATGCTGCTGGCCCCATGGAACTTGCCCGAGGGTGTATCAACCGATGTGCTTGGGTTCTGGTATCCAGAACAAAACATCACAGCGAACGATTTTCTCTGCATTCCAAAAGAATCCAAAGCACCAGTGCTCGCACATCGTTTCATCAACTACTTGCTCGATGTGGATGTGGCGTTCAAGAACCAGTCGTACGTTGGCTACCAGCCGGCACTCACCGGAGTGTCGGCCGAAGCGCTCATCTCCAACGGCGCCATTCCCGAATCACTCATCGATGCGGTAGTTGATGCTGATCGCTACAAGACGGGACAACGACTCACCAGCCTGAGCCCTGAAGTAGACGCGTTATGGAACGACGTCTGGGCAACCTTTACCGCCGGCTGATTGGTGCGTAGCAACACTCGAATTTGGACTGGCCTTGCCGCACCTGGTGCAGCTTGGCTGTTGGTGTTTTTTGCTGTTCCCTTCTATGCAGTTGCTTGCGTTGCGTTTGGAACAATCGACCCAATCTTTCGCGATGCAGTGCCGCAATGGAACCCGCTGCAGTGGGATTTTGCACAAAGCCAAGAGGTGCTCACCAGCGCACTAAGCGGCCCATTGCGTGGCGTTTTCATTCGCACCTTTGTATTTGTATTCGCCGCAATGGCGGTGTGCTTCCTTATCGGCTTCCCCATTGCCTACTTCCTCGCACGACACGCGGGCAAACACCGACTGCTTCTCCTCACGCTGATCATCATGCCGTTCTGGGTTAATTACCTCATGCGCATGTTGTCGTGGGTCAACCTCTTAAGTCCAAGCGGTTTGTTTAGCCGCTTCATCAGCAACTTCGGCATCAACTACAACTGGCTCGACGGCTCGCCCATCACCGTGGTGCTCGGCTTGGTTTATGGATACGTTCCATTTCTGATCTTGCCCCTATACGCAACGCTCGAGCGTTTGGACTGGCGCCTCGTGGAAGCAGCGCGCGACTTGGGCGCAACATCGATACAAGCATTTCGCATGGTGACAGTGCCAATGGCAAAAGCTGGCGTTGCCGCCGCAGCGATTTTGATTGCGCTGCCAATGTTTGGTGACTACTACACGAACGATTTGCTTTCGCGTTCGCCAAAAACCGAAATGCTTGGCAATCAAATTGATTACTACATCAACAACAGCAGCCAGCCTCAACGAGGCGCGATATTGGTGCTCATGTTGTCGGTGCTGCTACTCATTGGCCTTTCGTGGTACTTGCGCAGCACCGCAAAAATTGGCAAGGAGCAAGTGCGATGAGCACCTTGTCGCCACGCCGCTTCCGTGCGCTGCCAATACTTGCTTGGGGCTACGTGGCCTGGAGTTTGGTGCCCGTACTCATTGCAGTCGCCTATTCGTTCAATGACGGCCGAAGCCGCACCATGTGGCAGGGCTTTTCATTTCGCTGGTGGTTTGGCGACCCCAACGCATCGGTGTTTCGCGATGAATCGATGCGCCAGGCAATTATCAACTCGCTCGTGCTGGCCACCGCCACCATGTTGATTGTTACCCCGCTAGGCATTGCGCTTGCCGTTGGCTCTCAACGCATGCGCGGCAAGCTGTCGTCTGGTGTGCAGGGCCTCACCTCTATCCCGCTCATCACGCCCGAGATCGTGGTTGGTGCGGCGCTGCTTCTCACCATCACCCGTCTGTTTAGTGGTATCCCCCTTGGTTTCCCCGCACAGTTGTTGGGCAATGTCACGTTCTCCATTTCAGCCGTTGTGATCATCGTTCGAGCCCGACTTGTCTCTATTGGATCCAGCTTCGAAGAAGCTGCGCGCGACTTGGGGGCAACTCGGTTGCAAGCCATTCGGTTTGTATTGATGCCGATGCTGTGGCCATCGGTCATGGCAAGCCTTGTTGTTGTGTTTGCAACCGTCATCGACGACTTCGTGATCACCAGTTTCCTATCGGCGGGCGTCGATTCGGAAACAGTTCCGCTGCGCATTTACTCCTCGGTGAGGGGTGGCGCAACACCAGCGTTAAACGCACTAGCAACGCTGTTGGTGGCCACCACATTTGCTGCGCTCACGCTTGCACTCTTCGCGTTGTCTCAGTGGCGCAAGCGCCATGGCGAACTTGGCGGCATGCGGGCCGCGCTTGCAGACATCACCCGAATGGGTGAATAACTAATTCAGCGGCAAAACGCGTACTGCGTCGGGCAGTACATCAATATTCGTTGTTGAACCTTCCACCAAATCACGCGAATGCTCATCATTCGGTATTTCGGCGATTAGCTTCACACCGCCAACGTTGAGCCCGATGCGCAACGAAGAGCCAGCAAACGTCACTCGTTCGATAATTGCCTGCTGCGAACCAGTACCGACATGTATTCGTTCTGGCCGAATCATGACCATGCCATCTCCGAGCGGGGCGTGCGACGGGGCTGCAAATTTAACGCCAGCTATTTCGGCTACACCACTTGAAATAATCTTTCCAGGTAACAAATTAGCGGCACCAACAAACTTGGCAACATCAATTGTCGTCGGCATTTCATAGATTTCTCGCGGTGTTCCAACCTGAATCAATTTGCCGTCGCGCATCACACCAATGCGGTCGCTCATGGTGAAGGCTTCATGTTGATCATGGGTCACATAAATGAATGTGATGCCAATCTGGCGTTGCAATGAGGCCAACTCCACTTGCAAGCGTGCGCGCAACTGCGCGTCCAGCGCACCAAGCGGCTCGTCTAGAAGCAACACACTGGGTTCAAGCACCAACGCGCGCGCAAGTGCAACACGCTGCTGCTCACCGCCAGACAACTGCGGAACCCTGCGTTCGCTGAATGCGGCGAGAGAAACCAACTCCAGTGCCTGCATCACTCGTTCTTTTTCCGGTTTGGTCGAAACACTTCCCTTTTTCTCGAACTTCAAGCCGAAGGCAACGTTGTCAAAAACATTGAGGTGCGGGAACAACGCATAGTTCTGGAACACGGTGTTCAGTGGGCGAACTTCTGGCTCGTCGAACGTGACGTCCCGATCATCAATCAGGATTTGCCCACTATCGGGGCGCTCAAATCCGCCGATCATTCGCAGCGTGGTTGTCTTTCCACACCCAGATGGGCCAAGCAAGGAGAAGAATTCGCCTGCGCGAATGTCGAGGGAAATGTTGTCGACTACGGCGCGTTCGCCGTAGGACTTGCACAAACTGCGCAGCGAAACCGCACCGTCCAACATGAACTAGTTTTCCCCCATAGTTGTGGAGCTAAGGGGAATTGAACCCCTGACCTCTTGCATGCCATGCAAGCGCTCTACCAATTGAGCTATAGCCCCGCTATTTCCTGAA
>Ga0208086_1000136_pt1 | contig 19648 bp, 11 predicted proteins | sample LakMenEpi06Jul10_FD_150675 | JGI IMG/M metagenome (GOLD analysis project Ga0208086, IMG submission 150675) | Freshwater microbial communities from Lake Mendota, WI - 06JUL2010 deep hole epilimnion (SPAdes) | ecosystem: Environmental > Aquatic > Freshwater > Lake > Epilimnion/Euphotic zone ...
GAGCCGGCGCCTCGTCGCGCGACACGCGCCACGTGGCCAGGGCGACGGAGAAGGGGAGGAAGCACGACCAGGGATAGAATCCGACGAGCATCGCCAGAACATGGAAGAAGATGCCGCCGCTGTGGTTCTCCATCGGGGCAGCGAACCGGCCGACGTTGTGGACGAGAAAGAAGCCCGCCGGCCATTCCCCGCCGGTCCGCAGGCCGACCGCGACGTACCACGGCGCTGCCACGGCGAGCATCGCCGCCGTCATGACCAACGGGCGGACGAATGCCAGCGCACTGACGCCAGCCGAGATGCCCGCGAGCATTTGCCGGCCGACCGACGCCGCGGGATCGCGACGATCCAGCCAGACGACCGCGGTGATCCAGGGGAGGATCACCGCCAACGGGCCGACGAATCCGACGGGACCCTTGCAGAGGACCGCGAGGCCCCCGAGGGCACCGACCATCGCGGCCCTCCGCACGGAGAGTCGGCGGGGGAGGCTGTCGCGTGGATCGGTCGCCGCGATGCCGAGGAAGGGCTCGGTGGCGAGGATCGTCATCCAGGTCGTGAGCGCGGTGAGGATCGCGTCCGGAGTGGCCGCGTGCGACTCGATGCCGACAAGCAGACACCCGATCCAGGCCAGGGCCGCCACGACACCGGTTCTCACCGAAAACCACCGGCTACCGGCGCGCAAGAGCGCCAGGGCCGTGGCGAGCGCGGCGAGCGCCGACGGAATGCGAGCGGGGATCTCGGATACGCCGAACACCCGGTAACAGACCGCCATGCACCAGTGCATGAGGACCGGCTTGTCGACCGCGAGCGTGTCGTTGTACATCGGCACGACCCAATCGCCGGTCTCGAGCATCGTCCGCGCGATGGCCGCGAAACGCGGCTCGTCCTCGTCCCAGAACGGCATCGGTGCGAAGCCGACGGCCAGCGTCACTGCGGCGGCGACCACCACCACCACGACGGGATGACGGAACGTCGGGCCGCTGCCCGCTGTCGTCGCAGTGACTGGTACGGAACCGTGGTTCAAGGCTGCGGGGCTGGGGTGTGCCATGCCAGGGGGGTCTCCGGACTGTGGGCGTTTGGTGTTGCGACCGGGGTGTCGTGACCGCCGATCGCCGGTTCGTCGGCCGATGCCGGGCGTGGGCCGATGACGAGCAATCCGGGGCCGAACAGGGGCCGTTCACGGGCGATGACCCCGTAGCCCCGGGGCAGGGGGGAGGGGAGATTCATTTCGAAGCGGGCGTCGACGAGGAGGACCGCATCGCGGCGTCCTTCGAGGTGGTCGCTGACGGCCTCCGTGGATTCCAGTTGTGGGATCGTGTCGGCGGCATAGAAGACGACGCTCGGGGGAACGCTCCCGAAACCGGCCCAGGCACCGGCCGCGGGACGAGGGCCGAGGGCCGCGACGAGCCGTCTGGCAGCGCGGGCCCCTCCGACCGTGTCGCTTCCCACCGCCGCAAGGAGCGTGATCACGAGACAGGCCGAGCATGCCACGGCGCCGATGGCCTCGGGCCGCCGGCCGCGATCCTGGAGGATCCAGGCCAATCCGGCCCCTGCCATCGGGATCAGTCCGATCGGCGACAGGGGCTGAAGCGCGGGAATGCCCAACAGCGGAGCGACCGCAAGCGCGACCGTCATCGCCCCACCGGCGAGGAACAGGATCGACCACGCCACCCGCATGACCCCATCGATCGCCTCCGCCGGGCGGCGGCACCAACGGGTGCAGATCGCTTCACCCGCGGCCCAGGATGCGAGGAGGTGGCCGGTGATCACGGCCAGCGCCGGGTAGGCGGGCCACACATAGCCGGGCAGTTTGGTGCCCGCCGCGGAGAACGTGACGACCCATGCCCCGAGCCAGCAGACCATCAGCCGCATCGCATCCCGCTGGGCCGGGGACGCCGTCTTGGCTCGCCCTGTCGTGCCGAAGGCGAGGGTCGCGGCGTGGACGATCGAGGCCGCAAGGACGATCGACCAGGGGAAGAAGCCGACGGCCAGGACGACGGGATAGTAGGCGACCGACGAGCCGTCGTGCCCCTCCATCGGCGCCTGGAATCGCCCCATGTTGTGGACGTACAGAAACCCCTCGAGCCACGCTCCGGCGGTGCGGAACGTGACGGCGGCGTACCACGGGAGGGCAACGGTCGCTGCCGCACCGATCACCACCGGGAGACGGAGGCGCACAACGACCCGCCACAGCCGCGCCGGAGGCGAAGCACCGGCGGCCGTGTCACCGTCCCACGCCTGCCAGAGCGCGAAGCCCACGAAGGCCATCAGCGGGATCACGAGGCCGACCGGCCCCTTGGCCAGCACGGCGCCGCCGAGGGCGGCTCCGCAGGCGATCGGATCGCGCCACGAGTTCCAGGCCGAGCCGATGCCTCCACCGGTCTGGCCGTGCCCGGCTACGAAACACCACAGTCCGAGGGTCGTGAAGAACACCAAAGGAGCGTCCGGCGTGGCGGATCGCCCCCCCACGGCCGTCCATACGCACGTCGCCATGGCGAACCCGGCGACGAGTCCGGCGTCGTTGCCGAGCGTCCGCCGTCCGATCCTCCACACGAGCAGGCAGCTCAAGGTCGTGAGGATGGCGGAGCCGAGTCGCGCCCCGGTCTCGTTGCGGCCGGCGACGGCAAAGCCTCCGATGTGGAGCCAATTGACGAGGGCCGGCTTCTCGACGCGCAGTCGACCGTTGAACACGGGGACTACCCAATCGCCCCGTTCGAGCATCGAAAGCGAGCAGGCCGCATTCTTCGGCTCGTCTTCGTCCCAGAGCGCCGGCCCCCCCAGGTTCGTGAGCAGCACCAGCGCGGCGGCGAGGGCGACGGCGACGGTGTGCAGACGCGCGGGGATCACGGGAAAAGACCTTCCGGTGGGGGTTGAGGCAGTTTTCGCGGGCCGATGGGTGCACGGGGGCGGGGACAGTAGGGGGAGCCATGGCCGGGGTCAAGCCATCCGCACCCCTCGGGGAAGCAGCGGGGGCCGATGCCGGCCGCGGCCCAGCCCCCGACCGCGGCGTTCGCCAGCCCCCCCAGAATCCGTTTTTTTCGGCTTCCGAAGGGATCGGGAAGGGGGCGGCGGACGGTTTCCCGGGGGCCGCGACCGGGGCTGGTTTGGCGGTGTTCCGCGGCCGGTTGACCCGGTCTGCGGGACGGGTATGTTGACCCTTTTCCGGCGGTTTGCCGCCGACGCCGAAGCTGGGAGAGTGGCCGTTGGCAGACGAGCATTCGGACGACCAGGAACCGGGTACCGGGGGGCCTGCGGATGGCACCAGTGGGCCGGTGGGTGACGCCGCGGGAGCCGCTGGGGATCCGCCGGGAACGCTCCGCGACAGCGCCGGCGGCCGGCTGATCGAACTGCCGATCGAGCAGGAACTCAAGGACAGCTACCTCACCTACGCGATGAGCGTCATCGTCGCTCGGGCCCTGCCGGACGTTCGCGACGGCCTCAAACCGTCGCAGCGACGCATTCTCGTGGCGATGAACGACCTCAACCTCTCGCCCGGGGCGGCGCGCGTGAAGTGCGCCAAGATCTCGGGTGACACCAGCGGCAACTACCACCCGCACGGTGAGAGCGTCATCTATCCCACGCTCGTGCGCATGGCCCAGGAATGGAACATGCGGCACGTGCTCATCGACAAGCAGGGCAACTTCGGCTCGATCGCCGGCCTTCCCGCGGCCGCCATGCGGTACACGGAGGCCCGTCTGTCGCCCATCTCGGCGATGCTGCTCGACGATCTCGAACTCGACACCGTCGACTACGTCCCCACCTACGACGAGCGGAACACCGAGCCCGTCGTTCTGCCGGGGCGGTTCCCCAACCTTCTCGTGAATGGCGCGGGGGGGATCGCGGTGGGCATGGCCACGAGCATCCCGCCCCACAATCTCGGCGAGATCTGCCGGGCGCTCGTCGCGTTGATCGATGATCCAGGCATCTCGCTCGGCCAACTCCTGCAGATCGTCCCCGGCCCCGACTTCCCGACCGGTGGAATCGTGATGGGGCGCGAGGCGCTCCTGCGCGGCTACGCGACCGGCCGCAGCACGATCACTCTCCGCGCCCGTGCCACCGTCGAGGAGTTCGGCAAGAACCGCACCCGGATCGTGGTCACGGAGGTTCCCTACCAGCAGACCCGCGACGCGATCGAGGAGAAGATCGCCGAATTGGTCAATGAGGATCGCATCCGCGGGATCTCGGCGATCCGCAACGAGAGCGACCTCAAAGAACCGGTTCGCCTCGTGCTCGAATTGAAGCGCGATGCCGATCCCGACGTCGTCCTCAACCAGCTGTACCAGTTCTCCCCGCTGCAGACGACCTTCTCGCTGATCTTCCTGGCGTTGGTCGACGGCAAGCCACGGATCCTCACGTTCAAGAACATCCTGGAGGAGTTCCTCCGGCACCGCACCGCCGTTCTCCGCCGTCGCACCCAGCATCTCCTCCAGAAGGCGCGGAGCCGCAAGCACACCCTCGAGGGGTTGCTTGTGGCGTTGGCGAACATCGACGAGGTGATCCGGATCATCCGCAGTTCCCGCTCCCAGGCCGAGGCCAAGGAACGGCTGACGAAGATCGAGGCCCCGGCGGCCCTCCTCGAGCGCGCCCTCGGCCCCGAGGGCTTCGCGGTTCTCCAGGAGGAGCGAGGGGTGTCGGAGGCGTATGGTCTGTCCCCGGTCCAGGCCGACGCGATCCTCCGCCTCACCCTGGGCCAACTGGTCAATCTCGAGCAGGAGAAGCTCTCCGGCGAGCATCGCGAATTGCTCGGCAAGATCGGTGACTTCCGCCGGCTCCTGGCAAGCGAGTCCAACATCCGCGGTGTGATCCGATCGGAACTCGTCGAACTCGCCGAGAAGCACGGCGACGATCGGCGCACGGAGATCAGCGGTGAAGCGGGCGACATCCGCGACATGGCCGAACTGATCACCGAAGCGACGATGGTCGTGACGATCAGCCGGGCCGGCTACGTGAAGCGGACCGCCGCCGACACCTACCGGGCCCAGCGTCGCGGAGGGAAGGGGCTGACCGGAGCCCGTACCGACGAAGAGGATCCGATCGAGCACCTGTTCGTCGCCAGCACCCACGACTTCCTCCTCGTGTTTACGACGCACGGGAAGGTGTTCACGCTCCGCGTCTTCGAGTTGCCGGAACTCGCCCGCGACGCGAAGGGCAGGGCTCTCGTCAATCTTCTCGAGTTCGAGAAGGGGGAAAAGGTCGCCGACTGCCGGGCCGTGTCGGGCTTCGATGACCCTGGACAGTTCCTCATGCTCGCCACGCGCAGCGGCGTCGTGAAGAAGACGCCCCTCGAGGAATACAAGCGGCGGCGGACGAAGGGGCTGATTGCCGTCAAACTGCGTGACGGCGACGAACTCGTCGATGCGGTGATCACACGTCCCGGGGACGAACTCGTCCTTTCCACCGCGAAGGGGATGGCGATCCGCTTTCCGGAGTCCGATGCCCGTCCGATGGGGCGCGACACGAGCGGCGTCCGCGGAATCAAGCTCTCGTCGGGCGACCGACTGGTGGGCATGGTGGTGGCCGACCCGGAGGCAACGCTCCTCACCGTTTGCACGCTGGGCTACGGCAAGCGGACACCGTTCGGGCCGGGGACGGAACTCACCGGGCCCGCTCCGGACGCCGATGTCGACGGCGATGCCGCCGAAGGGGGCGCGACCGATGCCGAGGAGAGCGGCGGCGACGACGCCGGCGACGGGAGTTCCAGCGGCATGCGTTACCGTTCGCAGCACCGCGGTGGCAAGGGAGTGCGCGACATCAAGACCACCCAGAGGAACGGGGAGGTGGTCTCCGTGGTCGCCGTCAAGGATGGCGATCAGGTGCTGATGATGACCTCGCGGGGCAAGATCCAGCGTGTGAATGTCGCCGAGATCAAGTCGATCGGTCGCAACACCCAAGGGGTGCGGATCATGCGTCTCGACGAGGGCGACACGCTCGCCGCCGTCGTGCCGGTGCCGCCGAGCGAGCAGGAAGAGGGGGATTCGATCGGCGGTGATTTGCCGCCCGAAGGTGGCGACGCCGCGCCGCCGGTCGACAACGGGCCCGTCGCCTGACGTCGGACGAACCGTTCGTTCTGGCAGAGCGTGGTGCCGGTCTCCCTCCGGCGTCCCGAATGATCATCGTCGCTCTACCGTCGAGGAGTCAGCATGCGAATCGCAGTCGTGGGCACCGGCTACGTGGGGCTCGTCTCGGGGACCTGTTTTTCCGACAGCGGCAACGTCGTCACCTGTCTCGACATCAACGCCGACAAGATCGCCCGGTTGAAACGGGGTGAGATCCCCATCTACGAGCCGGGACTGGAGGAACTCGTCGAGCGGAACGCCAAGGCGGGGCGGCTGCGGTTCACGACCGATGCCGCCGAGGCACTCGCCCGGGCGGAGATCGTTTTCCTCGCCGTCGGCACCCCGCCGGCCGCCGACGGGTCGGCCGACCTCACGGCCCTCTGGAAGGTGGTCGAATCGATCGCCCCGCACCTTCAGCCAACGGCGTTGGTCGTCACGAAAAGCACCGTGCCTGTGGGAACGTGTGCCGGCATCGAGTCCCGACTCCGGGCGGCGACAGGCCGGGATTGCCGCGTGGCGAGCAATCCGGAGTTTCTCAAAGAGGGGGCCGCGATCGACGATTTCCAGCGGCCCGACCGGGTCGTGGTCGGGGTCCGCAACGCGGCCGATGGCGAACTCCTCCGCAACCTCTACGCGCCGTATCTCCGCACGGAGCATCCGTTCCTGGCGATGTCGCCGGAAAGTGCCGAGATGACCAAGTACGTCGCCAACGCGCTTTTGTCGACCAAGATCAGCTTCATCAACGAAGTGGCCAATCTCTGCGAGCGGATCGATGCCGACATCGACGACGTCCGTCGCGGCATCGGCCACGACAACCGGATCGGCTTCGCTTTCCTCTTCCCGGGGGCCGGCTACGGTGGAAGCTGCTTTCCCAAGGACGTCCAGGCACTCGCGGCGATGGCCCGCGCCCAGGGGCTGACGCCGCGGGTCCTCTCCGCCGTCCATGAGACCAATGTCGCCCAGAAGCAGGTGCTCAGCGCGAAGCTCGACGCCCACTTCGGCGGGGCGCTGTCGGGCCGACGCGTGGCCCTTTGGGGCTTGGCCTTCAAGCCCCGCACCGATGACATCCGCGACGCCCCCGCGCTCGATCTCATCGACCACCTGCTCGCCGGCGGGGCGGTCGTCGCCGTGCACGATCCGGAGGCGATGGACAACGTCAGGGCCCTGTATGGCGACCGGTTGACGTATGCCGCCGGGCCGATGGCAGCCCTCGACGGCGCCGATTGCCTGGTGATCGTCACCGAGTGGGGGGAGTTCCGGCGACCGGACTTCGACGAAATGGCCGCAAGGCTCCGCGCCAAGGTCATCTTCGACGGTCGGAATCTCTACGCTCCTTCCGAGATGCGAGCGCGGGGCTTCGCCTACCACTGCATCGGCAAGGCCCCGGTGCTTCCGGGGTGAGCGGGGCCGACGGGAACGGGGGACGCGTGAACGACCGCGATCGAAACGCAGAAGGGGGGCCGTCCTCACCCGTGCAATGGAAGCCCGAGGCGATCTCCGACGGCGCCCGGGCCGGCACGCTTTTCACGCCCAGGGGATCGGTGCCCACGCCGCTGTTCATGCCGGTGGCGACGGCGGCGACGGTCAAGGGGGTCGACATCGGGAGGGTGGCCGGCACCGGTGCAGGCATGGTGCTCGCGAATGCCTACCACCTCCACCTCCGCCCGGGCGAGGAGATCGTCGAAGCGGCCGGCGGGGTCGCGAGGTTCATGGGCTGGGACGGGCCGACCCTCACCGACAGCGGGGGGTTTCAGGTGTTCAGCCTCGCCAAGCAGGTGAAGGTCACCGAGGAGGGGGCGTTCTTCCGATCGCATCTCGACGGCCGGGCGGTTGCCTTCACCCCGGAGGCGTCGATGCGCATCCAGGAGCGAATCGGCGCCGATGTCGCGATGCAACTCGATCATGTCATCGCTCTTCCTGCCGATCGGGACGCCGTCGCCGATGCGATGGAGCGATCGATCCGCTGGGCGAAACGCTGTCGCGACGCCCACCAGCGCCCCGATCAGGCGTTGTTCGGGATCGTCCAGGGGGGGCTCGATCCGGACCTCCGCGCCGAGAGCGCTGCCCGGCTCGAGGAGATCGGCTTCCCCGGATATGCCGTCGGTGGATTGTCCGTCGGCGAGGGGCCTGAGGCGATGGTGGCGACGCTCCGGGCGACGGTGCCCCGTCTTCCCGCCGACCGCCCCCGCTACCTGATGGGCGTCGGGCAGCCGGCCGACATCATCCAGGCCGTCGGCACCGGGATCGACATGTTCGACTGTGTGCTTCCCACCCGCTGCGGCCGCAATTCACTGATCTACACCTTCTCAGGCCCGATCCGCCTGCGCAACGCCCGCCATGCCCTCGACCGCCGCCCCCTGGAGGCTGATTGCCCGTGTGTGGCCTGCCGGCACGGCAGGGATTACCTCCGTCATCTGTTCCTGGCGGGGGAGATGCTCGGTCCGGTCCTCGCATCGATCCACAATCTCACCTTCTATCAACGGCTCGTGAGCCGTCTCCGGGAGGCGATCCTGGCGGGGCGTTTCGAGGTGGTCGCCCGGGAGATTCTCGGCCGGTTGCTGGCAGCGGGGGAAGAGGGCTGAAACGACGGGCCCCCGTCTTTCCGGTCGTTCCCCCACCGTCTCCGGGGCCGAACGGGCCGTCGTCCGGCCGGGCCGAGTGTCGCTCTTGTCGGTAGCGCGCCGCGACCGATACATTTGCGGTTTTCCCCTTCTCACGGCGGTGACCAGCTCTCCGCTGCGTCCGCCCGTAGGGCTCCCGACAGCACCATGCCGACATTCCTCCCGCCGACTGCCACGGTTTTGTTGTTCGGCCAGGAGCAGGGGCCGGCGACCCCCGGACAACTCGTCCTCCAGGTCCTCCCCTTCCTGCTCATCGGTTTGGCTGCCTGGACGCTGCTGTTCAAGCCGGAACGCGAGCGAGTCAAACGTCAGCAGGATCTTCTCACCGGTCTGAAGAAGAACGATCGCGTCCTCACCTCGTCGGGCATCTACGGAACGGTCGCCAACGTCGACCGCGATGCCGGTCGCGTGACGCTGAAGGTGGATGACGCGTCCAACGTGAAGATCCAGGTGGCCCTGTCGACGATCGCGTCGGTGCTCGACGGATCGGCTGAGCCCACCGCATCGAGCGGGTGACTTTCGTCTCCCCCGCCACCCTCCCCACACCCGAACCCGATCCGCATCGAAAGTGAGTCTCCGAGCCATGCATCCGCTTTTCGTCCTTCCCTTCGCCCAAGCCATCGCCGCCGATCCCGGGGTTGCCGCCGCCACGACGGCTGCCGCCTCCCTCCCATGGTGGCGGGAGGGGTACGGCGTCTGGCTGTTGGCGTTGCTGACGATCGCGGTGCCGACGATCCTCGCCTGGTTCCTGGCCAAGGCACTGCGGGCCTCCGACATGTGGGGGCGACTGGCCACCGTGCTCACCGCGACCGTCGCGGGGCTCGCGATCATCGCCCTGGGCTGGCCGCCGCGGCTCGGGATCGACCTCAAGGGGGGCGTGATCCTCGTTTACGAAGTCGATGCCACGAAGCAGGTCGGGGGGCAGGTCGAGGATGCGATCGGCAAGATCGAGACGCTCCTGACCGCCCGCGAGGGGAAGCTGGGAACGGCGACTCGGAAGCCTGACGGACGGATCGCCGTGCGTCTCGAGACGACGGATGCCGCCGCCCGCGAGTCGTTCGTCGACGGCGTCAAGAAGCTCGACTTCGGTGGCGCGCAGGTCCGGTTGGCGAAGCCGCCGGAGTCGGCGGAGTCGCTCGATCTGGAGTTCGAGGTCGAGGGCCGGTCGGCCGCGGTCGACATGGACAAACTCGTCGCCGCGGTGGCGCGGCGCGTCAATCCGGGCGGCCAGAAGGAAGTGACGGTGCGGCGCTACGGCCTCGATCAACTCGAGGTCATCGTCCCGGAGGTCGACCAGTCGGAGGTCGAGCTGATCAAGAAGATCGTCTCGAAGTCGGGTGTCCTCGAGTTCCGTATCACCGCCAACCGGGACGACCCCCGGCACCGCCGCGTCATCGAACTCGGCGAGCGTTCCATCGGCGACACGGTGGTCGACGGCGGAGGGGCGATCGGTCGATGGATCGTGCTCAGCACCGAGAACTTCGGCGAGGACGAGCGGGGGGGGCTCGTGACCCGCAAGGCTTCCGACGGGAGCGTGCAAGTGCTCGTCGTCCTCGACCGATTCGACGTCACCGGCGGCTACCTGACGCGGGCGTCTTCGAGCTTCGATCCGCAGTCGCTCCGCCCGTGCGTGAACTTCTCCTTCAATTCCGCCGGTTCGAGCCTGTTCAGCGTGCTCACAAGCAGCAATCTCCCCGATCCGGCCAACCGGCTCACCAGCAAGCTCGGGATCGTCCTCGACGGGGAACTGCTCTCCGCTCCGGCGATCCGCAGCACGATCTCTTCCAACGGCCAGATCACCGGCAACTTCCAGCAGCGGGATGTCGATTCCCTGGTGAGCGTGCTCAATGCCGGCAGTCTTCCGGCCGCCCTCTACAGCGAGCCGATCAGCGAGCAGCGGATCAGCCCGCAATTGGGGGCCGACACGATCCGCTCCGGGGGCCGGGCGATGCTCCTGGCGACGATCGTCGTCCTCCTTTTCATGCTCGCCTACTACCGCTTCTCGGGCCTCGTGGCCGATCTCGCGGTGCTCCTCAACATCATTCTCGTGGTCGCCCTGATGATCTCGATCAAGGCGGCGTTCACCCTCGCCGGCCTGGCAGGGCTCGTGCTGTCGGTGGGAATGGCGGTCGATGCCAACGTCCTCATCTACGAGCGCATGCGTGAGGAGACCGACCGGGGAGCTGCCCTGCGGATGGCGATCCGCAACGGCTTCCAGCGGGCCTTCTCCACGATTCTCGACTCCAACCTGACGACGGTCATCACCGGCATGGTGCTGTTCTTCATCGGCACCGACCAACTCAAGGGCTTCGCCGTCACGTTGATCCTCGGCCTGATCCTCAACCTGTTCACGGCGGTGTTCTGCTCCCGCGTGATGTTCGATCTCGCCGAGCGGAACGGCTGGATCCGCCGCCTGAACATGGGGCGGATCTTCGGGGTGACGAACTTCGAGTTCGTCCGCTGGATGAAGCCTGCGATCCTCGGTTCGGCGGCCTTCATCCTCCTCGGTCTGTTCGCTGCGTCGCAGCGCGGGCCGGGCCTGTTCGACATCGATTTCACCGGCGGCACGAGCGTGCAGGTGGCGTTCAAGGCGGGGCAGGCCCCCGACATCGCCGCGGTGCGTGATGCGGTCAAGACCCTCCCCAACACCGCCGTGAGTGCCGTGAGCGTGGAAGGGGAGTCGCAATCCCGCTTCAAGATCGACACCTCGCTCCGCGACACCGCCGAGGTCCAGCGGATCCTCAAGGACGTGTTTCCGGAGAGTCTCCTCACCTACGCGATGTCGTTCGGTGACGTGGCGGCGGCGCCCGCGGCCGAGGGGGGGGCGGCCGACGCCGCCCGGACGACGGCCACGCTCTCCTTTCCCGCCAAGATCAACCAGGCGACGTTGCGGGAGACGATCGAGGCGACGCTCGCAGCCGAAGGAGTGGGCGCCGTGCCGTTCGCGGTCGAGGCGCCCGGTGCCTCGGCCCGCTCCAAGCCCTACGAGACTTGGACACTCACCACCGCGATGGATCCCGAGACGACGACGCGTGTCCTCGGGAGGATGAAGAACGATCTCGTCGGCACGCCGGTCTATTTCTCGGCCAACTCGATCGGTGGCAAGGTCGCCGGGAATACGAAGGTCACGGCGGTGTACGCTCTCGTCGCCAGCCTGGCGATGATCGTGCTCTACGTCTGGCTGCGGTTCCAGAACGTCGCCTTCGGTCTGGCGGCCGTCGTTGCCCTGATCCACGACGTGCTCGTGGCGGTCGCCTGCCTGGCGCTGTCGCACTCCGTGGCCCCCTTCATGGGATGGGCTCTCGTCGACGACTTCAAGATCAGCCTCGACGTCGTGGCGGCACTGCTGACGATCATCGGGTTCTCGATCAACGACACGATCGTGATCTTCGACCGTCTCCGAGAGCTGCGTGGGAAGGCGCAGTACGTCAGTGCGGCGATGATCGACAAGGCTGTGAATCAGACCCTCAGCCGTACCGTCCTCACCTCCGGAACGGCCTTCCTGGCAACCTTGATCCTGTACCTGTTCGGCGGATCGGGAATCCATGCCTTCGCCTTCACGATGCTCGTGGGCATCATCACCGGGAGCTACAGCACGATCTACATCGCCTCCCCGATCGTGCTTTGGTTGCAGCGGTGGTTCGGCGAGGAGCCGGCCGGTGCCGGGCTGACCCGTGCCGCCGGCACCACCTGATCGATCGAAAGAGTCCCCTGTCGACCGCTCGGTCGCCGCCGGCCCCTGCCGGCATGCGACTTTACCGAACCTGCCGGTGACGCCAGCCTGACGGTTGGGGATTGAAGTCGCCGCGGGCCGCGGTCGGGCCCCGTTCCGATCATCCTGGGGCTAGAGTTGTCCCGGATGATTCGTTGACCGACCGGGGACCCGGGGAGGCAGGATCGATGATGCGCACCGTGAGGTTCTTGACGGGATTGGTGATGGTCGTCACCGGGGTCTCGATGGCCGCCCCGATGGCCACTCGTCTCGTCGAGGCCCATGTGGGCTCACCGCGGGGCGCGGATCAGGATGGGGCTGTCGCCGCCCCCCCTTTGGCGGCCGCAGTGTGGGCCGGTGTCGGCCCGTCTTCCGGGGCGGCGGGTGTCGGCGGCTATTGCATTCCCGATCCACGGTCCGCGCCGCCTGTCGACGGGGCGCTGCCGATCCTTCCCGCTCCAGCGGGCGACGTGTCCCCGGCTCCCCAGCCGCTGGCACCGGCGGCGTATCAGCCGCCCCCGCCGCCCGATGTGCTGCCGGCGCTCCCCGCCGATCTCTCGCTCGCCCCCCCGTCGTTCAACGCGACCTACCGCTCGACGCTCGATGTCCCGCCTCCGCCGCTCCTCGACGTCGCGGCGCCGACGCCGTTGGCGGTCAGCACTTCCGCGCATGACCGGTCCGTGCCCGTTGCCGGTCCGATGGGGGGAAGCGGGGCGATCCACACCGTCTCGGCCACCGTCGCTCCCGGGGGGGCGGTTGCTCCCCCTGCGCAGGCTGTCTTCAGCGCCCCGCTGGGCCCGCCCTCGTCCACGCCCAGTTCCCTGCCTCCGAGCACGTACACGATCCGGGACGGCGACGACCTGACCTCGATCGCCTCCCGGCTCTACGGGCATCCCGGTGCCGCCGAGGCGATCTGGTCCGCCAACCGCGACCGGTTGACAGACCCGGGGGTGCTCCCGATCGGGCTCTCGCTGCGGGTCCCCCCGACCTGGGTCCCGCCGGCGGCCCGGGATCGCGGTCCGGGGGGGGAACCGGCCCCGATCGAACCGGCCCGTCGCCCCGCGCGGGTGCGGGTGGCCCCCGGCGAGTCGTTGGAGACGCTCGCGCAGCGGTTCTACGGGGATAGGGCCATGGCTGTCAGGCTGTGGGAGGCCAACCGGGACCTTCTCCGCAGTCCGTCTCTCCTCGTCCCCGGGATGGAGTTGAGGCTCCCCTGACGAGCCCCGGCCTGACGAGCCACGGATCCCCTTCCCCATTGTTCGGGCGACGAGGGAAATCCTCCGCTTTTTCCGGGATCTTGTCCGGGGGCAATGCCCGATGATGGCTATCTCGGCCTCTGGATAGGATAGAATCGTAGGAGTAGCTCCCCGGCCTCTTCCGGGAGCTCGCAGGCCGGCGGAGAGCGATTCGATGGCACGGCACACCGCCGCACACAAGGCACCGACGCCCCCGGAGAGCCCGGAGGACGGCGAGATGGACGCATCGGCGGTCCTGTCCCGCGATCTTCCGGCGCTCGCCGCCAGTCTTGTGCTTCATGTCGTGCTCCTCCTCGGACTGGCTCTCGTCGGGGTCGCCACTCCCCCGCCCGCCACGCGTGCGGTGACCGTCATCGAGACGCCCCTCGAGCGTGAGGACGAGATCGATCTGGCTCCCCAGGAGATGATCGTCAGCGACATGCCCGAGGAGACCGGCGCCGCCGGAGAGGATCAGTCGGCCGACGTCGCCCAAGCCCTCGCCCCCGTCCTCGCTCCGGAGTCGGTGACGCCGGTCGAGGAGGTGCCCGATCTCGTCGGTGACATCCAGGTCGATCCGCTCGATGACCTCCCCACTGCCACGGAGATCGACGAGACGATCGTCGTTCGCGGAGCCGTCGGGGCGACGACGAGTGGTGCGTCCGGTGCGGTCGATCGGTTGACGGCCGAAATCGATGCCTCGCTCCGGCAGCGCCCCACCGTCGTGGTCTGGGTGTTCGACCAGTCGGTGAGTCTGTCGGCGCAGCGGAAGGAGATCGCCGGTCGGCTGGAACGCGTGTTCCAGGAACTCGGTGCCGACCGCTCACGGGCGAATCGTCCCGACCTCCAGAATCTCGTGGTCGCATTCGGCAAGAATGTTTCGCTCGTCACGAAGAAGCCGACGGACGACGTGGCGGAGGTCATCAAGGCCATCGAAGGGGTGGCGGTCGACGATTCGGGGGTCGAGATGACCTTTGCCGCGATCCGCGCCGCGGCCGACAGCGCCCGGATCTACAGAACCTCGGCACCGAAGAAAAACGTCATGGTCGTGGCTTTCACCGACGAGGTGGGGAACGACCAGCAACTCGCCGACCAGACCGCCCAATACTGCCGCCGGCTCGGGATCCCCGTCTATGTCGTCGGCGTTCCGGCACCGTTCGGGATGCGGGAGGTGCGGATGAAGTATGTCGAGTTCGACCCGAAATACGATCAGGGGGATGACGAGCAGTGGGCCGTCATCGAACAGGGGCCGGAGACGCTCCTCTCCGAGGTGGTGCGTGTCCGCAGCAGTGGCCGCGACGACGAGGCGATCGATTCCGGGTTCGGGCCTTTCAGCCTCTCGAAGCTCTGTGCCGAGACCGGCGGGATCTATTTCCGCGTCCATCCCAACAGCGGCGAACGCGGCAGGGTGACCAACCAGATGGTGGCTCCGATGGCGTCGCAGATCCGCTACTTCTTCGATCCCGACGTGATGCAGGCCTACCAGCCCGACTACGTCTCTGCGGCCAAACTCCAGCAGGACATCGCCGCCAATACAGCCAAGAAGGCGCTCGTGGAGGCGGCCCGGTCGACGGAGATCGAGCCGATGGAATCTCCCGTGATGACGTTCCCGAAGCGCGACGAGCCGTCGCTTGCGGCGCTGCTGTCCGAGGCGCAGAAAGCTGCCGCGAAGGCCCAGCCTCGGATCGACGCCCTCCACGCCACGTTGACCACCGGGCAGTCGGGCAGGGATTCCATCAAGGAGCGTCGCTGGCAGGCCGGCTACGACCTGGCACTGGGCCGCGTGTTGGCTGCGAAGGTGCGCACCGATGCCTACAACCAGATGCTCGCCCAGGCCAAGCTCGGGATGAAGTTCCAGGACGAGAAGAGCGACACCTGGCAACTCGAGCCGAGCGACGAGGTGACGGTCGGCTCACAGACCGAGAAGCTTGCCCGCCAAGCCAGGGAACTGCTCGAACGCGTGGCGAACGAGCATCGGGGAACCCCTTGGGCACAGATCGCCGCCACGGAGTTGCGGACGCCGCTGGGGTATCGTTGGACGGAGCGGTTCACCGGAGTCAACACGCCGCCGATGGCCGACGCCGGGAACAACAACAACGTGCCCGCGCCACCATCGGACGATCAGCGACGCAAACTCGGTCCGCCGAAGCCGAAGCGGAATCTCAAGAACCTCTGACCTCACGCCGTCGCCCGATGCGACGCGCTTCGGATCGTGGAAACGTCACCCTCGGCGGGGTCATCGCTGCCGGGTGGCATGCGATGCCGACTGTGGGTGTTCTCGATCGCGCCATGGATGGCTCGTTGCAGGAGATTTCAAAAGGTGAGATTGCCGTCGGCGAAGGTTTCCCGGCTGTCGTAGGCGTGGAAGCAGCGCGAGATCCGCTGGGCGAGGATCTGGAGGAACATGGCCCGGAACTGGGCCTCGGAGCGGTCGCTGACGGGCATGGCGCCGTCGGTCGGGAAGCTGAAGTCGTCGAACCGCTTCGAGAACACCACCTTCTTCTCGGCGACATCGAACACCCTGACGAAGATGCTCGCGCGGCCACGGTAGAGCGTCGAGCCCTCGTGCATGCGGAACGACTCGAGGTCGATTCCCACCACCATGTCGGCGTCGAGCGACTTGCCGACGGTGGGGTAGTCGATCCAGGAGTTCTCGTCGATCCATCGGGCGACCTCGTCCTGGCTGATGACGCGCGTCTTCCGCACGTTCTTCTCGATCAAAGCCCCCACTGTCCCGGCGAGTTCGCGGGAGGATCCGGCGTCACTGAATTCGAGTTCGACGATCGGCTTGCAGATCACCGCGACATGCTTCCCCTTGAGCCCCTTGTACTCCGCCGGGGTGTCTTGTGGGGCGATCAGGTAGGCGGCGGTGAGGATGGTGGAGCAACCGGAAACAACCGGTAGGAGCGATGCGGCGGCCAGGCAGACGGCGGCCAGCAGCGGGCGACGTGACGACCGAAAACCGGCTCGAGCGACGGCACGGGCGGGGCACATGCGGGATCCCTCTGGGGGTGGACGCCCGGAACGGCCGCACGGAGGGCGGCCGGGGCCGGGTTAGGGCGGGACTGTAGCCACGGGGGAGGTGTGGCGGAAGATCGCCTTGCCGGTCGTGGTGGCCGGTTTGCCAGGCTGGATGGCGGTCCGGGGTGCCGTGGCGGCAAAATGGGAGACCATGGCAGGCTCCCACCATGACCGCTCGGACGACGACCTTGTCGAAACGCTCGCCTCGGTCCTGCCGAAGCATGGGTTTTGGGAGTGGCCGGTCCTCGTCGGTGTATCCGGCGGGGCCGACAGTGTTGCCTTGCTTCTTGCCCTGAGGTCGCTTGCCGGCCGGCGGGCCGCTGCCGGTCGGCTCGTGGTGGCCCATGCCCATCATGGGTTGAGGCCCGAGGCCGACGGTGATTTGGCGTTCGTCACCGAGCTGGCCGCGGCTCTCGGTCTCGAGGTGGTCAGCGAAAAGCTGGCGGTCCGAGCATCGTCCGCAGGGGGCGGGGAGGGGCTCGAGGCCCGGGCCCGTCGCCTCCGCTACGACTGGCTCGGTCGGATGGCCCATGCCCGAGGGGCACGGCACGTCGTCGTGGCCCATACGGCCGACGACCAGGCCGAGACGATCCTCCACCGGGCCCTCCGTGGAACCGGCGTGGCCGGGCTCGCCGGCATGAAGGCCGGGCGACGCCTCGTCGATGGCGTGGCACTCCTCAGGCCTTTGTTGGGGGTGCGCCGCGCCGAGCTTCGCCGCTTCCTCGTCGCGCGGGGGCAGGAGTGGCGCGAGGATGGATCGAATGCCGATCGCCGCTTCTCCCGGGCATTTCTCCGGCATGAGGTGTTTCCCCGGCTGGAGCAGGGAGCCTGGCCGGCCGCCACCGAGGCCCTCGTGCGCCTCGGCCGGCACGTCGCACATGTGGCTGCGGCCCTGGAAAGCGCCGCGGAGAACCTCCTCGATCGGCACGCCACGCGGTTGGCCGAGGGAGGGGTCGGACTCGATGCCGGAGCGCTTGCCGGCCTCGACCCCCATCTCCTTGCGGCGATGTTCGTGGCGCTGTGGCGAAGGGAGGGGTGGCCGCAGCGCGACATGACCGCGGCCCACTACGACCGGCTCGTCGACCTGCTCGCCGCAGCCGCTCGCATGGATCAGGCCAAGGCCTCTCTCCCCGGCGGCGTGCGGGCGACGAGCGTCACCCGCACGCTGGAGATCCGCCGTCGTCCCGACGAGTCGGCCGAGGGATTCCAAGCACCTTCGGCATGAAAGCCACCGCCCGGGCCCCCACAGGGGGCACCGGGCGGCTCTGGCTCTTCAGGCCGGAAAACCTCGCAGTGCAATCACCGGTCGGCGGTTGGCCAAGAGACCGGTGACGAAACTGGCGGTCAGTGGTGGACACCGCGGGCCTGGTATCCGCCGCGAGACTTGAACCATCCCAGGAGCGCCAGATAGCAGAGAAGCATCGCGGCAGGCACGAGCGCCGTGAGCTTGAGAGCCTGTCGGCCGCCGAACAACCCTGCCGCCTCGACGAGTGTTTTGTCGTTGGCGGCATTCGCCGCAGCGGAGGTGTCCCACCACTTCACGAGCGACTCTTGTTCGGCAATGGCCTTGGCGTTCGTGGTTTTGTCGGCACGCATCAACTCCAGCGCCCGCTGGGCCTCCTTGCCGCCATCCTCGAGGACGGCGGCCTTCTTGCCGTCGAGCCCGACCGATTTCAGCCAGAGGAAGCTCCCCTCCTGATCGGACTTATAGCGTTCGTACACGGCTTGATCGGCCTGACGGAGATTCTGAGAAGCGTTTTGATCCTGAAAGAAGCCGATGCCCGGGCCGCCCAGCAACCCGGCTGACAGCATCCCCGCAGCGCCGGTGGCACCGATCGTGATCGCTCCTCCCTTGGGAAACTGTTCGCTCACGACTGCGAGCATGGTCGGCCAGAGGAATGTCTTGCCGATGCCATAGACGGTCGCAGCGACGATGCACATCAGCCCGCCCTCAGCGTTGCCGAGCAGCGTGAGCCCGAGGGCCCCGAGAAGCGCCGAAACCGCGAGCAAACCGAGCGGCGAGATCCGTTCCACGATCGGACCAGCAAAAAACCGGAGGACGAACATCAACGCCGATGTGTAGACGAACAACAGCAAGCCATTGGCCGGGCTTGCCATGATGCTTCCGGTGATCTTACTGATCCAGGAGTCGGTGCCCAATTCGACATACCCGACCAAGGCATGGATGACGAGCAGGAAGGCGAGCATCGGATATCCGACCTTCCAGCCGGTCACGGCTCCGAAGGCGACCAGCAATCCGGCACCGACCGCCGCAGCGGCCCAGAGCGGGAATTGGAGATCGCTTTTGAAGAACAGGGCGAGGAGGGCACAGATCACCGCCGCGCCGAGCATGCCCAATTCTCCGAGCATGTCGCGGTAGGAGACCCCGGATGTGCTGGCCTCACTCTTCGGAAACCGCTGTCCGAGGAGCATCAGGCCGTAGATCGCCACCGGCACGAGGAACAAGGAAATCTGGGTCTGCCACGCGACGGGCTTCGTGCCGGCACCCCCCGTCATGAAGTAGCTGGCGAGTCCGCCGAGGATCAGCCCACCCGGCCAGCCCGCATGGAGGATGTTGAGGTAGTGGGTCTTGTCCTTGGGGAACAGCGTTGCCACGAGCGGGTTGACCACCGCCTCGGCGATACCGTTGCCGATGGCGAACAGAAACATCCCCCAAAAGAGGCAAAAGTAGGCCGCAGGCTTTCCCCCCGAGGCGTAGGCGGCTCCGGCTGCCAGAGTGAGGACCGCCGACACGATGTGGGTGGCGAAGGCCGCGGTCATCAGCCGCCCGAAGCCGATCCGGTCGGCGATCAGGCTCGAGAGGAGAATGATGATTCCGAAGCCCGTCAGTCCACCACCGGTGATCGCCCCGAGTTCGGTCTGTGTGAATCCGTATTGCTCGGCCCATTGGCCGAGGATGCCGGCGCGGATCGAAAAGCCGACCCCCGCGGCCGCGATCGCCATGAAGCCCGCCCAGAGGAGCCGCTGGGCGTTGACGCCCGCCGGCAA
>Ga0208086_1000140_pt1 | contig 19377 bp, 18 predicted proteins | sample LakMenEpi06Jul10_FD_150675 | JGI IMG/M metagenome (GOLD analysis project Ga0208086, IMG submission 150675) | Freshwater microbial communities from Lake Mendota, WI - 06JUL2010 deep hole epilimnion (SPAdes) | ecosystem: Environmental > Aquatic > Freshwater > Lake > Epilimnion/Euphotic zone ...
TGGCGTTGACCGCATCCACCTAGACATCATGGACGGGCACTTTGTGCCGAACCTTACATTCGGGATCGCAACCGTTGAAGCACTGCGTGGGGTGACGTCACTCCCATTTGATGCGCACCTGATGATTGCGAACCCTGCACTCTGGGCGCCACGATATGCCGCAGCTGGCTGCCAGACGGTTGCCATTCACGTTGAGGTTCCAGAGCGCCATCAAGGGACCCTTGATGCCATCCGAACCGCAGGCGCACAGGCTGGTCTCGCAGCGGATCCAGGCACACCCGCCAGAGCCTTCGCAGCGCATGATGCGCATCTTGATTTTGCGCTCGTGATGACGGTGAAGTCCGGCTTCGGTGGCCAGTCATATCAGCCCGATGCAGCTGCGCGCATCAAGGAGATTCGAGGCCTGCTCGGTGCTGAGCGCCTCATTCACGTAGATGGTGGGATTCGGTCAAGCACCGCAGCTGATGCGGTCGCACAAGGGGGAGACGTCCTCGTTGCGGGTACCGCGATTTTCGGAGCGGCGCAGATGCGCGCAGCGGTAGAGGGGTTACGCCCAAAGGCGTAGCTGAGGCTTAGGCGCCCTTTGTTGCCGTTCGTCGGCAGGATGTGCAGACGAGCGCGCGCTTCATCGTCCCATTGGCGAGGACCATGGTCGGCTGGAGGTTGGCCCGGAAGCGTCGGTGTGCGCGTACGCGGTTCATCCCGACCGACTGGGGGTTGAACCCAGAGATCGAATCCTTGCCGCAGAGGACGCAGAAGCGAGCCATGACCTTCTCCTTGCTGTACTTGGCGCCCGAGAGGGACGCACCGCCGTTGGTGCCGTATCTTAGCAGGAACGCCGTAGGGCTGAGGGAGCCTTGGCTGAGGGAGGGAGTCATGCCGAGCGAGCGACAGCGGGCACCAAAGACGGGTCTACTTCTCGCGGCCCGCCACGCCCCCCTCTCCCGCGTAGCTGAGACCCGCGAGTGGGGCGCTCGATGAGCCGCAAGAGCTGGGACGGCGTGGAGCTGATGGCGGCCCTCCGGTCAGGCGCTGATCGGCTGGAGGCCCGCGTCGCGGAGGTGAACGCGCTCAATGTCTTCCCTGTCCCTGACGGCGATACGGGGACCAACATGCTCGCGACCCTCAAGGCGGCGATCGCTGAAGGGGAGGTGACGCTTGCAACGGGGGTCACATCAATTGACGAGGTCAGCGAAGCGGTTGCTCGCGGCGCGCTCCTGGGCGCCAGAGGGAATTCAGGGGTTCTGCTCTCGCAAATCCTGCGCGGACTACCCCAAGCGGTCAGAGGGCGGAAGCGCGCTCGCGCGGCAGAGATCGCAAACGCACTCTCGATCGGCGTGCTCCACGCCTACAGCGCCGTTGCAACACCCACAGAGGGGACGATTCTCACTGTTGCGCGCGAAGTTGCATCGAGCGCGCTGGCAGATGCGGAAGGATCGACCGAGCTTCGCCCATTCCTCCTCCGCGTTGCCGAGAGCGCTCGCATCTCGGTGGAGAAGACGCCAATGCTTCTCGCCGTGCTCCGAGAGGCTGGAGTCGTTGATTCGGGAGGCACCGGGTTACAACTCATTCTCGAGGGGATCGCAGATGTGCCCTCGGTTGCTCCTTCGGCAACCCTGGACGATGCAGAGCCCGCGAGAAGTGCGCACGTTCCAACTCCTGCACTACCACTCCCAGCTGCGGGCGGAGATGGCGCTCCGGGCGAGTATGGCTACGAGACCGTCTTCATCCTCCGCGCCACAGAGGCACCACTCGACCTCGTCAAGATTCGTGCTGACCTTGAACGCATCGGAGAGAGCGTACTTGTCGCCGGTGATGCGTCGGTCTGCAAGGTGCACGTGCACAACCTGCAGCCAGATCAGATCCTCGCCTACGGGATTGCCCATGGCGATGTCCGTGGCGTAACGATTGAGAATCTTGACCAGCAAAGTTCCGAACGTGCCACTGGACATGGTGCCTTTACTGACCTCTCCACGCGCGTTGGCGTTGCCAGCGCAACGCCTGACAAGGGGCCTGAGCCTGGCACAGCGATCGTTGCGGTCGCTGCAGGGAGTGGACTTGCTGCGATCATGAAATCGGCGGGGGCCTCGCAGTTGGTGCACGGTGGCCAAACGGAGAACCCTTCGGCAGCGGAGATTGCCACCGCAATCAACGCGACGGGACGGCGCGATGTCATTGTATTTCCGAACAACGGGAACATCGTGCTCGCAGCGCGCCAGGCCGCAGACCTGGTTGCGGCGAACGTCACCGTCGTCCCAACGCGTAACGCAGCCGAGGGGATTGCGGCGCTCCTGACGTGGGATCCTTCACTCCCCTTAGATGTTGCGCTGAAGCAGTTTGAAACTGCGCGAACAGGTGCGAGAACGTTCCGCATTGTGCAGGCGGTGCGCGATGCGGTGGTGAAAGGGGTCAGCGTACGCAACGGCGAAGTGATGGCGCTTGATCCTGTTGACGGGATTGTTGCCACCGGTCAAGACGAGATAGAGGCGCTCACCCGTGCGCTGCAGGGAGAGAAGGCGGAGTTGATCACGCTCTATCTAGGAGCGGATGTTGACGCGGCCGCCGGCGAGCGCATGGCCGAAGCTGCTCGTGGAGTCATTCGCGGCGTGGAAGTGGAGCTCGCGCGTGGCGAACAGCCGATCGAGCGGGTGCTCGTGAGCTTGGAGTGAGCGCCGACCCGAGCGGCCTGCCGCTCAAGGGGCTCGGCCTGCCCGGCGGGGCGAGCCTGCTACGGGGGCTCGCTCGACTAGGGGTCCATAGCGTGGGAGATCTCCTCCTCTATCTTCCGCGGCGTTACGAAGACCGCCGAGCGATCACGCCAGTTGCTGAACTTGTAGGCGGGAGCCCTGCAACGGTTCGCGTGCGGGTTGTTGACGTTCGCGTCGAAAAGACCTGGCGACGAGGAGTGCAACGAACGATCGCCACACTCGCCGACGAGAGCGGTGTGGTGGAAGCGATCTGGTACGGCCGTCGCTTCATTGAGCGGCGCCTCCACCCAGGCGCTGAGATCGTCGCCTCCGGCCGCGTGAAGGCGATTGGGTGGCGGGCCCAGCTTGAAGCGCCAGAGTTCAGCGCGCTCGAAGGGGGCGAGAGCGTCAATGCAGGGCGAATCGTTCCGATCTATCGGCTGACAAAGGGGGTGACGGCACTCAGCCTTCGTGCGGCGGTACGCCAGCTGATTGATCAATTCGGTGCGGAGCTCACAGATCCGCTTCCCGCCGGCGTTCGCACCAGACACGAACTGATGCCGCTCGCAGCTGCACTGACGGAAGCTCACTGGCCGAGTGAGTTTGAACAGCGCGATGCCGCACTCCGTCGCCTCGCCTTTGACGAACTTCTCGCGGTGCAGCTGTCACTCGTTCGCCGACGGCGTCGTCGAGCGAAAGGTGCGGCACCGTCCATTAAGGTCCCTCAGCGCGACCGCGCAGAGATTGAAGAGGCGATTCGTAGCGGACTCCGACGCGAGGGAGACTCCACGCCAGCACCGCTATGGACATCGGATCAGTCAGCGGCGATTGATGCCATCTTGACGGACCTCGCCGCTGGCGAGCCAATGCTGCGCCTCTTGCAGGGTGATGTTGGTACGGGGAAGACGGCGGTTGCACTCGTGGCGGCCGCTGCCGCCGCCCGTGCAGGGCTTCAGTGCGCGATGCTGGCGCCAACGGAACTTCTCGCACGGCAGCACGCTGCCACCGCGACGAGACTCTTCGCGCCACTCGGGATTCGCGTTGACCTACTGGTTGGAAGCGCCTCTGCGGCAGAGCGTCGCAACGTTCGCGCGGCAGCCGCCGACGGGAGCATCGCTCTTCTCATTGGGACCCACGCCCTCTTCTCTGAAGCGACGCAGTTCGCTTCGCTCGGACTCGTCATCGTTGACGAGCAACATCGATTTGGTGTGGAGGAGCGAGCCCAGCTAACCGCAAAAGGGGAGGGGGAGCCGCACCTTCTGCTGATGACTGCCACCCCAATCCCGCGGACGATCGCACAGCTCCTCTACGCGGATGTGGCCTCATCGGAGCTCCGCGAACTCCCGGCTGGTCGGCAGCCAATCCGCACCGCGATTCGCAGTAGTGCAGAGCTTGATCGCCTGTGGAGCTTTGTCGTCTCAGAGGCTGGCGCAGGGCGAGGAACCTTTGTCGTGGTGCCACGAATCGGCGATGAGGATCCCGGTGAGGAGCCGAGTGGTGAGACTGGCGGTGATGCGCTTGAGGCGGCCGGGGAGGCGGGGGTGGTTGAGCAGGCGAAGCGGATCGCTGCGGCAGCACCAGGCCTCAACGTTGGAGTGGTGCATGGACGGCAGTCAACAACGGTGCGCAGCGGCGTGATGGACGGCTTCACCCGTGGAGAGGTCGATATCGTTGTCGGGACAACGGTCGTTGAGGTTGGCGTTGACGTTCCGCGTGCGAGCGTGATGGTGATCATGAGCGCTGATCGATTTGGACTTGCAACGCTGCATCAGCTCCGTGGTCGCGTTGGTCGTGGTGGGAGTGAAGGCTGGTGTGTCTTAGTCAGCGATAGCGAGGACGAGGTGGCGCGCGCCCGGCTTGAAGCGATCGAGAGCACGCGAGACGGCTTCCTCCTCGCCGAGCGCGATGTGGAGCTGCGTGGAGAGGGGGACGTGCTCGGAACCGATCAGAGCGGTTTGCCACCCCTGCGGGTTGCCGCACTCTCGCGCGCCGAAGACCGCGCGCTTGCGGTGGTGGCGCGCGAAGAGGCAGAGCGACTTCTGGATTCCATCGGCCGACCCCTTCCAGCCTCACGTCCACTGATTGAGTCCTACCTTCGCGGCTGGCCTACCGCCGTCCTCCTCTCGCGGGAGGGCTGAACGGGTGGCCCAGAAGATTCGCATCATTGCTGGAGCGCTTGGCGGACGCCTTCTTGAGGTCCCTGAGGAGGGGACGCGTCCGTTTGCCGACCGCGTTCGGCAGGCGCTCTTTGCAATCCTTGAGCCGCGCCTCCCTGATGCACGCGTCCTTGATCTATGTGCGGGGAGTGGCGCGGCGGGCCTTGAGGCGCTCAGTCGCGGCGCGCAACACGTGCAGTTCGTAGAGATCTCTCGACGTGCCACCGACGTCATTCGTCGCAATGTGGCTTCACTCGGCCTTGCTGGTCAGACCGAGATCCAGACGTCTGACGCACTCGCGTCGCTGCGCGCACTTGTTGCACGCGGAGCCACCTTTGACCTCATCGTCGCGGATCCACCGTACGACGAAGTGCCCCTGCGCAGTGGCATGCTCGAGCTGATTGCTGCCCCCCCGAGCCCTCTCGCCACAGGTGGCCTTCTGGTCCTCTCTGGACGGCGGGTGAAGGGCGAAACGACACAAGTGGCGCCAAGGGGACTACGATTGGTGCGAGGCCTCACGTACGGTGAGACAGCAATTGATCTCTACGAGCATGAGGGGGCGGAGGAGTTGAGATGAGCGATCGCGTCGGGCTCTATCCAGGAAGCTTTGATCCGGTTACGTTTGGCCATATTGATTTGATTCGACGGAGCCTTCACGTGGTTGATCGGCTCGTCGTTGCGATCTTGCCCAACGCAACGAAAGAGGCGCTGCTCACCCTCGCGGAGCGCGAAGCGCTGCTGCGATCCGTCATCGCCGCGGAACTCGGTGCAGATGTGGCGCGGGTAGAGATCCTCGCTGCATCCAACCTCGCGGTGCGTATTGCAGAAGAGGCGAAGGCGAGCGTGATCATCCGTGGCCTTCGCGCCGGATCAGACTTTGAGGCGGAGCTGCGCATGGCCCATGCAAACCGACTCCTCGCACCATCAATCGAAACGCTCTTCCTCATGACCGCGCCCGAGCATGCGTCAACCTCTAGCCGACTTGTTCGTGAGATCGCGAGATACGGTGGCCCACTCGACCGACTCGTCCCAGAGGGAGTGATCCCTGTGTTGACTGCAGCGGCGCGACGCCACGCCGACGCCAACGGGTGAGCGACCTCAACGAGGCGACGAACACTACTGAGGGAGCGACGCCTGCGCTCTACCTCATTGACTGCTCCCCGTTGCTCGCAGAGCTCCCTGGTGCGAGTTTTAATGTCCCTGAATTCACGCTGACAAGTACGTCGGAAGGAGAGTTGATCCACACAACCGTTCAGGCGCGCGTCGATCGCACAAATCGTGGGGTGCGGCTGATCGCACACGTTCGTGGCGTGCAAGAGGGGGGTTGCGCTCGATGCCTGAGCCCAGCACGCGCTGCCCTTGAGACACGCATCGATGAAGAGGTTCTTGAAGAGCGCCATGCCCAGGGTGAAGGGGAGCGGCTTGGTCGTGGCAACTCGGTCGACCTCGGGCGCATCGCCGTAGAGGGCCTTGACCTCGTCCGTCGGCTGGTTCTGCACTGTGACCCTCTCTGCCCAGAGCGATGTGGACACTGCGGCGCCCCACACCAGACCGAGGAGTGCCCAGAACGGGAAGTAGACCCACGCCTCGCCGTCCTGGGGAGCCTCCTGCCGCCAAGCGGTGAGGAGTCAGGGGTCAAGGGCTGACCCCAGCAGAGCGGCCCTCAGGCGAGCGGTAGCCGAAGCGCGACGAGGGGGCTCGGATCGGGTAGGCTTCGCTCTCCAAGTCCAACCCCCGTGCGGGGCGTAGCAGCGAGGTTCATCAGCGATGGGCGTACCAAAGCGAAAGGCATCGAAGTCTCGTCAAGGAGATCGTCGCGCGCACCACGCGTTGACCCTCCCGGCGATGGACCGCTGCGCGCAGTGTGGCGCGACCAAGCGAGCACACCACGCCTGCCTCGCATGCGGCACCTATCGGGGCCGCGAAGTGATCCGACGCCCAGCGCCGGACACGGAACCAACTGACGCCTAGTTCACCCATGGCCGCGCCGTTAGGCCGCGTCCGCCTTGCACTTGATGCAATGGGCGGCGATCACGGTGCCACCGAAGTTGTACCTGGCGGAATCGCCTGGGCACTCGAGAACCCAACTGATGAGTTGATCCTCGTGGGCGATGAGTCAGTCATCCTCCAGATCGCGGGTGGCAAACTCCCCGCCAATGCCAGGATCGTTCACGGGCCAGAGGTGATTGGCATGGACGAGCATCCTGCGCAGGCACTCCGGGAGCGGAAGGGCGCGTCCATCCTTGTGGCAACAAACCTTGTACGCGAAGGCGAAGCTGACGCGGTGGTCACTGCTGGCCATACAGGGGCAGGGATGGCTGCCGCGGTCTTGCGGCTTGGGCGACTCCCTGGTGTTGATCGTCCCGCACTTGCTGTCCAGTTCCTACTACGGGAGAAGCCACTCGTATTGCTCGACGTTGGGGCGAATCCAGATGCGACGCCGGAGAATCTCTACCAGTACGCGCATATGGGAAGCATCTTCTCTGAGCACGTTCTTGGAGTTTCGAATCCACGCGTCGCCCTCCTCTCCATCGGAGAGGAGAAGGGGAAGGGGGACCAGCGCATTCAGAGGGCTACCGAGCTGCTTGACTTGGCCGATTTAAACTTCACGGGCAACGTTGAAGGGCGCCACCTTGCAGCGGACGAGGCGGATGTTGTGGTCTGCGACGCGGTGCTCGGCAACGTCTCGATCAAACTTGTTGAAGGCGTCACCACGACGATCACAGACATGTTCCGCCAAGAGTTTCGACGCCTCCCCTTCGGTCCAATCGCTGCGATCTTGATGCGTCCTGCAATCGCTCGCATCCGCGCGAAACTTGATTACGAGCGCATTGGTGGCGCGATCTTGCTCGGCGTGAAGGGGAGCGTGGTAATCACCCACGGCCGCGCGAGGAAGCGGATGGTCACCTTCGCATGCAGCACCGCCGCTCGCGCGGTTCGCGAAGGGGTGAGTGGTCGCATCGCCAGCGCCCTCGCCACTGCCCCCCCGGTCGCCGCAGATGGCCTTCCAAGCGGCCCAGCCCCCGATTGAGATGCCAAGCAAGAGAGTGCCCGCCGCGCCTCGCGATGCAGCGCTCCGAATCCGAAGCGCCGGACGGAGGGATGCCCTCACGGCACTCTATGAGGCAGAGTTTGGCCTGCGGAGTGCCGCCGAAATCCTGAACCGGCGAGCCGATGCAGGTGAAGTTGAGGGCGAACCGCTTCTCATTGCACGTGCGCTGATCGAGCTGGTGGAGGCGCAACGCCCCGGGATTGATGCTGCGCTGGTCCGCCTCGCGCCTGCATTCCCCCTCGCAACGATGACCCATATTGACCGCACGATCCTCCGAGCGGGCCTCGCCGAGGTGGTACACTCGCGCGCGGCGGCGCCTGCGGAGGCACTCGCAGCCTGGACGGCTCTGGCACGCACGTACAGCGGCGAGCCGGCACGAAAACTGGTGAGCGGTGTCCTTGGCACCGCTCAGCGGGAGGGAAGCACCGCGTCAGCGGAGAGAGATGGAGGGGCGACCGATGAGTGATAAGGCACAGATCTTCCAGGAGCTTCAGGGCTACATCGTCGAGCAGCTCGGGGTGGAGAAGGAGAAGGTCACCATGACCGCCGCCTTCATTGAAGACCTCAACGCCGACTCGCTTGACCTCGTGGAGTTCGCCATGGGTCTTGAGGAGAAGTTCGGCGTCACGATTGCTGACGAAGAGCTGACCAAGATCAAGACGGTAGAAGACGCGGTCAACGCGATCGTCGAGAAGAAGGCGTAAGGTGCGGCGGCCCGATGGCCGCCTGGCGCCACCCCTTCGATCGTGAGCCAGGCCGCAGACTCCACGCTTGCCCACGCATCGCAACTCGCGGTGCGCCTCGGCATCCCTGCGGGCGCTGAGGAGCTAATTGGGCTCGCCCTCACGCACCCTTCGCGGCGTCATCAGTCCGGTGCGCATGAAGACAACGAGCGGCTGGAGTTTCTCGGAGACGCCCTCCTTGGGGCTGTGGTGAGTGCCGCGCTGTATCACGCAGATCCGAGCGCAAGCGAAGGTGATCTCTCTGAGCGTCGCGCATCCATCGTGAGCCGGATTGGACTTGCGGATGTGGCCCAACGGATGCGCCTCGACGACGCACTCCTCCTTGGCGAAGGCGAAGCGCAGCGTGGTGGCGCCCAACGTCCAGCCGCGCTCGCCGCAGCACTCGAAGCGATCATCGGGGCTGTCTTCCTTTCGCACGGGTACCAGGCGGCAGAGCGGTTCGTGCTGACACACCTCGCGCAAGAGATCGCAACTCCTCGTGCCTCCATCGGCAAAGGGATCAAGACCATGCTTCAAGAGTGGACGCAGGCGAAAAATGGATCGCTCCCGCGTTACGACATCATTGCAACCAGCGGTCCAGAGCATGAGCGCGTCTATGAGTGCGCGGTGCGAATTGATGGGAGCGAGATTGCACGGGGGAGCGGGCCGAGCCGAAGGGCGGCAGAGGCCGCTGCTGCCGAAGCGGCGATTGATCTTCTCGGTGTCACGAAGGAGGCCGTCCGATGAGCCGACTGCGCCTGCGCGAGGTTCGGCTCAGTGGCTTCAAAACCTTCGCTGATAAGACCACGATCGCGTTTACTCCGGGGATCACCGCCATTGTGGGCCCAAACGGCAGTGGCAAGTCAAACATCGTGGATGCACTGCGCTGGGCACTCGGTGAAGCGGGGCGCGGGATTCGTTCCAAGCGCGTCGATGAGGTGATCTTTGCCGGATCGGAGAAGCGTCGCCAGCTGGGACTCGCCGAGGTATCGCTCAGCATCTCCAACGACGATGGGCTCTTTGACCTTCCCTTTACGGAGATTGAGATTGCACGCCGCGCAGATCGCGGTGGAGGCCAGGAGTACCTGCTGAACCGAGAGCGCATCCGGCTCCGCGATCTCAACGAGCTCCTTGATGGCGCGGGCCTTGCAGAGAACGGTCTCCTCTTCATTGGGCAAGGCGCCGTTGACCAGGCACTCAGCCTCCGCGCCGAAGAGCGTCGGGCGCTCGTTGAAGAGTTCGCTGGGACGGCACGCCATGAGCGCCGCCGCTCTCGTGCTGAAGGAGAGATGAAAGAGGCAACCGAGAATCGCGCACGCGTGGAAGAGATCCTTGCCGCGCTGCGACCGCAAGAGCGGCGCCTTGCAGCACTGGCGCGTCAAGAGGCGGGTCGAGATGAACTTCTCACCGAAGCTGTTGATCGCATCGCAACACTCGGTGCCACGCGCGCCAGCTGGTTCGCTTCACGACGTGGAGCCAGCGGCAGCCGACTCACTGAGGTCCGCGCTGAGCTCGGCACCGTGCGCGAATCACTCCGCACTGCCGACAGCGAGGCAAACGCTCGTCGCCTCCGCCTCGCTGAGGCGCGTGCCGCACTTGAAGCGGCGCGAGGAGAACTCGAGTCCGCTCGTACTGCCCGCGAAACTGCAGAGCGCAATCGAGCGCGATCAGATGCTGAGGCGGCGGCGATCGCCCGTGACACGGAACGCCTGAATGCAGAGGTAGCGGAGGCGGAGCGTGAGGTCCTTGCCGTTGAGCAGATCCGGGCGACGGCAGCTCCAGCGGCTGATGCCGAAGCGGCCGCGGCACTTGAGCTCCTTGACGCAGATCTTGCGAGCGCACGTCGCGAACTTCGTGCACTGCAGAGCGACCAGGGCGCGGCTGGTGGCGGTGAGTCAATCGCTCGTGCAGAGCGGGCGCGATCGTCAGAGGTGGCGGAGGCGGAGGCTCGAATTGCGCGCATAGAAGCTGAGGTTGAGACTCTCCGAGCCGATCGCGCTGCTGAGGAACTTGTCGCAGCTACTTCCCGGCGGGATGCCGCACTTGCAACGTATCGTCAGGCGAGCGACGCGGCGACGCGTGCCGCCGAGGAGGCGAGCGCTTCAGAGGCTGCAGAGGCAACGTTGCGAGCGGTTGTCGGCGATCGCGAGCGCGCCGCACGCGCCGCTGAGGCTGAGTGCGCATCTATTGAGGGTCGACTCCGCGCGCTTGAAGCGCGACGTACCGCGCTGCAGGAGCGTGCTCTTGCGCGCTCCGCGCGTGCGATTGGCGGCAGGAGCCTCTTAGCGGGCGTTGAAATCCGTGAAGAGGGGCGCAGCGCCGTGCTCGCCGCGCTGGGTGCGCTAGCGCGCGGCTTCATTGTCAACCGGAGCGGGGCGTCGCTTCTTGATGATGAACAGGGTGCGCTCCTTATTGAAGGATCGGCGGGAAGACTTGTCGCCGAACATCCAACGCTTCCAGCGCTGAGTGCTGAGGTTGTCAGCGACCCTGATGGGGTGTTAGCTCGGGTTTTGAGCGGCGTGGCGGTGGCTCCATCGGTGGCCGCAGCACTCGATGCGCTCGCGGACCTACCGGTCGGCGGTCTGATCGTGACACGTGGCGGTGCGGTGATTCGCGCCGGAGGCGTGGTAACCCGTGAGACTGAGCCAGAAGATGCGCTCCTTGACGCCGAGATCTCGCAGCTCGGACGCGAGATTGAGCGACGAACCGCTGCCGCCGCGACCCTGCGCAGCGAAGCCTCCGCAGAGCAGACCGCGTTGGCCGCCGCCACGGCGCTCGCCGTCAGTCGCCGCTCTGCAGACCTCTCCGCACGAAGTACGTTGCGGAGCGCCACAGATCTTCGAGCAGAGAGTGAACGCGAGCTGATCGCCGCAGCCCGCACGGCCGCAGACCGAGACTCACGACTGCAGAAGCTCGAGGAGACGCTCAGCGATCTCTCCGCGAGACGAGATGAGCTTCAGGCAAGTGCACTCACAGGGACGGGCTCTGGGAGTGCTGCGCAAGAGTGGCAGGAGAGGATCCGAGAGCTGACCGCACGGCGATTGACGATCTCCGAAGCGGTTGAAGCTGATCGACAGTCGCTCCGCGCATGGGAGCTCGCACGTGCTCGCGGAGATGCCAGTATTGCCGCCGCATCAGCACGTATCGCACGAGCCGCCGAAGAGCGTGGCGCGATGGAGTCGCGAGGCGCAGCACTCCAGGCAGACCGCGTTGAACTTGTTGGACGCTCAGATGCTGCACAGCTCGCAGTCACTGAGCGCGAGGCGTTGGTCCAGCGACTTGCTGAGCAGCAGGAGGCGATTGAGCGCGAGAGCGCGGCTGACGACGAGCGGAAGCGCTCACTGCGCCAGCGCGAATCGGATCTTGATGAGGCGCTTCGACCGCTCGAACGCGACGCACAGGGCCTTGAGTTTGAGTACGAGCGCCTGATTGAAGAGTTGGCGGGCGACCTTGTGGCATTCGGGCGGAGGCTCGCAACAGATCCGCGAATCGCCAAGGGCCTCCCAGATGAGTTGCGTGCAGCCCGAGCTGAGGGTGCACCTGAAGGCGAGTTCGAAGAGGTCTCGAGTGAGGAGCGTTCGGCACAAGATGCGGTTGCGCGCGCACAGGCGGCGGCGCTTCTCGATCATTGGGGTTCCGAAGGACTCCGATCTGGAACTCCCGCTGAGCCCGCGGATCCAGAGCAGGTGCGTGCGCTTGAGCGGTTGCGCCGAAAGATCGGACCACTCGATGCTGCTGGGGCGAGTGTTGCGATTGAACATCGCGAACTTCGTGAACGTCTCGAGAGCCTTGAAGCGCAAACCGGAGACCTTGACGGTGCCATTGCCAAGGCCTCCGCACTCATGGCTGAACTCGACACGCTCGTTGAGAGCACCTTCACGGAACAGTTCACCGCACTTCAAACAACATTCGCTGCAAACTTCCAGCTCCTCTTTGGTGGCGGCGATGCTCAACTGCGACTGACGTCAGAGGAGGGGGTGCGCCGACCTGGCGTTGAGATTGATGCCCGACCGCCGCTTAAGCGACGACAACAGCTCTCACTCCTTTCAGGCGGTGAGCGCGCACTTACGGGCGTGGCGCTGCTGCTCGGAATGCTTGCCGTGCGCCCACTGCCATTTGTGGTCCTGGACGAAGTTGACGCCGCCCTCGATGAGGCGAACGTCACTCGATTTGGTGACGCGATCCGTGAGCTCAGTGAGCGCACACAGGTGGTGGTGATTACGCACAACCGCGGCACGGTCGAGGTTGCCGACAGCCTCTGGGGCGTGACCGCCGGAGAGGATGCTACGAGTCGCGTCTTTGGCCTGCGTCTTGACGAGGCGAAGCGGATCGCTGATGCAGCACGAGCGGAGCGCGAGGCGGCACGTTGAAACTCGCCTTCTGGCGAAAGAGCACGAACGAAGAGAAGGCGAGCATCAGTGCCGCTGCCGCGCCTTCAGGCGGTGGAATCTTGCAGGCCTTGCGCAGATCACTCGCGCCCGAGCCGGATTGGAGTGAACTAGAGCGCGCCCTCATCCAAAGCGATGCTGGAACGGGCGTCGCAGCAGGGCTGATCAGCGCCGCGCGTGAGGCTCAGGGTGGCACGGGTCGTGAGCGGTTGCGCACGGCGCTTCTCGACCTAATGCGCGAGGAGTTGCCGAGTGATGCACCAAGTACAGCGAGCAGCCAGCAGGTCATCCTCCTGGTCGGCGTGAATGGAGCTGGGAAGACAACGTCAGCGGCAAAGCTCGCGGCACGTGCAAAGGCTGCGTCGCTGCAGCCCGTTCTTGTCGCCGCGGATACGTTCCGTGCAGCGGCAATTGATCAGTTGCGTCTCCTCGCCACTCGAGAAGGGGTGCCGATTGCTGAAGGGAAGCCGGGCGGTGATCCTGCGGCCGCGATTCACGACGCGTTGACCCAGGCGAGCGCGAAAGGTTTGCACCCGGTGATCATTGATACCGCAGGCCGTATGCAAACCAAGACTGGCCTCATGGATGAGCTCGCCAAGATGCGCCGAGTGATTCAGAAGCTCGCACCAGACGCTGACGTTGAAGTGCTTCTTGTCATTGACGCAACGGCTGGACAGAACGGGCTGGCGCAGGCGAGCGGGTTCAATCGCGCAGCAGGAGTAGATGGCGTGATCCTCACGAAGCTAGACGCTGGTGCGCGTGGTGGCGTTGCGCTGGCTGTGCGTCGCGAACTCGGCCTCCCAGTTCGCTGGGTGGGTGTGGGGGAGCGAGGGAGCGATCTCCTCCCGTTCGATGCAGACGCCTTTGTGGACGGGCTCTTAGGCGACGCGGTCTAGTGCGCGCGGGAGCTCGCTGATTTTCTGGACGCGTCCCAGTTTGGTTAGCCCAATCACGACACCAGCGGCGATGGAGGCAGCTGCGCCGAGGTAGAGCGCCGCACCGCTTCCGGCGACAGAGCCGCCGATCACCCCGCCGGCAACGATGCCCGTCAGTCTCCCGAGAAGGCTGACCCCTTCAAACGCAGCGTTGGCGCGTCCCTGCAGCGCGTCAGGGAGGACACGGCTACGAATCGCACCCTGGTTCGCCTCCCAGACGGTTTCAAAGCCATCGCTGAGGAACTGGTGTGCAACAAGAAGGACGATGCCGGTAAGTGAAGCGCCTGGTGCGAGAGGGACGAGCGCAAGTCCGATCCCTACGATCACCAGGCTCACACTGATCGCACGACCCGTGCCGAGGGCAAGTGAGATTCGCTCCGTGAGCAGCCCGCCAGCGAATGATGCGATGCCGCCGCTTGCGATGATGAAGCCGACCACTTCGGGGCTGAGACCAAGCGTTCGAACGACATAGATCATGTATGCCGAGCGGAAGAGACCAAAATAGATACCGATCGCTGCACTTGAAGCGATCAGGGGTCGCAAGATTGGGATTGCCCACGTGCGTCGAAGGCCCTCTTCTGCCTCTACCAGAAAGCTCTGGCGCGTTGTCGCCTTCGGCAGGCGTGGCTCTCTGACGCGGAGTGCGGTCAGCAAGAGCGCGGAGGCAACGTACGTGAGCGCATCCACGCCGATGGCGGCTGGGCCTCCAATACTGCCGACCAGGAGACCTGCGGCCCCGAAACCGAAGAACTCTGCAGCGCCTCGGATTCCGAGCACCTTGGCGAGCACGGAGCGCAAATCGGGCGTGGGGACAAGTCCAGCAAGATAGCTTCGCTCGGCAATATCAAAGGCGGTACTGCACGCCCCACTTGCAGCACTCACCAGGATGAGATGGAAGAGTGACACGCCGCCGGTCATCAACGCAGCGAGCGGGATCGTTGCTAGGAGGAGTGCGCGGAGAAGATCGGCGGCGATCATGACTGGTCGACGGGGGAGGCGATCAATCCAGACGCCAGCGATCTGACTCGCCAGCGTCGCTGCAATTAGGTCCACCCCTGCGATGATGGCCGCCTCTTCTGCAGAGATTCCGAGTCCGATGATTGCGAGCAGCGGGAGGGCTGCACGCGTGATGAATGACCCGAACGTGGAGGCGGATTGAGCCGCCATGAGGATGCGGACATCACGGCGAACGGCGGTGCTCACCCCTGCACGCTGCACGGCGACCCCACCCCTCTTCTTCATTCTCGCAGCGTACACTCCCCATATGTTCGATGCGCTTGGAAGCAGGCTCCGCGCTTCACTGCAACGGCTAGGCGGAAGGGGCCGCATCAGTGAGGCTGATCTCGAGGCGGGTCTCGCGGAGATTCGTACTGCGCTCATTGATGCGGACGTTGCGCTAACCGTTACTGATTCACTCATTGCGTCAATGCGCACCCGCGCACACGACGAAAAGGTGGTCGGCGGCATAGGGAGTGGAGATCGTTTAGTTGCGATCGTGCATGCGGCGCTCACCGAGGCGCTTGGCGGCTCAGGTCGAGAGCTTGACCTGCGCGAGCGAACGGCGAGCATCCTGCTCCTCGGTCTCCAGGGTGCAGGGAAGACCACAACCGCGGCGAAGCTAGCACTGCGACTCTTTCGTGATGGGCGACGCCCGCTTCTCGTTGCGGCAGATCCGCGGAGGCCCGCAGCGGCTGAGCAGCTTGCGCTGCTGGGTGCAGCGATCGGCGTCCCTGTCCACCGCGAACCGATCGGCACCCCAGTGGCAGAGATCGGTCGCCGTGCGCTGGAATCGGCGAAGAAACTTGGACGGGACCTCCTCATCATTGACTCGTCGGGACGGACCACACTTGACGAGGAGTTGATGCGCGAGCTCGCTGACTTGCGCGCAGCGGTGAACCCACGCGAACGCATCCTTGTATTGGATGCTGCAACTGGACAACAGGCGCTTCGCGTTGCTGAGGGGTTCAAGGAGGCGGCGGATCCTACGGGTCTCATCTTGGCGAAGCTCGATGGCGACGCTCGTGGCGGCGCGGCTCTCTCGATTGCGGGAGGCGCCGGTATCCCCGTCCTTTATCTCGGGACCGGTGAGCGCCCTGAAGCCCTTGAGCGCTTCCATCCCGATCGCATCGCTGGTCGCATCCTTGAGATGGGAGATCTCGCAACGCTTGCAGAGATCGTGCGCGATGCTGGTGGTGATCCACGCGCACCCGTTGCGACAAAGAGCGGGAGTGGCGCACCGAAGGGCGAGATGACCTTCTCCGATCTGCTCGAACAGTTGCGACAGATGTCCTCAATGGGCCCGATCGGACAGATCGTCAAGATGATTCCGGGTATGGGGGGTGTAGCTGCCCAGGCCGAAGAGGCGGTGGCGGCGGGGGAGCTGAAGCGGGCGGAGGCGATCATCCTCTCCATGACGCCGACCGAGCGCGATAACCCATCGCTACTCTCCATCCCTCGACGTCGACGCATCGCTGCAGGGGCCGGCCGAGCGATTGAAGAGGTGAACCGTCTGGTCAAGCGCTTGGATGAGATGCGGCTCCTGATCCGAAGAACGGGGGGGATTGACCCTGCGCGACTCGCTGGTGGGGGTGGGGGGCTCCCAGGGAAGCATGCTGGCGGATACATCCGCCCGAAGGAGGATCGGAAGGCGAAGAAGGCCCGTCGGAAGGGGGGCAGGCGGTAGTTGGAGGCGCCCCTGATGCGCAGGTCACCTTGAGCGGCTACTATCCCCAGACACACACCCCACCGCTTCGGGGATACTCGCCTGGCGACCGCCAGGCCCACGGAGGAAGATGCACGGATGAGCGTTCGAATCAGGTTGACACGAGTAGGGGCAACAGGACAGCCGTCGTATCGAGTTGTCGCGACCGATCGGCGCCGCGCGCGCGATGGGCGTTCGCTGGAAACCCTCGGCCACTACAACCCCCGCACTGAGCCAATGACGCTCGTCCTTGATCTACCGAAGGTGGATGCATGGATTTCAAAAGGTGCGCAGCCATCTGAAGTTGTCGGCAAGTTGATTGCCAAGGCACGCGCTGGCGGAGCATCTGCTGGCGGAAAGACTGGCCCGAAGGCTGCAGAGAAGGGCTATACCGCCCCAGGAACTCGACCAGTGGTTGAAGAGCCAACGGTTGTTGTTGAAGCAGCACCAGAAGCACCAACGGAGCTCGCGGCTGAAGCAGCGGCAGAGGTCGCCACTGAAGAGGCAGCGGATGCAGTTGCAGATGCGACTCCAGCAGCAGAAGCACCAGCAACTGTTGAGCCGGCTGCTGAAGTTGCGGCAGAAGCACCAGCAGCAGAAGCACCAGCAGCCGAAGCACCAGCAGAGGAGGCGTAAGTGCCAGCAGCAGAGCTTGTCGCCTACGTCGCGAAGTCGCTTGCAGATAATCCCGATGGGGTGAGCGTTGAGGTGGAAGAGGATGGCGACGCCGTTGTCCTCCGCCTAATTGTTGATGAAGACGACATGGGTCGCGTCATTGGCCGAAACGGCAGCATCGCCAAGGCAATGCGCAGCCTGCTCAAGGTGATTTCCAATCGGACCGGAGAGAACTACGTCCTCGAAATCGGCTGACGCCGTTCGCGATCTGCGCGTTGCGCAGGTTCGTGGAACGCGCGGGCTTGACGGCACACTCCGCCTTGAGATCCTTACCGATCACCCTGACGAGCGCTTTGTCGTGGGAAAAAAGCTTCGTGTTGAAGAGAGCGATCGAGAACTTACGCTCACTGAGTGGAACCCCGCCTCGCCTGGCGCGTTCGCACGATTCGCTGAGATTCCAGATCGCGGTACCGCACAAATCCTTGTTGGATGTTATCTCTCGCTCCCTCTTGCTGCAGACCCCGGTGAGCCTGGACGCGTGTATTGGGACGAGGTGATCGGCGTTCAGGTGAGCGACAGAGAGGGTGTGGTGATCGGAACCGTGATCGATTGCTACCGAGCGGGTGGGGCAGAGGTCTATATCCTTCGCACGCCAGATGGTGGGGAGCTCGACCTACCAGCCGTTGCCTCAATCATCGTCAGCTTCAAACCGCGTGAGGGCGTAATCATTGCTGATCTCACCGGTTCAGACCTCACTCCACGAGCGCCGAAGCGAGTCAAGCAATCTCGCCCAGCAAACCCGGTGCGAACGCCATGAGTGAACAGACACCAGCCCTCCGCATTGATGTGGTCTCGCTATTCCCTGAGACGGTACGCGCCGCCCTGTCGGCAAGCATCCCTGCACGTGCCCTTGAACGTGGCCTCGCGTCGCTACGCGTCCATGACCTCCGCGAGTGGGGGATCGGCAAGCATCGTGCGGTAGACGACGAACCGTACGGCGGCGGAGCTGGGATGCTGATGCGCCCCGAACCGCTGGTTGACGCGATTGAAGCCCTGCGAACCGAGGGGAGCACGGTAGTTCTCTTGGATGCTGGCGGAGAGCGGCTTCAGCAGTCACGCGTTCGCTCCCTTGTAGGCGCTGGCCACCTGATCATTCTCTGTGGTCGCTACGAGGGGATTGACCAGCGCGTGCGAGCCTACGTTGATCTTGAGCTGAGCATTGGCGACTTTGTCCTCTCCGGCGGCGAGCCTGCCGCCATCGTCCTCTGTGACGCGCTCCTCCGCCTTGTCCCAGGTGCGATCGATGCCGCATCGCTCGCCGAAGAGTCGTTCTCAACGAACATGCTTGAGTACCCGCAGTACACGCGCCCGGCCGAATACCGCGGGGTGGCGGTCCCTGAGATCCTCCTCTCGGGTAATCACGCTGCTGTAGCGGCTTGGAGGGGTGAGCAGGCACGCCAGCGGACGGCTGCCCGCCGCCCTGACCTCTTTGAAGGGGCACCGCCGCCCAAGAAGGGTGAGTAGCGGAGGGGTTCGCCCCCCTGTGCTATCCTCCCGCTTCGCACCAGCAGGATCCTGCTGAGCCAACACGGAGAACCCATGGATTTGATCCGAACGATCACGAACGAGCAGATGAAGCGCGATCTGCCTCCGATCAAGACCGGCGACACCGTCAAGGTGTCGGCGAAGGTGGTTGAGGGGAATCGAGAGCGCATCCAGGTGTTTGAGGGGACGGTCATGCGCCTTCGCGGCGGCGGGCTTGGACTCACGATCACCGTTCGACGCATCGCTTCGGGCGTAGGGGTCGAACGAACCTTCAAGGTGCACAGCCCTCGCATTGAGAAGATTGAGATCGTTCGCCACGGAGTATCGCATCGTGCGCAGCTCTACTTCCTTCGCGATCGCGTCGGCAAGCAGTCATCGCTCCGCGAAAAGCGCGCGGAGGTTGGCGAGATCCTCAACCCTGTCTACGTTGAGCCCGTCGTAGAGCCGGTCGTTGAGGCCGCTGTCGAAGAGGTAGCTGTTGCCGAAGCTCCATCAGCAGACGTAGAGGCTGCGGTCGCCGCTGATGAGCCGGTCGCACCTGCTGTAGAAGCGGCAGCACCAGAGGCTGAACCTGTT
>Ga0208086_1000141_pt1 | contig 19317 bp, 22 predicted proteins | sample LakMenEpi06Jul10_FD_150675 | JGI IMG/M metagenome (GOLD analysis project Ga0208086, IMG submission 150675) | Freshwater microbial communities from Lake Mendota, WI - 06JUL2010 deep hole epilimnion (SPAdes) | ecosystem: Environmental > Aquatic > Freshwater > Lake > Epilimnion/Euphotic zone ...
GTTTTCTTGCCTTTTTGCTTGCGAATTTCGCAAACGTCTTTCGCGCTCAGCTTGCGCGTTCTGCTGTTTTCTCCAGCGGTGTTGTTTAACCTCATTGAAAAACTCGTTTACAAAAAAGTTTGTCAAAAAGCCGCCAACCAAAAACGCCACGATGCAACCAGCGACAACCAGGGCGAACGTAGAAATCATGTTGCACCTTTCGTAATGCGATATTCCCAACCGCCGCCAGAGATTCGCCGGCTTTCGACTATCCAGCCGCCAAACTTCGGTTTCCGCAGATCGCGGAGTCGTGCAGAGATCCCGGTTTGAGTACCGCGACCAATTTCAGAAATGATTTCATCGAGAGTGCGCCAAATTCCGTCGCGCATGACATTCAGAACGTCTTGTAATTGCGTTCCGAGTCGTTGACCATCGATCGCCGCATCAAACGTAGCGCCGTCGAAATTGAACTCAGCCTGCCGCATCGAGTCACCATCCTGGATTCAAAAGACTCCGGATCAGCGGCGACCAAAAAAGAAAAAGGCCGCTCGCTTTCGCGCCGGCCTTTGGTGTGATTCCAACCGCCGACGCTTTTCACATCGGCAGAAGTCTAACTAATTCGTTAGGGGTGTCAAGCGGATTTTTTTGAAGTAGCGGAATGCCTTCGAAACAGAGAGTCAACTGAAACGTTTAAGGCGCCGGCGATACGGTAAAGAGCATCGGCGGCCGGCAGGCTTTTTGCATTTACGATTCGGCTGATTGTCATTGCGTTTACTTGCGACAATCTACCAAGCTCGCAGATCCCAAGCCCGGCTTGCTCCATTTGCGCAACAATGTTTTGGCAGACGATTTTCAATGCTTCTTTTCGGTTCACGTTTCCCATACCTCCATCGTAACTAATTATCTAGGGTGGGCAATTGTGGGGTTATGCCGCCGGCGATTTTTTTTTGCGTCTAGCGGATTCGCTTCGGTCCTGGTCAGAAACCAGCCAATTCATGGGCCGATCGAGTGCCAGTGAGAGGCGATAGAGATTCATCGTTGAGATCAGAGACTTTGCGTTGACCGCGTTGTTGAGGCACATCGGATCGACACCTGCGCGCCGCGATAGCTCGCGTTGGCTCAGCTTTGCAGCCTCCATTAGCCGGCGAAGATTGGCGGCTAAATTTCGGATTAAATCTTGGTGGGTGGTGGGCATGACTCTCTCCCGCTTGAAAAAAGTCAAGAATTTTTAGGGGTTTCCCCCCTTAGTGCGGTCGAAAGGATTTGAACCTTCACGCCATTGCTGGCACCAGGCCCTCAACCTAGTGACAGGATTTATATTCCCCGGCAGCGGGGGTTTTGTGTCAGAAAAGCGCATCGCTTGGAACGCGCTAGGGAACGCGAGCTAGACACTTTGGTTTTTTTGACTGACTTTGGAATTCTCAAGTTTGACTTTTAGTTTTCCGCCGCCATGCTTTGCGTATCGCGTTCGATACACACCCAGGCAAAGGCGATACCATGACACTCGAAGAACTAGCGCGGAGTTACCACGCCAACCACGATGAAGAACTTTCAGCCGGCTATCTCGATAACCTCCGCAACATCGCGAACCTCGCGAAGCGGTTTACAGGCCGAGAAGTAGACGCCAGCGAATTGACCAGCGAGTTTTGCAACGAGCTACTGATTTGGCTCAGGCGGAACGGTCGAAGTGACGGCACTATCAGAAGCCGCCGAACTGACTTGATGATCTTGGGACGCTATGCCGCTAAGCTGAAAATCGTTCACAAAAGGCCCAAGTTGAAGCGGTTCAAGCTCAGGTCAAAACCCCCTAGAACTTGGGCGGAAGTTGATATTCAAGCCATTTTCAGAGCTTGTTCTAAACTTGAAGGGGAATTGCCGAATGGAATCTCCCAGCGCTGGTATCTCACCAGCCTATTCGGGTTGCTTTATTCAACCGGAATCCGGCTCGGTGACGCTTTATCGCTACGACCCGCAGACATTTCATCGAATAATCGGATTTCGATTGTATGTAGCAAGACCGGGCGGCCGATAACCCGAATTATCGACGGCGCTGCGTTTCAATTCATGCTTGAGGCGGGTTGTTTTAACCGTGATGTTTGCTGGCCCCTCTGGGGCGGTGGAGGCGAGCGATCCAGCCGGCGGAATCTTTATCGGCGCATATCAAACGTTATCCAATCGGCAGGGTTGAGCGGAACCGCAAGGTTTTTCCGGCGAGCCGCTGCCACTCATACCGCAGAAAGATCCGGTGTAGAGGCGGCGAGGCGCCTCCTAGACCACCGTTCGCTATCAACAACGATGAATCATTATTTGGATTCGTCGCAGCTTACCCCAATCGAGGGGCCGGCCTTGTCGTCCTTGCTTGGTCCGGAGTCATTGAACTGACATCGCTCACAATCCTGAATCCAGGGGTGATAGCGTCCGGTTGGTTTTCGGGTGCATTCGCCCTTGAGATTGCAAGCAAAGACCGCGATCGGAATGCCGCGAGTCGAACAGATTGCGGAATTTACCGTTCGGATTTGCTGGCCGCGGTGACTACAGCGTTTCATAGCTGATTCGGGCAGTCAGATTTACGAAAAACGGAGGGTTGAACGGGTTTGGACCGAAAACGGCCATTCTTACCGCTATGTCGATCGGTTCGTCGCAGATTCGGCTAAACGGAACAATGTTTTGGCCTCCAACTTGGTAGCTTCCGCCATAGCCGAAGAAGTTCATAAAAATTAGCCCAGGAGTTGTGCGCGACTCGTCCCAAGTTAGTCTCGTTTCCCACCTGAAATTCCAGCCGTAGGCATCGGTCGGCGGCAGGAACGGAAACCATTTGAAACCGTTTGCGGTTCCGGAAACAATGTCAACTTGCTCGTAAGAGAAAGCATGTGCAGGAACGTCGATTCCGCCTCCGTAGCTCAGCCATTGCGTGATTGTTTGACCTGAGCCTGTCAACTCAACTTTTGGAACAGCCTTGCAACCGTGCCACCAATTGGCACGCCCACAATTGCCTGAATTCGTTCGGTGACGATTGCGGAAAAACAGTTTGTCGTTTTGGCGCTGCGTGAAAATGATCGTCAGGCGAGTTTCACCAACAAGGAAACTTGCGCCGTTGCGATAGAAAAAATATGGAGGCTGTTGAACGGTCGCAAAACCATTCTTGATTGGATCAAGCTGAGTAATCGAGCCTAAGTCAAGAATCTCAGCTATCCCGCGGTTTGGCGTTCCGTAGGGGCCAAATGGCCCATCGTAAATTTCGCAGTCCCAGTAAATGTCGGCGAAGTCGGGAGAGGCAGGATACGTACACCCTACCCACCAACGCTGAGTTTTCTTCTCTGGTTGTTCAAAGATGAATCGTTTTCGGTAATTAACCCCTCTTTGCGTGACGTTCCGTTGCGTCCGGTAACTCAAATTCCGATGAAGTCTCGAAGTGCAGTTGTCGGTACAGAGGGCGGCCATTCCGGAGGGCAGCCCGAAGTTCGCCGATCGGCTCGGAGAAACAAGGTGCAATTTCATTCCGTCTGGAATGATGCTTTCGCACCCGCAATCCCTAGTTCCAGAACAGCAACAGCCGAACCGCATTAGCTAATGCTCCAAATTCCGCTATCCGTGTCGATTCCAATCGGCCAGGTGATACCGCTCGGAAGCGTTACGCCAGTCGCAAAATTGGAATAGAACATCACTGGTTTGCCGGCGGTCGTGTCATTGATCACGGCAACCGCCCAAATTGGCCCAACCGTGCCGCTGGTTGTGATCGAAGGGTTATTCGTCAACAGGACAGCGTTTCCGCCGGTTTCCGCCCAATCAAGAATGCTCAAAGGGATTCCGCCGGCTGTGTATCCGCCGCCGGTGCCAAGCTCCGAAAGGTCGGCTTTTACCAGGTCCGTAGGGTCGGCATGGGCTGAAAGCAAAAGGATCTTGAATGCGTCATTGTCAAAATCGTGCTTTTTTTGCCCAAGGTTCAGATTGAAGCAGTTGAATTTGTTAAGTGCGATCATGAGTTCCCTGCATTGAGAGTGAACGAATTTACGGTAAACGCAAAACCTGATGTGATCGTGTTTGGCGTGATCACCATATCCCCGCCGCCGCCGCTCGCGCTGCAAGTTCCTTGCATTTTGCAAGTTGCCCCAGTGTAGATTCGAAAATAACCAGGGGTTCCCGAGGCGTCTCCGCTCCCGTCAGTCCAAGTGCCTGACTTTGCTTTACTACCGCCGCTTGCGGCTGCCAGCCAGTCAGAGGGAAGCGTCAGAGTGGCGAGCGTTGTTCCGGAGTCCGCCGTAGCGCAGTTTGCCGGCATTGAACCCGTAAAAATCTTCATTGTTGGCGCGGTGCCAATGTTTGTCTCGATCGCATCGAGAATTGCGTTTCGAACGCCGGAATCAAATTGAAGCGCCATTTATCACCTTAAACTGGTTCGTAGCCGGTCGATCCGGATGAAAGCGTTATTGCCGCGATTGTTCCGCTCAGGTCGGCAACAGGAGTTGCGTAAGGAATAATCTCAGGGTCAAGCGTGGCAAGCGTGGAGAATGAGAACGTGTTGCCGACACCCGCGCCGCTTGCGTAGTCCTCAATTTGGACCGGATTTGTGCTTGTGGTTGAACGGGTTGATCCAGGGGTCGAGCTTCCGGAATTCTCGCCGGCAGTTTGGCAATAGTCGGCAATCGCAAACCAGCCTCCTAGCATGTAAGCGGCAATTCCCAATCGCAAACCATCTTTCGCGATTACGTTTGGGGTCCAGTTGTAAACCTTGATTGACTCGCCGGAAGTCGCCACCCTAAGCGAATCTGTGTTTGGTTGCCGTTCGTAAACAGGGCAGACCGCCCCACCCATCAAAGTATTTACGGCCGCGGGAATTCCGCCGTAAGGTGCTTTGAAAATTTTAGTATCGCCTGGAATTCTCTGGATTCGATACCAAACCCCCGTTCTTTGAGGTCGCCCGCCAAGTGCCGGTTGGTCAAATGGCATGTAGGCGATCCACATTTCCTCATCTTCGTAAACTGGTTCTGAGGTAAATGCGGCGGATACCTGAACTGTGTGCGTTACGTCTGTTCCCAGAAGCAACGCATCGAATTGGGAGTAACCGTAAATGAGACAATCTTCAAAAGCCGCTGCCCGCCGAAGTAAACCGAAACTGCCAACTGGGACGAAGCAACCCCAATCAGAATCGTAGACGACGTAAAACAACTCTTGTTCGAGAATGCAGTTTGAAGCGTTAAGGTCGAAAACTTCGATCTCGTTGTCTGCCCCTCCAAGCGCTTCAAGCCAACGATTGTTGAGGGGGTCGGCTTTCGCTGTGTCAGGAAAGATAAGTTGAGCCTTGCCGTATTCGCCGGGCGGAATCCATTCGGTGCAAACAGCAAGCAAGGCATCGACTGTATCGTGCGGCGGGCGCTGAGTGATCGGCAACCTGGTTCGCAGGTTATCCGGAAAGAGGTTTGCAGAATCAAGCGGGTTTCTGATAATGTTTCTCAAAATCCACCTACCATCAACGTTGTAGCTTGGTTCTCGATGTCATAAATAACGCCGGTACAAGCCGGGTACTTCTCGCTAAAGGGAGAGGTTTTGAGGAAAACCGAACGCGGAAGTTCTTGGATTGAGCCGCCGAGGTAGTCTTGATCGGTGTTGTCTACTCCATGCAGCGATATTTTTCCGGTAATGCTAGTTGCCGAGTGAGAAGCCAGGATTTGAGCGGCGAAATTGTTAATCTCAGAGGTCATGTTGATCTCGGACGATTCCACAATCCGGCCGACAAAAATAGAAGTGCTTCTTTCGTAGTGCTGAAAACGGTCCGGAGCGGAAACAATCAGTTCCCGAACGTCAGCGAGCGGTTTCCCTCCTAGTGGTGTCGAGGCAGTTCCGATTAGGCAGTCGTCGCGCTCGAATGTTGCGGTTGCTCGGACCTGAAATTTGTCTCCATACTTCCGCGCGTAAGCTGGAAAAATCTTTCCAGTAAAGATAACGGCGGCTTCATTTTCGATGATCTCAAGTGACATCGCCTGTTTCAGCCCACCTACCGATCCAGATGAATCGATCGGTTTCCAGTTAAAGCCGCCATCCAACGAAAACTGGACGTAAACCCCTCTGTATGTGCCGTAGGGCTGGCCTTTTTTGTCCAAAGTAAGGCAAGGAAGCATTGGGCGCCTTGCGCTGGTGTTGTTTGTGATCCCAAAATCACTGAGGGTTGACAAATCCGCCTTGTATTTGCGGTAAACGTATCTCAAAGCGGTGTTCGCGAGCATCGCCGGCGAGTCCCAGATAAACGAAGTTATCGGGCTACTTTCAAGCGTTGCATCCCAATCCGGCCGAAGGTGAACGGTCAATTCAGACCGCTTGCGAGCGCCGATTACGGTGACTCTGTTGAAAACCTTATCGCCGTTGTCCACTCGCAGATCGATTTCCGGCAACTTATCGTCTACGTCGTCAAATGTTGTCCCCGGTTTATGTCCTGTGAACTTGATCACGTTTCGGTAAGGCGTGTCCTTCGAAAAAACTTCGATTTTTCGGCTTGTGGCTGATTCGTGGGTAATCTTCCAGTGATAACCGAATGGGTTCAGGACGCGATCTAGCGCCTCTCCTAAATAGATACCGACCGGCAGAGAAACGTTATTGAGGTAGACGTTTTGGGGGAGAATCCTGATCAGTTCTGTCCAAAGCGGATTTTTTACATGCGTTTGGCTCGAATTGAGATCCGAGCAAAGATAGTAGACCGCATCCGGAATTGACCAAAGCACAAATTGGCTTGTTACCGGAAGCGTCAGCAAATCAAGATTAACGGCATTCAAATCAATGAATATCGGAATGAGTGTCAGGCTCGAACCACCGAACAGCTTATTACCGTAAACCTTGCCTTCATAACGCGGGTTGAAAACCAACTCACGGTCGATAGTCTGTTGAACCGTAGTTTTGATGTAAGGCCGGCGAGTAATCTCTACGACGCGAGTTTGCAGCGGCTCCCCAAGTAGTTGATCCTCAAACCTGGAAGTAAGTTCAAGGATACTTCCTCCCTGCCCCATGACATAACGGCCGCCGATGATTCTTCCGTAATGAATCCACTGGACGCGGTTTCCGTTTCTATCAGGAATTCCGATTTGGCAAATTTCATTCTCGAACTTATTTGTAAGTTCAAAGGCTGTATCGACCCGATCGTTGGCACCAACAGAAACCAGTTCCATCGTCGCAGCGTCTCGCAGTTCCGCCCCCGCGTAACGCTCGACAGAGCGCACGGCGATGTCATACCGGCGCTTTCCACCAATCGAAACGAAAATCGGCTTTGAATCTCTCGCGAGTCCCATTACGATCGCCTGTTGTTGTATTCAAGTGCCAGTTGCCGGAAATGGAGATTCCCGGCAATGTGCCAGCCGCCGTAGGTGGTTGTATTTGGACCGATAACCGGAATTCCGCCGGCGTGGTCCTGACCTGGAAACGGGATTCGCTCAAAGCCCATGAATCGGCAATTCTCTCGCCGCATCACTGAGCCGCTTGCAGATACCAAAAGCCGGCCAAACTCGCCTGTTCGTTGATCCATCGCCAGTAGAACCGAATCCAATGCCAGCAAGTTCTGGATTTCTGGGTGGTGAATCCAACAATAAATGTAAATGTCTCGCGATGTTTGACCACCGTAGATTTGCACCTGGCCTTTTTGCCCCCACGAAAAAAAGTCCCGCGTGGCAATCTCCATCGGTGAATCAATGATCAGTGAATGAGTGTCCTCACATTTGAAGGCTTGCCCGTTTAGTGTAACGCTCATGGTGCCCAATCTCCCTTCGCCGGTTCTGTTCGCGGCTTGCTTGCGTCTTTTACGCTCAACGGTTTTTCGCCACTAATCGCCGGTGCAAGATAGCCCATTAACAAACTCACCGATTCAAAGACCTGGCGAACCGCTCGTTTGCTTTCTTCGTCAAGTTGAACTTGCGGCAATGCTGCTCCCTGAGTCGTGCCGCCGCTGGCCTTTAACTCGCTCCCGCGTCCAACCTTCTTTAGCCGGTCAATCTCCTGGTAAAGATCGTAAAGCGTTTTCAGGGTTTTGGCTGAATCGTCGCTTAGACCGTAGAGTTTTCGGTATTCCTCCGACAACTCGCCGCCGCCTTCCATTAAACGCTTTCGCGCTTCAGTTGGCGTTTTGATTCGGTAGAGTGTTTCGTAGTCGAAATGCTCGAATTCGTTAAACGAAAAATCCCGGCCTTTCGCCTTAGAGATCCAGTCAGGGTAGACGGGAGAGACTTCGTTTTGTTTTCTCCGAAGAACCCCAAACATTTCTTCTTTGATGGTTTGCTTAAACCATTCGGCGGATTCTTCGTCGTCCTTCATATCGACAAAGCTCTCTCGCCATCTGTAGGGAGAGAAGAAACCGCCGGCCGCCTCATTCTTGTAATAAGTCGCCGAGCCGCCGGCCTTGATCAACGTATCGATCAGCTTGTCGCGAACACCAAAAAACGCTTCTTTCTCTGACTCCTGGGTAATCTTTTCTTCTGCAACATCAACCGCATTTTGCAGGTTCATGCCCCTGAAATCCGGCGATTCCTTGCCAACCTTCATACGGCTACGAAGTAATTCTTCGGCTTTCCGGTAGGTGGCCTGTTCGTCGATCTTGCCCGATGAATCAAGCGCTATCGGCAATTCACCCTCGCCGCCGTCGCCCTTGATTAACTGGTTAAAGATATTCAGCATGTTGAATGCTGATTTGTCTTTATTCGCGCTTTCCGGTTGCAACCATTGCATGACAGCGAATTTGAGTTTCGCTTTTCCGGTCGTGTCTGGTTTGTCGCGAAGTTGCTTTAATGCCCATTCGTCGCCCTCGTTGGCGGCTAAAACTAGCATTTGTTCTTCTTCGGAAAGTTCCTCCGCGGCGCGTTCCTCCATTGCAGCGAGCAATTCGCCGCGAATGCGTTCCGCTCTTGGTTCGCTTGACCGCAACCAATCGCCAATCTCAGTCAGGCTTTTGCCTTTCATATCTGGCGTTGTCGCCATTTTTGTTGCGAGATCAGCGAAGAAATTGTTTACTTGCGTTGCCGTCGATGGTCCCTGTGTGTCGCCGGCGGCGATATTCAAAGCAGAGATAAACGCGATCAGTTCGGCTTGCCCGAATTGCTTTCCAAACGAGTTTCTGATTTGCCCTGGCAGCATACCAAGGCTGTTGTAATAGAGAGCGTTGTCTTGAATCAAAGCTGTAGATTTACCGGCTTGCAACAAACCTTGCTGCCCGTAGGTGGTGCTGCCCATATCCTGGAAAGCTCGCTGGTTGTAAACAACAACCTTTGCCATTGCTTCCAGAGAGGCTTGATCCATGCCCATCAAGTCAGGGCGTGATTCGGCTACTTCAATGGCGATTCTCGCCCGATCTTCGTAGGGCATATCAACGGTAGAACTTGCTGCGGATTCAACAATGCGCAGCAAGGAAGTTTTATCTTTAACCGATGATGCAAGCACCATCTCTTTTACTTTGCTGGTTACAGACTCCCGCTCATTGGCAGGGAGGTTTTGCATCATGTTAAAAAGTTGGTATTGAAACGGAACTTGCCGCCCCTGGTACTCGCCGGCAAGCCGAATGGTGTTTTCCAGTTCTTCCGTAATCATTGCGACTGCGGTGTGCATCGCTTTGATCGGAGCGTGCATTGCGTAGATCGCGACACTAGCTTTAACAATGTCGCTTGACCATGAAGCGAAACCTTCCCCAGCTTGCTTGCCTTCCTGGGCGGTCTTTTTTGTAGAATCCGCCATTTCCTTCTGCATCTGCTTGAATTTGCGCGAGAACATTTCAAGCTGAGCGGCGGCGGAATTAGCCGCAACCTGCAAAGATACTTCCGCGGAAGGTGTCGCAGGCATGATGATTTATCCCAGTTTAGCGAGCCAATAGAGATCAAACGGTGTAGGTGAATGGTCAGGACGCAAGCCGCGGTGCCACTCTAGGAATACAAGCCAGCGGGGATGGTAACAGGGTCCAAGTTTTTTTTTTGGTCCTTCACGATCTTTAGCTCGCGAAGCTCGACTAATTCAATCAGCGCTCTTGCCGCGGCGGCTTGATCGAAAAGTCCGAGCATGATCGCAATTTCGAAGTTAATCCGGTAGTTGATTGCCAGAGAAGCCGCGATCAATTTCAAACCATCATCAACACTTACTTGGATCTGGTACTGGTCGAGTTCCGGCTTTTTTTCTCGAATCAATTCGACCATATCGAATTGACGGAGAATTTCAGTTACGACCGAAATAGATGATTCGTAAAGTCGTTTGAATTCAGCCTTTACGGTCTGGGTTAATTCGCCCTCTGAGTTCAGCGCGAAGTTTGAAGGTAGCCGCGAGAGCGTTGGCATATTCCAGGTAAAGCCATCGCCGAGCGTTACTTGCGAGCCAATGATCGTTACGTGCCGAATCAAATCAATCGGCTGTGGTGGGTCTGCCGGGTCAACGCCAATCCAAAATTTTGAATCGTGGTTGGGTGTCCATTTGATCTGCGGGAAATTGCCCAATGGAACAGACTTTCCCGCGCCAATAGGCCAGCCGAAAACCATTCCAGGCAAGTTGTCAGGACCGCGGAAGCATTCGACGGCGGACGGCGCCGATTCTCCCTCGCGCAGCAAGTCACCTAACCCAACTCGCTCTAAATGCTCAGGGTTTGCGCCTTTAATATTCGGAATGAAAATCGAATAATGAGCCATGTTTAGCCGATAAGTGAGTCCGCGATCGTTTCCGTGCCGCCTGTCGTGCTTGGAAGCATTAAATCCGGCCGGTCAAAAAGCCGCCAAAACAGTGTTTGAATTGCTCCGCGCAGATCGTTCGTAACTGCGATGTTCCAGTTGTCACCGACCGCGAGTTTATCGAAGGTCGAAACCGCGGCGATGTAGGGGCCGCCGTCGTAAATCTGTACCGCTTCCGCGCCAAATGAACAGGAATCAAGATACAGAATCACCGTGTTGCTTAGCGCGGTGCTGAATCGCACACGGAAATAGACGAAATCAGGCAGCGGAGTGGGGAGCCGGAATGTAGTTGCCAGGGTGGTAAACTGGCTGGTCGAAATTCCGCTTGTCAGTGAAATCGAGAATGTCTGAGCGTTTCCAGCATCGTCATTGATAACGCTGGTGCCATCGAACAAGTCCAGCACCAATACGCCGGCCGCCGGAACGCTGCTCAGTCGCAAAGAAATCGTCGCAACATAGACGGTCTGCGATTCAACTAGGGAAGTCACTTCTTGGCGGATTTGGTGCAAGGTAGATCCGTTGCCCGTAACCCTCGCCGCTTTCAGCCCAAACTGGCGAATAGACGTTTCCTCGGCAAATGTGCCGGTGATCGCCGTCCAGGAGTTGAGAACGCCGGTTGTCCAGTTTTCAAAGTCTCCATTAACCAAGAATCCATCGGCCGATGGATCGATCACCGCGAGCGTAGTTGCCGCGGCTGAACCATCGGGCCAAAAGACGCTTTGCCCGGTTGGTGCGGCGCTCGACTCCCCGTAAACCTCGATTGTGCCTGTCCGAGCGGCGGCAACGCTGCAAGTTAGGGTTATATCCTCGGGGTAAACGTACTCTAATCGCTCGCCTTTCGGGCCGATTAAACTGCAAACAATCGTTGCGGTTCCGTCATTGCCAGCGGCGGCCGATATTGAAACGGCAGGTTCGTTTGCATCGACCGTTTCACTTCCAGCCCGCATTTGCTTGATAAGCTCAGCCAAGGCGCGTTCGAGAGTCTTTTCTTGGAGGGGGTTATCGCTATGGGCCATTTCGATCAGGGTTGATTCGGCCGCCCCTGCCAGGTCGAGCAGAAACCGCTCAGGATCAAGCTGGAATCTTGATTTAGATTCAAGCACGCCCTCAACGGCGGATCGCACGATGTTTGATGCGCCGTCATACTCAACCAGAATATCGTTTACCTCCTTTTCCAACTGGTTCGCCGAAGCGCCAGCGAAAAAGTCGGTCACAACCTGGTAAACGTACCCAATTCGACCGAGACGATCGAACAAGCCGGTTCCGCTATCAAAATCAATTGCCACGCCGATAACCCTCCCAAGAAACCAAACTCAAAACAACGTCCAGACTTGGTTAGTTGGTGATTGCTTGAGACAGGGCAACCGTCATAGCACCATTGACAACAGAAGTTCCTCGCGGGCGGAACGTGTAGGTAACGGTTCCATCGTCATTCCCTTGAATGTTGATACTTTCGGTTGTCCATTCGTAAAATGGCGCTGTGATACGAAGGTGGTCGGCTGTCGCGGCGGCAACGCGATCATCGCAACCCGCGCCCCTTTGGAAGTAGATCCGAAGTCCGCTTCCGCTATCATCCTCGCAACCTCGCGAAATGATGTTTTTCAATCGCTCAGCAAGCAGGTCGGTGGAAGTAACCTTGATAATCGGTTCGCGGGTAATGACGCTTCCCTCGGTCGGGAACGCTGACCCGTTGAACCCCTTTTTGCTGTAGCCGATACCGAAGTCGATCTCGACTCGTTCAACGTTATCAAGCAGGGTTCTCCCAAGGCTTGGGCCGTAATAAACCGGACCCATGAAATACCGGCTATTGAAGATCGGCGCACTCAAGGCCGGGAGAGTCACGTTTTCCGCAAGTGCGACAGGTTCGTTAGTTCCGTCGAACAGCGCGTGAACGTCAACCGTCAAAACCGCCCCGTCAGTATCGTTCTGACTTGCAACCAAAGTGCGGGGCACAATATCCAGCTTTGCCATTGTGTACGAGCGATGAACGTTGGAGGCATTGAACGTTCCACCGTCCGCCCGTTTCTGGACGTATGCAATCCCGTTGGTCGTTCGCAAAATGCTTGAAGGCGTGAGAACGCCGAAGGCTTGCATCAAATCGCGCGTCACCAAATTGAACGTTGGTTCTGCGTAACCCGTCGCGACGTGCAAGCGGTCAACAGCACCGCCGGGAATGATCTCAGCCTTTCGCTCATTGCTGGCATAGCTGAATGAATCCAATTGCCGCAATTCCAAGCCGGCGGAAACAAACGGGTAAATCGAAAAACGACCAGGCATTGCAAGATCCTCCTAATTTTTTTCCATTTCCTTGCGCCACCGCGGCCGGCTGGCAAGCTCAAATTTCAAATCGGCGGCATAAAGTTCGGCGAACTTATCGACTGCGGCTTTTTGTTCGTCGGTAGTCCAGGAAGCAATTTCCTTTCCCATTTTCGCCATCGTCACATGGCGCGAGTCTTTCGCGTCAGCGGAAACGGGAAACGGGAATCTGTACCGCATTTTGCCCGTCAGGATATGGCTACCCTTACCAGACATTTGAACCGGCGGAACTCGATTCAACATTGAACGTTTCGTTTTGCCCTTTTCGACCAAATCAACATTGTGCCGAAATCTTGCCATTTTGATCCGGCGGGTTGCTTCGGTTCGCTTTTGGTAGTTGTATTTAGTCGCTGCACCCGGCTCAAAGTGACCAGGCAACGTGTTTTGGTGGTGAAGGTACAAAACCGCTCGCATTACCTTGCGCATGATCTGATCGTGCAGGCGAAGGAATCGAGCGGAATCGAACAGCGGATCGGGAGCGATGATCACGAACCCAACCAGGGGCATCATTGCCCCCATAAAACCGCCGGCGGAATGAACGGGAGTCAGTTGCATTAGTAAAGCGACACCTCCCACATCATGTACCACCAACTACGGCGCTTGCTGGCCCCCGCCGTCTCTGAATCTTCATCGTCGTATTGTGGGCATTCAGACGCCGGAATAAGCACCGCTCGCCCGTCAGTTCTGACCGTATGGATCGCCAAAGGGTTGTAGTTCACCGAGTTGATCGTCATTACCGTCCTGGAATCTAGCTTTGCCTCCATTTCCAGCCAAACATCGCTACACCATTGGGTGAAGGCGTATTCCTGAGAATCAAACGTCGCTTTGTCGGCAATGTCAAATTCTGGGTATTTGCGTTCGAGTAGGACCATCAACGCGCCGTCGCTGCGCCAGTTGCCGATCCCGATATTCTTCCGAACCATATCGCCCACGGTAACGCACGCGCGAGCCTCTGCGAAATCGTCGTCAACCGCTCCGAAAATGTGTGCCATTGCCGCGGTTGGGTTGTAGATCGTGTCCGGACCAACAACCGTGAATGCGCCGACAGCATGACAAAACGAATTAGAGTGAGCGATTAGCGCCCTCAATCCGAAATCAGGTTTCCAAATGTTCGGGTTCGGCATCGCTTATCCTCGTCGGAAAACCGCAACGTCAGTTGAACGCACGAACAAATACGCTTGCATTCCCGAATCATTACCGAGCCGGCGAACTGCCGACCAGATAACATCATCCACCTTTACCTGATCAGGCTTTTGGCTATCGACAATCCTTTGCAATTGTTCTCCTGCCTGGAACTCGATCACGATTGACTCACGAACAGACCTGCCCGCTGGCTTTTCGAGATTTACACCGTCACCGCGTACCTCGTTCGAGCCTTGCAGGTGATCGCGAATAACGACTGCGGAAACCATTCGCTTTACGGTCCAGTCTGAGGCAGGCGCAAGCCAAATCGTCTCGGCAGGTCCAATGTCGGAACTGCCGAAAACGTTTGACGCACCCCAATTAACCGCATTCTCGAAAAGGCCCATTTCAACCTACAATCAAGGGTTTTTCTTCTGCCGACCACGCCGCGGGGCAGTTTCCTCGGTCAGATCCGCCTCATTCGTGGAACTCGAATCCACCGCTGCGGCGGTTGTCTCCGTTGAAGTTGCGGTTTCCTCCGAGTTGGTTGCCGCGGCGGGTTCGGCGGGTTTTTCCCGCCCAACTGAAAAAAGGTCGATTGCTCGCTGCTGGGTAGCGGTCAAAGGCGCTTTTGCCTCAACCTTCGCTTTGGCAATCTCGTAAAGCAGGTGATCAGTCGCCTCACCGTCAACCTTGACGATTCCAGGCGATTGCTCTTTGCCAATCAGGAGAATGTTTCCAATTTCGTCGGCAACCGTTTCGACGATTTCCTCGGTCAGTTCCACGGGAACACCGCGAACGAACTCGTAAGTTTGAACGATGTTTCCATTTTGATCACGCTTCGAACGCTGGAATCGGCCGGCTTGAACCGACGAACTCAGCACCAAGAACAGCTTTTCATCTTGCATCATGTCACCAGTTTGAAGGTAAAAAAAAAGGCGTTGACCTGAGCCAACGCCAATCCTCCTGAAAGCAACCCAGGCGAGCTAAACCAGTTTCGTTAGTTGAACTCGCAAAGCATTGCGTATTGCCACAGCCCGAAACCAACGTTGTAGCGAACTTCGGTCATAAACTTGACCTGCTTTTCCTCGATGTCGGCCAAGCCCTTGACCTGCCGAGTGAGGCTTTTCCGTTGCTGGAAAATGAACGGTCGGACGGTGCCGCCGGTGTAGAGCAGTTGGAATTTGGCATCGCTGCCGCCGCCTTCCGCTCCCAGGCCCAAGATTGGATGCACTTGCGCTTTTGCCAAAAGCACGTTGTCAACCGCCACGCCACCCTGAGCAACCATCATTTGCTGCATGGCTTGGCTGGAGACTTCCCACAAGGACAGCGGGACCATCAAATGCAGGTCAGACAGAAGATCCGCGGTGATTGCGCGGGGCATAAAGAAACTGCCCTTATCCGTCTTGAATTGCATCATCAACCGCAAGCACTTGTGAAAAGCTGCCTTGAACTCGGCAACCGTCACATTGGTATGGTCGGCGGCGTTGAAGGTCGTTTTGTTCGCCTGCGAACCCGAATCGCCGGCGGCATGGTCGGTGTCGTAGAAGAACTGACCATCAAAGCAGGTTGCGGTTTCGCCAGTCAAGGCGAGCGAAACAAGCAGTTCGTCAGGATGGCGAACAGCTTTCCGGCCCAGGCCCTCGGCAATGGTCGAATAGTGCGAGTATCGATCGTCGTCAATGTCGTGACGATCAACGCCCAACGATTGCTCGAAAGTCCGGTTGGCGATCTCGTAATCAAAGGCGCGGAGTTGGTCGAACTGCCGTTCGCCTAAGAATTCCTTCATATCGGGCACATCGCCGATCCAGCCGTATTTTTCATCGCGGCTGGAAGATGGAACGATCGTGCAGATTTGCGGATAAAGCGGGCTGCCGGTCCTCACGCCATTGTCGAAACTTTGCGTGATCCCGCGCGAGACTGCGTTGATCTTTGCGGTGGTAATTGCCACTTGATTGAACTCCTAAGTTCTCTTGAATTCGAAAAACGCCCGCTACCAGCCGGCAACAACTAGAACGATTTCAGCGAAATAACCGGATCGCCGGATGGGTCGATGTCCTCAAGCATTCCGATCAGCACGTTATTTGTGCTTGTGATCGTAACGGTGTAGTTATCGGAGGCATAAATCAGCTTCCCGATGTCGGCGTCAACCAGCGAATGAGCGACATTCACCAGCGTTACCGTTCCGTCCGTGATGGTTTCGGTTTGCAGGGCACCCGCGCCGCCGGCTGAGTTGTTGCAATTTTCGGTAGCAACGCCGCCGAAACGATTTGCACCAGCCGCGATCGCGGAAGTCAGCAAACCGGAGGCGGCGATCAGGAACGTGAGAGCGCCTTGATACACCTGGACAGAGGCGGCCATTTTCCGCCGTGCGCGGCGCCCGGTGCATCCAACGCGGTTGATCTGTGCTTCGGTAACGGCCATTTCAAATCTCCGAAAGTAAATCTTGAGCGGTGCGGTTCAACCAAAAATGAAACTTGTTGCCAGCTTACTCGGCAGCGGCGGCGCCGTATTCGACCGGAGCATGTACCCCATCCCGCATCAACATCGGTGCGGTTTCGGGGTCAAGGCCCAATTCGACGCGGCGATTCTTCGTAAACTTCGCCTTGTCGATTCCCAGCTTCGCGTAAACCTCGGCGCCCTCGGTCCACTCGCTCTCAATCTGAGCTTCGAGCTTTTGCGGCTTGGTCTTGCCGCCTTCGCCTTGGTCGCCAGTCGGGTTGCCGCTTAATTGCCGTTCGCCGGCAGAAGCGGACAACAGCTTGTCTTTAACCTGGTCAATCGAAAGCCCTTCCTCGATGAACCCAAGGGCGAGATCGCTCTTGTTCTGGCTTTTGCAAAGAGCAACAATCTTTTTGGTTCGTTCGGCGTCGGACAATTCGCCGGTTTGCGGCTTGGTTTCGGGCTTAACTTCGGCCGGCTTCATCGCGGCAGAAAGTTCGGCGGCGAGCTTTTTCGGCAGTTCCGCAAAGGCGCTGGAAAGTGCGTTCAGCCCCTCGGTAATCTTCGTCTGCCCTTCCAAAACCGGCTGCAAGTCTGCTGACATTTCTTCATTCCCAAAGTGATGTGCAAGGAATTTTTCTTTGAACCCGTCGATTCGTGCTGCCATTGCTGCACGGTCCATTGTTTCAAGCTGGAAGTACCCTTCGAGGGCGCCAGCAACCGTTCGAACAAGCTGATCGTTGTCTGAAAGGTTGTCCGCGCTCAAAAAGTCGTTTACGGCATCGCCGGTATCAACGACATCGATCGCGTACAGCTTGCTAGGAATCCAAACGGGCGGAAGGGAATTACCGGCAGCATCTTTTTGCCGGGTTCCATCTTCGTTCAATCTGTATTCAGATTTGTAGTTAAGTACCAAACTACTTGAAAGCGCCCCTGGGTCATTACTAGCGAGATCCAAAACATATTCCCCATACGGAGTACCGCCGCCCTCCGGTGGAGACTTCATCGCGATTTTGGCAATGTGAAAATCCGCTCGAACCTTCGTCCCATCAAGGCGGAAATTTTTATCCCTTCCGAGATACTTCCCAAGTCCATCATCGGACGCGGACGGGTGCTTGAACCGCGAACGCAATCCGCCCGGTTCCGCGTTGCCGAGTTCGACAATCTTTTCCAGTGATTGCATTGAGAATTCGCCGCGGCCTGGACTCTTGAACGGTCCCAGTTCAGCGACAACACGCCCGTAGATAATTCGCTTCTCGCGGTCCACTCCGATCTGGTTGTCAGACGAAGATAAAACTTGCTTCCTGGTTGCATCAGGAGTGGCGTTTTTCAGGCTTCTATTTGGCTTGAGCATTAGTCCATTCCTATCAAGGATCCTTAAACGCAACGTCAAATACTTCCCAGGTGCCATATCCCCAAACGAAATTGTTTGACGTTTCACGGCACGACCATTTACCCATCATCTTTTTTGCGCTGTTAGGTGGAGTAGAAGCGGCGGCCGGGTTTGTAAACGTAATCGAATTTCCAGACTTGGCGATCGCTGCATTCTCCAAAACTGCAAGGTCTGCTCCGCTTGAGCTTTCAAACGTAACCCTAAGCGTCTTGCTTTCCATATCAACCGGCACTTTTTCCCCGGCGTTATCCAGCGAATAAAAGCTAATCGAGAACGTTTTTTGCGCGTAAAGCGGGCAGTCAAGCGGGTTCGGGTTCCGGTCGGTCGTTTTGTAGTATTGGTTTTGTAGGGCCGCTGAAGGCGAGATCACAACTGTTTGGCCTCCACCACCCCCGCCTACTCCACTTGGAGCTTGCTCAAGAGCGTTCGTGGTAAACCGATAGACAGCGCCATCAATTTCGACCGTAGTGTTTAGCTTGTCGGTAACGGTCTTGATTGCTGCAACCTCGGTGTCAATATAGTCGTCGATTGCAGACAGTTGCGTGTCCAGATTAGCCGCTGCAAGGCCAATAGCCGAACGAACCCCAGCAGCATCAAGTCCACTCGAAGCGGGTGCTTGCTCAAGAGCCTGAGTCGTGTACCGGAAACCGCTTACAGGGTCCGCTTCAATGAGCGTTCCGAGTTTCGCATAGATGCTACCCGCCGCAAAGTCGGAATCAACAATCGCACCAGCTTGAATTTCGTGAATGTCGGCGGCAACGTGATTTGAGCCGGTTACTGCGACCGTAGACTGGCTAGTGGTCGAGCGTAGCACTCGCTGGCCGAACGTGTTGTTTGTCGTGTGACTCGAAGTAACGGACTCCCATACGCTTGTTGCACTTCGAGCGCCTAACACAGCGCTGGCAATGTCCCAATTGTTGCTATCATTCTCAATATCACTTGCAATCTGCTCGGAAATGAATGAATTAACGTATCCATCAGTCTTTGTCACATTTGTACCAAACGAAAACGTTGCGGCAATGTCTTGAGCGTAACCCCACCAAGCCGCCACACCAGTCGAACCACTTCGGGCAATCAGTTGATACGTGTTTGCCGATACCGATGAAAACGTCGCTCGGTACACTCCCTTGCGGTTGGTTTGCTCAACGACCGCTGATGCCGTTTTAGCAATTGTGTCCGAGCCTGCGACATGCAAAGTGCAGGTGAGCGTCATTCCGCTCGGTGCTTCAAATTCGATTTGCTGCGTTGCCATGCGTTACTGTCTAACTTGAAAGGGTTTTAAGATTTGCAATTGAGTTTTGAGTCTCAACAATCTCTGCCTGTAGCGATTCTACACGTTCCAAATCGCCTATCATTTCGGCACTTGTTTTCGCGGAGCCGAGATTTGCCACC
>Ga0208086_1000142_pt1 | contig 19268 bp, 13 predicted proteins | sample LakMenEpi06Jul10_FD_150675 | JGI IMG/M metagenome (GOLD analysis project Ga0208086, IMG submission 150675) | Freshwater microbial communities from Lake Mendota, WI - 06JUL2010 deep hole epilimnion (SPAdes) | ecosystem: Environmental > Aquatic > Freshwater > Lake > Epilimnion/Euphotic zone ...
AATCCTGCTTACCCTGGATATCCGACCGGAGCCCCGACAGTCCCTCCGCTTTATGCCGCTACTCCCAATCCACAAGCCGGGTATCCACAAGCCGGGTACCCGCAAGCCGGGTACCCGCAAGCCGGGTACCCGCAAGCCGGTTACCCACAAGCCGGGTATCCACAAGCCGGGTATCCAATGGCGGGGTATCCGTATCCACAAGCTGGTTATCCACAAGCCGGGTATCCATATCCGCAGGCTGGGTATCCGCAGGCTGGTTACCCACAAGCTGGGTATCCTGGTTATCCTGGATACCCTCCTAATGGCTATGCTGCTTGGTATGCCCAGCAAGGTGCCTTGTTCCCCACGACCATGTTTTCGACCAATGGTGGGCAAGCCTCGATGGCAAGCGGCGGGTATCCTTACAAGGGTTATCCTCCTGGGGCCGTTCCACCTCCCACCTCAGGCTACAGCTATGGCGCACCTGGTTACGGATCGACTCCCTATGGCGCGCCTCGGGTTGCAAGTGGTCCTTTGGGTGTTTCTTCGAATGCTCCGAACTTCCTGGGCCGGAACTCTCTGCCTTTTGGAACCGGTAGCTACTAAAAACCCGGGCCCGCAGCATTAATTTTCCGGATAAAGCCACTCGAAATAGGTTTAGAGGGGCTCATTTTCAGCCATCTGCCACGTAGTTGCGTTCGAACCGGTTCGAATGGTTTGACAGATTGATAGGATCGAAGTTAAATCAAGGATCTACGTTAGCTCACCCCTGCCCCCCCACTTCTGGAGAGACAATTCGATGAAGAAATGGATCGTTTATTTGGCCGTTGCGATGACCGCTTCGATGGTTTCGCCCAATGCGTTTGCCATCAAGGAGTTCAGTGAGGCTTGGGCAGCAATTTACGCTGAGAAGTCTACGAATGACGGCTTCAAGAAGCTTGCGATGGAAGCCAAGTGCAACGTTTGTCACATCGATGGTGAAAACAAGAAAAAGCACAATCCTTACGGCGATGTCCTTGAGCATGACGGTTTGACCAAGAAGAATTTCCCACCGGCGAAGTTCAAGGAAGATCTTGAAGGGACCCGCAAGAAGGTCGAAGAGATCCTCAAGAAGATCGAGGATAAGAAGGCAGAGGGATCCGACAAGACGTTCGGACAGCGGATGAAGGATGGTTTGTTGCCAGGGGGCGACGTCAAAGGTAAGTAACGTTGTTTGTGAACACCGGCGATAGACAAAAAACTCCAAGGCGTCCTGAGAAAACCGCAGGACGCCTTTTTTCTTGGTGATTCCTGTGGCTTTGCGATCGCAAGTTGCGGAAGTGTCGATGAGCTGGCGGAAGCTCCAACCAGGACACCATAGATTTAGGTTATAATGGGGCGAGATTCTTCGGTGCCACACGGTGCGGCATCGGCGATCAATCTTGTGATTTTGTACTTTAGAAAGGCGTTGGCCACGATGTTTCGTAGTCTATTTCAATGTGTCGGCATGCTGGGTCTTGGTTTGGCAGGTCTTGGTTTGACGCCCGTTCTTGCGCAGGATGCGACCAAGCAGGAGACCGAGGCTGGATTCGTTAGCCTTTTTGATGGCAAGTCAATGAAGGGTTGGAAGGTCAACGAGAATCCAGAGAGCTGGAAGGTCGAAGGCGGGAACCTCGTTTGCAAAGGCGAGCGATCGCACTTGTTCTTTGTCGGCGAAGAAAAGCCTTACAAGAATTTCCATTTCAAGGCTGAGGTCAAGACCGAGCCGAACAGCAACGCCGGGATCTACTTCCACACCAAGTACCAAGAATCGGGTTGGCCGAAGTACGGTTTTGAGTGCCAAGTCAACTTGTCCTACAATTCCGATCCGCGCAAGACCAGCAGTCTCTATGCCGTCAAAGACGTCCTCGAAGCAGCAGCTAAGGACAACGAGTGGTACACGCAAGAGATCATCGTCCAGGGCAAGAAGGTGACCTTGAAGGTCAATGGCAAGACGATGGTCGAGTACAACGAACCCGAGGACCAAAAAGCCGGTTCTGACTTCACTCGCAAGATCGACGAAGGGACCTTTGCACTCCAGGCCCACGATCCGGGGAGCAAGGTTTACTTTCGCAACCTGCGAGTCAAGCGTCTCGATTGATCGATGAACCAGTAACGATGATTCATTGAATCGGACCGAGATTCCAATGCTTTTGTTTTCCTACTCCAAGCCGCTGCTCTGGCCGGCTAGCCGGCCACAGAGGTTCTCTTCGACGGACGTGCTGAAGCTGATTTGCTTTCTGATCGCCTGGGGTCTGGGGATCGATTTACCCCAAACTCTCGGCCAGGAACCTGCGCAGCTATCGACGCTTGAATCTGCATTGGCCGATCCGAGCGACGTTCGACTGACGGTTCGATCGGGGCTCGAAGGGCGATGGAAAGTCGGCTTTACGACTTGGCATCGCGTGCAGGTCGAATCGCCCCGCAGCTTGTCCGGAGTCCTGGAGATACAAACCGTCGACGGCGATGGCAACTCCGTTCGTTACTCGGACCCGAAATGGTCTTTTCAGGTCGGTCCTGGAACGGCCGCGAGTATCGATGTGTACGCCAAGCATGGCCGATCCGATCGGCCGATCCGGGTCGTGGCGAAGATTGAGGGCAAGAATCCGAACGAGGGCAAGCCCAAGAACGAGTACTCTCATTTGCTTACCGAGCAGGAGCGCGGAATGCCACTCTCGGCGACCGAGCCTTGGGTGATTGGAATCGGTACCGATCGTTTGGATTTGGATCAGGGTTTGATGAAGTCTGCCGGAGGTCGCGCTGAGGAGTTGCGGGTCTCGGAACTGACCCGTCTTGAGGAGATTCCCAACAGCAAGCTCGGTTACTCGGGAGTCGATGCGATTGTTTTTTCCTCATCGAATTCGCTGATCAATCAAGGGTTATCGGTCCAACAGCGTCGGGGGCTAGCCGACTGGCTTGGCTTTGGAGGTCAGATGCTTTTGACCTGGGGCAAAGGTGGACCGGAATTGGCCAAGCATCCGGAGTTCGCTCAGTGGTTGCCCGGGGAGTTGATCGGTGCGGCCGTCGATTGCGAACCTGGACCGATCGAGTCCTTGCTTGGATCCCAGGACCGACTGGGCTTGTTGGAAAGTTCGATCCTCAAGTTGACCTCGGGAAAGATGGAGGTGCTTGGGATCACGGCGACTCGGGTGCGGCTACCGTTGATCGCGCGATGGGCTTACGGCACCGGAAGCGTGACTTGGCTGTCAGCCGAGATCGATTCTCCGGTGCTTGCCCGTTGGGAGACTCGACCATCGTTGTTGAAATACTTGATGAAGGAGTATTGGGAGAAGGCCGAATCGAAAGCGAGTCGTAACGTCTTTCTTTCATACGACGATTTATCGGGTCAGTTGAATGCGACCCTGGACCGCTTCCCGAGCCTCCAACTTGGGAACCTCGGCCATCTGGTGCTCATCGCTGGTCTCTTGGCGATTCTGATCGGGCCGCTCGACTATTATCTGACGGTCAAGTACCTACGGAAACCGCGTTGGACATGGTGGACCCTGCTTGCCTGCTCATTGGCGACAATTCTGACAACTTCGTTTTTGTTTCGGCGTTGGAAGCCCCGCGATGCATCGATCAATACGATCGAGTTGATCGACGTGGACGATCAAACCCAGCAGTTGCAAGCGAGGGGTTTTGCGCATTGCTATGGAGGCAAAAGTGGCTTTTTCGATTTCAATTCCTTCCACCGGTCCTTGAGCTCCGATTCCGACGGACTGACGTTTCGCGAAGCGAATCAAGTGGACTGGTTCGGTCAACCCGGCAAGAGCTTCGGTGGCTTTGAATCGAGCGTCACGAGTCAGCTCGGCTTACCCGACTACAGCATACGCACCGTTGGGACCGGCAGTTTCATCGGCGGCTTGGGAATCCCTACAGCGGGAACCAAAGCGATCGAATACTCCTGGACCGAGAAGCTTAAAATCCCCGAACAATCCAATGGTTTGTCCACGGTTTCTGGAAAAGACGATCTGTTGCAAGGCTCGTTTTCCAATCCGTTGAATATCGATTTGCTCGATGGTGTACTTTACTTTTCGGGCCGAGTCTACACGATCCCTGGGCGGATTCGCCCCAACGAGCGGGTTCCGATTTCGACGTCGATTCCTAAGGACATCACGCGACGTTTGCAACGCCGTGCCTTTGTGGCCGGACAGGAGCAGGGCGTCGAGTGGAATCCAGCCGACACCGACAATGTCGAGCGACTCGCCGAGTTGATGTCGTTTTTTCGGTCTGCCGGCGGTACCTCCTATGTTGGATTGCAACACCGTTACTTAGCCTCTTTAGATTGCTCGGACTTGCTCAAACTCGATCGTGCCATACTGTTCGCGAGATTGCCTGAATCGGCGAGCAATTGGAATTTGCAGCGGGATGGAGTCCAGCAAAATGAGCTTCAGGGAAAGCGGACTACGATGATTCGATTGGTCTTAACGGTCCAAAACTCCAATCGATCCTTTGCACTACTCAAAGACCCCTCATCCAATGAGCCTCAGCCATAGAGCGACTCGCCTCGGAGCAAGTTTGTGATCAAGACGATTAAGCTGACCAAAAAATACGACGACATGTACGCCATCCGAGATATCGACTTGGATTTAGGCCAAGGGGATCTGTTCGGGTTCATCGGCCCCAACGGCGCTGGAAAAACAACGACGATGCGAATTGTCGCAACATTGCTCGAGCCGACCGAAGGCGAAGCGTATGTGTGCGACTATTCGATTTACACGCATCCTAAAGAGATTCGACGATTGGTCGGGTTCATGCCTGACTTTTTCGGCGTCTACGACGACATGACGGTCATCGAGTACTTGGAGTTTTTCGCCGCAGCTTATCGTATCGGCCCTCAAGCAAGACGCAAACGATGCAACGAAATGCTCGATATCGTCGACTTGGACTTCAAACGCGATGCCTATGCCAACACCCTTTCGCGAGGCCAAACCCAACGACTCGGACTGGCGCGAACACTTCTACACGATCCGGCAGTTTTGCTTTTGGATGAGCCCTTGAGCGGCTTGGATCCTCGGGCCCGTATCGAAATGAGGGCCTTGATGCGCAGGCTCGGTGCGATGGGCAAGACGATCATCGTCTCGAGCCACATCCTGCCCGAGCTTGCCGATGTGTGCAACAAGGTAGGGATTATCGATTCGGGCAAGATGATTGCATGCGACGACGTAGCCTCGATCATCAAACGCGTCAGTCCCAATACCACCCTGCTGATCGATTTGGTCAAACCTCAGGATTCGGCCAAGGCCATCGATACGATCTCGGCGGAGCCCATGGTCGAGCATGTCGCGGTCGATGGCGCAAAACTCAAAGTGACGCTCAAACCTGGCGTCGAAGACTACTCCTCGCTGAGCATGCTTCTTGCCACCCAAGGGATCCCGTTCACAAAATTTGCAGCCGAAGAAATCAACCTGGAATCTGCCTTTATGGCATTTACCAAGGGAGCAGGGGCAAAGATCTGATGGCGCAGTGGCTAAGAAAAGTGTTTCCTCATGAGGACTGGCTGGTAATCCTTCTAGGGGCCATGGTCCTTGCCTTGTGTACCTTATTGGTCCAGCCAAAGCCCGATCCAACACCCGGTCCGACGCCCGGTGGAAAGCCCCAGGTAGTCAACTATGCCAAAGGAACGATTGCCAAGTTGGAGAAATGGGCCAGCAATCCGGTGCGGGCTTTTGTCTCGGAAGACCAAGCCAAAAAACCTTACCAGCACCTCCCTTCGCTTGCCGTGACCTGGGCTGTCCTGGGGTGTTTGCTTGTCCCTGTAGGCCTTTGGAAAGGGATTCGACCGCTCGAATATTGGACTGGATTCCTGGTGCTCTCTTTCCTCGGGACGTTGGCTTTCGTGATGGCAAGTCAGGAGGTCATCAAGCAGTACAACTACGAATACGTGCTATGGGCTTTGCTCCTGGGTCTGCTTATCAGCAACACCGTGGGAGTTCCTCGATCCATCCGCCCGATGCTCATCGGTGATACGCTCATCAAGTTGGGTTTGGTGCTCCTGGGGGCCGAGGTTTTGTTCAACAAGCTCGTGGCGCTCGGTCCGCCCGGAATCTTTACCTCTTGGATTGTCACACCGGTGGTGCTCATAAGCACTTTTTGGTTTGGACAACGTGTCCTAAAAATGGATTCACCGAGTTTGAACATGGTGATTTCAGCCGACATGTCCGTCTGTGGGGTCTCGGCCGCTATCGCAACAGGGGCAGCCTGCAGAGCCAAACGCGAGGAGATTTCCTACGCGATAGGCATCTCGCTGTTATTCACTTCGCTGATGATGGTCATTCAACCCCAGTTCGTCTTATGGACTGGCATGGATAAAAATGTCGGGGCGGCTTGGATGGGAGGAACGATCGATTCGACCGGAGCGGTGGCCGCCGCCGGAGCGGTTCTGGGGGAAGATGCCGAGACGATCGCTTCAACGGTCAAGATGATCCAGAACGTTCTTATCGGCGTCATCGCATTTGCGGTGGCAGCCTATTGGACGATGGCTTACGGCGAAAACGACGACCAGCAAAAGATCGGTATCGGAGAGATTTGGAAAAGGTTCCCGAAGTTCGTCTTGGGATTCTTGGCCGCATCGTTGGCGTTTTCTTTCCTCTTGCCCTCCCTGGGGGTTTCTTCAGGCGCAATCGATTCGATTACCAAAGACACCACCACACCGCTTCGCAGTTGGCTTTTTTGCCTCGCGTTTGTTGCCTTTGGACTCGAAACGAACTTCAGAGAATTGGGAAAGTACCTCAGGGAGGGTAAGCCCCTGCTGCTGTATTTGATTGGCCAAACCTGGAGTATGATCCTGTCGTTGGCGATGGCGTATTGGATGTTCGGTGTGCTGTATGCCGACAGGGTCAAAGAGATTTTGGCCAAGTAAAGCGAGCCTTACTCGATGCGATGGTTCAAGCTCTTGGTTGGATGCGCGGTCTTGAGCTTCGTATGGCTGTGGTTCCTACCTCGGATCGCACAGTACCCATCGGTGCGAGACCACCTGGAATTGCTTGACCGACGCAACATCAATGCAGGAGCGATGTATTACACCGAGGTCGAGGAACACCGCTGAGAGGAACAACTCTGAGAAATCGATCAGCGAACCGTCTGGCCGTTTGCATCGGTTTGAAGCAACCTCTCGACGAGTTTCGTCACCATCGCTCTGCGGTTCCAGTCCCGCATAAAATCGATCGCCAGCGTTTCGACTCGATCCGCTTCGATGGCATCAGGGGCTTTGCTCGCATCGAAGTTGCGTTGCGACTTGCCTATGTTCCGCAGCATCGCTCTCCAGGACCGTTGGATCTCGCTGCGAGCCAGCGATTCGGGATCGAGTTTTCCGCCCGATTCGATTCGCCAGCGATTCGCCTGGGTCTGCACTAGAGCACTTGGGCCGGTCGAATCCAGGCTAGGGCTTGGGGACTTGCTCGGTTCGGCCAACGACACCAAGGAGTTCGGGAATCGTTCGCTTTGGACCAGGAAAATGGGCTCCTCGGGAGAGTTCAAGACCGGGAGCATCGATTGGCTTTCCAAGACCGCTGCGATGTTCGATGCGTAGTGGTCACGACTCTCGCGCTGGTATCTCCATTGGGAATCGAAACGCTTGGCGTAGTGCTCGATCCACTGGGTTTGCACCTTGGGTTCCATCTCGTTCCAATCGTCGATCCAAAGCGCATCGGCAAGCCCCTGGATCTCCGGTACGCTCAAGCAATCTCGGTAGAGCATCGCCTGCTCAAGCTTCCATCCGAGTTTGCCGCTGGTTCCAATTCGCCAAAAGCTCGGTTCTGTTGAAACGATCTCTTTAAAGTTTCTCGACGATGCATCGACAGGCTCGGCGCTGACGCACTGGCCATCGATCACAACGCGAATCGAATCGGATCGCCCCAAACCATCGTTGGTGATCGCCAAATGAATGATCTCGTCGGCGGGTAAAGCCTCTTTGGTCTGAACCACATGGCACGATATCCTTGCATCGTGGATCAGACGCACGACAAGTCGACCTTGGGAAAGCTCCAATCGAAACAACCGCTGGGCCCGCGCGGGATCCATCCATTGGGTTTCTGCCGTTTGCGATTGCTCAAAGATGCACACCGATTCGGATTGAGCGATGAGTTCCTTGGGGAAACTGGCAACGAGCACCAGCGTCCAGGGGCGAACCCAGCGAAGCTTGGGGGGATTCGAGACGACCCGAAATTCATGAGGTCCAAAATCGACTGCGGTCGGATCCGGCCAAGTCCAAAGACGATCTTGATCCGCCGCGGCTGGCCACGTGCGCAGGGCTTGCCAATAGTCTCTTACCGGATTGGCTCCTTTTTGCCTTGGGTCCTTTTGTGTCTGGTCGACAAGCCTCTGCCAATCCTTTTGCTCTGAGCGTTCGATCGACTCGAGTGCCGTTCGAAACTGCCTTAGCAAATTCGATTCGATCGGTGTTGGGGACTCGGCGATTTTGTAGTTGGACCATTGGCCGGCTAGGTACCAAGCGTGGGTTGCTAGCACGGAGGTCGGCTCGTTGGTGCCGTCGATTGGACACTGAACAATTTGACACTGAACAAACCGGTCAAAGGGGGTATTGTCTTGGTAGCGATCGATTAGCCAGCGGCGAAAGCCAGGGGTATCCCAACCGGCCGCATCGAGTCCGGCCGCATCGAGCCGACCCGAAACGTAGGCGAAGTGATCGAGCATCCAGGCATCCGACTGGGCTTGGGCAAAAGCATCGGAAGCCAAAAGCTCGCCGAGGAACGTATCGAACACTTCGGTTCGTCGATCTTTGGGGGTGTTCGCAAGATCACGCGCGCGGCTTGATTCCAGATCGAGTCCTGTCAGCGCCCGATGGGTTCGCTCCACCGAGTCTATCCAATCTTGCGAATGGCTTCGATTCGACGGAGCGGTCAGGACTAGGACAAGGACTAGTCCGAGGGCAGCAGGCCAAAAAGAAAACCAGGCCGACTTGGAAGCGGTCTGGTTTTCGGTTTTTTGGATGGATGGGTTCACAAGCCGACTTGGGTTGAGCCAGAGGTTGCTTTAAGGTTCGAGGCTGACGGTTACGGTCTTCGACTCGGTGTAGGCCTTGAGACCTTCTTCGCCCAATTCGCGACCTTGACCACTCATTTTGAAACCGCCGAAAGGTGCAGCAGCATCGAAGACATCATAGCAATTGACCCAGACGGTTCCGGCTCGCACCCGCTTGGCGAATTCGTGGGCGCGACCGACGTTTTTGGTCCAGATGGCAGCCGCTAGTCCGTAGAAGGTGTTGTTGGCGCGTTGGATCAGTTCCTCCCAATCGTCGAAGGACAGGATCGACATGACGGGTCCAAAGATTTCTTCCTTGGCGATCGACATCGAATCGGTCACCCCGTCGAAGACCGTGGGTTGAACGAAGTAGCCCTTGTCGCCGAATCGAGCGCCACCGGCGATGCACTTGGCACCCTCGGCGTTTCCCTTTTCGATGTAGCTCATGATCTTGTCGAATTGGGCTTGGTCGACCTGTGGGCCTTGTTCGGTTGAAGTCGAGAGAGGATTTCCAAGCCGTCGCGCCTTGGCTAGGGCTTGCACTTTAGCGACGAATTCGCCGTGGACACGTTTGTCGACAAACACGCGGCTGCCGGCACAGCAGCATTGGCCCTGATTGAGGAACAGCCCGACGTAGGCACCCTGGGCGGCTCGATCTAGGTCCGCGTCGGCCATGACCACATTGGGGCTTTTGCCGCCGAGTTCGAAAGTCAAACGCTTGAGGGTCTCGGACGCATCGCGCATGATGATCTGTGCGGTGCGGTGTTCGCCGGTGAAGGCGATTTTGTCGACCCCGGGGTGACGGACCAAAGAGGCACCTGCGGTGGGTCCGAATCCGGGTACGACGTTGATCACTCCGTCGGGGATACCGGCTTCTTTGGCCAGTTGTGCCATTCGCAAGCAGGACAGCGGTGTTTGTTCGGCCGGTTTCATCACGATCGTGCAGCCGGCTGCAAGGGCAGGGCCCCACTTCCAGGCCACCATGAGCATCGGAAAATTCCAAGGGATGATTTGGCCAGCCACACCGACGGCTTCTCGGCGTGTGTAGGTCAGGTAGTTGCCTCGGATGGGGATCGTCGAGCCATGGATTTTGTCCGCATAGCCGGCGTAATATCGAAGGCAATCGAGGACCAGGACCAAGTCCCCGTGGCGAGCCTCATTGAACGGCTTGCCATTGTCGAGGCTTTCGAGAGCGGCCAATTCGTCGATGTGTTCCTCGATCAGGTCGGCCAGCCGGTACATCAGCTTTCCTCGGTCCCGAGCGTCCATACGGGACCAGGGGCCTTGGTCGAAGGCCCTGCGGGCGGCTTGTACGGCCAGATCGATGTCCTCCTTGTCCCCCTCGGCGACTTGGCAAATCACCTCTTCGGTCGCCGGATTCAGTGTGGCAAAGGTTTTGCCGGAGACGCTCGGACGCCATTTGCCGTCGATGAAGCACTCGGTGTGTCGAATTTTGGGGGTGGCAATGGTCTTTTCTGCGTGTGCGATCGCCATGGTCTCTAAGACTCCGTTGGGGAAAGGATCAACTGAGGAACTCTAGATAGATCGGAAAAACAATCGTCGCGTAACGATATCCGATCTAAGAATATCCGTTTGCAAGGCGTGATGCCAGTGCCGGAAAAATCGGTACCCAACGCACAATACCTTAAAATCGCGGAATCCTTTGGAGTTAAAAAAAGCTGTCTCGCTACAATAGGAGGCAGAATCGAGGACCCGCATGTCCTCCAAAATGCAATTCTCCGTAAAACCACCTAATCCATTTCCGGTCCCGACTGCCATGAGCATTGAAATATCGAGAATAACCCGGTGCTGGTTCGGCCTTTTGGCCAGTGCTTTCGCCTGGATTTTGGCACTCGGAACAAGCACCCAGGCCCAGATCGTCCAGATTCCCAGCATGGGAACCTTCAACATTTCCAGTTCGGCCTCCGTTCCGGACCAAGGCTCGGCGTACCTCGGAGGCAATCGGACCGCGTCGGGGAGTTCTGCCCGAGGAGCCCTCGGTCGCGATCGCAGTAGCGGTTCGGTATCGGCCTCGACGACGGTGATCGATTTGGACGAACTCGATCGGATGATCCGTTCACAAGCTTCCAAGGTTTCCGCAGAGCCCAATCTCAAGCAATTCGATCCGAAGGGGTACTCAAGGCTTCCGGCCAAGGGTCGTGGTCGCCCCGCTCCGGCCGAGTACGATTACCTAGCGGCCCTCAACGGTGACTCGCCGGACCAACCCCACGTCAGCGGCTATGGCAGCACCCTCCACGAATCGGGCAACGAGGCGACGAGTTACTATCTGAATCTTGCGAATTTGGCTCGGCAACGAGGACACTGGGCTTCGGTCGAAACCTATTACCTGCTAGCGTGGAAAAGCCTACCTCAGTCGCGTCGAGACATCGCGCTGCGGTCGCTTGAAAAATCCAGGGCCGAAGCGTCCAAGGATAGGGTGCTGTACAAAGATCAGGCCCCCAGCGGGCGAGCTTCCAGCAAGAACTCTGCACCTGCACGATGAACTCAACGACGCCAATCAACGTTCGAACCCTTCTAGGGATGAAAAAACGTGGTGAGAAGATCACCATGCTCACGGCGTATGACCATCCCACGGCGATGATGCTCGACCAAGCTGGAGTGCATTGCTTGCTCGTCGGAGATTCCCTTGGAATGGTCGTCCAAGGCCATTCGACAACGATCCCCGTGACCCTCGAGCAGATGATCTACCACGGATCCATGGTCGTACGCGGTGCCCGTCAAGCCATGGTGGTCGTCGACCTACCTTTCCCCGTGGGACAAATCAGCGTCACCCATACGGTCGAATCGGCCGCGAGGATCATGAAAGAAACCCAATGCCAAGCGGTCAAGATGGAGGGCGGGCATCAGCAAGCCGACTCGATCGCGGCATTGGTCGACGCCGGAATTCCAACGATCGCCCATATCGGCCTGCGACCGCAGAGTGTCCATGCGCTAGGCGGATACCGAGTCCAAAAGGACTCCGAGCGATTGATGAAGGACGCGACGGCAGCCGAACAAGCCGGTGCTTTTTGCGTTTTGATGGAATGCGTCCCGGCCGAACTGGCCAAAGAAGTCACCTCGAAACTGCTCGTTCCGACCATCGGGATCGGTGCCGGTCCCCATTGCGATGGGCAGGTTCTAGTGACCCATGACATGCTCGGCTGGAATACCGGGCACGTCCCCAAATTCGTTCGACCTTTTCGGGATCTTCGGACCCAGGCACTCGACGCCGTCAGAGAATACTGCAACGAGGTCCAAGCCGGTTCATTTCCTGGCCCCGCAGAGTCGTTTTAGGAAACTATGAATAATCCATTGCCGATCGTTGAACCAGAAGTCTCCGCATCGAGTTGTTCAACCTCGAGTTGTTCAACATCGAGTTGTTCAACATCGAGTGCTTCGGTGTCGAGTGCTTCGGGGCAGAGTCCCGCAACCGTCGGGCAAAACGCCAACGGCAACACCGTATCGCGATACTTGGATGATCTTGGCCAGCGACAACCCCACGGTCCGCTTGCCAAACTCCCACTGCCGATGTCGATGCAGGAGGCCCGAGACCGAGGCTGGGAGGAACTCGATGTGGTCTTCATCACCGGAGATGCTTACATCGACCACCCTAGCTTTGCGATGTCGATCCTCGGCCGGGTCCTCGAGGCCGCCGGATATCGCGTCGGGATCGTCAGCCAACCCGATTGGCAATCGTGCAACGATTGGCAACGGTTTGGAAGGCCCCGCCTGTTCTTTGCGATCAGCGCCGGGAACATGGACAGCATGATCAACCATTACACGGCCAACCGCAAAGTTCGCAACGACGACGCTTACTCCCCGGGCGGTCGAATCGGACTTCGGCCCGACCGCGCGACGTTGGCCTATTGCCAGCGGGCTAGGCAAGCCTACAAAGGGGTGCCGATCATCGCCGGCGGGGTCGAAGCCTCCCTGCGACGACTTGCCCACTACGACTATTGGAGCGATAAGGTTCGGCGCAGTATTTTGTTAGATGCCAAAGCCGATTTGGTCGCATTCGGGATGGGAGAAAACTCGATCGTCGAGATGGCTCGAAGACTCGAAGAAGGCCAAAGTGTCAAGGATCTGCGGGACATGCGAGGCGTCGCCTATGCCCTCGGCGCCTCGGAGACGATCCCCCAAGACGCTCTCGAACTGCCATCCTACGAAGCCGTCTCGAGCGACAAAGTCGCTTTCTCGATCGCCACGAGGATGATCCATAACGAGACCAACCCGCTCAACGCAAGACGCTTGGTCCAGCGCCACGGCACTCAAGCCATCGTCTGCAACGTCCCGGGATTGCCCATCAGCCAAGAAGCGATGGATCGAATCTTCGGTTTGCCCTACACCCGACGTGCCCACCCGAGCTACACCGAGCCGATTCCTGCTTTCAACATGATCAAGAATTCCGTGACGATCATGCGCGGGTGCTTCGGTGGTTGCACTTTTTGCTCCATCACCGCACACCAAGGTCGGATCATCCAGTCGCGATCCAAAGAATCGGTGCTCAACGAAATCCGCCAGATGACCCAGGACAAGGATTTCAAAGGGATCGTCAGCGACATCGGAGGCCCCACAGCCAACATGTACCACATGCGCTGTACCCGACCGGAGGTCGAATCGGTCTGCCGGCGGCAGTCCTGCGTCCATCCCAAAATCTGTAAGCTTCTTGGGGTCGACCATCAACCGGTGATCGAGCTGATGCGGGAGGCTCGCGAGTTGCCCGGTATCAAGAAAGTGCTCGTCGCTAGCGGGATACGAATGGACTTGGCGCGAAGTTCCCCAGAGTACATCCGCGAATTGACCGAGCATCACGTCGGTGGACACCTTAAGGTCGCCCCAGAGCATGTCGATCCCGACGTTCTTTACAAGATGCGCAAACCCTCCAACGACGACTTTGAATTCTTCACCGAGCGTTTCAAAGAGGCGTCGGCAGAAGCTGGCAAAAAGCAATTCCTGATCCCTTATTTCATCGCCTCGCATCCAGGCAGTTCCATCGAATCGATGATCGAATTGGCGCTGTTCCTCAAACGCAACGGGTACAAGCCCGATCAAGTGCAGGACTTCATCCCAGCCCCGTTGGATGTCGCGACAAGCATGTACTACACCGGATTGGATCCGTTTAGCCTCAAAGAGGTCTACATCGCCCGGGCCTTGAAAGACCGCAAATCCCAACGGGCCTTGATGCAGTTCTTCAAACCCGAAAACTACTTCGAGGTCCGAGATGCACTCCGAGAAGTCGGACGCAGCGACCTGATCGGTGATGGTTGCGATTGCCTGATCCCCTCGAAAGCTCCCAAGGAAGCGATCGAAAAAAGACGCTCCGACGCCAACGCCCGGTTCCGAGGCGAGTACGTCCATACGATCCCCAATCCTTCGAACTCCAAGGCTCCCGAGCCGACCCAACAACGGCCACAGCAAGGTGCGACCCCCGAGGCCAATCCGGGAGCCAATCCGCAGCGAAAAGGATCCAAGAAACAGCAGCGACCCGGTCCGGGCCAGCGCTCACAGAACGGCAATGGGAAAGCCCCCGGCGTGGGCTATCGGCCAGGTCGGCGGGTCCCTTAAGGCCGTTTCGACGGAAAATGCCGTCAGGCTTGCCCTCGGAGTTCCGTTTTGGTCCCAGAAAGTTCGCAGATCTGCTTTTATCGATGCTATTTTGGATACAATAGAGAAGCGGATCCGAGGGGTTTTGTTCATCCTCCCGTGGTTCGAACCCAGCGGCACTCTTCGACAATCCAGAAGGCACCCTCGTCATGCGATTCCTCCGTCCAAAAAACGCGCGATCTGGCTGGTTAGTGACCCATACACTCGCTTGGACCTGCCTAGCTACCCCCGTTCTGCTTAACCCTTGGGTCGGCCAAAGAGCCTATTGCCAGGAAGCCGCAGCACCGACCTACCGCACCAAGAATCTCGATGCGACGCTTTGCAACGACGCAAAGCTCAAAGAGAAAAACGAGAAGCTCAAGCCCGAAACGTTCGACATCGCCGGGATCGAAGCCTACTACCAAAGCTGCATCTTCGCACGCCTTGCACAGCCCAGTGCCGAGTCGATGAACCGTGCCCGCGTCGAGATACTCGCCGATATCGATCTGATCGAACGCCGAGCCAAGCAATCTCCCGAGATGCTCACCGAGTACAACCGCATGCTCATGCGGCAAATCAAAGAGATCCTTTCGAAGGACAACGAAGGCAAATCCTATCACCCCTCTGCCCGCGTCGTCGCGGCCGTCATCGCCGGCCGTGTCAACCGACAACCCGCCACCATCGCTGGTGGTGGCCAAGGGGACCCTACGGCTACGAAACTGATGATCGATCTGCTCGATCCCAAGGAAGCTGAGAATGATGGCATGATCGCCACATCCCTGTCCTACCTCCCAAGGCATTGGATCTACCCAGGCCTCGATGCGACTGGCTTGGAGCGAGCCCAAAGCCAATTCTTGACCAACCTGCAAGCCTTTCTAACGAGCCAAAAACCAGGTGCAAGAGGCAAGAAAGAAGACGAGTACCTCAAGGAACTCATGATCGAAAACCTGACGCTCATCGCGGGCGGAAAAGCAGAAGCGGCCAAGCAAGCCAATTCAATGCTCGCTGGGATCGTCTTGCCGATCCTCAGAGAACCCAAGAAATACTCCGAGTGGCTCGGCGAGAAGGCGATGTGGAGTTTCGGCCAAGTCAAATTCGCAGACCTCAAGCCCGAGGATGTCCAAGCCCTCCAAAAAGGAGCCCTTGAGTTCGTCAAGTCAAGCATCGATGCTTGGTCGAAACGTTGCGATCAAACCCAAGCCGCATCGCCGGGAGGATTCGGAGGTATGGCCGGGAGCGGACCAGGCGGACTCGGCGGCCCAGGCGGACTCGGTGGCCCCGGTGGACTCGGTGGCCCCGGTGGACTAAGTGGACCTGGAAGCGAAGGGGAAAGCGGACCCGGAGGCGGTGCTGCTGGCGGACCCGCTGGGGGACCGGGATTCGGAGGAACTACCAAACCCAAAAATCCATTCGACGAACAACCCAAAGAAGTCCGAAACGCGAGGCGATTGCTCCAGCAAAGACTCGAACGCTCCCACTACGGTTTGACCGGAACAGGCCGAAAGCCTCTCCCTGGAACCCCGCCCGTGGACCCTAAAGGACTCATGGCCCTCGTCGACGAAGCCAGCAAAGAAAAGCTCTCCGATGTTGTCAAACGCGTCGAAGCCCTCCAGGACGAACTCAACAAAGAAACCCTCACGAGCATCGATGGGATCCGATCCAGCACTCGACGCCCCATTTTTGACCTTAAGCAAGCCATCGCTGCGATCATCGGTGAAGACAACGCCAAGACCAATCTTCCAACTGAGGAAGCCGGAAAAGACCCCCTGGATGACGGCTTCGGCGGCTCAGGCGGAAACTGAGCCAACCCATGGCTTCCCCTGAGGAAGATCCAGACAAGACCGAGATTCGTAACGACCGCGGGGCTGTGAACCCCGAGTTGCTAGACGAAGTCCCAACGGTACCCCAAGTCCAACAAGGAACCGACCTCCAAGCGTTGGTCGGATCCTCCCTGGACCACTACCAAATCGAGTCGCTCGTAGGCCAAGGGGGTATGGGGGCTGTCTTCCGCGCGACGGACCAACGACTCGACCGCCTTGTGGCAGTCAAAGTCGTACCCATTCTTCATCGCAAAGCCGATGCGATGCGACGCTTTCGCATCGAAGCCCAAAGCGCAGCAAAACTCGATCACCCCAATATCGCCCGTGTCTACAACGTCGGCGAAACCCAACATTGGAATTACATCGTCTTCGAGTTCATCGAAGGGGTCAACCTGCGACAACTCATCCTGGAACAAGGCCCCTTGAGTGTCGACGATGCGACTTACTTCACTTGCCAAGTCGCCGAAGCCCTTCAACATGCGAGCGAACGCGGAGTCGTTCACCGAGATATCAAGCCCTCGAATATCTTGCTGGCGACCGACGGCAAAGCCAAAATCGTCGATATGGGCTTGGCTCGCACCACCGCCCTGGACCGATCCCAAGGGGATCAAACCGCAAGTGGTACAACCCTCGGTACCTTCGATTACATCTCACCCGAACAAGCCCACGATCCACGGGAAGCCGATGTCCGAAGCGACATCTACTCTCTGGGCTGCACCCTTTATTTTTTGCTCACCGGCCAACCGCCGTTTCCCGATGGCACCGCGCTGCAGAAACTCCTCATGCACGGCACAAAAATGCCCGAGGACCCAAGATTGTTTCGCGACGATCTGAGCGATCCACTCATCGCGATCCTCAAAAAAATGATGGCCAAAAAGCCACGCGATCGCTACCAATCCCCGGAGGATCTGGCCAGCGATCTACGCATGCTCGCCAAACTCGACAACCTAGCCTGGAGTTCGGATCTGGCCGAATTCGCAATGGCTCATCGACCCTCAAGACGCTCATGGCTCGAAGCCCTCTTGCCATCGCTCCTGTGCTTGACCCTCATCGGCGCCGTCACCCTCTGGCTCTGGAATGCAAACCAAGTCGACGCCGTGTTTCCAATCCCCAAAGTGGAAATCGCTAGCGTGTCGATCGATGCGGGCGATCCAGCCACGCTGACAAAGCCCTTGGACAACAATCCAAAAATCGATCCTCTTGTCGCGCCACCCAAACCCCAGCCCAAGCCGCAACCCGAAACGCCCCTTGAAAAGCCGTCCCAGTCCGATCCGTCTCCTCAAGCCGATTCGAATGTCACGGAGCTTCTCGTTGGGGACAACCCCGATGATTTAGTGACTCTCCAGAGCCAAGTCTCCGACGAAACACCAAAGACCTTCAAGTCCCTCGATGATGCACTGGCACTGGCAGCAAGCCTGACGACGGATTGCCGAATCTGGATCGCCCAAGATTGCAACCTGCAGAAACGCTGGCGGCCCCCCGGAGTCGAACGCCCCGGAGTCGAACGATCAGGAGTCGAACGATCAGGTGCAGAACCGTCCAGATCGATCGCCATTCGATCCATACAAGGCAAACGCTATTCGATTCGAATCGACGACTCGGCCGTATCGGGACGAACCGGCGAATACTCGTGTTGCTTTGAACTCGACGGTGGTCAATTGAGTTTTTCCGATGTCGATATCCTCTGGAATCTTCCAGCTTCAAACTCCAACCCTAAAGCCCTTGTCGCTGCTCGACCAGGAAGCCGTTTTGCGATGGAAAACGCTACCCTTACGATCAGCGGGCCATCGGCCAGCAGTCTGCCGAGTCTCTTGGCAATCGATGCCCAGAACCGCGATGCGCCTGGCGGGGCTACCAACCTGAACGCTCCGCGATTCTCCGACCTGCGCATCGAACAATGCTCCGTGAGAGGCGACTGCGATCTTGTCCGAGCCGACCCGACAGATCGCCTGGAAATCCGCATTCGGGATTCATGGTTCGCAATCTCCGGCTCGATGGTCGTGAGCCAGGCTCTTCGGACCATCCAACGTTCTCCGAGGATCCGTGTCGAAATTGCCGATTCGACGTGCATCAGCCTCAAGCCATGGCTGAGGATTCAAATGTCCAACACCAATCCCTATCCGGTAGCCGTGGTGCGAGTTGCAAACCAATGCATCTTTGCGGGAGCCAAATCGCTCGTCGAGTGGGATGCGACCGACTGCACCGACTGGGTGTTTGCCAGCCAAGTCAAGAAGTTAGATGATCTAGGCCGCTGGGTCGACTTTCGCGGGCTCGACAATGCCTACGACGGTGGCTCAATCGAGGAATTGATCCGAGTTCAGATGTCGATGTCCAGCGAAGAACTGCAGATCGATACCGACTCGAACCTTCTTCGAAACGAACTGGGGATGGAGGTCTTTGGGGTCTGGCAACAGAAGCCTGCTTGGGACCCATTGAACATGCATCAATCGGCCCCGATCCCTATCCCCTTAGGAACGTTAGGATTTGACATCGGCGCTCCCTTGGGAAGACTACCCGAGTTTCCAAACCGATAAGCGTTATTGAGCCACGGTCAGCTCATAGCCGCAATGTAAGCGTACAGCGGCCTATTCGGTTTTTAGGGTCCGTGGGGCTTGCAAATGCTCGGATAGGGGAGATTGCAAAAGATACGGCTGATCACCTCTCACCTCTCACCTCTCACCTCACACCTCACACCTCACGTCCGCTCCATCCAACCGCTTGGCCCCCTTCTCCACCGGGGCTTTGGCCGGGGGAGTAAGGGGCGGGGGGGATGAGGGAGCCGACCGCGCGTAAGGCTGCTTGGCTGTAATGGCCACACATGGCCACACATGGCCACACATGGCCACACATGGCCACTCATGGCCACTCATGCAATACAGACTGATC